>Ga0070664_100003511_pt1 | contig 12661 bp, 9 predicted proteins | sample KBSC73metaG_FD_65863 | JGI IMG/M metagenome (GOLD analysis project Ga0070664, IMG submission 65863) | Corn rhizosphere microbial communities from Kellogg Biological Station, Michigan, USA - KBS C7-3 metaG | ecosystem: Host-associated > Plants > Roots > Rhizosphere > Soil ... | reverse complement strand
GCGAAGACGATTTCCACCTCCTTTCTTGTATCTCCCACCACAATGGGAAAACGACTGGTCCGCGCGAAGGACAAGATTCGACAAGCTCGGATTCCCTTCCATGTTCCCGTTGTACATGAACTCTCCCGACGCCTGGATGGTGTGCTCGATGCCATCTATGCATGCTTTAACGAAGGCTGGAGCGACCCCACCGGCACCGATCTGGTCCGCCGCGACTTGACCGAAGAAGCGCTGTTTCTAGCTCGACTCGTTGTTCAGTTACTACCTGATGAGGCCGAAGCACTCGGCCTGCTTTCTCTTTTGCTCCATGCGCAAGCGCGACGTCTGGCTCGACGCAATGAACGAGGCGAATACGTTCCATTTAGTGAGCAGGAGACAAGCAGGTGGGACAGATCGATGATGCTGGAAGCTGAAACATTATTACGTAAAGCCAGCGCCTATCGCTTACCCGGCAGGTACCAGTTGGAAGCTGCTCTGCAATCTGCGCATGTCTACCGGCGTGAAACTGGCAGGAATAACTGGGATGAAGTACTCAACATCTACGACGCACTATTGGCGTTTGCCGGCTCGCCGGTCGTTGCTGTAAATCGGACGTTAGCGTTGGCAGAAGTTGAGGGAGCTTTCGCCGGGCTCGCCGCGCTGACAAAAATTGCCGAGGATCAACGGGTCGCTGAATATCAACCATATTGGGCCGCACGAGCAGAATTGCTCGTGCGAGCAGGTGAGGTTTCGGAAGCTGCTCATGCTTACGATATGGCAATTGGATTAGAGAGTAATCCCGCAGCGAGACGATTTCTGCAAAAGCGCAAACTCGAAATACCGCTAAAATAGTTCACAGGCTGATTTTCTTATACATAACCGTCGTGCCTTCGAACGCTGGTGTGAGTGACGCTCGGGCGTAGTCAGGAATAACTCCTACCGTCTCGAATCCCAGTGCTCGATAGAGCACTTCAGCAGGACTGTTTGTGACAGTGTCCAGCGTGAGAAGGGTTCGACTTTCTGATCGCGCTATATCTTCGAGCGCCAACATTAAATCGCGACCAATCCCCTGCCTGCGTGAGTCAGGATTGACTAGAAGTTTCGTTACGCCCGCGCGATGTTGTTGATTCGGCGGTGTATCAAGATCGAGTTGAACGGAGCCCACGATTTTATGACCGGCGCGTGCAACAAGCACCCGGCGTTTTCCAGTACGCACGTTTGGCAGTACGGTTTCGAACCAGAACGCACGCGCTTCCTCGATAGAAAATGGCGTGATGAAGCTCACCCCGGCCCCTCCCAGGACGCAGGCGTGAAGCAGTTGCGCCAGCATGTTTATGTCGGGATATAAGTCGTCAGTGGTTTGAGCGGGCCATTCGTTAATGGAAATCATTTTGATGTTTGGTCTTTGGATTTTGATCTTGGGCCTTTGGTTGCGGTACTGCCAGAATCACCGATCAAAACTATCAACTAGGGGATACAAAACGCAAAACCTAAATTGCAATTCGCGGATTGCAATCACAAAGACCGAAGACCTAAAACCAAAGACCATTACAATTACAATCCCTGAAAACCCAGAAACATATGATAAAGTTTCGTGCATGAAAATCGCCCGTCGTAAGTTTCTAATTGCGTCCTCGGCCACTCTATTGGCCCACAGTCAGCTGACCTTCGGTTCAAAGAATTCTGCAGAACACGAACCGACTAACAACGGCACCGGTAGCGCTGCAGCAGAGCCACCCGACACAGTCACCATTTATACGACTGCACAAAATACAGATCAGAAGCTTTCCGCTACAGGTACCGCGAGTTTCAAGCCAGTCGGACAACCCAAAGAGACTCAAATCTGCGTTTTTGTCGATCGCAACAAACAGTTCCAAACTTTCCTTGGCATCGGCGGCGCGCTGACGGATTCATCAGCCGAAACTTTTGCCTTGCTGCCGAAGCCCAAACAGCGGGAAATCGTCGACGCGTACTTCGACGAGCAAAAAGGTCTCGGATACAAAATCGCGCGGACAAATATTCACAGTTGTGACTTCTCGAGCGGAAGTTACAGCTATGTAACCGAGGGCGATAAAGACCTCAAGTCTTTCAGCGTTGACCACGATAAACAGTTTCGCATTCCATTTATTAAAGAAGCGATATCGGCGAGCAAAGGTAAACTTAGTATTTTTGCGAGCCCCTGGAGTCCTCCCGCTTTTATGAAAGACAACGGGGACATGCTTCATGGCGGCAAACTCAAACCTGAGTTTTACCAGTCGTGGGCCAACTATTACGTCCGGTTTATAAAGGCCTACGAGCGCGAGGGAATCCCAATCTGGGGAATCTCAATTCAAAATGAACCCATGGCGACTCAGAAGTGGGAGTCATGTATCTACTCTGCCGAAGAAGAGCGCGACTTCCTGAAGAACTATCTTGGACCAACGCTCAAGCGCGAGGGACTCGCAAACAAGAACATCATCGCCTGGGACCATAACCGCGATCTGATTTATCAGCGTGCCAGCACTATTCTCGCCGACCCTAACGCCGCAAAATTTGTATGGGGTATAGGTTTCCACTGGTATGAACCCTGGAGCGGTGGCGAGCCGATGTTCGAGAACGTCAAACTGGTTCATGAAACGTTTCCGGACAAGCACTTGATCTTCACCGAAGGTTGTGTCGATTCATTTAACGCGGAACGAATTAACGAATGGAAGTTCGGCGAGCAATACGGCCGTTCAATGATCAACGACTTCAACAGCGGCACGGTTGCCTGGACTGACTGGAATGTCTTATTGGATGAAAAAGGTGGACCAAACCACGTTGGGAACTTCTGCTTTGCACCGGTGCACGCCGACACTAAGACCGGAGAATTAACCTACCTCAGCTCTTACTACTATATTGGTCACTTCTCGAAGTTTATTCAGCCGGGAGCGAAACGAATTGCCAGCTCGCCGAGTCGCAGTCAACTCGAATCCACTGCATTTCTAAATCCGAACGGAAAAGTGACGGTAGTCGTGATGAACTCGAGCGATAAGAGTGCGAACTACTGGTTGTGGGTGTCTGGCAACGCGGCTGAAGTCGAGAGCTTGCCGCACTCAATTCAGACTCTGGTCTTCTAATCGGATGCGATCTTATTGGGACGCCTGTTTGAGAGTGATTATGTGATTGTCTGCTTTCGTAATCTCTTCAAACAGACTTTTTAGCTGGCCGTAGTTGTCTGCCGGAAAGTAGATTGCGTCCTTTGCCCCGAAGAAAAACATTCGCTTATAGACCAACAGTTCTCCATCCTTGCTGATACCCATATTGATCTGCTCCCCACAGACTCCGGAGACACTTATCGGCGCCGGCTGTTCGGCGTTATCAAGCGAGAAACCCTTAGGCAAAATGATCGTCAGGTTATCCTGCTCCGACCATGGATAATGGAAATAGACCGGATACTTCCTGGTCCCGGACGTGAATAGTGCGTTTGTACCTTTTTCGAAGAAACCGGGTTGCAGGAAGAGTCGTTTTTTATTAAAACGGTCCCTCACCAGAATGCAACGCGGTGTTATGGCAGCGTGTAGGCGACCACCGTATCCGAGAGAACGCTACTTAGAGATCTTAAGAAACCTCCACCGCCTGCCGTAACTACAACAAATTGTTTACCGCCTTTTAAGCCTCTGAACGTCATGGGCGTCGCGTGACCATTCGCTTCGAGTTGATCTTCCCACAATTGTTTGCCCGTCTTGGCGTCAAAGGCGCGGAAACGATGGTCAGTTGTGGCAGCGATGAATACTACTCCACCGGCGGTAACGATTGAGCCGCCCAAATTTTGTGTGCCTGTATTGTGAACGCCCTTCGCTTCGAGCTCCTCAACGATACCGAGGGGAATGCGCCAGGCAACGTCGCCTTTAGTGAGATCAACGGCTGTGAGCGTACCCCAGGGAGGCTGCTGACATGGCCGATTATTTTTGTCGCGAAACCAGGCATACTCTTCAAATCGTCCCTGCCTTACAAATGGGATTGGCGAGCCTGGAGGCTGTGGATTCATCTGACCAATTGCGCCATCTTCATTCATGTTCACATAAAGATATCCGCTGACTGGATCGAACGACGCGCTCGACCAATTGCCGCCACCGTGGTATCCGGGAAACATGAGCGTCGGCTTCAGACCTGCCGGTGTGTAGGGACCTTTGTTAGACAACTTGTCGAAGAGTTCGCTGCAGTAGCGTTCAGATTCTGGCGAGACTTTACTGATTTCGTCGCGCGTCATCGATTGTCGAGCAAGGGCCGGAGGCTTAACTGGAAACGGTTGAGTGGGCCAGGTTTCCTCGCCCGGCACCTCGGTTTGCGGTACCGGTCGCTCTTCGACTGGGAAGAGCGATTTGCCGTTGCGGCGATCAAGCACAAAAACGAAGCCCATCTTCGTGACCTGGACCACTGCCGGTATTGATTGACCGTTGTGTTTGAGCATTATCAATGAAGGCTGAGCAGGCAGATCATAATCCCAAAGATCGTGGTGGACCATCTGAAAATACCAGACCACCTTACCCGTGGCCGCCTTGAGAGCTACAAGGCTATTCCCATACAGATTCTTTCCCTTCCTGTCCCCGCCGTAGAAGTCGTAGGCGGGTGAGCCCACTGGTAAAAACACGAGCCCCAGTTTCTCGTCCACGCTCATAGTGGACCAGACATTCGCGCCCATCCGGTCCTTCCAGGCGTCGGTAGACCATGTATCACTTCCTGGTTCACCGGGATGAGGAACAGTATGAAAGGTCCAAACTAACTTGCCGGATCGGACGTTATAGGCCCGCACATCTCCGCTCGGTCCCTTTGCCGGAAATTCAGGGAGTCCCCAGCCAACTATCACCAGGTCTTTAAAGATAACGGGTGCAGACGTTACCCGAGCCCCCCATGATGGATCCTGCTTAAATTTGTCGGCCCCGTGAGCGCGCAAGTCAACTGCACCTCCAACGCCAAACTCATTTACAGGCTGGCCCGAGTCGGCATTAACTTCTATCAACCGGCCATCAACGGTTCCAAACAGAATTCGACGGTCGGTCCCTTTTTTATTCGAGCCCGGTCCTTCCCAGTAGGCCACTCCACGATGGGAGTTAAACTCACGCTGCTTCCTGGTTGCTTGCGGATCGTACTTCCAAAGCTCAGTGCCAGTTTCAGCGTTGAGTGCAATAACGCGACTCGATGGGGTTGAAATGTACATGACCCCATTAACAACCAGTGGAGTGCACGAAAATGAAGCCTGGAATGGAGCGGTAGGAAGACCGAGATCCAATTCACCGGTGTGATAAGTCCACACCCGTTTCAAATTCTTCACATTGGTCCGATCAATCTCTGCGAGTCTTGAATAACGTGTACCTGCTTCGTCGCCTCCGTAAAAGCGCCACTCAGAATCGGCAGTTTGCGCTAGACAATTGATCGCAAAGCACAGAAACACGGCGAGAGAGTAAAGTAACTTCATCGAGTACCGGGAAAATTGTGAGTGCATGGCTAAGTTACCGTGATGGTTGCCACGAATGACAACCATGACTAAAAGATAGTCTAGGCGACCGCATTCCGCGCGATGACATCTTTATAGAATGCTGCACTCAACTTCGGCGTTCTTTTCTGAGTAGCATACTCAACGTAGTGAAGCCCAAACCGGTTGGTATAGCCATCAGCCCACTCGAAGTTGTCCATCAAACTCCACAAGAAATAGCCGTTGACCGGAATTCCGTCAGCCGTTGCCCGTTGAAGCTGTGTCAGGTAATTGCGCAGGTACATCACCCGGTCAGTGTCATAGACAATGCCATCGGCAGCAGGTATGTCAGACGAAGAACAGCCATTCTCGGTGATGTAAATCTCTTTTACGTTCCAAATCTTCGCGACATGTCTCGGGCCCCAGTAAAGAGCCTCTGGTCCAATATTCAACCACGACGATGCCATGTGCGGATAAGACTTCGGCGGCGGCACCACAGCGAAGCCGGCGGCGGAGCTATCAGCCCTGATGTAGGTAGGCGTGTAGATATTTATCCCGGCGAAATCGAGTGGACTTGAAATAATCTTTAAATCTTCAGGAGTAAACTTTGGTGCGTCGGCCCCCGCCGAAGCAAGGTAGGCATCGGTGTACTTTCCCTCCTGGATTACAGTCATGTATGGAGCGTTCAACTCTCGAGCCGCGCGAGTCGCAGCCTCAATGTGTTGTGCGTTCTCGATGACGGGGACGCAGATTGTCATGTTCTCTGCGAGTCCAACCTTGGTCCCCGTCTTGGCTTTCGCGCGAATAGCTTGGACGGCAAGTCCATGTCCCAAGACTGCATGGTGACGAGTTTGATTGAAACGGCCTGGAGGTAACTTCACACCTGGGGCGTGAATACCAATTCGGTATCCGAGTTCAACAAAAGCCCCGAACTCATTAATTGTGAAGAAGTGTTTGACCCGATCCGAAAGTCGCTCAGCCACGTAGCCTGCATATTCACCAAATGCTTTCGAAGTATCACGCGACTCCCAGCCGCCGCCGCGATCCTGCAGCGATTGGGGAAGGTCCCAGTGATACAAAGTAGCGAAGGGTTGAATGTTATTAGCGAGCAATTCATCGACCAGGCGACTATAGAAATCAAGACCCTTTGGGTTAGGCGCTCCGTCCCCGGAAGGAAAGACCCTGGGCCAGGCGATAGAAAAACGATAACTCTTGACGCCTAGTGCTTTCATTAACTGAACATCTTCTTTGTAGCGATGGTAGTGATCGTCGGCGACGTCACCCGTAGCGTTATCAACTGTTTTGCCTGGTGTATGGGAGAAGGTGTCCCAAACGGATGGTCCTCTGCCATCCTCTTTAACCGCTCCTTCAACTTGATATGACGCAGTTGCGGACCCCCAAAGAAAACCCTTTGGAAACTCCCTTCCCTGCGTCGTCTGCAGCGGAGGTGCTTCAGAGCGAGCTAACGGTTCCAATAGCGGCGTTAGTGATGTTGACGTTGTCGTGGCCAGGGCAGCCGAACCAGCAATCTTTCCAAAACTACGACGCGATATTCGATTGGTCATCTTTCATCTCCGTGGTGTCGTTTTTAAAGCCTCAGGGCATTCCGAAAGTTAACCGCCCATAAGGTTGTTTCTTTATTTTATGAGTCCGTTGATACTTATCGAGCAAAGTGAAAAAATCAGACCACATTCGTCGTTCATCAATGTCCGTTATCCAGGTCACTGTACGGTCCCTCGTGACTTGTTCGAACGTCATGTTCGCTCTTAATCGAGGTCTCGGTAGTTCGTGGTGTGATGTCATTCCCAGGACGTAGGCCAGCGTAATATTGTCCCAGATCGGCCAGGTTCTCGTGAAGTCGTTAACGCGGATCGGCTTAACATTACGAAAATACCAGGCCTCAAATTCCTCCAAAAGCCAGGAGCCTATCGGCCCGTGATTCGCGAGCATGTCTTTAGCTTGTTGAAGCGTAAACGCCAAATTTTCGCGACAGACTTTACCTGGTCCAATCACCAGGGGGACATCGGAATCAAGAATGGCCTGGACTGCGGCGACGTCGTTGGCAATGTTGAATTCCTCTCCACCCGCCTCATCATTGAATCCCATTTGGACGACGCGGATCCGATCGGCGATCGAGGGATCGGTGAGGATCGCTGAGGCTACGTCGGTCGCTGCGCCTATGACAAGCACTGTCAGGCGATGATCTTTTGAGAACTGGCGCGATGTTTTGATCAGGAAGTCTACTGCCGGACTGTTTTTCGGCGTCTTCGAGTCGACTAGAGGTTCACTGCCGCCTTCTAGCAGAGGTGGGTGATTTTTCATCCCCAGTCGATTCTCAACCACGTCAACGAGGATTCGATGTGATGTTTTTCCGGCGGGCGCAGTTATAGATGGCGCGTGCGCAGACATTACTCCGAGGACTTTGAATCGTGGTTGTAACAGAAGATAGGTAACGGCCCACTGATCATCGATCTCATTGCCCACATCGGTCGACAAAATGATCGGAATTTTGTTCGTAGATTGAGCAGCGCCCAATCCTGGCAGCATGATTAGGCCCGCAATAACGAACAGTTTTGGGATGAACCACGTTGATTGCATTTTCCGATGATCATTTTCACCGCGGAGCCGCCGAGCGCCGAGGTATAAAAGATGGGACTTGACTGGGCGAACAACCTTAAAATACCGAAAACTGTGAGTTGTGTCTCTAACTTTTCTCGATAACCAGTAATGTCGGTTATATTAGGCATCCTATGAACAGTACACTTCGCCACGGAGCGCTACTCAGCCTGATCTTGGCCATCCTGTTTGCCACGCTGTACTCCTCAAACACTGACTCAGCGATGAGCCAACCTGTCGGCAGCGACGGGAAAACATTCAAGGGCGCTATCGGCCTGCAGCTATACAGCCTTCGCGACCAGTTCAAGACCGACATCCCGGGCACCCTCGATAAAGTACGCGACATGGGAATCAAGTACGTCGAACTCGCGGGAACATATGGGATGCCGCCGGCCAAATTCAAACAGGAGCTCGATTCGCGTGGTCTAAAAGCGATCAGCGGACACTTTTCGTATGAACAGTGTCGCGATCACATCGATGAGGTCATCGCGCAATCACGCCTTTTTGGACTGGAATATGCCGGATGCGCCTGGATACCTCATAAGGATCCATTTGATGAGAAGACCACTCGTGAAGCCGCCGCAGTGTTCAATCGCGCCGGTGAAGCTTTATCGAAAGCTGGTTTCAAATTCTTCTACCATACTCATGGCTACGAGTTTGTGCCCTTTCAAAATGGTACTCTCATGGACCTTTTGATGGCCGAGACAAATCCGAAGTACGTGCACTTTCAGATGGACGTTTACTGGGTGGTCAATCCCGGACACGATCCAGTCAAGCTATTTCAGAAGTATGGAAATCGCTTCGAGTTAATGCATGTCAAAGATATGAAGCAAGGCACACCGCTGAGCCTGACCGGTCATTCAGAAGTGACAAATAATGTGGCTCTTGGAAAAGGTGTGATTGATTGGCCCAGCGTAATGCGCGCGGCAAAAGCGGCCGGAGTGAAGTGGTATTTCCTTGAAGACGAATCACCCTCAGCTCTCACTCAAATTCCAGAGAGCATTCAGTATCTCAAGACTTTGAAACTCTAAGACGGTTTTAACGGAGTCAGGGATCAACCCAATACTTAAGTTTCTCATTCTCCCCAAGCTTCAGCTTGGGGTTATTGGGTACCTATTCCAGACGTCAACCGTTTCAACCGGTTGTCCATTCCAGGTCGGCACTGCGGCCCCAAGCTGAAGCTTGGTGAGAATGAGAGGGCTGAGTTTTCATAGCGCGGCCTAATCCGCAACCAAACGAGCAAGTTGCGAGACCGGTCAGTACCGATTCGCGGTAGCGTCGGGTGAGTCTCAAGATGCTGACAACTGCTTGATCCTCGAGACTCACCCGACGCTACCGCGAATCGGTACTGACCGGTCTCGCATTGCCGATCTGCCGCTGCCCCCTGAAATGTCCTCGCGTAAAAACATCGTCAGAAAAACAAGAAGTTGTTGGTTTGTTTCACTGAGTCGCTTCGCTCCTGATGTTCTCTAAAAACAGCTATTTACTATTACTCACGAAAGCAATCCGTTTGCCATCGGGTGACCACGACGGAACGTTAATCGTCCCTTGCCCGCCGTAAACATAAGCGATGATTCGCGGCTTCACTTCACCAACCGGCATCAGACGAATGTAGACGTGTTTATAAAAAGGATGGTCGTCGGGCCTAACGTCCTTTTGAAACGACAAGAAGACGATCCATTTTCCGTCTGGTGAAATGTGCGGGAACCAGTTGTTGTACTCGTCGTTGGTAATTTGCTCCTGGTCGCTACCGTCCGGCTTCATCCGCCAGATTTGCATCATTCCTGATCGAGTGGAATTAAAGTAGATAAACTTTCCGTCCGGAGTAAATTCAGGCCCATCATCCAATCCCTTGCTGTTCGTGAGATTTGTCTCCTCGCCTCCGGCAATTGAGATCTTATAGATATCGAACTCGTTGTCTCTACCGCCTGTGTATATCAAATACTTCCCATCCGGTGACCAGCCATGTAGATACGATGGGCCCTTCGCCGTAATTCGGCGCGGCGCGCCACCCCTCACCGGCACCGTGTAGACAATAGAAGCATTTCCGTCGTCCTTACTATGGTTGCTGATTGCCAGCATCTTTCCGTCGAATGATAGAACGTGATCGTTGTTGTTGTTGATCGCAAAGGAAGTGTCGATTGGCTCTGAGACCTTTCGCGCCAGGTCGAACCTGTAGAGCCGGCCATTCCGGTTAAAAATCAGATACTTTCCATCTTTGGTCCAATTAGGCGCCTGGAGCGAATCGGTGACGGAATAGACCACTCTTCGACTCCCGGTAGCAACATCCATCACTTCAAGATTGCTGCCAATGTAGTCGCGGTAAGGCGTGAAATTATCTGGCGCTGGAACCGTTATTCGTACATTCGTGAACCGTGCCTTTTCCATTACGTCTTTGTTGTGTGAGCAAATAAAGAGCCCGACATAGACCTCATCGCCTAACTCAAGTGACACTTCCTCGGAACTGAGCGCGTCACCGGCCTTAGCGACTGACATCCTGTACGTATCGCCTTTTCTCTCGAGTTGGAGTACGTCAGGCCCAGTAATTCGAGATTTCACCTCCTCCGTCGTCCCGCCCTTGACCTTGCGAAACTGCAGTGATGTGAGACCGTCGCCGTGCAGGACCACACTTGCCTGGGCCGAGTCGGGATCCATGTTGTTCCGAACTATCCAACCGATCTTTCTGTGCTGCTCGACTCCCTTTCCAACGAAGGCCGCATTGCTGGTTAGAATAAAATTCCCCTTCAGCCGTCTCCAGACAAACTGAAACTCGTCACGGTTGGCCCACATGTTTGTGCCGGCGCCTTCGACGAGGTACTCCTGCTTTTCAGGGTCATAAACTGCATTCCCAACACGTGCAGGGTTACCGACGTCGTCCTTCCCTTCAAACACTCCGAGCTTTTTTTCCTGCGCGCGCACGCTGCTCAATGTTATAAGAAGGATTAAAACAGGCAGGGCTTTTACAGTTCTCATTTGTAATCGCATTTGGCTCACCGGGTTCTTACTTTTTGATTAGTTCGACGCAGCTAGCTGAAGCGAATAAGCTGGTCCGTAATTGACGGTACTTCGGATTGTAACCAACAAGTTCTACTTTTAACGAGCATTTAATTAACCGGAGAGATTGGAAATGGCAGCTAACAGATTGGGAGTTGGCTTTATTGGTAGCGGTTTCGTCGCAAAGTTTCATCTGCAGGCCTGGCGCGGTGTCAGGGACGCCGATGTACTGGGCGTCTATAGCCCGAACCCGGCGCACGCCGAAGAAACTGCCGCACTCGCTCGAACTCTTCGCCTTGGAAACACACGCGCTTTTAGTTCGATTGAAGAAATGATCGCCGCGCCGGAGATTGATTGCGTCTGGCTCTGCGGTCCAAATCATCAGCGAATTGAAAACATGCAGGCCATTTGTGATGCAATTGCCTCCGGCAAAGGAAAGTTGATCGGAATCGCGTGTGAAAAGCCGCTTGCTCGAAATGCCGGCGAAGCTCGCAAGATGGTCGAGTTGGTTGAGAAGTCAGGATTGCTTCATGGATATCTTGAAGATCAGATGTTTGCGCCCAGCGTGACTCGCGGCAAAGAGATTTTGTGGACCAGGGCTGCAGCAATAACCGGACGCCCCTACCTCGCACGCGCCGCCGAAGAACATAGCGGTCCACATTCGCCGTGGTTCTGGCGCGGCGAGCTGCAAGGTGGTGGAGTACTTAACGACATGATGTGTCACAGCATTGAAGTTGCCCGCTTCATGCTGACTGAACCGGGCACGGCTCGTTCAAGTATTCGTCCGGTAAAAGTCTCCGCACAGATTGCCAGCCTTAAGTGGTCGCGCCCTGAATACGTCGCCATGCTGAAAAAGAACATGAGTCCCGACGTTGATTACGAGCACAGGCCTGCGGAAGACTTTGCGCGAGCAACTATTAACTACGTAGACAAAGATCAAAATCCGTTGATTGTGGAAGTAACCACTTCCTGGAGCTATGTTGGACCAGGGTTGCGGCTGAGCCTCGAAGTACTTGGACCAGAATATTCGTTAGCTATGAACTCGCTTGATAGCGGACTCAAACTCTTCCTGAGTCGTGAAGTTAAAGGAAATGCCGGCGAGGATCTCGTTGAAAAACAGAACGCCGAGCAAGGCCTGATGCCTGTCCTCGGAAATGAAGCCGCGGAATACGGGTACGAATCTCAAAATCGGTATTTTGTGCAGTGCTTCATGGACGGAAAACAGCCGGAAGAAAGTTTCTACGATGGTCTTGAGATCACGGAACTGTTAATGACTGCTTACATGAGTGCGGAGCAGGAACAGACCATCAGTTTTAGACCGGATGGGCTGGAAACATATATTCCGCTCGTTGCGCAGGGAAAATGGAAAGGTCGCTGACTCAAGTTCTGCTCGATTGATATCGTTCTCAATCTCCGATTAAAGCGAGGATCGCTTCTTGGAAAAATCAAACAAATCCGCCACCAGCAATTCCACGCTCTTAATGTTCATCGCTTTTGTGGGTATCTTTCTCTACGGACTGCTGGCAGCGCTGCCGGGCTCTGTCTTACCTACACTCGAACGAAACAAGTTTCTGCCGAATGATAGTGCGATTGGTACATTCCTGCTGATCAATGCTGTTGGCGCAGTGCTCGCTTATC
>Ga0070664_100003510_pt1 | contig 12662 bp, 11 predicted proteins | sample KBSC73metaG_FD_65863 | JGI IMG/M metagenome (GOLD analysis project Ga0070664, IMG submission 65863) | Corn rhizosphere microbial communities from Kellogg Biological Station, Michigan, USA - KBS C7-3 metaG | ecosystem: Host-associated > Plants > Roots > Rhizosphere > Soil ... | reverse complement strand
GCGATCGGAATGGCGTTCTACACCGGCGACATGTTTCCAGCACGGTACAAGAACGCCGCAATCATTGCGCAGCACGGTTCGTGGAACCGATCGACCCCAGGCGGCTATCGAGTCATGGTGGCATTCACGGACGGGCGTCGAGTGACGGCCTATGAGCCCCTCCTGGAAGGATTCCTCCCTGCAAATGGGGCACCCGGCGGACGGGGCGCCACTCAGGCGGCGAGAGGCCGGCCCGCCGATGTGCTGCAACTGCCGGATGGATCGATTCTGATCAGCGACGATTCGATGAACCGCATCCTTCGCGTGACGTACACCAAATGAGGAGCATGGCATTGTCATCGATTCGCAAAAACGTCTTCCAGGCCCTCATGGTCGTGGCGTCGTTGTCCGTCGTCGGGGAAGTCAATGCTCAGTCTCCGAGGGATGTCACGATCAACGACACAATGGTGATGCCCGAGAGTGTGACGTCGAGCAAGGACGGAAGTATTTTCTTCGGCAGCACGAGCAAGGGAAACATTTACCGTGCGACGCCCGGCGCAGCGAAAGCCGATGTATGGATTCAGGCCTCCGCCACCGGACTGACCAACGTGCTGGGCGTCCTTGCGGACGACAAAGCTGGCATCTTGTGGGTATGCGCCAATCCCGCCGGCGGCCGCGGCACCCCCGCCAGTGGCCAGACCGCTCTGCGCGCGTTCGACCTGATGTCTGGTGCCCCTAAGGGCAACTGGCCATTTCCGGACGGCGGCCTCTGTAATGATATTGCAATCGCTCCGGATGGCACCGCCTACGCCACAGATACAAATGGCCGTCGCGTGTTGCGACTCAAGCCCGGAGGGGAGGTGCTCGATGTGTGGGTGTCCGATCCGCAGCTGAATGGTATCGATGGCATCGCGATTCTCAATGGCGCCGTTTATGTGAACCTTTTCTTCTCGGGAAAATTGTTCAGGTCTGCCATCCAGCCTGATGGAACGGCAGGACCAATCACCGAGATCGAAACGTCGATGCCATTTACGCGACCTGATGGTCTGCGCACCACTCCCTCCGGCAAGCTGCTGCAGGCTGAGGGTGGAGGACGCCTGACGGAAATTACGATCAACGACAAACGCGGCGAGGTACGGGTTCTCGGGGAGGGCTTCACTGGCGCGACTGCGGTGACGCAGATCGGCGAGACTGCATTCGTCCTGGTCGAACGACTGCGCGTGGTCGCCGTACCGTTGGCAGGTCGTTAACGAAGAGAGGGAGGAAAATCACACCATGATTCTCCATTGGCCACTTCGCCTCCTGCCTGGCACGCTCCTGCTGATTCCGGCTCTCGCCGTTGCACAAGACGATGTCGGGGAACTCGCGCGCACGCAGATCGCTCGTCAACAACAGTCCATCCGCGGTGGAAGCACCATGGATATAAACAGTTTTCTTCAGAGACCGTCGTATCGCAATTTTCCGATGAATGCCGCACGCGAATTGCGCTTCCGGCTTTTCGAATTCCAACAAGCGATTCCGAAATTCAAGACGGCGACTGACGAATACCGGCGAGCTATCGGGCTGAAAGAAGATCTGGCAAAGCCTCTCAAAGAAATCACATCTCAAACGTCCGTCATGCTGCGCTACCTGAAGCAGGCCAAAATCAAACATCCCGGGATCGACCCGTTGGAATTCAAGGACTATAAACCGGTCGAGCTGGCGTGGGAAACGCTGAGTTCCGCGGAGCGAATCGCAACGTTTGCGGATCTGGCTGTGGCAGTCGAAAGGCAGGAAGTCGTTTCTGCGAAAATGTTGGAATTCATGTACCAGCTGAATGGCGAACTGCATCGATTGAAATGGCTGGCATCGCACACCCGGAGCTGAAACGCCGGAACGCACGATTGGCGTCATTCGCTGAGCGAAATTCGAATTTTCGACGTGGCGGTTCGATTCAACTTTGGGGTAGCGGTGCCTACGCTGCGAACTCTGATCGCAAGTTTTGGATAGTTGCAGGAGGTGGCTGTGCAAACTGTGACGTTGAACAATGGGATTGCGATGCCAATCGTCGGCTACGGCGTTTTCCAGATTCCCGATAGCCAGGAGTGCACGCGCTGCGTCATCGACGCCATTGACGTCGGCTATCGCCTGATTGATACCGCTGCTTCGTACATGAATGAGGCTGCCGTTGGGCAAGGAATCAAGGATGCCCGCATCCCACGAGAACAACTCTTCGTGACGACCAAACTGTGGGTGCAGGACGCTGGCTATGAGCGCACAGTTCAGGCAATCGGAAAATCCCTGCGCCGCTTGCAACTCGACTATCTCGACCTTTACCTGATTCATCAACCATACGGAGACGTTCATGGTTCGTGGCGTGCGATGCAGGAGGCTTACCGCGCCGGGAAACTGCATGCTATCGGCGTTAGCAATTTCCAGCCAGACCGGCTGATGGATATCCTTGCATTCAACGAGATCAAGCCAGCTGTCGATCAAATAGAAATCAATCCATTCCAGCAGCAACCGGAAAGCGTGAATTTCATGAGCGGGGTGGGTGTGCAGGCCGAGGCTTGGGCGCCTTTTGCCGAAGGGCGTAACAATCTTTTCCAGAATGAAGTGTTGCAGGCGATTGGCGACAGACACGGAAAGAAAATTGGCCAGGTTGTCTTGCGCTGGCTGATTCAACGCGGCGTGGTTGTGCTGTCAAAGTCCGTGAAGAAGGAACGCATGGCCGAAAACCTGGCGATATTCGATTTCGAGCTCGATGCCACCGATGTCAGTCAGATTGCTACTTTGGATACAGGTACCAGCAGCTTCTTTTCTCACCGAGATCCCGCCATCGTCAAATGGATGAGCGAACGTAAGCTGGACCTCTGAAGGACGTCGGTGCGATCGCCGCATATACATCTCGTTTTGGGGATGCGCGGACGCACCAGAAGGTCATGTGAACCATTCATCAACAGGCGCTGGGTTTTCCGTTCTGGACGGGGGAGCGTGGGCGTCAAGGGGGTACCGAAGGATGGGGCCGGATTTTCAGACTGCGGTGATATGAATGATGAATTTTCAGTTCATGCGTGATATACGCTCGCCTTGGAAATTTGTTACATTTATTGCTTCGCAAACATGGGAATCTATTTCTCGATCACGGAGGCTTCGCGTCATGCGGAAACGTTATCTCTCGGTCCTTTCGTTGCTTGTTCCAGCTTTCTTAATCCTCACCGGATACGCCGTCGTCAAGGCTCAGAACGTAAATTCTTCGGCGGTTAAAGGGGGGCGCTGGTCTGATCCAGCCACCTGGTCTGGCAGGAAGGTACCAGGCGAAGGTGCCGCAGTCACCATTGACAAGGGCATCGACGTTGTCCTTGATGTCAGTCCGCCGGCGCTGCACGGTTTAACGATTAACGGCAAGTTGAGCTTCGCCGATAATAAGGACGTTGAACTGACCACAGAGTGGATCATGTTGCACGGGGAGTTGGAGATTGGTACTGAAGCCAAGCCCCACACACGCAATGCGACCATTACCCTGACCAACAACGTCCCCGATGAAAACGTAATGGAAATGGGTGACCGCGGGATCATGCTGATGGGCGGAACGCTGAACCTGCACGGGAATCGGAAAGACTCCTGGACCAGGTTGACAAAAACAGCCGCCGCGGGCAGCACTTCAATCGAAGTCTTGAATGTCGGGGACTGGAAGAAAGGGGACTCGATTGTTGTCGCGTCAACGGACTACGATCCCCACCAGGCAGAGAGACGAATCATTTCCAGCATCGCTGGAAAAGTGATTACGCTGGATCAGAAACTCGATTACATGCACTACGGCCAGGTCACCTTCGGCGTGGATGAGCGTGCTGAAGTCGGCATGCTGTCACGCAATGTCAAGGTCCAGGCTTCCGTCGATGCAGAGAAGTCCTTCAGTGGCGGGCATATGATGGCGATGAGCGGCTCCACCATGAAGGTCTCCGGTGTCGAACTCTTCCGCATGGGTCAGCACGAGAACCTTGCGCGGTATCCGATCCACTGGCATCTGGTTGGCGATACGCAGGGGCAATACATTGAGAATTCTGCGATTCACGATACCTACAGCCGCTGTGTGACGGTACACGGTACGAACAATATCCGGGTCGAGAACAATGTGGCGTACAACAACGTCGGCCATTGCTATTTCCTCGAAGATGGCGTGGAACACGGCAACCAGTATGTGAACAACCTGGGAATACTGACGAGGTGCCATACCACCCGGGCCTGCAATTCGACAAATGCAATCGTCGGAACCTACGGAGGCGGCGCTCAGGGTCAGAATGCCACCGACCAGTTGATTCCTTCCGACAACACGGCGGCCACATTCTGGATCACGAATCCCGACAATACCTACCGCGGGAATGTGTCCGCAGGTTCTGAGGCCACAGGCTTCTGGATGGCTTTTCCGGAACACCCAACAGGGAAGTTCGAAGGCACGGAGATCGCCGCGAAGACCTGGCCCCGTCGGATGCCATTTCGGGAGTTTTCCGGCAACGTCGCCCACTCCAACATCGAAGGGCTGATGCTCGATCGCGGAACCAATGCACAGGGTAAATTCAACCTTGGCGGGAACTACTATCTGCCCCTTGCGGATCCTGGCGACACCAGCAGTGCGAGGCTGGAAGCAACGTTCAAAGACATCACCATCTACAAGAGCAGGGGCGCTGCCATCTGGGCTCGTGGCGAGAATCATATCTTCGACGGCCTGAAGATTGCCGACAGCGCTATCGGCTACACGCATGCGTACCCAGGTACGGCCCAGTTCCACGGCGACTATACTTCGAAAGTCATGAACTCCCTGTTCGTGGGCGAAAGCGACAATAAAGGCACGCCCACAACGGAAGCAGAGAAAGCCTATGGTCGCAGCATGCCTCGCGCGGACGCGGATTACCCGGTCCGTGGCTACGAGTATTACGATTTCATCCACTCCGTTGTGAACACCAGGTTCGTCAACTATCAGGACAATGCCACTCGCAAGTCCGGAGCGATCTCGTACCTGCTGTACACGAGCTTTGGGATCAGCTCCAACAACTCCGTCGAAAAAGTGACCTTCGAAAACGCCAAGCCGGTGTATTTCCCACCGACGGAGCGCCGATGGTCCTTCTCCGGTGAATTCGGAAGTTTTGCAGGCTGGAATGGCGCGGTGTTCAAGGATATCGATGGCTCGCTCGGCGGTGGCCCCAATTCCTATATTGTCCTCGATACGGGGATCGCGGCCGCAGCCGATGACAAGGACTGCAAAATCGAGCCGAGCTGGGGCGCGGCCGTGTGTAAGGGTGATTTGGGTCGCGTCACGATAAACACCGGCGGCGCTGGCGGCGGTCGTGGTGGCGCTCCTGCCGGTCCCGGCGGCCCTGGTGCCGGTGCTCCCGCTCCTGGAGTTGCCGCAGCTCCTGGTGCTGCTGGCCAGGGACGTGGTGGTCCGGGCGCAGCCCCTGCTCCTGGTGCCGCAGCCGCAGCTCCTGGCGCAGCCGCGCCGAGAGGCGGCGGTGGCGCAAGAGGCGGTGCAGCTGCGATGCCGATCGTTCTCAGCCGCAATGGCCGGAATTTTACCGTTACCGGGGCCACCAATGTACGCGCCGGCACTGAGATCAAGGTGCAGACGGAAGCGCCGTCCGTGTCCATTAACCTGAGCGAGCTGGACAGCGGCTCATGGGTGATTTTCGAATTACCGGGATTCACCACCGCAGCGACGGGCACACCACAAAACAGCCTCGATGCACTGCGCAGCGCAACCACCACCTCGTACTACAAAGGTGAAAACGCACTTTTGGTCAAGGTAGTCTCGGCCGGCGGCCCCGCAGGTCGTGGCGGTCGTGGCGGTGGCGGCGGTGGCACTGTCCAGGTCAGCAAGTGAGCTGAAGCCTGCCGTATCCGCAAAAGCCCCCGGCGCAAGCCGGGGGCTTTTCTATGTGTGCCGAACATGTTCGACAGTTCGGAGGTGAAAGTCCTCTAACCAACCTGATGGAGGTGAAGGTTTGGCGAAGCGCAAGGGCGTCGCCGCGGGGTGGGGTTCTGAAAGAAGCGTGGAGCAAAAGCGCGAGCCGATGAACAAGAACCGGATAGGCCTTCCCCGTTTGGTCGAGCGTTAACGTTCAAGCAACCGAACCGCCGTATACGGACCCGTACGTACGGTGGTGTAACAGGGAAAGCTGGCGACAGCCTACCTATGTTTATTCCGATCCAAGCTGCCCTCCTTAGTAAGGAGGGCAGTGTTATCGCGCTGCAAGCGCGATAACACGAGGGGTGGTTCCCATCGCGAAACACTCCGGCTTTGGAACCACCCCCCGCGGGATTCGCTTCGCGATCCCGCTGCCCTCCTTACTAAGGAGGGCAGTCTGGGATGTGCGCTTTGTGTTAGCATCCGCGGTATTACGAGGCGGATTATGGCGAACACAAAACCAGGCTGGCGACGCACCCTTGCGGCGGTGGGATCTGCGCTCCTGTTGGCGCACGGAGGCGGCCCGAGCACAGCATCGCAGAGGCCCGCAGCCACGGCAGACAATCTGGAGATCCTGGAAGTTCGCCCGTCGTTTTTCATGATTGCCTCTGCCAGTGCCAACGTCGGCGTGCAAGTGGGAGACGACGGCGTTGTCGTTGTGGACACGGGCTCGGCTTCCGAAGCGCCGGGTATTCTGGCGGCAATCAAACGCATCTCCGCCAAACCGATTCGCTACATTATCAATACGGGACCCGATCCGGATCATGTCGGCGGCAACGAAGCGTTCGCAAAGGCTGGCCAGAGATTTTTCAGCGGGGGCGGCGGGCGAAACGAGATCCTCACGACGCCCATCGTATCTGTCGAGGGCGTGCTGAAATACGTGGAGGCGTTTCCTCAGATCGCGATACCGAATGAGACGTTTTATTATTCCCGAAAATACATGTACCTGAACGGCGAACCCATTGAAGTGCTGAGCCAGCCGAATGCCCACACCGACGGCGACGCTATCGCGTTCTTCAGGAGATCCGATGTCGTCGTAGCCGGTGACGTGCTGGACACGCGGCAGTTTCCCGTGATTGATGTTGCGCGCGGCGGAAGTATTCAGGGCGAGATTGCGGCGCTCAATCGTATCGTCGAACTGGCCGTGCCTTCGGTGCCCGACGCGACGCGAGAGGCTGGCACGATTGTGGTTCCCGGTCACGGACGTCTTTGCGATTATTACGATGTCGTCGAATACACGGATATGGTGACCATTATTCGCGATCGAGTACGCGAACAGATGAAAGCCGGCCGATCACTCGCGGAAGTAAAAGCGGCGCAGCCGGCGAAGGGATACGTGGGACGCTACGGCAACCTCGGCGGGACTGGGACAACGGACCGCTTTATCGAGGCCATCTATCAAGGTCTCAGCCAAGGTCTCAGCCAAGGTCTCAGCAAGGAGAAGCCATGAGATTGCGACTGGCCGCTGCTGCTGTGGCTCTTCTCCTTGCGCTCGCGGTACCCGTTGGCATTCGCGCGCAACAACGTGGGGCCGCTGCTGCGGCACGATCGGCGCGAGACTCTGCGCCGATCGACCTGACTGGATACTGGGTTGCCTACATCACGGAGAACTGGCGTTATCGCATGGTGACGCCCGCCAAAGGCGAGTACCGCCGCATTCCATCTTCCTCCGCTGCAGTGCCGATCATCAATGCGTGGGACCCGGCAGCCGACGAGCGCGCCGGCAACCAATGCAAGTCTTATGGCGCAGGCATGATTATGAGCGTGCCCGGAAGACTGCACATCACGTGGCAGGACGCCGACACGCTGCGCATCGATATCGACGCAGGTACCCAATCACGACTCTTGCACTTCTCGGCTTCTCCTGCCGCCACTTCTGCATCGGCGTCTCCCAGCTGGCAGGGGGATTCGAAAGCCACATGGGAGCGCGCGACTGGACAAAACGCAGGTGGCAGTCTGCACGTGGTGACGTCCAACTTGCGCGCCGGATATCTGCGGAAAAATGGCGTGCCGTATAGCGAGCGCACCACGGTGACCGAGGATTTCGATCTTGCCACGCTTCCGGACGGAGGTCGCCTGCTGCTTGTGAATACTGTTGTCGAAGATCCGGTATATCTGAACGGTCCTTACGTGGTCAGCCCGCATTTCAAAAACGAATCCGACGGATCCAAATGGGAGGCGACACCATGTTCTGCCATCTGGTAACTCGCCTGGTAGCCCGCTGCGTTGCGCCCGCACTGCTGCTGATCGTTCTGGCGGCGAGTGAGGCATGGGCGCAATTCGATTTCGTCGGCTCATGGGCGCCCATCGGATCAGAGGACGTGCAGAACGACTCTGTGCCGGTGGACTACCTCGGGCTCGCACTCACTGAGGAAGGCCGTGCACGGGCTCTCTCTTACAATGGATCGCAAAAATCAACGTTTGAGCATCAGTGCCAGGGGTGGGGTGCCGCTTACATGGTGCTTGGACCCTTTGGGCTGCGTGTGTCCACTCAGATGGATCCGGTGACGAAGAATGTTCTGTCGTACACCATTGGGGCCTGGGAAGACTGGAACGAAATGATCATCTGGATGGACGACCGCCCGAGGCCCACCGGGCATGCACTCCATACGCAGGCCGGCTTCACTCTTGGTCACTGGGAAGGTAACGCGCTCGTCGCCCGCACAACCCATGTGAAGGCGGGCTTCATTCGCAAAACGGGTGTGCCGTTGACCGATAACGCTAGCATCGATTGGCGCTTTTACCGACACGGCGACGTCCTGACTGTCCTGATGGTGGCGACCGATCCGGTGTATCTTGTCGAACCGGAAATCATTTCGAAAAGCTTCCGGCTGTCGCGCACGCCGCTCGACTATCGACAGGAGTGCGTGCCGTCATTCGAGGGACGAGAACCCGGCGAGAAGGTGCCGCATTACCTGCCAGGCCAGAATCCGTTCGTCGAGGAGTTCGGGAAGCTTTATCACCTTCCGCTCGACGCCGTGCTGGGCAACCGCGAAACGCTGTATCCGGAGTACCGGAAAAAGATCAGGGACACTTACGTCCCTCCGCCGCCCTGCACCCAGTCGTGCGGTCAGGCCGGCAACTTTGTGTTGCAGCCCTAAGCCGAACACGCACGCAAATTGCTGTCTTTACCTCACTAGAGAGTATCCCCCTGTAGCCTATGGTTTTCCGTGGTGCTGGTGAGAGCCGATTCCACTTATTATTTGCGTGGCGCCGACGGGGTCGGCTGATTGAACTTCGCCGCGTTAATTGCCACATTCGTTTCTGCCGAAGTCAGCAATACGTCTGACCGGCCGTTCGTCCAGGTCGTCATGACGTGAAACGGCAGCTTCACTCCGGAGCCGGCGACATCCCGGTAATCGCTGTAGTCGACCTGTATCGGTACTCGCCCGATGATCGTATCGGCGAAGCGCACCTGCCGCAGCAGCAGGCCGGACTGCTTATCGAAGTACAGTTTTATGGAAGATCGTCCGCCGTTGGCGGTCCCCTGCACGACCATCACATCCTTGTCGTCAATAGTGGTCGAACCTACTGCCGGTCTGGATATGGCCTGCTTGATTCCCGCCGGAAGGGAGAGCACTGCGTCCAGACGGGCGCCATCCAGGTCTCCACCGGTATACGTGATCACCGGAAATGGTTTATCCGTGGCGGGCGCAGCCATCCATCCATTATTGCCATCGAAAACCGTGGTCCGGTCTCCCAGGTCCGTGTGCACGATCATGACGCGCTGATTTGGAGCCTTCACATAAATCTCCACAGGCGCCTTGGGTTCTGCATACCCTTCGTGTGTGCCCTTGAAGACGACACTGGTGACAGCGGCAGCTTTCTGCGCTCCTCCGACTGCCTGGAGATACTTGTCAAAGACCTGATCGGCGGAAGGCGCATCAGGCGCTTGTCGCCTGATTTCGACTTCATTGGGATCGGGATCGGGCGGCTCGCCGTACTGCTCCGCCAATCTCGGCGTAATCCTGGGAGCGCCCTGGAGATTGCGATGGCATGTGTAGCAGGTCACGACGCGCACTCCGGCGAAATTCGTCCGATTGATCTCCTGCACCATCAGAATCATTTTGCGTGCGGTCGCTTTGCGCGGAGTCTCCTGGGCGTAGACGCTCCAATCGCCTTCCACCTTTGGTTCGACATGGCAATCCGTGCAGTTGTAGTTCGTGGCTGCGGAGATGAACCCCATCGTATTCATGAATTCATCGACCGGGATTCCCTTGAGTACGGTAACGTTTTTGAAGGCCTGTTCCGACATCAACTGCTTTGCAGGCGCGCCCTGGCCTGCGGCCAATGCACTACCGAGCAGCCAGAGAGCAATCGCCGCCAGAAGGAACTTTATAGACGCTGGAACGTTACTTCTTATCTCCACCAATTCCATCCAGAGGACGTCCTTGCCAGAACGTGCGCTCAATCGAATAGACACAATATTCTTCTCGCATGTCTCCGTACGCTGTCCCGTCCGGCCTTTGCCCCCATAGCCCCTTTTGAATCTGCTGAGAGGAATTCATCAGCTTCAGCACTTTTTTGCCACTCCAGGCCCCCGTGTACGCCTTCGGGTCAGTAAGCGTCATGCTGAATTCCAAATCGTCATGATTCAGGCGCTTGAAACGCTCCTCGATGCGCATCTGGTCGCTGTGGATTGAGCCGTAGGGATCGATCCAGCTTCGTTCATCGTAACCGGAAGATTCAACGACGAGCGTGTCTCCCTCCCAATGGGCAGTCGCATATCCGTACCAACGCGGCTTTGCTTCGGGTCCCGGCAGTTTGCGTCCGTCCGTCCAAAGGTCGCGCCATACACGGTCGCGCTCGAAGAACATCACGAATTCGTCAGGAAGCTTAACGAATCGGTAGTTGCTGTAATCCAGGTTGCGGGGGTAACCGGATGGGTCGCACTGGAATAAAGGATCATTCCAATCCTTCTGGTCCTGGTAGAAACCAAAGGCCAGCGGCGTATTTCTGGCGGAGGCTCTTGTTTTACTCCACTTCTCCTTTCCCCATTCCGTCATGGGAGGACGATTGTTGCCCAGGATGGGATCGAATCCTCCGGGGTTCTTCCAAATGCCGGAAATGTCGCGCGGATGGAAGTCCTGAACCTTTGCCTGCGAAAAGAGCAGCGGTGCGAAAGCCGCTGCAGCCAAAAGAGCACACAGGATTGTGCGGCGAAGCGCAAGCGCGACAGCGCGCAGCCGTAAGTGACGGTACGTCATGTGAGACTCCCTTCGTTACTTCTCTTGCTCGGACTCGGGCCTCGTGCGGTCGTCTTTCGGCATCTTCACTTCAACCGTCGTGTAGCCTGGCTTTACCGGGAGTTTGTCCATGTCGACAGCCTCGGCTCCTGTGCCGCACCTGCCGGTGCCGCCGAATCTCTTGCCACTGGCTACGATCACAATTTGAGCACAAGTACCGAAAGTCCTGTCGCCCTTGGCTGGAACGAGACTCACCAGGATTTCGTCCCCAAACTTGAAGGTGTTCTTGGTCCATCCGTTTGCGAGCGCGTTTCCCGGACTTACGGTTTCAATGCCCCAGGTTTGCTCTTCGCCCTTGTCATTCTTCAATTTGAAATAGACCTGGACATGGGGATTAGCCCATATGTATTGCGTCACTGTCGCCTTTGTTGTGATGCGGACAGTGTTGTCGTACACACCTGCCGTTCCATGGTGTGCGAACAGTGGGATAGCCATCACCAGAAAGCCCACTGTCAGTACAAATGAAAGAGCTGCAAGCTTACGCGTCATGTGACATCTCCTTGATTCGAACGCTACGGGTGAACCTCTCGCTTATTCTCAGACCAGACACAGATGTTTTCGTTGAAATCGTTGAACGCCGAGCGTGTCGGTTTTTCGACCAGTTGAAAAATCTTCTTGTCGCCTTTCCAGGTCCCGACATAGGCCATAGGGTCGGTGATGTTCAGGGTCATCTCCAGATGGTCGTGGTCCACGCGGCGGTAGCGTTCTTCCACAGTCATCTGGTCGCTGTGCGGGGAGCCGTATTGGTCCAGCCAGGTCGCGTCATTGAAGTTGTTCGAGTTGACGACAAACGTATCCCCCTCCCAACGGCCAACGGCGTATCCGTACCAATTGGAGTCCGCATCCGGGCCCGGAAGTTTTCGCCCATCTGTCCAAATGTCGCGCCAGGCGCGGTCGCTCTCGAAAAACTGAATCACTTCTTCCCTGGTTTGGGCAAACCTCATCCCCGCTGGCCTGGGGCTCCACATGATTCGTGGAAAACCCGTGGGATCACACCATCGGATCGGATCATTCCAATCTTTCTCGTTCGGGTAAGCTCCATTGCTTAATGCGTTGGCAACTCCCGTCTTCGTCTTGCGAAACTTTTCCAAACCCCACGGCGTCATCTGCGGGCGATTGTTGCTCGTTGCGTTTAGCGCACCGGTTGGCAGGCCGCTGTTGGTGATGTCCCAGAATCCGGACAGATCATGCGGGTCAAAAGGCTTGGCGGCCGTCGGGGCCTGGCCTCTTTGCGTTCCTCGCTGACCGTTCTGAGCGAAAGCGACTGCCGCCGACGCCAGCGCTACGATGAGGAGAATCCTCACACCCGCCAGGCGATTTAGCATTTTTGAACTCCTTCTCGCACGCGGTTTCTGCAGCACAACCTGCGGATCTCGTGACTACGAATCGAGGAAGCCTCGGTTCCTTACGGCTCTTGCTCTGACGGAGGCCAGCTTACGTATCATGTAATACCTCTTCTGCTCACAATGCAGAACGCAATTGCGGCAGCGCTGTTC
>Ga0070664_100003509_pt1 | contig 12664 bp, 13 predicted proteins | sample KBSC73metaG_FD_65863 | JGI IMG/M metagenome (GOLD analysis project Ga0070664, IMG submission 65863) | Corn rhizosphere microbial communities from Kellogg Biological Station, Michigan, USA - KBS C7-3 metaG | ecosystem: Host-associated > Plants > Roots > Rhizosphere > Soil ... | reverse complement strand
AGGATGAGCTCGTCGACATAGACCGCAAGTCCATTGTCAGGACCGTTCGGCGGCGTTTCCGGCCACTCCAAGACGTAGACACGGAATTGTGCCTGGAGGCATGCCAATACCGTGCTGACTGAGGGCGTCAGGTCCCAGATGTAGGGTTTCTTGATCGGCGCCGGGATTATCAGAAGGGACGGGCGATTTCCCTCGTCCCCATAATCGCGGAGCTTCATCCCAGACCGCTCTAACAAGAGTCGCGACGGTGTCTCAGTTCTAGCGAGCCAAAGGTCAAGCACGAGGCCGTACCAGCGCCGCATCTCATCGGCTGCGGCGAAGCTCATGAATTCGCTCGTTAGCGGGACTGACAGCAAAACTAAGCCAAGATGACGCTAGCCCAACGTCTCGAATAAGTCAGCGTTCCTCACTCTTGAGCGCAATGCTTTGATAAGCCATGGTTGGTCAACCAGGGGGCAAGGATTGCCCAAACGCCAAGAGCGAGGTTTAGCCACTCCTCCCCAGGCCGACGCCTTGACCGCATATTCGCTCGCATTGCCGCGGCGTGAAACCCACGCGCGGGAATTAGGAGTTTGGCCGTCATAGCCAGTGATTGGCGTGCAGTGATATTCTTCTTGCACGCGGGTTGGCTTCCCAGGTCAGGAGCATTTTGCACGCGGCGAAATCGACAAGGATGAGTTCGAGAAATAGCGCAGATTCTAACGTCTAAGTGCGCCAGCATGGATTAGAGGAGCGTGTGAATCCACTCGAACGCCGGAACCAGCGCGCACGGCCAGCTCCGCTGCGCATCATGACGTACAACGTCCACCGATGTGTCGGCGCAGATGGACGAGCAGACCCACGACGGATCGCCGACGTGATCGCTGCTTGCCAACCCGATATGGTGGCGCTCCAGGAACTCGATGTCGGGCGCCTTCGTACCGGTGGTATTGATCAGGCTCATGCCATCGCTCATCCGCTCGGCATGAGGGTTCACTTCCATCCGGCGCTCCAGGTTGAGGAAGAGCTCTATGGCGATGCAATCCTCACCGCATTACCGATGCGCCTGATGAAGGCTGGACCTCTGCCTGGAAGCGTCGGTTTCGAACCGCGCGGGGCACTCTGGGCGGCCATCGAGGCAAACGGCACCGAGATTCAGATCATAAACACGCACCTCGGCTTGCCGGCCTACGAGCGCATGGCGCAGGCCAGGGCTCTGCTGGGCGAAAACTGGCTCGGCCACCCGGAGTGCCGCGATCCTGTTATCCTGCTGGGCGATTTCAATGCCAGGCGCCGGTCCGTCGTCTATCGCATGTTCACGGCCAAGTTGCGTGATGCCCAGCTCGTGCTGCACAAGCGCGCGCGTCGAACCTTTCCCGCACGCGTGCCAATGCTGCGCATTGACCATATTTTTTGCAGCGGATCGGTCGACGTGCTCGGCGTCGAGGTGCCGCGAAGCCAGCTGGTCCGCACGGCTTCGGATCACCTGCCGCTGGTCATGGACTTCCGCATTGTTGACCATGAACGGACTCTGGAGTCAGCAGCCGCCGAGATGGTCTTGGTGTCTGATGGTTAATCGCTAACATCTCCCGATAAGCGGCGGACGTAAGCCACAAGCCAAATTTACAATGCGCTCCCCGCCATTGTGCGGCATGCGGAGATGATCGTTGGTCAAGTGTGTTCACGGGTGTGGGGATGGTCACACGATCATTGGTTGAAACCGTTGGATGATAAGGAATCGCGGAGATCAGCTGCGGTTGGGTGCGGCCAAGCGGTTAAAAATCTGCTAAATCTTAGCACGTCATGGCTTCAGTCGGTGTTTGATGGGGGCAAGTGGAGGTTTGAGCCCTCGTGAATATCCCCAACGCACTGACGCTGGCGCGCATTGTCCTGGTGCCGCTCATCGTGTGGCTAATCATCACCCATGAGATGGCGGCGGCCTTCGTGTTGTTTCTGCTTGCGGGCCTTTCCGATGCGGCCGATGGCTATCTTGCCAAGCGCTTCAGCTGGCACACGGAGCTTGGCGCCTATCTCGACCCCATCGCCGACAAGGTCCTGCTCGTCAGCATTTATTTGACGCTCGGATTTACTAACCATTTGCCGGTCTGGCTCGTAATCGCCGTCGCCAGCCGCGACCTCCTCATCATCGGAGCCTTTATCTTATCGTGGATACTGTCGCGCCCCATCACCGTCTCTCCGCTCCTCGTAAGCAAAGCCAATACCCTTGCCCAGCTCGTGCTTGCCAGTCTCGTCTTGGCGGAGCTTGGCCTTGGGCTCGGGCTTGAGCCGTTCGTGACTATCTGCGTCTGGATTACGGGCGCGCTTACCATTCTGTCTGCAACCGTGTATTTCTGGGTATGGCTCAAGCACATGGCGAGCTATGAGCCTCAGCCTGCGCCGCTACTGGCGCACAAGAGCTGTCCGGAGCCGATCAACACCGGAGCGAATTCTCAGGTTAGGACCTCGTGATCTTCAGCTCATTTTCGACCCGACGAATGCCGGGGCCTACCTCAATCGGGGCAGCGCCCAGGTCTCGGCCCGTGAGGTCGCGCTTGCGCTGAGCGACTACAACACCGCACTCCATCTGAAGCCTGACTTTGTCGAAGCTTGGTATAACCGAGGTAAGACCCGTGGGGTGCAAGCGTTGAAACCCCGAGCACCCGCAACGCGCCTTTGTTCGAAAAGCCTTACGACTTGGAAGCAGTTGTGACCAAAATTCGAGCAACGATAGAAGCCTCTCAAACAGGGTCATAGTTCCATCATTCTCATCCGGGCTTTCTATTGCGGCTGCCAAGCATCTGACGGCTCCGAAGCAGAATCCCCTTTTTGATCTGGAGCTTCTGCATCTTTGGCTAGATTGGTGGCCTTCTCAAGCTCAGTACTCAGTCGTTCTACCTCAGACTGCTTCTTCTCGATTTCGGAGTGGGCCTCATCCAGGTCGCTTTGAAGTTGTGTTCGCGCCCGATTGGATGCATCGAGTTCTGTTTTCAGATTGGCAACGACCCTTTCAAGCTCCCCCATTCCCGCCCTTGCTTGAACAACCTGCTCGTTAGCCAACCTCAATTTCGTTTGTATCTGAACCAAAGGAAAGACCAGAAAGGCAAGCGCAAAGACTGCTAAGCCAATAGCAATCCACGCCCATACTCGCATGAAAGACCTTCCTCTCTGCTATCTGCCCGTCTGCCTCGCTCCCGGTACGTCAAAGAAGCTGGAATCGAGCACCTTCACTGAGAGCTAGAGCCGTCTTTCTCCTGGCGCCGGTGAGACTGACTCGCCCTGCTCAGGTGGAGTTGACTTCTGTTTTTCAAGCTCACCTTTCAGTCGCTCAATCTCTACAGTGGCCTGATCTAGTGCGGCCTGTAATTTACTGCGTTCAGATTCAGCGTCTGTGGCTGCATTGGCCGCGGTTTCCAGTTCTGTAGCCCTGGCATTTGCCTGTTGCGTAGCCTCTTTGGCCTTTGCAAGTTCATTCTGCATTGCTTCAAGTTGAGATTGGTTTTCGCTGAACTTGGATTGAGTGGTATCCCTCTCCGCAGATACTGACTTTAGTTGCTCAGTTAAATTAGCAATTCGCTTTTCGCTTTCAGAAAGTTTCTTTGTTGTCTCGTCGGTGATGGTTTCGAACCGCCTTTGACTCGCTTCTCGTTCAGTGGTCAGTTGTGCGTACGCTTCCTTCTTGGTTTTCTCGAGTTCATTCGTCAGTTCCTGTGCATGAGTTTGGTTTTCCTTCATTTGTGATTGGGATGCATCAAGCTCCTTACGTAATTGGTCGTTATCGGAATTCGCATCATTCAAATGGCTTTCAAGCTGCGTGTGGGCTTCATTAACTGCATCGAGTGCTGTCTTTTGATTGGCAATTACCTTTTCAAGCTTCACCACCTGCTCATTCGTTTTTCCAACCTCCTTTTGCACCGCTTTTAAGTGTCGCTGGCCCTGAACGAGAGAGACAATCAAAAGAATGATAATCAGGGCAATAATCGCTATGGCTGAAGCAATGAATGGCCGCCGAAGCATGAGAGTCGTTCCTTTGGCGAAACAGCTAGGAAGGCCTGAGTTTCACCCTCTGCCGACCAAAAGAAAAGACCTGAACGACTAAGTGGCATGGCGCTCTCCAAGTGATCCGAGCGGAGCCAAAAGCAACATTTAAGGCCGACCTCAGTTCTTATGGCTCACCTAAGCACGGCAGGGAATTGTGCGCAGCAGTGAGTGCGACATCGTCCATCTTCTCGCCGCTCGCCACTCGAAGCTTGCCCGGATTGCTGAAGCGCACTCCCCGCGAGCCTGGAGCGCACCTCCCCGTGGACGCTCGCGTAGCAGAGGCGGGGCGCCGGTACGTTCCGGCAAGAGGACAGGCGTGAGCTGAACTCCTGAGAACTTCACGAGTTAAAACGATGTGAAAGGACGATCGCGATGCTTATGCAAACCCTTTTGACCGCCGCCTTTTCCGCTCTAGCCCTTGGCGTTGCACTGGCTGCCGAGCCTGCGTCGCTTTCGGGTGATGAGCTCCGCAAGGCGGTGAGCGGCAAGACCGTCTATGTTCGAATTTCCGGGTTCGAGCTTCCCATCCACTATTTCCCGGGTGGCAGCATGGCGGGCGGTATGGGTGGGGTGGCAGCGACCGTTGCACGCGAAGAAAGCGCATCCGCCCGCGGCAAATGGTGGGTCTCGGCCAGTCAGCTCTGCCAGCGATGGTCGAGCTGGATGGAGGGGAAGACCTATTGCTACAAGCTCACCCGCCAGGGCAATAGCGTGACCTGGGTACGCAATGACGGACGCTCCGGCAGCGCGCGGATCGGCTGAAGCCTTTCTGAGTATCTGCAATGCGGACTCGCATCCCCAAGCTCATCGCCGAGATCAACACTATTATCGCTGATCACAGCCGGAACGACTCAAAAGAAGAGAAGGAAGCTATAGATCTGCTGAAAAGGGCAAGGGACGCGCTCAGCCTGGTCCAGGGCCAAGTTGCACGAGGCTGATGTGAAGAAAAATCGGATGGCATCGTTGGCTCATGAAGTGAGCCTGGATTGGGTTCCTAAATGCCATTCTTTACTGAAGTTTCACTCTCATCCAATGCCAGCGGAACGGCGGGACAATGCATGGCTCCGCTACTGGAATGTCCGCTATTGGCGCTTAGCGGACATCACGCGCCTAAGCACAAGACGTCCGCTATGGGGCACAAAGCGGACATCAGCCGAAGTCAGCACACGCGTCCGCTAATGACCCAAAGCGGACAAAACAAGCGATTGACCCGAACTACGGTGAAATGCTTGCGCTCGAAATCAGGGCATTGCTGATCTTGATCTTATTGGCGAGTTCGCGGCCTAAAAGTTGATAGATAAGGCCAGCAACATCTGCTTCGTGGCGGAAGAACTGATTGAGCTTCCCTGTTTCAAAGGCAAGCGCCCGCACGTCGTCCTCTGCAATTACGGTCGCCGTGGCCGGTCTTTGGGTCAAGAAAGCGACTTCACCGACAAACCTGCCTCGTTCCAAGTGCGCTACCTGCCGATCAGCGATAGTGACTCTGACGCGACCCGAGCAGATGAAGAAAATTTCTTCGAGAGGCCGATTCTCCTCAGCTAGTGTGGTGCCGCTTGCAATATCGCGAAACTCACCGGCCAATAAAAGCCGCGCGATCTGCGCATCGTCGAGGCCCTTAAAAACGCTGCGGAGCAATTCGCGATCGGACTCCGGCAGACGTAGCGACATGCGATCCTTTACAAGCCAGTATACCTGGTAAAGGTTTATACAAATGAAGATCAGGTCCCATCCGATGCCAGCGCGCAGATCGCCGCCCGACAGCCAAAAATAAGCGATTTCGAGTGACAGTCCGACCACGGCCACCACTCGCAACCAAAACATATTGGTGAGCCAATAGGAGATTGCGATAAGCAGGTAGGAGAGATGACCGGGCCAATTATTGACACTGAGTATGGTGCCCAAATCGTCCATAGGACTCCTCCCTGCTTCGATCGCACCGGGAACTACCTTCCAAGTCCGTCCTTAATACAGTGCTTGACGAACGACTCTTTGGCCTCATCGGAGATCTTTTGGTCGATGACGCGTCCATCACACACCATCTGCACGACCACTTTGCAATTTGCCATGAATGTCCTGAAATCGGTTCCCTTCAACTTGTTTGCATTGGCTTGGGCACTGCAACTGTCTTGCGCCGCCGCGCCAGTCGGCAAAAATGCAAGAAACATGATGGCGAGCGCGAATCGATTAATGGGCTTCCGCTGGTTCTCAATCCAACCGGCGCAACACGTGGTTCGGAGCTGGATAGGTGATTGTAGCACCCCCATCCCAATCCCCATTGGAAAGGCAGCAAGCTGATTATTGTAGCTGAAGCCACGTCACCGCCCAAGGAGGCCTATTGAGCAGAAGGCCCCGTGGCTGCCTGAAACCTGTAAGTAACCAGGCAACTTCGTAGAGAGAAGCTATATACAGTTGAGACAGGTGATGCGGTTCGCGAGAGGAGGAAATCTCGATTGGCTCACGGATAGTGGCGATAGTATTCTTCTTCGTATTTTCGCCTTTGCGACAACGCCTGACGTCAGTAAGCTGAGTTCCGCGGAGGAGATCAATGACGCCGCGAACGCTACTCTTCACAGATTTGTTGAGGCGAATCCAAGTGCGGAAGAACTTGGACGCAAGGCTGCAGGCGTCCTCGTATTTCCCTCGGCGGTCAAAGCGGGCATGCTTTTGGGCGGGCAATATGGCGAGGGCGTACTCATCGTTCGTGGAAATGCTGCGGGCTATTACAACATCATCTCGGCCTCACTCGGCTTTCAACTCGGTGTTCAATCTATCAGTCGCATCGCGCGATAACCTCATCGCTCAAGAAAGGCCAAGGTCCGCTATTGGCACTTGACGGACTTTCAAACCGCTCTCATCACGAGGTCCGCTTTCGGCCCGAAAGCAGACATACCCAATGAGCATTTGGATGTCCGCTAATGACCCAAAGCGGCATCTCCCTGTTGGCATCGTAGTTGCTCTCGGCTCGGTCCTGCGCCATGTTGCCTCCCATTTAGAGTACATCGCCGGCACTGGATAAGCTCCGTGACTCGACGAGAAGCACCGAAGCGCGGTTGTGTTGTGCCAACAACGAGGAATTTAGGCCGAAATCTGCACCTGTACGACGAGTTCCTCGGTTCGACTCGACCGGATCGCCTGCAGAAAATTTTTGCGCGCTACGAGCTATTCAAGCTGGTGCAAGACGTACCAGGTGACATCGTCGAGTGCGGCGTGTTCAGAGGCTCAGGGGTCTATACTTGGGTCAAGCTGCTTTATCTGTTCAAACCCAATACCGAGCAGCGCGTAGTCGCATTTGATTTTTTTGAGACCCCACGTGACATAGAATTCCGCTATGCCATCGATAAGGAGTGCCTAGAGGCCCATGCCGAGGGATGGACCTCACAGGAGGTTCTCATCGCCAATTGCAAGGCGTGGGGCTTCGAGCGCTTAAAGCTGATTGCAGGTGACGTCGCCGCGACCACGCGTGAGTACGCTCGCAGTCAATTGGGCGCGCGGATCGCGCTGCTCTATCTCGATCTCGATAATTACGAAGGCACGCTCGCCTGCCTGAGGAACCTCTATCCGTTGGTTTCTCCCGGTGGTGTCGTCGCGTTCGACGAGTATGCATTGGCGGGCTACGGCGAATCTGACGCAGTCGATGAATTCTTTCGCGGCCAGAAGATCCGGCTGCGCAGCTTCCCATGGGCAAAGACGCCGATGGCGTTCCTTGTCAAGGAGGCTGCGTAGACAAGAAAACAGGGCACTCTGGTCTCCTGCCTGGAGCGCCCGGTGGGGCGCTCATTTGACCCGTTTCCTCGCCGCGGCTTGATCTTCTTTTGCGATGCGAGATCAGTCCATTGACTCTTGCAGCAATTCGGAATCCGAATGAGGCTGTGTATGTGACTCAGGGAGGGGTCACATGCCAGGCAATCCTGAGCAATGCCGTAGAGATGCCACTGATTGAGCGCCGCCCCGGCTGGGGCGAGCTGAAGGCAGTGCAGCGGGAGCGCATCTTTGTCGCGGATGGCAATCAGTATTTCAACCGTCCGGGGCCTCGCATCGTCGAAAGCCTGGAGATACTGGCGGAGATCTTTCACCCCGAATTCTTCCCTTCTCGGTATGAAGCTTGAGGTCGGATACGTTACCCAGCAAAGCCAAGAGCCAACGAACAGAGCCGTGGCTCTTATCAACCAGAGGCAACTGAGCATACTTGCTTAATGGCAGTTCCTAACTCCATGCGCGCGGTGCAGCTCCAAGCCTACGACGGTTAAGCCGGAAAGCATGGCCGTTGTCGAGATCCCGGTGCCACGGCCTGGGGCGGGCGAGGTGTTGGTGCGTTTGCGTCGTTCAGGTCAGCATGATTGGGTCCGCAAGTGCTGACGAATGTCCGCTTCTGACCCAAAGCGGACATTGAGATGGAACCCTAGGCCAATCCTCAATCATGCTGCCGTATGATACGGTTTGGTTTGTTGATGACTAAGTACATTGCGCTTCTGCGCGCCGTGAACGTCGGCGGGACGGGAAAGCTCCCAATGTCTGACCTGAAGACGATGTGTTGTGACGCGGGCTTTGCTCATGTGGAGACCTATATTGCGAGCGGCAATGTCGTGTTTGAAAGCGAAGCGCCGCCCTCAAGGGTGAGGGCCGAGCTTGAGGACCGATTGCATGCCTATACCGGGAAGCGTGTTAGTGTCGTGGTGCGTTCGGCACCCGAAATGCTGGCCGTTCTGAAGGCCAATCCGTTTCCCAAGGCTGACCCGAGATACACGTACGCGATTTTCCTGCATGAGCCTCCGCCATCTGATGCGCTCACTCATGTTTCTGGACAGCAAGATGAGGAAGTTCGTCTTGGTGAAAGAGAGATTTTCATTCACTACCCTAGGGGCATGGGCGGCTCAAAGCTGAGAATTGCAGTGGCCAAGACAGGCACAGCACGGAATATGAACACAGTCGCCAAACTAGTGGATTACGTCGAAAGGCGGACGTGCAAACCGCGCTGATGAATGTCCGCTTTGAGGGAATAACGGACCTGACGCAGACGTGACGCGATTTCTGCTCATGACCCACGGCAGATATATAGTCTTACTCGACACCTAACCGCTACTCCGGAGACTCAGCGTGACGTGGGGCAATTCCATCAAGGCCCTGTTCTGGATCGTGTCCATTGGCGCGCTGCTGTTCTTGGCCGCTGGAACACTCGATTGGCCTGGGGCTTGGATCTTCATGGCAGAGTTTGTGATCGGAGGCATCGCAGTGACGCTCTGGCTGGCGTGGCGCGATCCCGGATTACTCAAAGAGCGCATGGCCGGACCCTTCCAGAAGGGCCAGGTGTTCTGGGACAAGGTGTTCATAGGGTTCATCATTGTGGTCTGGTTTAGCTGGCTCGGCCTCATGGCGCTCGATGCCAAGCGCTGGGAGCTTTCGCATATGCCCGAGGCATTGAAAGTTGTCGGCGCCGTGCTGATCCCAGTTGGATTCTTTATCGTTTGGCTCACGTTCCGCGAGAATTCGTTCGCGGCCCCGGTGATAAAGATTCAGAAAGAGCGCGGACAACACGTTATCAGCACAGGCCCATACGCGATCGTGCGCCATCCCATGTATGCGGGCGGGGCTTTGTACATGATCGGAATGCCGCTGCTGCTCGGATCTGGGCTTGGTCTTCTTATTTTGCCGCTGCTCCTTGGCGCTCTCTCCGTGCGCATCTTCATCGAGGAGGCTACCTTGCGCAAAGGCCTTCCCGGCTACGGCGAATATACCAGGCGTGTTCGTTATCGGCTTGTCCCAGGCGTGTGGTGAAATCTGTTCTACCAATGGCACTCTTTCGGACATCCCACCTGCTCCGACGAATCCCGCTTTCGGGGGCAAAGCAGACATGACGCGAACGGGGTCGTTATATGGGTAATGACCCAAAGCGGACTACCGGGAGCTTAGCGCAGTTGTTAGTGTCAGCCGTGGAAGTCCCTGTACTTCCGCGAGAGCATTGAGCGCTTGAAGAATGTTAGCCCATTGTGGCGCTCAACAGCACCAATGGACCCCGCCGCCATGAGGAAGAACGCTAAGGGTACCCTTGATCGCCGTGATTTCGTAATCGCATCCCTTGCCACGGTTGGTGCTTCGGCAACCTTCGCGGCAACCGCAGGGGCCGATAAGGCGCAGGACACAGCAGCTTCGCCCCAGCCAATGGCAACGGTCTACACTGGAGACCTGATCCAGGGCAAAAAGGTCATCAGCGCACTCGACGTCAACGACCTGGACCCCGGCAAGAAGCACACCTTCTATTTCCAAGGGGTGCAGATGCCTACGGGGCAGCACTGGCACGTGGCCGTGATGGTCGCCAAAGGAGTGTCGCCGGGCAAGCGCGTTGCCCTCGTGAGCGGTGTACACGGAGATGAGATCAGCCCGGTGCACACGATACAGACCGTCATGAACCAGCTCGACCCCGCGAAGATGTCAGGCACTGTATTGGCGGTCCTGGACGTATCCCGCCCGGCCATAGAAGGCATGGCCCGCCGATGGCCCAATTCAGGAAGGGGTATCGACCTCATCGACATTAATCGCGAGTGGCCCGGGAATGAGAACGGCGCCAGTGCACCCTCCCGACACGCCGGGCTTCTGTTCAACAGGCTCCTCAAACCAAACGCCGATTATGCGATCGATTTCCATACTTCGGCTACCGGAATGGACATGTCAGCGTTCCATCTCGCCCGCATGGACCTTTCGGAGGTCCGAGAGATGGCAGAGTTATTTCCCATCGATCAAATCTTCGACAACCGCGCTTATCCCGGCCTCCTGGCAAACGCGTTCATCGATGCAGGCATCCCGGCGTTCACACCCGAGATCGGCGCTCCGCGCATTCTCGACCACAGAATGATCCCGTTGTTTGTGGAAGGCACTATGAACGTGCTCAAGTACCACGGAATCGTTACCGGCCCAATGGGCCGCACAGGGCGCGACACGGACATTTTTGTCGCGAATAGCGGGCACGTTATTCTTTCAACCAGCGGCGGGTTTGTCGAGCTCCTGGTCAACCTCAACGACAAGGTCGAAGTCGGGCAGAAGGTTGCCATCCAGCGTAATACATTCGGGGAAGTCGTCGCAGAATACACCAGCGAAGTGACCGGCGAGGTCGCGCTTCGCCGCACCGATGCAACCGCTGAGCCTGGCACCCTGTTGCTGGCTATCCTTTATAATCGCACGCCGCCGGAAAGCACTCCTTACCCAGAGTGAGGTCCTCCTACGCAAGTGATTGCGGGGCCACGCAAAGCATGAGCGGAATCGCAGCTTAGTCTGCTTATGGCACTTAACGGACTCGGTGAGTGGCCGCCGCACGTCCGGTATTGGGGGTAAAGCAGACATCTCCCGTAATGGCTTAGCTGGTGCCTTTATGAGTACACGGCCTAGAGTGGAGTTCGCTCTAAAGACGAACGTCGGAGAAACCTCTTAGGGCTTGTCCGATCCTCACGGTTGAGGGCTGCTTTTTGGAACTTAACAGACCTTGATGCCGACGATGACCATGTCTGCTCTTGGGACAGAGCGGACATCCGTGATCCCTATCTGATGTCTGCTAATGAACCAAACCAGACTCGTGCGGGGCAACATCGAGTCTCGCCCGGCAGGTAGTTAACGCCACTGTTTCCATTTTTCTGCACATCTTCTTGCAAACAAAGGCAAAGCGGTAGCTCGATGCTCCACGCCTTCGCGGACGGAAAAGCCACCCGCACTCGATCAGCCGGCAAATGGCTGTCTGAGCCGGGACGCGGCCACCAGTACGTAACCTCTTTTATGGTTCCTTCGGTGGCCTTCTCCATAATCTCTTGACCCAGTGGATAGCCCTTCTTGCCGAAAATCTCCTTCAGCTGCTTGCCCTTATTCCCGTAAGGATGCGCCGTTACAATGTCGTCCGAGGCGTTGGCGCAGAACACATAAAGATCGCGGTCCTTGAACCCGCCTTGGCCCTTGTTGAACATATCGAGGGCTTTTGTTTCGCCCTCCTTGACCGCTGCAACTGCCCGATCGAGCATGGCCTTGGCTTCATCCGCGGTGCCGAATTTAGCTGCCGGGATAGAGGCGGAAGGAAAAAGGATTATAACCACGGCAAAAACGACGATGGCGAGACTGCGTAGCATCACTGCCTCCATAGAACGGACAAAACGCTGCGTTGCGTCGGGGAACCTCAGTGATCGGGGAGTGCCGCGGGGTTTAAGATGCCGTGCCTAGTGCCTTGGCGATGTCGCGAAGCGTCGCCGTCTCAGCATCGCTTACTCGGACACCCCCAAAGCCAAGAAAAGAACCCTCAACGGAAGCTTCTGCAACCTTCTGGCTGATATCGCGGAGCCAAGTCTTGAACGCCGCTGCATTGTCAGGGGCTTTGGCGTCGACGATCGCGGAAACCTCCCGCAGGCTGGCTAACGAACGCTGCACACATTCCGCGGGCGCCGCCTGAGCAAAGCGTTCGCGCATTGCATTCTGAATGTTCGACCTTCCCTCGGATGTTTCGAAATCAGCAATAACTGCCTTGATGAGTTCGCTAGAATTGGGATCGCGCTTCGCTGCAGCGAGCGAGCCATTCACCGGTGAAATTTCGGTCAAGCCGGACCTGCTAAAACAAGTCATTACAAATGGGGCCGCGCCATGAAAACCAGCCCGCCGTTCATTCGAGGACGGGAATCCA
>Ga0070664_100003508_pt1 | contig 12665 bp, 9 predicted proteins | sample KBSC73metaG_FD_65863 | JGI IMG/M metagenome (GOLD analysis project Ga0070664, IMG submission 65863) | Corn rhizosphere microbial communities from Kellogg Biological Station, Michigan, USA - KBS C7-3 metaG | ecosystem: Host-associated > Plants > Roots > Rhizosphere > Soil ... | reverse complement strand
GGAGGATCTCGCGCGCCTGGATCTCGATGTCGGCGGCCATGCCCTGCGCGCCGCCCGAGGGCTGGTGGACCATGATCCGGCTGTTGGTCAGCGCGACGCGCATGCCGGGCTCGCCAGCGGCCAGCAGGAAGCTGCCCATCGAGGCGGCCTGGCCGATGCACACCGTGCTGATCTTCGGGCGGATGTATTGCATCGTGTCGTGGATCGCGAGGCCGGCCGTCACCACGCCGCCGGGCGAATTGATGTACATGAAGATGTCCTTCTTCGGGTTCTCGGACTCGAGGAAGAGTAGCTGGGCGGTGATCAGCGAGGCCATATGGTCCTCGATCGGCCCCGTGATGAAGACGATGCGTTCGCGCAGCAGCCGCGAATAAATGTCGAAGCTGCGCTCACCCCGGTTCGACTGTTCGATGACGATTGGGACGAGCTGCGAAACGATGTCCTGGTGATCAATCACGGGAAGCGGATCCTCTTGTCTGGTTTCAGCCTACATCGGCTTCCCATCGAAGTAGTACTTCGGTGGGGGGCCTACATCGGCGCGAAATCGGAAAGGTTCAAGGCGGTGCGCTCGTGGCGCCCCACGCAAGCCAACCGGGGGCGGCAAAGAGAAGGGCGGCCCGGATGAACCGGACCGCCCCCCTGCCCAACTCGTCGCCGACAGACCTAGTTGCCGCGCTCGGGCGATGCCGCTGGTGGCGGCGGCGGAGGCGCCGGCGGTGGCGGCAGCGGCGCCGGCTCGGCTGCCGGTGGCGGCGGCGGAGCCGGAGGCGCGACATAGGCCGGAGCAGCCTCACGGCGACCTCCGAACGCCTTCAGGCTGAGCCGCGCGTAATAATAACGACCCGGGCTATCGTAGGTCGTCGGGTCCATGTTGTTGGTGTCGCAGCTGACGCAGCCGGGCGTCTTGACGTTGAACAGGTTGTTCACGCCCACGGCGAGTTCGACGTCATTGACGACGAAGTTGAAGTTCGGCTTCCAGCGCAGCTGCGCGTCGGTGTAGAACCGCGACTTGAGCGGGCTTTCGTTGTTGAGGATCTCCTTGAGCTTCGAGACGTAACGGCCCGTCAGGGTCGCTCCGAAGCCGAAGCCGTTCCAATCGATCGACCCGATCGACTTCCAGCGCGGGTAGCCCTGGCTCGGGCTGCCGAGCTCCTGCCCTGCGCGGTGCTCCACGATGTTGGCCCCGCTGGTCGGAATGGTCACGTTGAAACTGTGCAGGAAGGTGTTGTTCCAGGTCAGCCCGATGTCGCCCATGTTGGCCAGTGGACGGCGATAGGCCAGGTTGAAATCGATGCCGCTGGTTCGGATCGCGGCGATGTTCTGGAGGGTCGCCCGGATTTGCGTGACGTCGCCGGTGCCGAACGAGCGTGAAATATTGGAGCACGCCAGCGGGTCGTTGGTGTAGACGCAACGATACAACGTGGGCGCTCCCTGCGCCTGGATCGCGCTTTTCACCCTGATGTTGTACCAGTTCAGCTCCGCCGTGAATCCGCGGATGGGGTTGATCACGCCTCCGACGACCCAGCTTTCCGACGTCTCTGGCTGGAGCAGCGGATTACCGCTGGTGACCACCGAGAGCTGATCGGCAGGCGCGGTCGTCGCACCCCCGGCAGGAACCCCCTGCGCGGTGCAGTTGGCGCGCACCGTTGCATCGTTGAGGTAGTTTTGGGCCTGCGCGCTGTTCCTCGAGCACGGATCGTCGATCGTCGAATCGAACCGCGACCGATCGCCTTCAAGCTCGCCGATGGTCGGCGCGCGGAACCCCTGGGCCCAGGACGCACGGAACCTTATGGCCCGTACCGGCTGCCAGTTCATGTTGACCTTGAACACGGTGTGCTCGAACGTCGCCGCGACCCCGGACCTGCCGGGATCCTTCTTGTAATGCGAGTAACGGACCGAACCTTCGAGCTCGAGCAGCTCGGCGCCAGGCCGGCCCTTGATGAACGGCGCATCGAACTCGCCATAGACCTCGGCCACCTTGTAGCCGCCGAAGGAGCCCAGCGCCGGAATATCGGCGCTCAACCCGGCCTGGACGATCGGATCAGGCGTGAAGCTTCCCTTCAGGCGCCGATATTCGACGCCCCCGGCGATCCCCAGCGCGTCGCCGCCGACGTCGAACCATTTGCCTGAGATATTGGCCGAACCGCCCCAAATCTTCTGCTGGCTCTTGTCATGCTGGGTGAAGCCGATGAAATCCAGCATTGCCGGAGTGATCGCCCCCGGCGTTCCGAACAGGTCGAGCGGGACGCACGGCGAGGTGCAGCTCGCCAGCGGGCCCAGCGCCTGCGCGACGTTATCTGCCCGGATGTTCCCGGTCATCGTCTGCTTGGCCTTGTTGCGGCCCCAGATGCCGTTGACATCCCAGTACCACTCGCCGCCAAGGCGACCATCGAGGGTCGCGGTGCCGTAGTAGGTGTTGACGCGCTGCTCGAAGTGGCGCGGACCAGCCTCGATCACGCGGCGCTGGATCTGGTTGTAGTTGCCGCCCAACCGGCCATCGTTCGGGATCAGGTCGACGCCGAAGGGATTGAACGGGTTGCTCCCCGAGACCGTGATCGTATCGAGCGAGTTGCCGTTGCCCACGTTGGGCCCGATGCCCAAAGGAATCGGCGCCGCCTGGTTGATCGAATCACGGCGGTTCCATACCGCCTTGATCCTGAGGTGCGTATCGCCGCCAAGTTCCTGCACGAGGTTGCCGAACAGGCCGTACCGCTTCAGCGGGATTTCGATATAGTTGAACGGCGCGAAGTTGAACCGGTCTGCCGTCGTGAACCCGCGGAAATCGGCAGGGAACGCCGGCCGTGTCGTGGTCGGCTGCGAAAGCGTCCAGGTGCCATCCGTCGAGGTCGACGGGCCGAAGATCGGGCCGCCGAAGCGCCCGTTTAGCGGAAAGCTCGAGCAGCCACCCTGGGTGCAGCTGGTGGAATAGGGATTTGGGAAAGCCGAAATTGCGCGGTCGCCCGACAGAACGCCGTTCGCCTTCACATAATTGCCTCCGACGACAATCTGCGTCGGCCCCGTCCCGTTGCCCCAGCTCAACTGGTAATTCTGGGTCCAGCCGTCATCATGGTCGAGAAAGGCGCCGACCTGGGCCGATGCCGCGAAGCCCCTCTGGCTGCTCTTGGTGATGATGTTGACCACGCCGGCGATCGCGTCCGAGCCGTAGATGGTCGAAGCTCCGTCCTGCAGCACTTCGACACGGTCGATCATGCTGTCGGGAATGGAGTTGAGATCGACGGTGCCAGGAATGCCGCTCGCCGACGAGCCATTCACGAAACGCAGTCCGTCGACGAGGACGAGGGTCCGGATCGGGTCGAGATAACGAAGATCGATCTGGGCTGAGCCGGCGCCAACGCCGCCGCCGTTAGGTGGATTACCGAGGTTGCCAGAGTTATTGAATTTTGAGTTCACGCCGCCGCCGGAACTCGGCAGCCGCTGAAGTACATCGTTGATCGCGTTAAGACCGGTCTTCTGGATGTCCGACTGGTCGACGAAGACGCGCGGAGCATCGAGGTCGAGCGGGTTGCGGCGAATGCGCGAGCCGGTGATCACGATCTCGTTGCTTCCCGGCGCCTGCGCCGCTGGTGCCGCGGCCGCTGGCGGCGCCTCGCCGGTCACTACGTCGGGCGGAGGAAGCGTGCTTTGAGCAAGTGCAACGCCGCTGCCGCCGATCAGCGCGACCAAGGCCACGCCAGCACGAAGAGCCGTGTCGATCCGCTTCATAAATCCCCCCTGATTCGCCCGATGTCCGAGCGTGGTTATGCTGATGAAGCTAACCCAGGTGAGGAATCGGCGGAAGCGAGTGTGTTACGTCACCGAGACAATTGTCTGGGGTGATGCAAATGGGCGACAGTTACCGGGGTGCCTCTAACGAAAGATAGGCAAGTCGCCGAACCTCACGACGCCCCCTCGTGACCGTGTCCAGAATCAGACCGGCGAAGAAGCACAGCACCGCCACGATAATTATGCCGGTGACGAGGATGGCGGTGGGCACCCGCGGTACCAGTCCGGTGTGTGCGTAGGTGATCGCCAGCGGGACCGCGAGCACGATCGCCAGCGCGACGAGCATGGCGCCGATGCTTCCATAGAACAGGACCGGCCGCTCGATCCGATACAGCGTGACAATGGTTTTCAGAATTCGCCAACCATCGGAAAAGGTCGACAGCTTGGACTGAGAACCTTCCAGCCGCGCCGCATAAACGGTTTCCACCTCGCCGACCGGCATCCGAAGCTCAAGCGCATGAACGCTCATCTCGGTCTCGATCTCGAAGCCGGAGCTCAACACCGGGAAGCTCTTCACGAACCGCCGCGAGAAGACCCGATAACCGGAGAAAATGTCGCTGAAGCTGCGCCCGAAAAGGCCCGAAAGAAGCCCTGTGAACAGCTTGTTCCCGAACACGTGCCCGCCCCGGTACGCGTCTTTCTCCTCGTGCCGCCGAGTGCCGACGACCATGTCGAGCTGGTCCGCAAGCAATTGGTCGACCATCGCCTGAGCGGCCTTCGGATCGTAGGTCAGGTCGCCGTCCGCCATTACGTACACATCGGCGTCAATGTCGGCGAACATTCGTCTGACGACGTGGCCCTTGCCCTGCTGGCGCTCGCTTCGCACCACCGCGCCAGCGTTCGCGGCAACCTCACGAGTCCGGTCGCGGCTGTTGTTGTCATAGACATAGATGGCGGCGTCGGGCAGCGCGGCCCGGAAGCCGGCAACGGTCGCGGCGATCGCCGCCTCCTCGTTGTAGCACGGCAGCAGGACGGCAATCTTCGGCATTTCAGTTGCTGGCACCATTCCCCCGTTCCGCGCTGAGCTTGTGGTAGCGCCGCACGTCTCCCGTTCGTGTAGGAAGAAATGCAGTCCCTCGACAAGCTCGGGACGAACCGATTCAGGTCAGCCGCTCGGTGGTGACATGCAGTAGCCGGAAGCCGTCGCTCATCTCTCCGAGCGTCCAGGGCTCTCTGGGCGGCACCACGAAGGCATCGTCCGGTGTCAACGCAGAGCCCATCAAACTGGCAGTGCCGTCGAGCACGAAACCGAAGACCAGTTCGCCATCATGGGGCGGCACGGCAACCTCTGACGCTCCCGCCGGCCGAATGACGCGGACGTCAGCGACGCCGCCGGTAGCATCGGACATCGGGGTCTGCTGGGATTCGGCGCCGTTCCAGCCTGTCCAGGGCGCACCGCCGGCGACATGGCGCCGGAATCGCTGACCCGAAAAGTGGCGATCAGGCCGGTATGCGCCCGGAAGCTCCAACCGATGGTCGGCCAACGTCTCGTGGAGCGCGGGGGCGCTGATCTCGACGACTTCGAGCCCGTCCGAGCTCTCCAGCACGCGGTGACGGATGAGCGGCGGCTGAAGGACCAGATCGCCCTCGTTCATCACGAACGGCCCGCCCTGGTCCTCATAAACCACCCGGACCCATCCGCGCCGCACAAAAATCATTTGCAGCGCGACGCGGTGATAATGGACCCAGTCGGCGACCGGCCCGCCGCCGGGAATCGTGATGTGCGAGGCGACATATCGCCCACCGAGCCGGCCCGGGATAAGGTCGCGATACAGCATCCCCGCCCTGCCCTCGCCGGGCGTTGCGCCTGCTTTGGTCAGGACGAATTCGGACGTGAACGGCGGCATGGCCTCGGGAAGCGGCTGCGCGCCAGGCTTCATGAGCCGGACCGACTCCCGGCCTTGGCTGAGCATCGCGGTGTGCGGGTCGTCGGCCGGATAGATCAGGTCGAGACGGAAGCCGGCGGCGCGCAACAAATCGAGCGCGGCGTCGAAATCCTCCCGGACCAGGTCCAGCGGGGTCAGCCCTTCTTGGCGGGCTTCTTCGCCTTTGCGGCGGGCTTGGCCTCCGCCTTGGCAGCCGCCGGCGCCTTTGCCGCCGCGCCCTTCACCGGCTTGTCGGGTTTCGGCCCCTCGGCTTTGCTCGGGACAGGCTTGGCCGAAGCCTCCTCGACCGGACCCTTGGCAGGTGCCTCGGCGACGAGCTTGTCCTCGCCCTTTGCACGAACCTTGGCCTTGGCCTTGCCCTTGGCTGGTGCCTTCTTGGGCTTGGTCCCATGGGCGTGGTCATGGCCGCATCCGGGGCCGTGGACGTGGCCTTCCTCGGACTCGAGGTCGGCTTCGAGCTCCTCCCGCGTCGCCTTGCGGTCCGTGATTTTCGAACGGGCAAACAGGAAGTCGACGACCTTGTCCTCGTAGAGCGGAGCGCGGAGCTGGGCAGCGGCCATCGGTTCCTGCTGGATATAGCGGATGAAGGTCTCGCGGTCCTTGCCCTGATATTGTGAGGCCGCCTGCATGATCAGCCGATTCATTTCGGGCTCGGTCACGTCGACGCCGTTGGCCGCGCCGATCTCCGAGAGGAGCAAGCCGAGACGGACGCGGCGAACGGCGATCTTGCGATACTCGTCGGCCTCAGCCTCGATCTCGGCCAGCGCCGCCTTGGGATCTTCCTCGTTGCTGGCTTCATGCCGAAGCTGGGCAAGGATGTTCTGATATTCCGCCTCAACCATCGTATCGGGAACCGGGAAGTCGTGCCGCGCCGCGAGCTCGTCGAGCAACTGGCGCTTCATGTGCGTTCGGGTCAGCCCATTGAGCTGCTGCGCCTGCTGGTCGCGGATGATACTCCTCAGCTGGTCGAGGTCCGTCATGCCGAGCGACTTGGCGAAGGCCTCGTCGATCTTGTTCTCGCTGCCGATCTTCACGGCCTTCACGGTCACCGCAAACGTCGCATTCTTCCCCTTCAGCTTGTCCGCTGGATAGTCATTCGGGAAGGTCAACCTGACCTCGCGGCTGTCACCCGCCCTGGCGCCGACGAGCTGATCCTCGAAGCCCGGGATGAGCCTGCCCGAGCCAAGCTCGACCTGCATGTCTTCGCCCTTGCCGCCTTCGAACGGCGTGCCGTCGACCTCGCCCTCGAAGTCCATGACGACCAAGTCGCCGGTCGCAGCCGAATGCTTGCCGGGCGCGTCTTCCCAGTGCTTGCTCTGGCTCGCGAGCTGCTTGAGCTGCTCGTCCACCGCTTTGTCGTCAGGCTCGACGGTCAGTCGCTCGAGCTCGAGATTGTCGATCTGCGGCGCCGGGACGTCGGGCAATGCCTCCAGGCTCACTTTGATCTCGGCGTCCTTGCCGTGCTCGTAGCCCTCGGTCAGCTCGACCTGGGGCTGGAGCGCGGGCCGGATCTTCTGCTCGGTCAACAACTGCTGGACGCCTTCCTGGACGGCGCCCTGCAGCGCTTCGCCGCGAAGGCTCTCGCCATGCATCTTGCGGATGAGGTTGGGCGGCACCTTGCCGGGGCGGAAACCGGGCATCCGCACCTGCGGGGCGATGCGTTTCACTTCCTGCTCGACCCGCGCCTCGATGTCCTCGGCCGGGATGGTCAGCATGAAGGCGCGTTTGAGGCCCTCGTTCTCAGTCTGGACGGTCTTGATGCTCACGTTTCTGAATCCCGATGAAATCTATTGGCATCCCGGGGCAGCGGATGGTGCGGGCGAAGGGACTCGAACCCCCACATCTTTCGATACTGGAACCTAAATCCAGCGCGTCTACCAATTCCGCCACGCCCGCGCGGACGCTTGAAGGGCGCGGCCTATAACAGGCCGTGGCCGTTGGGCAACCCGCAGGCTCGGCAACCGGCTTCCCGGCCCGGGCGTTTACCCCGGCAAGGAGCCAACCGATGCAACAGCTTCCGCCAATCCCCGAGGAGCCGGTCATCCCGCCCAGCACCCCACAGCCGGCACCGCCGGGCCAGCCAACCCACGCGCCAGCCGAAGAGCCAGGCCACACCCCCAATATCGACGTGCCCTCGCCGCCTTCGCCGGGGACGCAGCCGCCGTCGACTCCGATTTCGCCGGTCGGCTAGCGGCGCAGCTGGGCCGACGCGACGACGGCTTCGAAGTCCGGCAGGGTGGCATCGAAATAATGCGATTTCGCGGCGTCGAGCAGGATCAGGTAAAGCTCGCCGTTGATGACGGTACCGACCGCCCGGCCCCGCCGCCACAGCTCGTCGTCGTCGAGATGCTCGTAATCGAGCTGGAAACCGTTGGTGCCGAGGAACGGCCGCGGCTGGAGTGATACCGTACGGAAATCGACCGCGCCGCCGCGCACGCGGTACAGGCTCTCGATCATCGCGGCGATCTCCGGCGGAGTCATGTTCGAGCGGAAGATCGGCACCTGCTGGCTCGCGGTGCGGCGCTGGCGAATCAGCGACTTTCCGTCGCGCAGGCCGGTGACGAAGCTCATCCCGTCGAGCAGCGGCCCGTTGAGCGTCCAGTCCTCGACCGCGCGGATGTCCTCGAACAGGATCGGGCGGTGACGGTTCCAGGGCCGCGGCGGCGCAACCGACAGGCTGTCGTCGCCAACGTTGACCCGGCGGACGCGCACCACCGAATAGTCGCTGTAACCGCCATAGTCGCCGCCATCGACCGAGGAGCAGGCCGACAACGCCAACGCCGTTGCGAGGAGAGCGATCTTCGAACGAGCTTTCACGGGCCTCTCCTCAACCGGCCATTTGCCGCACCCAGGCGGCATCGGGCGCGTCGGGCTTCATGGTCAGGTAGCGGCGGAAGGCGGCCTTCGCCTCGGCGGCACGCCCTTCCTTCATCAGCGCAATCCCGTGCCAGCGCCACGCGTCGGCCGGCGCGTCGGGATAGGCAACCGCGGCGGCATAGCTTTGCCGGGCACGAAACTCGTCGCCCAGCCGGTTGCGAAGGCGCCAGACTTCGCCCTCGTAGAAACGCAGCAGTCCGTTCCAGCCGTCCTGCGCGAGGGTGTCGATAAGATACTGGCTCGCGCCCGGATCGTTGAGCTTCACCTGGTCGTCGAGCAGCGTCGCCCGGATGGGCCCGATCGTCGCGAGATAGCGTTCGCGGCGGCTGTCGTAGGCCTTGCCGGGAATGGTGATTTCGGCCGCGTCCGCCCTGAGGTCCGCCATGCGGGCGTCCGAAGAGGGGTGGGTATCGAAGATGCCGCCCCTGCGCCGGCGCTTGCCGCGGTAGCGAGCGCTCGCATTTTCCTCGCCGATCAATTGCTGCCAGATATTGGCCATCTCGATCGGCGGATAGCCGGTCTCGGCAAGCAGCCGCGTGCCCATGGCGTCGGCCTCGGCCTCCATCGCCCGGCTGTACTGGAACAGGGAGAGGATGGTGCCGAGCTGCGCAAGCTGGACATAATCGCCCAGATAGACGCCAGCACCGGCGCCGCCGACGCCGGCGGCCATCGCGCCGATCGCGAACAGGTCAGTCTTTCGCCGTTGGTCGCGCCACGAGCGGATTTGGTGGCGGCGCAGGAAATGCCCCGATTCGTGCGCGATCACGCCGGCCAGCTGGGCTTCGTTGCGCATCCGCAGCAGCAGGCCGGAAAATACCACCGCGAAGCCGGTCGGGAACATCATCGCGTTGAAATCAGGAATCCGCGCCAGATAGATCCGGAAATCCCTGGCGGCCGGGCCGCCGACCGTGCCGATGATGTTCTGCAAATAACCCGTGAGCTTCGGGTCGGTGATCAAGAGGTTGGAGCCGGCGATCTCCTCCTCGACCCGCTCCATTTCCTTCCACAGGCCGATCTCGTCGCGCTCGGTTGGCTTGAAGCCCGGCCCGATCAGCGGGACCATGTCCTGCGGGCGCACGCGTGCCTGGGCGATCCCCGTCTGGAGCGCGGCCGTCGCCGCGCCTCCGCCGACCAGCAGCGAGCGGCGAGTGAGTTGAAGGCATCGCATGCACATCAGCGTTTCTCCCGCGATTGCTGCTGGCGGATTGCGCGGCCCGGCTTCATCCGGCCGAGCAGCCGATCGACCATCTGCGAGGCGCCCTGCGGCGTTCGGAGATCGCCGAATTTCACGCCCGGAATCTGGCTACCCGCGGTAACGACGTTGAACCAGACGACCTCACCGGTTTTCAAGTCGACCAGCGAGGCATAATCAAGCTGCTGCTGACCGCCGACGTTGGGCGCGCAAAAGCCGATGAAGCAGCCGGCGAGGCCGAGCACGCCGAGCGCAATCCGGCCACCCGAGGCGACCTGGTCCTCGGCGTGGAGGAACAAGGCGTAATCGTAGCCGGTCTTCTGCCCCAGCTTCACCGCGTCCGCCCCGAGCGTCCAGTCGAGCCCCTTGCCGCGCTTGGTCGGCAGATAATCGCCGAGATATTTGTGGATGACGATCGACTGGTCGACGACGAAGTTCAGCCGCTCGACGTCGGCGAGCTCCTGGGCGGTGACACCCGGCACTTCGTTGCGATGCTCGACGATGGTCATGTTGGCACCGCGCGACGCCTGCTGGGTCCGGAGCGCTTCCACGATGCTGCGGCGGGCCTGATCGGTCCAGTCGGCGCGCGGCTCGACCATCCCGCCGGTGGTGAGCGAGCCAACCGTCACGTCCGGCCTCAACACCAGCAATTTGTAGTCGCCGCTAGGCGGCGTGAACTGGACGTCGGCGAACTGCCGCGTCTGGACGCACCCGCTCAGCATCACGCTTGCGGCAGCGACGACAAGACCCCGCTTAAACATCACTGACCCTCTCTCGAGGAGCGCGCGCGCCCCTCCCCACCTTGTTAGTGGGCAATCATGCCTGAACCGCTAATGAAAGAAAAGCGCGTGTTTTGAATTGCTTAGCGAGGCGGGCAATTCGTGCCCGGGACGTCTCTCAGGCAATGGCCGTCGATCGAGCCCGTCTGAACGGGCAGTCCGATCATCGCCGCGAGCGTCGGCAGTATATCGGTCGTCTCAGCCGAGCGCTCGACGGTCGCGCCGGTCAAGCCCGGCCGCCAGAACAGAATCGGCACACGGCGGTCGTAGTCCCACACCGAGCCATGGGTCGCGACATAGCGGCTGGTGTCCGCGATGGGAGTCACGTCGCGCTTGAGGACCACGTAGAAATCGCCGGAGCGTCCCGCATGATAGCTGGCGCGGACCCGCTGGATCAGCGTCCACGTCTCCGGCGGAGTCCGCGGCACCGGAGTCGCGCCGATCTGGCGCGCGGTGAACACTGCTTCGACCTGCGGATGGGCCCTGTAGATGGCGACCGCTGCCCGAAGGAGCTGCGTGCGCTCCGAAGCGCGCAGGCGCCGGTCGATCCAGAAGTCCCCGAAATTCTCGCCGAGCAATCCGGGCCCACCGGGCAGCTTGAGGTCCGCGACCAGCTTCTTGCCCATGGTTGCGGCGCCAAGCGCTGGATCGCTCCGCGTCGCGTCGGCGACGCCGGCGAGCCGCTCGCGCTCTGGAACGTCCTTGCCGCCATGGTCGGCGGTGAGCGCGACTGCATAATCGATGCCGCGGCTGTCGAGCACCTTCAGGAAATCGCCGACCTCGCGGTCGAGCTCGGTCATTTGCAGGCACATCTCCTCGCCCTCGGTGCCGTAGCTGTGGCCGACATAATCGGTCGCCGACAGGCTGATCGCGAGCAGATCAGGGTTAGCGCGCTTGCCGAGTTGCATCTCGTCCACCAGCGCCGCCGCCAACGCGAGCGTGTCGCCGTCGAACTCGGGCGAGGCGCGGAAGCCGGCCTGGTCGCCGGCCTTGCGCGCGAGCCGCCCGGCGCCGACCGGCTTGCCGCCGCCGCTGATCGGAATTTCGCGGGCCTTCGCCTGGCAGAACGTCGTGGGTTCGAGCGGTCCGCGCTCGGTGGCCAGCCCTCGCGCGGCCAGGAGGTTCACCTTCGTAACCACCGTCGGCACCGCGACGCCGACAAGGTCAGTCTCATATTGCTTGCCCGTCCAATACCAGCGCTGGTCGGGCTGCTGACCGCTCATCATCACGGCCGCCCGGTCCTTGCCTGACACCGCGACGGTGCGGCTGGCCGGCCACTTGCGCTTCATCAGCTCGCCGAGCGTCGGTACAAGCAAATGTTTCGGCGAGACCTTGTAAGCGATCGAGCTGCTACCCGGCTGGGTCTCGTCCTCGGCGCAATAAACGGTCTTGTCGCTGCGGGAGATCGACTGGTCGACCCAGGTATTGCCGACGATGCCGGTCCGCGACGGATGGTCGCCGGTCAGGATAGTCGAATGACCCGGGCAGGTCTCGGTCAGTGCGTGGCTCTGATAGCTGTTGCGGAACACCGTCCCCGACGCCAGCCGCGCAAGCCCGGACACGAATTGCGGCCGGTATTCGTCGAAAAGGTTGGCGGAGAACTGGTCGACCGAAATGACGACGAGGAGCTTGGGCGGTGGAGCGGGCTGCGCAGTGGACGGCGTCGCGACAGCGGCCATAGCGGCCAGGATAAAATTACGCATGGGCCACTTTGTACCCCGGCAAAGGCCGGGGTCCAGCGAACAAATAAATCCTGTGCCCCGGCCTTCGCCGGGGAACAGTCAACCGAGCTTCGCCCGCAGCCGCTCGTTGACGATGCTCGGGTTGGCCTTGCCGGCCATCGCCTTCATGGTCTGGCCGACGAAGAAGCCGAACAGCTGCTGCTTGCCGCTCTTGTACTCAGCGACCTTGTCGGCATTGACGGCGAGCACCTTGTCGATCTCGGCGTCGATGGCGCCGGTGTCGCTGGTCTGCTTGAGCCCGCGATCCTCGACTATCTTCGACGGCGCCTCGCCAGTGTCGAGCATAATCTCGAACACCTGCTTGGCGATGGTCCCGCTGATCGTGCCGTCAGCAACCAGCTTCAGCAGCTCGGCCGCCTCCTCCGGAGAGATCGGCGTGTCGGCGATGCTCTCGCCGCGGCGGTTG
>Ga0070664_100003503_pt1 | contig 12676 bp, 11 predicted proteins | sample KBSC73metaG_FD_65863 | JGI IMG/M metagenome (GOLD analysis project Ga0070664, IMG submission 65863) | Corn rhizosphere microbial communities from Kellogg Biological Station, Michigan, USA - KBS C7-3 metaG | ecosystem: Host-associated > Plants > Roots > Rhizosphere > Soil ... | reverse complement strand
GCCGACCATATCGGTGCCATTACCGAGATCGCCTGACGAGCAGCTCAGATGCCCGTTAATACAATATTGCTGCCACGTCGCTTTGACGGTCGGCGACCACGCTTCCCAATAATCCATGTGGAAGGTCGAACCGCCTGCAGCCCCGGGAACCATCTCGTCCGAGCTGAGGTGCCACTTCGCAAAGTTCGAATCGACCGTGAAGTAGATGAGAACTTCCATGTTCGGGATCGGATACGGGTGATCCGCAGTGCAGGCGTTGAACAGTTGTCCGGCATACCAGGGCCCGGTTGCGTAGGCCATGTGCGAACGATGATCGGGCGTGTCGAGGCTCAGCCCGTCCCAACAGCTCGGTGAGTTGGCGGCGATGACGACTTGCGCCCCGACTGGACAGCCGGCCGCAGCGACCTGGGCGAGGTTGGCGTAATTGCCGGTGGCCGAGCCGCGCGAGACCGATCCGTCCTCGCTGTCCACGCACGAATAGGTGAAACCGCCGATCGTTGGCAGCGACATGGTCTTCATGTTGTAACCGAAGACATAGCGGATGCCGTTCGGAAGATCGACGCACTGGCCAAGGCTCTGATACTGCGAGCTAAGCGGCCGACACATCGGATCGCTCACGGAATTGCGCTTGTAATAGAGCTTGATGTAGTCGGGCTTTACAACGTGTCCGACCCCGTCGAGCATCGCGGGGAACCAGTAAGCCGAACGGTTGAAGGGCGTCGAAGACTGGCCGCAGGTCGTTCCGCCTGACGCGCGCAGCGACTGGTAGTTGGAGCTCGCGTTCGTTCCCGAATTACCGAAAAACTGATGGAGATGGCTCACCCCGGGCTGTCCGGGGGAAACCAGGGGATCGTCCCTGACAAGCTGGCCAGCCGTGCAGAACATGCGGAAAGCGGCCGCTCCGTCACCTGCCGGCGTGGGCGTGCCGCCGCCAACGCCCGCGGGATAGCTCGTCCGCTCTATTCCCGACGTGCCATCGAAATTGTCGGCCACGGCGGCTTCGCCGACCAACGCGATCGGGGCGGGCACCACTGCCGCCGGAGTTGTCGGCGCCGGAGTTGGCGTCGGTGTCGGAGTTACCACCGTCGTATCTGCACTAGAGTTTGAGTCGGCGGGAGCCGCGGTGCTGACGCCGCACGCGGCAGCCAGCGCCATCGGGGCAAGCGCCGACAAATGCAGTGCGCGCTGAACGAAACTCCGCTTTAACATTGGATTACCCACCCCGGATTAACAGAAATTTCTTTTCTTTGTAAGCGCTTGGCGTAAACTGCGGTAAAAGGGTTGAGAAGGTTCTAACGCGGTTAAGGCCGCGAATTTGACGGCGTATCCGACGAAATGCTCCGTTTGAGAGTCGAGCGGCGATCAAGCGGCGAATTTGTCAGCATATTCAAGAAACGCTTTGTCCGATCGTCGACCGGCTCTCGGACTAGGCTTGGCCGCCGCCGCGGGTACGCAGCCATTCCTTGGGGGTGCCCCGCCTCGCAAGCCCGAGATAGAGCGGCAGCTTCCATACCAGATAGAGCGGGATACGTGCCAGGCCGCCGATGCGGACGAACCGCGATCCGCCACGCAGCCAAGCGGCGGCGAGGGCCGCGCCCGCCAGCAACAGCGCGCCGGCAAGGATCAACGGCGGCCAAGCGCCGGCCCCGGTCATGCCGGCGACAACGGCGGTGATTGTCAACAACGCGATATCCAACAGGATCAGCAGTGCCAGTGGGGGAATCATCAGGTCGAGCGCCGCCAAGAAGCCCCGCAAATCAGCGCGGCGAAGGCTTTTCGCCAGCATCCCGGGGCCGGAGGCGAGCGCGTGCGCGAGGAACCCTCCTTCCCAGCGGCTGCGTTGGACCAGCGTGTTGCTGCCGGTCTCAGGCGGGCTCCATACTTCCGCCTCCTCGACGAACAGCGGCGGGCGACCGGCCTCGGCGAGCTCGATGCCCATCCTCAAATCCTCGACGATGTCGGCCGTCGCAAGCTGGTCCCGGTCAAAGGCCGACCACGGGATCGCCATTCCGGTCCCCAGGAGGTGAACTCGGCCAGTCAGCCGCTGAAGCGCCCGCTGCCGAACAACGTTCCTGATGAAAAAGGCAAAGGTGGAAATCTGGACTGCTGGGGACGAAGGGGGAGCGGGGTCGAGCAGATAGGCTGCCTGGCACGGCCGATCGGTCGCCACACACGCGGAAATCAACCGCTGGAGGCTGGAGCGGTCGATGCGGCAATCCGCGTCGACGATCACGACCAGGTCTGGCGGTGAAGCCTGCAGGTGGCGACGCGCGAAATCGAGCGCGAAGCCCTTGCCCCGACGGTCGGCGTCGCGTCGCTCAATCACGTCCGCTCCGGCGCGGCGCGCCTCGGCAGCCGTGGCGTCGCTGCAATTGTCAGCAATGACGAGGATCCGTGCGATCCCCGCGCCGGCTGCCTGCAAGTCGGCAAGCGTCGAGCCAATGATCGCCTCCTCGTCATGTGCCGGAATTATGATCACCGCGTCGGGCGAGCGACCTTGCTCGAATGACAAGGGTTTGACCGACGCCAGTCCGACCAGCAGCTCGACCGCGAAGCAGAGAGTCAGCACGATGAGCGGCGCGAGGATCAACGCAAGCAGGATTGTCACGCCTTCGAACCTATCACCTATGTCGCCGCGGGGTGAAGCCGTCCCGAACGGGGACCGGCGCAACTTGCGGCGCACAGTACGAAAGTTTAGCCTCGACAACTGATCGCGGGTGAGAGGGGCCGAGGTTGCGCCACGAGGGTAAGGGTTTGCTTCTGGAGGTCGTTCCACCGCCGGGTCGGCGGCTGATCTCGCTGCCCAATTTTCTGCTGGCGATCGGCCTCGCCGCGCTGGTTCTGCCGACCATGGTCCAGGTCGCGAAATTCAGCTGGTCAACCGAACAGGGCGGACACGGGCCGATCGTTCTGGTCACCGGCATTTGGCTGCTGTGGCGCGAGCTCAAGTCGGCCGCGCCCGCGATGCGGCCTGGCAAGCTCTTGCCGGGGCTGGCGATGTTGGCGCCGCTGATTGCGATATTCATCGTCGCGCGCATCACCGGCGTGCTCGAGATCGAAGCGTTTGCGATGTACGGAGCGCTGATCGTCGGCGCCTATCTGCTGTTCGGCGGCGAAGTGCTGCGGACGATCTGGTTCCCGTTGGTCTACCTCGCCTTCACGCTGCCGCCCCCGGACACGGTGGTGGCGGCCGTCACCCAACCGATCAAGATCCGCATTTCCGAATGGGCCGTGTCGGTGCTGCATGCCGCCGGCTACCCGGTCGCAAGCTCGGGCGTGACGATCCAGATCGGCCAGTACCAACTGCTTGTCGCGGCCGCTTGCGCCGGCCTCAATTCGATCGTCACGCTCGGCGCTCTCTGCCTCTTTTATGTCTACCTTCGGCATCGCACCAATTTCACGGCTTTCGTCGTGGTCGCCCTGGCGGCGATTCCCGTCGCGATGTTCTCGAACTTCGTCCGCGTCATCGTCCTGGTTCTGGTGACCTACTATCTCGGCGAAGCCGCTGCGCAGGGCTTCCTGCACGATTTCGCGGGCTTGCTGATGTTTGCAGTCGCACTCCTGACGATCTTCGCGATCGATCAAGCCGCGACGCCCTTGTACGCCAAGCGCACCGGCGGCGACGCATGAAGCCGGCCGACGACAGCTTCAGCGCGCCGGAGGTTGATCGCCGCAAGGTCTTGCTCGGATTGCTGTTCGGCTCGGCGGCGGCGCTTGCGGCGTGGCGCCAGCCGAGAAAGCGCCTCGACTATCTTGGCCGGCAAAAGCTCGGCGATCTGGTGCCCGAGACCATCGGCCGGTGGAAGTTTGTCGCGGCGAGCGGGCTCGTCGTCCCACCGGAGGACCAGCTTTCCCGAACGTTGTACGGCCAATTGCTGACGCGGGTCTATTCGGACGGCGATAACCCGCCGGTGATGCTACTGATTGCACAAAGCGCCGGCCAGACGGGCATTCTCCAGGTGCACCGACCGGAAACCTGCTACCCAGCCAGCGGCTTCCAGATTTCACCGGTGACTCAGCACGATGTCCCGCTTGGCGGAGCCACGCTGACGACCAATGCGCTGACCGCGACCAACGACGGGATGACGGAAAACATCATTTACTGGACCCGCGTCGGCGACAAGATCCCGACGACATGGAAGCAGCAGAAGCTGGATGTCGCCGAGGCGAACTTGCGCGGGGTGATTCCCGACGCCGTGTTGGTGCGGATTTCCACGGTCAATAGCGACGAGGCGACGGCGCGCTCTACCCTCGACGAGTTCACGAGGCTGCTGATCGGGTCCGTTCCGCCAGCCAGGCGGGCCATTTTTATTGCCTGAGGTGCGAAGCCGGCACCGCTCCTACGAGCTTGAGGGCCGCTGAAAGGGCTTCAGGAAATAAGCGATGAAGCCGAGTGTCGCGAGCAACAGGGCGATCGCCACGACGTCCTGTCCCTTGTTGCCGAAGTAATTGGCGACACCGCAGCCGACGCCTGCGCCGAGATAGTAAAGCAGCGAGACATCCTTTTCAGCAGCGTCGCTGGTCGAGCGTTGCAGGAAGAGCACAATTAGTCCGGCGAAGATCGCCAACGACAGCCAATCATAGATCGTCTCCATCTCGGCTTTCCCTTCGTGGCGCCTGCTGGAACCCAATAATGCCTCATGCTATGACTGGAATATCTTCTTTTTCAACGGGGTCTCTAAATGGGTCAGCGCATTGTTTTGGCGATCGTTCTCGCATGTATCCTTTCGTCCTGTGAAAAGAAGCCCGGGGGGCAGACCGTCGCAGTCGTCAACAACGAAGAAATCACCGCGGCCGACTTGAATGCCGAGTTGAGCAATTCGAATGTCTCCGCAACCGACGCCAGCAAGGATGCTAGGGCCCAGGCGCTGGAGCGTCTCATCGACCGCCGCCTGCTTGCCCAGCAGGCGAAGGCCGACGGCCTCGACAAGTCTCCAGAGTTCCTCAACCAGCAGCGGCGCACGACGGAGGACCTGCTCATCAACTTGCTGATGTCTCGGCAGGTCAACACGCAGCAGCTTCCGTCGGCAGCTGAAATTGCGAAATTCGAGGCTTCCCGCCCCGGCATGTTCGCGAAGCATGAAGTGTGGACACTGGACACTATCAACTACCCGCTTCCCAAGGATCCAGCGGTTACGGCCAAGATCGCCGCGGCCAAATCGCTTGACGAGATCGCGCAGGCCCTGACCGCCGCCGGGATCCAGTTCACGAGAGCCCCCAGGCAGTTCGACAGCGCGATGTTGCCGGCTAACCTCTACGCGCAGCTCGGCAACCTTGCGCCCGGCGAGCCGTTCATCGCTCCCGGCCCCGGCAGGGCCGTCGCGAGCGTTATCACGGAGCGTAAGGCAGCCCCATTCACGCCCGAACAGACGCGGCAGCTGGCGCTGTCGCAAATGAAGCGCGAAAAGATCAATCAGCTGGTGACCCAGCGCGTCAAGGATCTCAAGGCCAAGGCCAAGATCGAATTCCAGCCGGGATTCGGTCCGCCCAAGCACTGACGAGGATCAGTCCTCGTCCGTATCCCTGCTCGCGTAATATTCGCTCGCGTAGCGGTCTTCGATGCCATAGCCTTCGCTGACCATTCCGCCGCGGTATTTGTTGAGGACGACGCCGATGAGGCGGTCGTGGCCGAGCATTTCCACCGTTGACGCGATTTCGCGCTGGGTGGTCTTCCCGTCCTGGGCGACGATCATATAGCCGTCCAGCGCCTCCATAATGATTGCGGCGTCGTCATTGGCGAAGACCGGCGGCAGATCGCAGATGAAATAGTTCCGCTCGTCCGAACTGCGCATCGCGCGGAACAATTCCGATCCGCGCTCGCTCGCCAACAACTCGGCAGAGTGAACGGGCCCGGGAAGGCTGGGAATGACGATGAGATCCTGACCCTGAGGCATGAAGCCGGGGAGGGCGTTTCGAGCCTCCGATTGTTCGAGATACTCCACGACCCCTTCGGTAGTTTCGATCCCGAAAATGTCCTTGATCGTGCCCCGCCTGAGGTCGAGGTCGATCAGGTAGGTCTGGAAACGCGGGTCGCGGCTCATGGCTGCGGCGACGTTGGACGAAACGAATGACTTGCCGACGCTGGGGGTTGCCGAAACCACCCCGAGCATTCGCCAGCCGCGCTCGCGCTGGATGGTGACGAGCTTCGACCGAATAAGGTTGAAGCTGCGGGAGCTGGCATTGCGGCTATCGAAGCCGTGGACCAGCCGTCGCCGCGCTTCGCCCGAGCTCCAGCGAAACTCATCGGTTTGCGCGCGCGTCGGAAAGACCGGTGCCAATCGCACCTGCCTTACCTCGCTTCCCAAATCGGACTTCGGTCCCAACGGGCTATGCTGCAAGCCGTTTCTCCCGAGAGAGGAAACCGCGCAACCGCCCCGTTCGGGTCTGCGGCTTGGATTTGAGAAGCGGTACGAGCCCAATTACAGGAATGTCGAGTTGCTCGAGCTGCCGCGGGCTGCGCACCGGCCGGTTCACGAACTCGATCGCCAGCGCGAGGATGAGACCGAGCAGGAGCCCGGCGGCGGCGCCCGCCGCGATAAGCAGCGGCCGGTTGGGCGAAAAGGGGCGGTCGGGCAGGTTCGCGGGTTCAACGAGGGACAGCCGCTCGGCCCGCTGCTCGGTCGCCATTCGCGCGCTGTTCTGCGCCTTCAAAAGGTTCTCCGAAATCTGCTGGTACTGGTTGCGCAAGCTCGTTGCGCGATTTTCCAGCTGCATCGCCTGCTCCAGGATGGCGGGCGCGCGAGACGACCCGGCCACCGCTGCATTGGCCCGCGCCATTGTCTCGTCGCGCTGACCCATCAGCTGGCGGATGGCCGCGTTGTTCGCCGCAATCTGCTCCTGCAACGAGTTGTCGGGTGTCGCCGACCCCATCATGCGCAGCTGCTTCACGCGCTCCTTCGCCGCGATCACATCGGGGTGGGAGTCGCTATATTGGGCCTGCGCGGCGGCCAGCGCCGCTTCGGCCGAAGAGAGCGCGTCGTTGCCATTCCCGCGCCGGCTTTGCGCGAGCAGCTGGCGGTTTTCATTCTGCAAGGAAGCGATTTGGGCACTGAAGCTTCCGGTATCGAGCATCGGCGGCATGCCGCTGCTGGCCAAGGCAGAGCCGTTGCGCGCCTTGAGCGCGGTCAGTTGCCCTTCGATGTCGGAAATCTGGGTCTGCAGCTTGGTGGCCTGGTCCTGAAGGAAACGGACGGTCAACGTCGCCTGATCCTCGACGTCCTGGCTGTCCATGGTCAGGAACTTCGACACGAAGCTCTGCAGCACCCCCTGCGCCTTGCCCGGGTCGGGGTAATCGAAGCTCATCGCGATCGCGATCGTGTTGTTCTGGGTGCCGGACTGCTGCCCGATGTCGCTCGATAGCGCTCCGACGCTGGTCGAATGGCGCATTTTTTCGATGACCTTGGACAGTGGCTGGCTGCGGCGCTCGCGCGGGTAAAGGTCGTCCTGCTCGATCAGCTGGATGAGATCGCCGCGGCTCAACACCTGCTCGCGGATCCGGGCGATGCGCTGTTCGACGGCACCATTGGTGGGCGAATCGACGAGGGTCGTGGGCAGATCCTGCGACTGCACCAGCAGCGTCGCGGTCGACCGATAAGTGCGCGGCAGCCCGAACGCGGCGACAACGCCCACGGCCAGCATCACGAGGAAGCAGGTCAGGACGTAATAGCGGCGCTGCCAAAGGATGATCGGCACATAATTGATCATCCACGCCGGAGAGGAGTCGGGCCGGTCGGCCGTGTCTGAGCTTGTCATTGAACGTCGCCCAAGCGGTAGCGGATGAACAGCGACGCATTAAAGTCCGTCTTCGGGTCCGGCCCATTCTGGGTCAGGCTGCGCGCAGCCACGTTGACGCCGCCGAACAGCCTCGTTGCGAACCGGTGCGAATAAGAGGCAGCGGCGCGATAGTAGGTCGCCGCCGAGAAGCTTCGGCCGGTCACGACCGAGGTCGGCGTCGAATAATGAGTAGCTCCAAGCGAGAAGGAGATCGTCTGGTCGGCGTCCAGCCGCTGCGTATAATCGACGGCGCCGCTGATTGATCGCGCCGGACCGGCGGTCGTGGCGGTCTGCTCGTCTGCCGAGAAGCGGGCGCAAAAGAAACTGGTTTCGCCCTGACCGCAGAGGTTCGCCTGCGCGGACAGGCCAGTCGAATGGCTGACCGTGACTCCGTTGTCGATCCGCGCGAACGACACGCCGACGGCCCCGTCGAGGCTCAGCCGCGGGGAGAGTAACATGCGTCCGGTGAGCTGTGGCGTAATCAATCGGACGCTGGCCGGCCCATCATACTCGGTGTCCTGCGCAACCACCCGCGCTCCCACCGTCGTTCGCGCGCTCAGCTGGCGGTCGAAAGCAAGCGACACCGGGACGGTCGTGTAGGAGGTCCGGGCGATTTCGCTGCGGAAGAGGACATGCTCGACGCCGGAACTGAGCGACATGCTGTCGTGCTGACTAAGCGCGAAAGTGCCACCGGCATGGCCGGAAAAGCTGTACTGCCGGCCGGTTATCGACAGGAAGTCGCCGGTCGGCGGAAGCAGGATCGGCGGAGTGATTAGGCCCCCCGGCGTCTGCGGTGGCACCAACGGGAGGCCGAGCACGCGCGTGTCGAGCATCCCATTCTCCTGGTAGCTTGCGTTCACATCACCAAAAATACGGACATGCTCGCTCACCGCGGCGTCGTGCCGGCCGTAGAGGTTCACCGACTGTTGCGAGCCATGATCGTTGGTGTAGCTGACGTTCTCGACCAAACCGGACAGCACGGTGGTGCTGCGCGCACTCACTCGAGAATGCACGGCGTGGAGTGAGATCCGTCCGAATGCGCTGCCTTCATCGTTAATGATCGAGAGGTTCGGGTTCGACGAATAGCCGGCGCCGGCTTCGACATCGACATAGGTGCTTTCACCGGTACTGATCTTGGGCGCGGCCGTATCAGTCGACGCAGGAGTTCCGGTTTGGGTCCCAGTCTGAGCCGCAAGCGCGGCGACGATCACAATCGGGTTCATCAGGGCACCACCAGCGTATCGCCGCTTTCAATGCGGGGGATGTCATTGGGGCCCAGGCGCCCCGTGTCGCCGCGAAGCGCGTCCTGAAGACGCAGCGGCACGGTAAACAGCTGGTCTCCGGCCTTGCGGATCACGCGCGCACCGCTCGGGTTGGCGAATTCCGCGGGGCCCCCTGCAATCGCCAGCGCTTCGAGCGCATTGACGTAGCGGCCAGGCGTGAAGGTTCCTGGATTGCGGACTTTGCCGATGACCGAGAACTGGTACCCACTCGCTTTTTTCACGGAAACGGTGACCTGGGGAACCGGCCCTTTGTACTGTGGCTGAAGACCGGCGGTGATCACGCGCTCAAGATCGCTCGGCAACCGTCCCGCCGCGTTGACCTGGCCGACCAGCGGGAAGGCGAAGGTTCCGTCCGGAAGGACCAGAACGCCGCGCTGCAAGCGCTCGTCGCCCCATACCAGGATCTCGAGCTCATCGCCCGGATTGATTCGATAGGGCGTACCGGAAACGGTGGCCGCAGGGGGAACGGAGAGAGGGGCCTGAGCCGAAGCAGCTGCCGGCAGGCCGGCTATCGACAGACCGGCAAGCACACAGGCCAGCATCATACGCGCCAAAAGCCTTCCAATCACAGCCGTCCCCTTCTGACACAGATCTGCCGCCGAGCACAGGTTCGGCCGGCGATTCGGTTGCACGAGTCTATTGCGCTGTTAAATTTAGAAAAGGATAATCCCCTGCCCTGGAGTAGCCTTTCGATGCACTTCCCGTCGCATCCTATATTGCGCGCCGTCGCTTGGCTATCCGCGGCAGTGCTGGTCGCCGGATGCAGCTCTTCCGATTCCAAAGCTCGCACGGCGCTTGACGAGTATCAGACCGCGACTGCGGCCAACAACCTCCCGGCGGCAAGGCAGGCGCTCCTCGAGCTCGTCCGAGCGAAGGACGATGTGGCGGAATATTGGGCCGAACTGGGCAAGGTTCAGGCCGCCATGGGCAGCTACAACGACGCTTATTACGCGTTCACTCGCGCATACGAGCTCAACCGCAGCGACCCCGCCCTGGTTCGCGTTCTGACCGAGCTGGCGCTCCGCTCGGGCGACCTCACGCAGGCCGAGGCCAGAGCGCAGGAGCTCGAAATCCTTTCGCCCGGGGACCCGTGGGTCAAGCTGGTGAAGGGCTGGGCGGCCTATGCCCAGCTCCATTTCGACGAGGCAGTGGCGATCAGCGATGCCATGCTCGCCGCCACGCCGAACGACACGTCGGCGACGATCCTCAAGGCGCGGTCGCTGATCTCGATGCGGCGCGAAAACGAAGCGATCGATCTGCTGAACAAGCAAATCCAGGCCCAGCCGAACGACGACGGCAGCATTAGTCTTCTGGCCAAAATCTACCAGCGCGACGATAACTGGTCCAAAGTGGCTGAGCTTACCCAGCGCGTGAAAACGCTCGTTCCTGCCGATCGGGAGAATGCGCTTCTCCTGATCCAGGCGGCGTTTCGTTCTGGCAACGTCGAGCTTGGCCGCAAGGCGAGTTTTGACCTGCTTCAACCAACCGCTGACCCATCAATCGTGGAATCGGTGCTCGACGTGTGGGCTGCCTATTGGCCCTCCGCCCAGCGCATACTCGATGCGCGACGTCTCGGCGCTGCGGCAGCGGGGTTGAACCAGCGGCTGGCCTATGCCGCATTCCTCAGCCGCAACGGAAGCCCGGCGGACGCGGTTCGCCTTGTCGAATCGTTCGCAACGCTGCCTGTCAGAGCCGAATCCGCCGAGGCTAATGCCGTGCTCGCAGAAGCCTTGTGGCGGAACGGCAAGGCCGCCGCGGCGAAGGCGCGCTTTGACCTGGTGATCGCTTTCGACCCGGGCAATGCGACAGCGCTCCGCGGCCGTTCGGAGCTCGAGCTTCGCACCGGCAATGCCGCGACCGCAGTCCTTGACGCCCAGAAACTGGTTACGGTCCTTCCGACTAACGGCGGCGACCGTTTGCTCCTTGCCCGCGCCTTCGCGGCGACCGGAAACAAATCGTGGATGGAGCGGACCTTATGGTCGGCTTTCCGGGATATCCCCGGGGACGAACATATCCTCGCGGCCCTTCAGTCGACGAAAAGGGGCGACAGCAGCGCGCTCGCCGATCTCAATGCCGAATTCGCGCGCCAGCGCGATAACCAACTCAACCGCGGACTGTTGTGATGCGGATGGATGATTTTGTCCCCGCAGTCAGCGCTTCCGAAGAGGAGCAGGCGTTAGCGGCCGTGGCCCGGCCCGGGCAGAGGTCGAACGGGCTGCGCTTTACCTCCAATGTCGTCGGTTCGCTGTTCCTGCTGAGCGACATTATCTGTTTCGTCGTCGCGGCGCCGATCACGCTGGCCGCCTATTCGCTGGTCCGTGGCTCACGGCTCGAAGTTCCGGTGCACGTCACCGCGTTCATCCTGATGCTCGGCAGTTTCCTGCTGATCCGGTCGTCACGGCACGCGTACCGCCGCAGCCTGCTCGACCTCAGCGACACCAGCGACACGACGTTCGACGCTGTGATCAGCAGCCTTATCGCGTCGGCCCTCATCTGGCAGGCCGGTTTGATCGAACATTATTCGCGCGGCATTACCTTGTTGTTCCTGCTCACGGTGGTGCTGTTGCTGTCGGTGTCGCGTCCGATCCTCCACCGGATGATCACCCGTCTCGCCGAACGGGGGCAGATCGAACAGCGGATCGCCTTTTACGGCGCCGACCCGGACTCCGTGTCGCTGACGCGGCAACTGCTCGAATCATTGAAATTCCCGCACCTGCGGTTCGTCGGCATCGCCGATGATCGCGCCCGGCGGACCAACCTCGAGGACCTGCCGATGATCGGCGATCTCGCGGCGCTGTGCGACGCGGCGCGCCGGGGCGAGATCGACCAGGTGTTGATCAGCGGCGCGCAATTCACGCCCAAGCGGCTCGAGCAGATCGTCGAGGGGCTGAGTGAGGTATGCGTAGACGTCTCGCTCATTCCTGCCCAGGCGATCGAGCTTGCGCCCAATTACCGGGTCAACCTGCTTGGCGCAGTGCCGGTGCTGACCCTGTGGCAACGCCCGTTTCGCGACATGAGCCAGCTGGTCAAGCGCGCCGAGGACCTGGTTCTGAGCGCGATCGCAGTGACGATTCTATCGCCGGTCCTGCTGCTGACCGCGCTGGTCATCCGGCTGACCAGCCCGGGGCCCGTCCTGTTCGTGCAGCCACGCGTCGGCTTCAACAACGAGGCGATCAACGTCTTCAAGTTCCGGACCATGTACACCCACATGACCGACCTGGGGGCGAAGCAGACGACGACGCGCGGTGACCCGCGCGTGACCCCCGTTGGGCGCGTGCTCCGGCGTTTCAGCATTGATGAATTGCCGCAGCTATTCAACGTCCTCCAAGGCAGCATGTCGCTCGTGGGTCCCCGTCCGCACGGGACCGAGATGATGGTCGGCGACCGTTTCTATCACGAAGCGGTACGCGGCTATGCCGGGCGCCACCGGGTCAAACCGGGGATCACCGGGTATGCGCAAGTGAAAGGCCTGCGCGGCGAAGTGCGCACGATCGAGCGGGCCAAGCGGCGGGTTGAGCTCGACAAATATTATGTCGATCACTGGTCCTTCTGGCTCGACATCTGGATTCTCTTGGCCACGGTTCGTGCCGTGCTGTTCGACCGTGATGCGTACTAATCGG
>Ga0070664_100003502_pt1 | contig 12677 bp, 9 predicted proteins | sample KBSC73metaG_FD_65863 | JGI IMG/M metagenome (GOLD analysis project Ga0070664, IMG submission 65863) | Corn rhizosphere microbial communities from Kellogg Biological Station, Michigan, USA - KBS C7-3 metaG | ecosystem: Host-associated > Plants > Roots > Rhizosphere > Soil ... | reverse complement strand
ACCGTGGACGTCTTGCCGTGCATCGGGACACTCGCTCTACAGACAACGCCACCGTAGACGAGGCCGATGGCTTGATGACCGAGGCAGACGCCGAGGATCGGTGTCGTCGGCCCGAACCGTCGAATCACATCCGTCGTAATGCCGGCATTCTCGGGACGTCCGGGCCCGGGCGAGATCAGGATCTGCTCGGGTGCCATGGCCTCGACCTCGCCGACCGTCACCTGATCATTGCGCCGGACGCGCACGTCGGCGCCGAGCTCGCCGAGATACTGCACGAGGTTGTAGGTGAACGAATCGTAGTTGTCGATCACGAGGATCATGACAGGCCCGCCTCTGCCAGCTCGAGTGCCCGGAGGACAGCTCTGGCCTTGTCGCGCGTCTCCTCGTATTCGGCGGCGGGATTCGAATCGGCGACGATGCCGGCGCCCGCCTGCACGAATGCCCGTCCCTTTTCGATCACCACCGTGCGAATCGTGATGCAGAAATCGAGGTTGCCGGCGAAGTCGAGGTAGCCGACGGCACCGGCATAGACACCGCGCCGCCGGTTCTCGAGCTCCGAGATGATTTCCATCGCGCGCACCTTGGGCGCGCCAGACACGGTGCCCGCTGGAAAGCATGCGACCAGCGCGTCGAGGCGATCGTACTCCTCCCTCAGGCGTCCTTCGACGATTGAAACGAGGTGCATGACGTGCGAGTAGCGTTCGAGGGCCATGTAGGTGGGCACTCGGACGCTGCCGTACTCGGCAACGCGGCCCACGTCGTTGCGTCCGAGATCGACGAGCATGACGTGCTCGGCTCGTTCTTTCTCGTTGCGCTTCAGCTCTTCGGCCAGCCGCAGGTCTTCTTCCTCATTGCGTCCGCGTGGCCGTGTGCCGGCGATAGGGTGGGTTTCGACGCGACGTCCTTCGACGCGCACGAGCATCTCTGGTGATGAGCCGACGATCGAGCGCCCACCGATGCGGAGGAAATACATGTAGGGCGATGGATTCACGTGTCGCAGCGCGCGATAGACCGTGAACGGGTCGGTGGCGATCGAGGCTTCGAAGCACTGCGACAGGACGACCTGGTAGATGTCGCCCGCGGCGATGTACTCCTTCGCCGTGCGTGCCATCTGCTCGAACTGATCGCGGCTGACGTTTGAGCAGACTTCGAGCGGCTCGCCATTGGATCGCGGCGACCTCGACAGTGTGCGTTCGAGCTCGCGCTCGACGAACTCGATCTTGGTGCAGGCGAATTGATACAGCGACTCGAGGTCTTCGTCGCCTGTGATCCTGGCGTTGGCGATGATGAGAATCCGGTGGCGCACGTGATCGAAGGCGAGCACGGTGTCGAAGATCATGAAACCGGCTTCTTCGTCGGAGTCGCTGGTCGCCTGCAGCTTCACGGGCTCGAACCAGGCGGCGGCATCGTAGGCGAGATATCCGACGGCGCCGCCGGTGAAGCGCGGGAGACCGGGGACGAACGGCGAATGGAAGCCGGCCATCAGCTCCCGCACGCTGGCGATGAAGGGCTTGTCGCTCTCGGTGGCTTCTCCCATCCGATCGACGATCGTCTTGCCGCCGCGCGATCGCAGGATGAGGAACGGGTCCTTCCCGAGGAACGAATAGCGCCCGACCTGTTCGCCGCCTTCGACCGATTCCAGCAGGAACGCGTAGTCGGAATGCTCCGCGACCTTCAGGAAAGCAGAGACCGGCGTCAGCATGTCGGCGACGATCTCCTTGTAGACCGGCACGAACGTTCCTCGCTGTGCCAGTTCCTTGAACTCCTCGAACGACGTTATATGCATATGCTGTTCGGGTGGGGTCAGACCCCTTCACACGTTTTCACAGGTGAAGGGGTCTGACCCCTTCACAGAGCTTCACACCGCACTTGTTCCCGCGAGGCGCCGCCGCGCGGCCGCTTCCATCACTCCCGGTTCCGGTTTTCTTCCCGTCCACCACTCGAACTGCCTTTCGGCCTGGGCAACGAGCATCGCTATACCATCGAGCGTGGCCAGACCGGCCAGGCGCGCGTTGCGGACGAGCGTCGCTTCCCCAGGTCCGTACGTGAGGTCGTACACGAGCCGTCCGGTCAGCCTGTCCGCTGGCATCGGCGATTCCGAACGCCGCGCGGCACCGCCGAGCGGCGTACAGTTGACCAGCAGGTCCCACGATCCCGACTCCGGCGGGTAGGTGCCGGAGGCGACGTTGAAACCCGCAGCGAGTGCCTGTGCCTGTTCATCCCGACGGGCATGCACGGTGATCTGCGCGCCGGTCGACGCCAGCGCAACAATGACGGCGCGCGCCGCGCCGCCCGCGCCCAGCACCGACGCGCGCACACCCTCGATCGATCCTCCCCACGCGGAGGCCAATGGCTGGAGAAACCCCTCGACGTCGGTGTTGGTCGCTTCCCAACCATGGCCGCTTCGTCGAAGCGTGTTGGCGGCACCGACCTGCTGCGTCAGTGCGTCACTCGACTCCGCCGCTCGCAGTGCATCGAGTTTGAACGGAATCGTCACGCTTACACCCGCGACACCGATGCCCTCAGCGAACGAGAGGAAGTCACCGAAATCCTGAACCGGCAGCGGCACGTACACCGCATCGATCGCGGCGGCTTCGAACGCCGCGTTGTGCATCACCGGCGAAAGCGAGTGCAGAGCATTCGTGCTGACGACCCCGAAGATACGAGTCGACGCACTGACACGACGAAAGCCGTAGTCGTCGATCATCTGGCGGGCCGGCAACTGACCCGGCGCCAGACCCTGCCCGGCATACGTCCACACCGATTCGAAGCGGCCCGCCAGCAGCCGCGATGCCACGCCGAGCTCACCCATGCCGATTACGACCGCGCAGCCCTCCTGCGCGATCGACTTGAGGCAAAGCGTCTGACTCAGCCGGCTGACCGAGACCGCGATCTTGATCGTGCCGGCGCCCGTCGCCCGCATCTCCCGGGCGCGCGATTCCAGATCCGAAGGCACCCCCTCGAAATCGTGCGACGACACGACGATCCGTTCGGGGGCGCGATGCACGAGGTCGCGAAAAGACACGCCCGTCAAATGCCCTTCGATCGCTTTCCACTCGACATCTACAAACTCGGCGCCGAGCTGGAGGGCACGCGCAAGGACCGCCCGCCGCTCCTCTTCAGTTCCCTCGAAATGCCCGCCCTCCCACATGGCACGGCAGGTCACGATGGCCGGCACCCGGCGGCCGTCAAGTGCGCGACCCAAATCGAGGTTGGTCACGCCATCGACACGCAACTCCACGAGGTCGCCCGCGGTCGCAGCTTCGCGGGCAGCCAGGAGCTCGACCATCGATCGGCCGGTCACCGTTTCACAGAGTCTCGTCATCGGCAAAAAAAAAGCCCCGTCAGCCTGTGGCTGAAGGGGCGTTCGTCTCTGGGCTCTCGAAACTCGGTCTTAGACGCTGGCGGTCCCTTCAGCTGCAGATCTGTGCCACCACCAGTAACCGCTGGCAAAGGTCGGCACGAACCGGCTAAAGATACGCGACATGACGTCTGAACTAGTGAAGGGACAGTAACTCAGGCCCGGAAGGTCTGTCAACCGAAGTCCTTGAGTCTCTAGCGATTTCAAAGGTTTACCCGTATTATCAAGCCAGAGCCTCCAGATGAATATTCGCACCTTCGGCGTCGCCCTCCTTGTACTGTCAGGCCTGGTTGCCGGGCTGCCCGCTCAATCGAAGACGTTTCCGGTTAACGAGCTCAAACCGGGCATGGTCGCTACGGGCCGCACGGTGTTTCAAGGCGATCAGATCGAAGAATTCAAGGCCCACATCCTCGGGGTGCTGCACAACAGCATCGGGCCGCGACGCGATCTGATCCTGGCGCGCCTCGAAGGCGGACCACTGGCGAATACGGGCGTCATCGCCGGCATGAGCGGAAGCCCCGTCTACATCGATGGCCGGCTCGTCGGCGCCGTTTCGTACTCGCTCGGTGAATTTTCGAAGGAGCCGCTGGCGGGCATAACTCCGATCGACGAGATGGTTGCCGACGCCACGTTACCGGGCCAGCGCCGGCCGCTGGTTGCGCGAGCCGAACTCACGCTCCCACTGACACAGCAAGCCTTACGGGATTCGCTGCATCAGGCATTTGCATGGTTCAAGCCGTTCGCCGAAAGCCCCGCCGACGTCAGCGTGATCGGCGGCGGCGCGGTCAATGCGGGCATAGCCACGCTTCTTCGTCCGATCGCCACTCCCATCAATTTTTCGGGGTTCGATGCGCGCACCATCGATCCAGTCGTCTCGGCGTTTCGAGAACTCGGCTTCTCGCCCGTGATGGCGGGTGCCGCGCAATTCGGATCGCAGTCCGCCTCCGCATCGGCGCCGACGAGCTCTTCCGGTTCGGCGTTGCGGCCGGGCGATCCGATCGGGGTTGCGCTGATGAATGGCGATTTCCAAGTTGGCGCAACCGGCACGGTCACCGAAGTCGATGGCAATCGCGTCTACGCCTTCGGTCATCCGTTCTTCGGCCTCGGCCCCACGCAATTTCCGATGACACGCGCCAACGTCATCGCGATCCTGCCGAGCCTCGCCAGCTCGATGAAGATTGCCAGCACCGGCGACGTCATTGGTATCGTCCAGCAGGACCGCGCGACCAGCATTGCCGGGACGCTCGGTCCCGGGCCGTCGATGATCCCCATCAATCTGACGCTCAATTCCGAGCGCGGCACGCGCAAGAAGTTCGCGATCGGGATCGTGAAGGATCAACTCTTCACGCCGCTGCTCGCGTACGTCGCCATCCTGAACACGCTGACCTCGTACGAGCGACAGAATGGCGTCGGCACGTACTCGCTCAAGGGTGAAGCTCGCGTGAAGAACCACAGCGATGTCGCCTTCGAGGATCTGTTCACCGGAGACCAGCCGTCGACCTACGCCGCTGCCTCGGTTGTGGCGCCGCTCAATGTTCTGCTCCGGAACGCATTCGAGGACGTCGACTTTGAGGGGGTGAATCTCGAGATCGAGGCGAGCGAGCAGCCGCGAAGCGCCACGCTCGAGCGCGTCTGGATCGACGGGACTCGCGCCAAGGCTGGATCGTCTGTCGACCTGCGCATCCTGCTCCGCACGTATCGCGGAGAGGAGGTCACCAAGTCGCTGCCCGTTCAAATCCCGGCCAACGCTCGTGGCAGCGTCTCGATCATGGTGGCCGACGCCGCGCGCTTGTCACAGTTCGAGCAGCGTGAGCTGCAGGTGCAGCCGTTGCAGGCGACTGGCTTGCCGCAGATGATTCGTGTATTGAACAGCTCGCGCAAGAACAACCGGCTCTACGTCCGTCTCGTCACGCGCGACGGCGGCGCTGTCGTCAAGGGTGAGCCGCTGGCGGCGCTTCCATCCTCCGTCCTGGCCGTCATGGAGTCGGATCGGAATGGCGGGAGCTTCCGGCCCCTGGACAGCGCGCTGGTCGGCGATTGGGAGATCACGGCGGGGTACGCGGTCCGTGGCTCGAAGACACTTACCTTGCCGCTCCAAGAATGACGCCAGATCAAAAATTCAGACGCCAGGTCAACAGTCAAAGGTCAAACGCCAGTCAGAGGACTAAGTACACAGTGGCATCCCGCCTCGCCTTCGTAGCTTTCTGCCTATACGCTGCCGTTACGCTCTCCGCCTCGACGCCCACCTTCTGGGAGGTGTCGACCGAGAACGAGTTCCTGCGCGGTGAAATTGAGAATCTCTCGATCGATTCGTTCGGTCGCTTGACGCTGGGCCCGACGGCCGCGCCTCTCTACGAAGCCAACGCCCCGTTCGTCTGGACGATGATCACGGGCCCTGACGGGTCAGTCTACGCAGGCAGTGGAAACGAAGGGCAGGTATATCGCATCGACTCGTCGGGCAAAGGATCTGTGTTCTTCGATACGGAGGAACTCGAAGTCCACGCGCTCGCTCCAGCGCCCGGCGGAGGGCTGTATGTCGGGACCTCGCCCAACGGCAAGATCTATCGTGTCGATGCGAAGGGCGTTGGAACGGTCTTCTTCGATCCCGGGGATCGCTACATCTGGAGTCTGGCCGTCGATCGATCCGGCAACGTCTTCGCAGCCACGGGCGACAAGGGCATCATCTACAAGATCACGCCTGACGGCAAAGGTACTCAGTTCTACGCGACAAAGGCGACGCACGTGATGACGCTCGCGTTCGATCGCGACGGTCAACTGCTCGCCGGCACCGAGTCGCCAGGCCGCGTGTTCCGTCTTGACGCGTCTGGAAAACCGTTCGTCCTGCTCGACTCCAGCTATAACGAGGTCCACGCGTTACGCGTCGACAATCGCGGCAATATTTACGTCGCGGCGGTAAGCGGCAAGCCGCCGTCTGCACCAGATCGGACGCCCGCTCCTCCGCCGACCGCAGCGCCGACCCCACTCAGCGCGAATGTCTCGACGGAAATTACGGTGGTCGCGGTCGGTGACGCGGTCGTCACGAGCCCACAAGGATCGCCGAATCCCCCACGAGCCGCCGCCGCCGCTACGACCGCGGCCGGTGCCTTGTTCCGCATCCTCCCTGACGGCGCCTGGGATCTGTTGTGGGAGTCGCGCGCCGATACGCCCTACGACGTCGCGATAGACGCGGATGGAACCCTCCTGGTGGCCACGGGCAATTCGGGAAAGATTTTCCGTCTCTCGGGCGACCCGCTCCAGCCGACGCTGATCGCGCGCGCCAATGCGCAACAAGTCACCGGGCTGCTGTCGCAGTCCGAAGGGCGCGTGCTCGTGGCGACATCCAATCCAGGCAAGCTTCTCAGGCTCGCGGGCGCGCGCGCCGATCGCGGCACCTACATCTCTGATGTGCGCGACGCGCAAACCGTCGCGCTGTGGGGCACCATCAAGTGGGAGGCCGTGACGCCGTCTGGCAGTCGCCTCGAGATCTCCACTCGTTCCGGGAACACGAACACGCCAGACGAGACCTGGAGCGACTGGAGCGCCACGTACGCCGACCGCGAAGGTAGTTCGATCGCGAGCCCGCGTGCGCGATATCTGCAGTGGCGCGCCACCCTGACCGCCGGGAAGGGCGAGGCACCGCTCCTGACCTCGGTCACGGCCGCATATCTCCCGAGAAACCTGCGCCCACGTGTAACCTCGATTACGGTGCATCCGCCCGGTACGGTGTTCCAGCGGCCATTTCCTGTTGATCCGGAGATCGCAGGTTTCGAAGGCGACCTGCCAGACAGGCGCGTCAACCAGCCACCAGGTACCTCGTCTCCGTCACTCGGCCGGCGGGTCTATGAGAAAGGGCTGATGACGTTCGTGTGGCGAGCCGAGGACGACAACGGCGACGAGTTGAGCTTCGACGTGTTCTATCGCCGGGAAGGTGAAACCTCGTGGAAGCTCCTGAAGCGCGGCATGAGCGACCAGATCCTCGTTTGGGATACGACATCGGTTCCCAACGGCCGCTACACGATTCGCATCGTCGCCGCGGATCTGCCCTCGAATTCGACTTCGACCGCGCTCTCGGGCGCGCGCGAGAGCACCGCGTTCGTGATCGACAACGTTCCTCCCGTGATTACGGTCACGTCGGTACGGCGGGACAACGGCCGGGCGACCATCGCGTTCGATGTGCGTGATGCGAACTCGTCGGTACAGAAGGTCGAGTACTCACTCGACGGCGACAAGTGGCAGTCGGTGTACCCGAAGGATGGGATCGCGGACTCGCGCTTCGAACAGTTCGAGCTCGTGCTGGAGGGAGATGCGGTGTCGAGGGGTGTCACGCTGCGGGCGACCGATGCCCTGAACAATACCGCGAGCGCGCGAGGAGAAGTGCCGGAGGCGACAGCCTCAGGCCGTCGGTGAGGAGCTGAGCCTCGCGGACTGACGTCCGACGGGTACCGGTGCGACGCCGTCGCCCTGTGGCAGACGTCTCGTTCGCGCAACAACTGGACCCTCGGGCACCGTTCGCGCCGGTGGAACGGTTGGTTGCTGCACCGTGGTCACGACAATCAGCCATACCATGTTGACGGCAACCGCGCGGCCGATCGGCGTCTGCGCCGGCGCAAACCGCGACTGCCGCACTGCATCCATCACCGCCTCGACGTCATTGGCGTGCACCGTCTGCTCGGACTTCGCGCCGCCACGCTCTGTGTTCAACAACTCGGCATTCGTGATGCGTCCGTCGCGATTGACGACGGTCGCCATCGTGAACATCGCTTCCTGATCGCGAATACCGGCGAAGAAAGTGCCGTCGTCCAGGACGCGCGGGATGGAGATGCCGCCTGCCCTGTCGCTGTCGACATACTTGGCGAAATAACGATCCACTCGCGCGTTGTTATCCGGTCTCAGCGGATTGGCTTCGGACCCCGGGTTCATCGCCTCGAGTCTTGTGGCCAACGATTCGGGACGCTCCATCGACGTGCTTTTCAACACGCCGACGGCCACACTGAGGCAAACCAACACGGCCATTGTGGCGCCGACGGCCGGCCATAGCAGCCGCATGTCGGTGAACATCTCGCGGACGCGCACCGCGAATGCCTGATCGCGTTCGGCGCGAATCCGCATCAGCACTCGCGAATAGACGGCGCTCAGCGCAGGCTCGTTATTGGCGACGCGCGGCGAGGTCGGCGAACCAACGCGAAGCGAGGTGCCGATGAGTTGAAAGTCTTCGATGCGATCGGCGCACGTCCGGCACCACCGCACATGGCTCTCCACCAGGACCTGCTCGTCCACGGACAGCTCGTTGTCGAGGAGCCCCTCGAGCCGCTCGCGCGCGTACTCGCAGCCAACGTAGGGAGTCATGCGTGCAGACCCAGCAGCTCAGCCCGAAGCGCCTGCCGCGCTCGCGTGAGCCGCGATTTCACTGTGCCGACCGCGACGCCAAGTGAGAAGGCAATCTCGTCGTAGCGAAGGCCATCCACTTCTCTGAGGATGAGGGCCGTCCGCTGGTCGAACGGCAGCCGGTCGAGCGCCTGCCAGATGAGGGTGGATGTCTCCTTGCTGGCCAGCAGCCGATCGGGGAGGACATCGCCCTTTGATTCGACGTCGCCAAACTGCTGCAGGTGCTCGTCGAGCGATACCTGGCTCGAGCGATGACGCCGCCGCCACCAGCGTTGGCGATTGCGCGCCTGGTTGATGACGATGCGATAGATCCAGGTCCGAATGGTGGATTGACCGCGAAAGCTTGAGAGAGTCCGGAAAACGCGAAGGAAAACCTCCTGCGACAGGTCGAGAGCTTCGTCGGGATCCTGCAGGAGGTGCAGTGCCAGGGTATAGACCATGCGCTGGTGACTGTTTACCAGGTCGGCGCAGGCCGCTTCGTCGCCGGTTGTGCAGCGCTCGATAAGGGCGGCTTCAGCCGTATCTACGTAGGACCAACCAATAGCGCCAGCGTTCTTCACCAACCCTCCGGAAACCCGCGTCTCCATCAGTCTAGCACCGTCCTTACTAGCATTAGACCCCGAGAGAAGGCGTTAGTTCCCTCGACTAGGTAGCTAGGTAGCTAGGTAGCTAGGTAGCTAGGTAGCTGGGTGGCTGGGTAGCTGGGTGCCCGGGTAGCTAGGTGGACCCGGTGGCTGGGGTGGAGTGGTTACCAACCGCAGCAACCTACTACGTAGCTACCCAGCTAGCCAGCTACCCAGCTACCCAGTTACCCAGCAACCTAGCTACCATGTCCCCCGTGAACCGGCCGATCGTGGCGGCTGTCGGCGTGATGGCCCTGGCGGGCGCGGTGGCGTTCGTGTGGCTGGATGCGCGCCAGCAGCGGGAATATCGCCGCCTGCTGGCGGCGGGCGACGAAGCCGTGGCGCAGGGGCAGACGCTCGAGGCTATCGAGGCGTTCAGCGGCGCTCTGACACTCAAGCCGGAATCGATGATTGCCCGCCTGATGCGCGGTGAAACGTATCGGCAGCGCGGCGAGTTCGCCTCCGCTGTGAGAGATCTTGGTGAAGCGGTTTCACTCGATCCCACGGCCCCGCGGCCGCTCGAGTTGCTCGGCGACGCCCATGCCGCGATGAGCCAGTACGCGGCGGCGGCAACGAACTACGAACGCAGTCTGCGCCTCGATGATCGCGCTCCCCGCGTCGTCTACAAGCTGGGGCTCGCTCACTATCGCAACGGCGACATCGCGGCCGCGATCGAGACGTTGCAGCGAGCGGTGACTCTCGATGAACGAATGCCGCAGGTGCACTACCTGCTCGGTCTGTGCCTTCGCGACCGCCGGCCTCGAGGACTGGCGGAGCGTGCCTTGCTCCGGGCGGTGGAACTCGAGCCGACGATGGCCGCAGCGCGCGAAGAATTGGTCACGCTGTACACGGAGTTGGGCCGGCAGCGCCAGGCGATCGAGCAGCTCGAGGCGCTGTCTGCACTCGAGCCAACCAGGCCCGAACGGCTGGTCCGCGTCGGTCTGGCGTACGCGCGGCTGGGACGAAAGGATGCGGCCATTCTCACGCTTGGACGCGCTGTCGAGCGTCACCCGGATTCTTCCATCGTCTATACGGCTCTCGGTCGCGTGTGGCTCGACGCCGCCGAGGATGATGGCGATCGCGTCGCACTCAGCAAAGCCATAGAGGCACTGGCCCCTATCGCGGAACAGCCCAACGCGACGAGTGAGGCGTTGACGATGTACGGCCGGGCTCTCCTGTTATCAGGAAGCACCACGGCGGCGGAGCGCGTACTTCGGCGCGCCAGCGAACAGTTTCCCGTCGAGCCGATGGCCTTCAAGTATCTTGCGTCCGCTGCGCGTCGACTCGGCCACTTGTCGTCCGCGCAGGAAGCGGAAGCGAAGCACGCCGCGCTCGTTGGTAACGTAGCGGCGGGCCTTTAGACCCGCCGCTACGTTCTTCCACGCTGTCGCGCAGGCCATCTCCCAATAGATTCAGCGCCAAAACGACGACGGCGATCGCGAGTCCCGGAAACACAGTCAGATGTGGCGCGTCGAGCACGTGCACGCGGCCGTAGTTGATCATCGCGCCCCAGCTTGGGGTCGGCGGCTGCACTCCCAGGCCGAGGAAGCTCAGTGCCGCTTCGGAGAGGATCGCCCCTCCCATGCCGAGCGTGGCTTGAACAGTCAGCGCCGGGAACGCGGCCGGCAGGATGTGGCGAATCAGGATGCGCGGCGTCGCCGCGCCGATCGCGTGCGCCGCGACGACATATTCGAACTCTCGCGCCTGCAGTACTTGCGCACGCACGACTCTTGCGTACCCGACCCACCCAATCGACGCCAGGGCGAGCACGACGTTCGTCAAGCTCGGGCCGAGTACGGCCACGAGAGCGATCGCGAGCAGCAGCCCCGGGAACGCCAGCAGGATATCGATGAAGCGGCTGATCGCCTCGTCCACGATGCCGCCGTAGTAGCCAGCAATGGATCCGACCGCAGCTCCAATCAAGGCCGACACCGACACGACGACGAGACCAACGACCAGCGAGACTCTCGCTCCGGAGAGCACGCGCGACAGGATGTCTCGCCCCAGTTCGTCGAGCCCGAACCAGTGTAGCGTGCTCGGGCCTTCGAGCCGGAGGGCCAGCTCCTGCGCCGATGGATCAAACTGCACGAGCCACGGTCCGGCAATTGCCGCGAGGACGACCACGGTGACGATGAAAACCCCGGCGTTCCTCATCGATATCGGATTCGTGGATCGAGAACGCCGTAGGCGAGATCCACGACAAGGTTCACGGCGACGTACGTGACGGCGATCAACAGGATGCAGCCCTGGACCATCGGGTAGTCACGGAAGCCGATCGACTGAACGAGCAGGCGTCCGATCCCTGGCCACGCGAAAATCGTTTCGGTGATGACGGCTCCAGTGAGCACTGCGCCGACCTGGAGCCCCGCAAGTGTCACGATGGGTATCAGGCTGTTTCGAAACGCGTGCAAGAACACCGCCCTGGCGCGCGAGACCCCGCGGGCACGCGCGGCGAGGACGTAGGGCTCACGCAGTTGATCGACCAGCGTCGCGCGCGTCATTCGCGCGAGCACCGCTGCGAGCGCGGCGCCGAGGGACACCGCCGGCAAGATGATGTGTTCCAGTCCGCCCCGGCCCGCGACGGGAAGCCAACCCAGTTCCACCCCGAACACGATCGCGAGGAGCGGTCCCAGCCAGAAATTCGGCATCGACACTCCAGCGAGCGACACCGTCATCGCCGCATGATCGACGAACGTCCCGCGCCACACAGCCGAGGCCACTCCAAGCGGAATCGCCAGAGTCAGCGCGACCACGATCGCGGCGAGCGCGAGCTCGAAGGTGGCCGGGAGTCGCTCGAGAATCTGGCTTGCGACCGGCATCCCCGTCCTGAGCGATGTCCCCAGATCCGCGCGCGCGAGCCCGCTGAGAAACGACACGTACTGGACGGAGAGTGGTCGATCGAGACCGAGCTGACCTCGAAGCTGCGCGATGTCAGCCTCAGTGGCTACGTCGCCGAGTATTGCGCGGGCGGGATCACCGGGGATCAAGTGGATCAACGCGAAGACGAGCGTGGCGACACCAAGGAGCACGGGAATCGTGAGCACGACGCGTCGCGCCAGGTACGGCAGCACGCGGTCATTGTTCCCGCACACGTCTTCCTGTGCAAGGAATCCGGGCAGCCGCCGCTGACGTGTCGACCTTGTGGTCAGCTATAGTTCGTAGGGCGGGTCTTGCCCCGTAGCAGACCCGCCGTGACAATCAAAATGCGAGTTGATATCTGGTCTGACATCGTGTGCCCGTGGTGCTACCTCGGGAAGCGCCGGTTCGAGAAGGCACTCGCCGCGTTCGAGGGTTCAGACGAGGTGCGC
>Ga0070664_100003500_pt1 | contig 12689 bp, 11 predicted proteins | sample KBSC73metaG_FD_65863 | JGI IMG/M metagenome (GOLD analysis project Ga0070664, IMG submission 65863) | Corn rhizosphere microbial communities from Kellogg Biological Station, Michigan, USA - KBS C7-3 metaG | ecosystem: Host-associated > Plants > Roots > Rhizosphere > Soil ... | reverse complement strand
CAAGCTCGGTTTGTACGAAGCTCTCGCCGATTCGAACGGCTTAACGCCCGCCGAGCTGGCCGCGAAAACCGGAACGACCGAGCGGTATGTTCGCGAATGGCTGATAAATCAGGCGTCAGGCGAGTACGTACACTATGATGCGGCAACCGGGAAATTTTCGATGCTGCCCGAACAGGCTGTCGCTCTCACTGACGAAACCAGCCCGTTTTATGTCGGCGGCGGGTTTCATGTCGTAAAGGCGATGGTTAATGCCCAGCCGCATATCACCGAGGCTTTCAAAAACGGCGGCGGATTGCTTTGGGGAGATAATGACCCGGACCTTTTTGTCGGAACCGAGAGGTTCTTTCGGCCGGGCTACACGGCTCACCTCGTGGCCGAATGGATACCGTCGCTTACCGGCATCGAAGAAAAGTTGAAAGCCGGTGCAAAGGTTGCCGATGTGGGCTGCGGCCACGGTGCTTCGACTATAATTCTCGCGAACGCCTTCCCGAATTCGACATTCTACGGCTTTGATAATCACGAAGCTTCGATCGCGACGGCAAGATCAAGGGCCGAAAAAGCCGGCGTTAGCGACCGCGTCCATTTTCAAGCGGTCGGAGCTAACGATTATCCGAACGAGCAATTCGATCTGATCGCGTTTTTCGATTGCCTGCACGATATGGGCGATCCTGAGGGAGCAATGAAACATGCGTCGGAAACGCTCGCACCCGAAGGTAGCTGCATGATCGTCGAACCGATGGCCGGCAACACGATCGAGGAAAACTTTAACATCATTGGCCGGACGTTTTCCGCGGCATCGACGCTTTGCTGCACGCCGAATTCGTTGGCCCTCGGCGGGCCCGCTCTCGGTGCCGTTGCCAGCGAAGACGCTTTGAGAAACGTAGTCCAAAAAGGTGGTTTTACCGAATTTCGACGTGCGACCGAAACGCCGTTCAACCGTATCTTTGAGGCAAGAAAATAATAGCCTTTTTTTCCGCGGGTGTTACCTGAATTGGAACACCCTGCGGAATCTTCCTTAAAAATCCAGCAGCGCATCAGTTTTTGCGTTTTTCGTGTCCTTTCTTGCTACTTCTTCAAAACGTGAAAGAACCGAACCACAAAATTACACAAAGAAACACGGAACAGATCAAACTTGGTCCTGTTTCATCGCATTTGTTCTTAAATTGTGGTATATAATGTTCGCGTAAGGCTTCCTGATTCGTTTTTCCTGAGGAGGATCTATGACGGACGCTGTACTTGCCGCCACTAACCCTTTTTCTGTTCAACAGCATTTCGAGCGCCGTTTGCCCGTAGTACGCGAGATTTATGACGCCGTTGTTTCGGCGTCGCGAACATTCGGCGCCGTCACTGAGGACCCGAAAAAGACTTCGATCCACCTCAATAACCGAACAGCCTTTGCAGGTGTTGCAACACGCCGCGATTTTCTGATCCTTACCATTAAATCGAAGCACGACATTAAAAACCAACGCGTCTTTAAACGCGAGCAGGTCTCGGCGAACCGCTGGCATCTGGAAACAAAGCTGTCACAGCCGGAAGAGGTTGATTCGGAACTTATAAGTTGGCTTAGGGAAGCTTACGATCTCTCAATTTGAGGAGGAGAAAATGTACAGTCGCGCAATTATTTCGGGAATGCTTTTCACATTCGGCGCCGCATTGGTTATTTCAATATCGCCGCAACAAGCCGTATCGCAGGCGCTGATCAAACCTGTTTACAGCGAGTACAAGGGCGTCGCAATTGGCGCAAAGGCTGACGATGCCAGAACAAAACTCGGCACGCCAAAGGACAAATCCGACACGCAGGATTATTACGTGTTTTCGGATAACGAAAGCGCTCAAGTGCTTTACGACACCGATCACACGGTCAGGGTCATCTCGATAAACTACATCGGCAAACTGGACACGGCACCCACGCCGAAAGCCGTTTTTGGAAGCGACGTAACCGCAAATTCAGACGGCTCCGTAAATAAAATGGTCAAATATCCGAAAGCAGGATTCTGGATCTCATATTATAGAACAGGCGGCGACGATCCGATGATCGTGTTAACTCTGCAGAAGATGAACCACGGCGAACAATAACTGCCTTTACGCCTCTGTTGAAATACCGTTCGCAAAATCATTTGCGGACTAGGGTTTACACTATCCGCAAAACTCCGATATCATAATCTCCAACTATGGTCCGAATCGCGATCCCTAAAGAGATTCATCCGGGCGAACGCCGTGTCGCCGCAACACCGCAGACAATTTTAAGGCTAAAAAAACTCGGTTTCGACGTGTCGATCGAATCGGGCGCCGGTGACGGCATCAACTGTCCCGATGCCGAATACGCCGAGGCCGGAGCAACCGTCGTAAACGATACGCGTAGGTTGTGGGCCGACTCCGACGTGGTGATGAAGGTGCGCCCGCCTGAGGAAAATCACCATCTGAACGTCCACGAGGCCGACTTGCTGCCCGAAGGCGGCTGGCTCGTCGGGTTTGTCTGGCCTGCACAAAACCGCGACCTGCTGCATCGTCTTGCAGACAGAAAAGCGACCGTGTTTGCGATGGACTGCATTCCGCGCATCACGCGTGCGCAAAAGATGGACACGCTTTCCGCGATGGCAAACATTGCGGGTTACCGTGCAGTTATTGAGGCCGCAAATAATTTTTCGCGCTTTTTTGGCGGGCAGATCACCGCCGCGGGGCGCATCGACCCGGCAAAGGTTTTGGTCATCGGCGCGGGCGTTGCCGGACTTTCATCCATCGGCGCAGCCAAGTCGCTCGGCGCAATTGTAAAAGCGTTCGACCCTCGTTCCGCGACAAAAGATCAGGTCCACTCAATGGGCGCCGAGTTTCTCGAAATAAACATTGCCGAAGAGGGCGAAGGCAAGGGCGGCTACGCCAAAGAAATGAGCGACTCGTTCTTGCAGGCCGAAATGGCACTGTTTGCTCAGCAGGCGATGCAGGTCGATATCATCATCACGACCGCATTGATCCCCGGCAAACCGGCTCCGAAACTCATTACACAAGGCATGGTCGAGAGCATGAAACCCGGCTCGGTCATCGTCGATCTCGCCGCTGAGCAGGGGGGAAACTGTTCGTTGACACAGCCCGGCAAGATCGTCCATCACAAGGGCGTGACCATCGTCGGCTACACCGATCTGCCGTCACGTATGGCGAATATGTCCAGCCAGCTTTACGGCTCGACGATAGTCGCCCTGCTCGAAGAATTGAAGAATGAGGAAGGAATGCATGTCGACCTTGACGATCAGGTTGTACGCGGTGCGATCGTCCTTCACGAAGGCAAGTTGATGTACCCGCCGCCGACGCCACCGGCTCCACCCGAACCCGGCGTCCCTACAAAGAGCATGGCCGCCGCCGTAGTTCACTCTAACGCAAATGCTGCAGAAAACGGTGATAAAGGTTTTAATCCGATCTGGTTAGCCATCGCCGGCATTATCCTGATCGGCGTCGGCTGGATCGCACCGGCTTCGACGCTGGCACATTTTACGGTGTTTATGCTCGCGTGCTTTGTCGGCTGGCAGGTCATCTGGAACGTCAAGCCCGCGCTCCACACACCGCTTATGAGCGTCACAAACGCCATCAGCGGAATTATCTTGGTCGGCGGAATGCTGCAACTCTCCGGCGCATCGATAAACCTAACCACGATCCTCGGCGCCGTCGCTGTGCTGATCGCTGCAATAAACATCGCAGGCGGGTTTTTGGTTACAAATAGAATGTTGGCGATGTTTAGGAAATAAGGGCTAACAGCTAATAGCTATCAGCTGTTAGCTATTTTTCATTCACGCAAACGAATTCATATTTTTGTCTGGAGAATATCCTTTGAAAGACGGCCTTATCACAATTGCATACATTGCCGCGAGTGCTTTGTTTATTTTCAGCCTTAGCGGTTTGTCCAAGCAGGAAACTGCGCGGCGGGGGAATCTTTTCGGCATTGTCGGAATGGTGATCGCTCTTGTGGCGGCCGGCGCCGCCATAAAGGACGGTAACTACATATTGCTTGCTGCGGTTCTGATACCGGGTTTTATAATCGGCGCTCTGGTTGCTTCCCGCGTGCAGATGACGGCTATGCCGCAGCTTGTGGCGATACTGCACAGCTTTGTAGGATTGGCGGCTGTCCTGGTCGGATTTGCGACCTATCGAGGTGATCATCAGATAGCGCCAAATGAGTTGAGCGTTCATCTTTTGGAAATATTCATCGGCGTTTGCATCGGGTCGATCACGTTTACAGGCTCGGTGATCGCATTCGCGAAATTACAAGGGACTATCGGCGGCCGCCCGCTGCTGATCCCCGGACGGCACATCATAAACATCGTTATGGTGCTAGTGACGATCGGCCTCGGCGTTTGGTTCTTTATGTCCCCGGGTACGACAGGCCAGACGGCTTTGCTTGCGGCGACGATCGTCACGGGAATTCTCGGCGTTCATTTCATCATGGCGATCGGCGGTGCCGATATGCCCGTTGTCGTTTCGATGCTCAACAGCTATTCCGGTTGGGCGGCGGCCGCGGCTGGTTTCATGCTCCAGAACGATCTGCTGATAATCACCGGAGCTCTGGTCGGCAGCAGCGGCGCGATCCTCAGTTACATAATGTGTCGCGGCATGAACCGCTCGTTCCTCAGCGTTATGCTTGGCGGATTTGGTACCGAGGGGGGACCGACTGCGACTGCTGAAACACCACAGGGCGAGGTCCATTCCATCCTGGCGCCTGAGGCTGCCGAGCTTCTGCAACAGGCTCGTAAGGTCATCATAGTTCCGGGTTACGGCCTAGCGGTGGCTCAGGCCCAGCACTCGCTTGCCGAGGTCGTCAAAATGTTAAGAGAAAACGGTGCGGATGTGAGCTTTGCGATCCATCCGGTTGCCGGACGGCTGCCGGGTCACATGAATGTCCTGCTTGCCGAGGCGAACGTTCCATACGACATTGTTTTCGAGATGGAAGAGATCAACGACGAGTTTAAAGAAGCCGATATTGCCTGGGTGATCGGAGCAAATGACATCGTCAACCCTTCCGCAATGGACGATCCCAACTCGCCGATAGCCGGAATGCCCGTCCTGCACGTTTGGGAAGCCCGCGACGTCATCGTGATGAAGCGCTCGATGGCAAGCGGCTACGCCGGCGTCGATAACCCGCTATTTTACAAAGACAACACCCTGATGCTCTTCGGCGACGCCAAAAAGGTAGTCGATGAAATTCTTACGTCAATGCGGGAATAAGGCGACCCGACCATTCACCACCATTCACTTCTTTACGATCTTGCTCGCAACCCACGCGAAAAGCCCAAGAATGATCCCGGATGCAATTCCTGCCATTGGTCCGATCAGCAGCATCACGCGGCGCGGGTGCGCAGCGAGCGCCGGCGGCATTGTTGCTACCATTTCCAGATGTTCGGGATGCGCCGCAATGTATTGGTAAAACAAAAGAAAGTGCGCCCCTGTTATCCAGATGCTGTTCACAATACTGACCAGCAGCCCGTGCAGAAAATATTTGCCCGGCGCGTATTTTGCGATCAGATACGCACAGATAATAAAGATAATCAGCCAGAAAAACGGCTCGATGTGCGACGGGATCAGGAAAATCGTTGCAAAACCCATCGCGAGTCCGAAAAGCGACAATAGAAAGATCAGTTTCCAGTTCATAGGCAGAAACAATGTAAAACGAAATTTGGAAAATTAAAAGCCGCTGCCTGCGATTCGGTTTTAAAACTTTTCAAATTTCCATGCTTTTGTGCCGCAAATAAAAATCTTGACAATCTATGCAACACCATTCAAAATATCGCTAGCCGAATCATGGTTCGGTTCGATCTTTGAAAATCAACGCAAAACTTTCCGAAACTAAAGATGAACAAACCCGTTTTCAGTTCTCACTTTTCAGTTATCAGTTATTGTTTGGCACCTGTATGTGTCCCATTTTACTTATCCCGTCCCAACGGCGTAACGGCACTAAACACAGTGGTTTACGTTTTTCCACAGGCTGCGAAAAGTTTTTTGTGAAAATCGTGGGACACGCGAGTTAAAGTTAGCAAATGCAACAGTTTAGCTGGTGGGACAAGGCGTGGGACAGGTTGGGACACTTGGGACGTTGGAACGTGTTGGACGCGTGGGACAGCGGGACACTTGTCTAGGTTCTGTTGACATTTTATTTTTCAATTGCCGTCAGCTTTAGATGACGGGGAAGGGCAAAACAAGCCAGGGCTTAAGCCCAAATTTGCGGTTCGGCTAAAGCCTGGATTCTTATTTGCAAAGGCGGCCGTGGGAGCCGCCTTACTGTGAAAGATCTTTTCGATCTTAATTGAGTACACTGTTCAGCACGAGACTTACAAGATCGGCGCTGCCGCCGTTGTACGGATCGTACTGGCTATCGCCATACATAGCGTCCTGATATCCGAGGTTGTAGCCCTGGCTCAGGTAGCTGTTGTACGGATCGTAATTTACCGACTCGAGGCTGAACTGCTGGTCCGGATACGAATACGGATCATAGTAATATTCGTCGCTCGAGTTGTAGTAGCGTGCGTTCTGTCCGTCAATGTATCCACGGTCATAGCCTATGCTCAGCGCCTGACGAAGCAGATCGGTCAACGAACCGCCGTTGTACCTGCCAAGCAAGCTGCCGACCGGCAGCTGGTCGTACGAATCGCCATAGATATAGCTGGGAACGATCGAGTTGTCGTAACCCGTATTATCGTATCCGTACTGGTCGTAATACGAATCGTCGTAGTCGCCGTTATAATTTTCCTCGTCGTAATATGGCGTGTCGTAATAGCCGCTGCTGCTGCGGTAATACGGCTGTGAATAATAACCGGTGTTATATCCGTAATTCGGCGAAGAATAGTAGTATGGCGACTGGTTGTAACCATACGGGTCGTAGCCAGCATAATTATAGTTGTCGTAGTAACCGTTATCGCCGCCGCCCAAAACGTTGCCGAGCACGTTACGCAACACGACATTCAGGAGAAGCTGCTTCCAGTCAAACCCTGAGTAATATCCGTTGTAACCATACGGATCGTAGTAGCTGTAATAACTGTTGTACGGGTCATATCCATAATAGGGATCGTAACCGTAGTAGCTCACATAATCGGTGTAAGGAACGTAATACGTGTTGTAGCCGTATGGATCGTAGGCGTAATAACTGTACGGGTCGTATCCGTAGTAGTTATACGTCGAATAGCTATAAGGAACATACGACGAATATCCGTAGTAAGGAACATACGAGCTATATCCGTAAGGATCGTAGTTATTGTACGTCGTGTAATAGTTGTAGTAATTGTATGTGTCACCCGCATAAGGCACGTAGCTCGTATAGTAGCTGCGGAAACCATTGTACGGAATGTAACTGTAATCGCGATCGCGCCAGCGTCGATTGTGGCGGTCGTTGTCCCCGTTCCAATTTCCCTGCCAATCCTCCGACCGGTTATAGGCACGGAATTGTTGGTCACGCGCGAGCGTCGTCATTTGGTTCCAGTAATTACGCCCTGCTTGCTGCTCATTACGGCGTTCGATCCTCTGGTCCTTTCGGAACTGCTTCCAATCACCGCCGAAGTTGTTGTTCGGCTGCCGCATCGCCTGCTGACCGTTTCGACCGTTCCCGCCTCCGCGATTGCCGCGCCAATCCTGCTGGTCAAAAACACGGTCCTGCCGGGGATTTCGGTCCCGCGCCTGGTTTTGGCGAAGATCAGGCTGCTGGAAGATGCGGTCCATACGATTGTTGCCGCGTCCACCATTTCCGCGCCAGTCGGGTTGCTGCTGCATTCGCTGCATTTCCTGCTGACGCTGCGCTCGTTGCTGCCCGCGGTTCATTTCTTGCTGGCCCTGCGCTCGTTGCTGCCGCATCTGCTGCCCGCGGTTCATTTGCTCCTGCCAACGGCGAGCATTTTGCTGCTGTCCGCGTTGCTGGTGTATCTGTTGTTGCTGATCACGCCGCTGTTGCTGCCAAGCCTGCTGAGACTGGCGCTGCTGGTCACGCTGACGCTGCATTTGTTGGCCGCGTTGACGTTCCTGCTGCCAACGCTGCGCTTGTTGCTGACGGTACTGCTGGACCTGACGCTGTTGTTGCCAACGCTGAGCCTGCTGGTTCTGACGTTGTGCCTGCTGTGCTGCACGCTGCTGATTCCATTGCTGTTCGCGTTGCTGCCGCATTTGCTGACCCCTTTGTTGCTGCATTTGAGCCTGACGCTGCTGCTGCATCTGCGGTCGCTGTTGCTGCATCTGGGGCTGTCGTTGGACCTGTTGGCGTTGCTGCTGCCAACCCGGATTGCCTCCGCCACGGTTACTACCGCCAGGGTTCTGAGGCCGCTGCTGCTGAGGCGGCTGTCCGCCACCTCCGCCATTCCCGTGTCCGCCTCCTCCGCCATGGCCGCGACCCTGCGCGAAACCACTGCTCGCTCCAAGCAACATACCGACGGTGATCAATAAAAATGTGAAAACTCTTGTTAAATATTTGATTGGCATTAAGGTTCCCCCTTGGAATTCAACAAAAATGCTGTTGTTTAGTACCTTAAGTGAGGCAATCAGCGTTCCATACTGAAAAGGTATGGTTTTCGGGCATTTTTGCGGCAATCTACGGCCCGTATCGTGTAAAAGTGCACAATACCGTGTATTTGAAAATGTTTTTGACAAGCTAGGTTGCGATTCTGTCCAAAAAGATGTGTAATGTTAGTTTGCTCTTTACGAGCGAAACCGGGCACGCTAAAGCGTGTACCCTGACAAATTCCGGCCGAAAGGAGGTGAGTAAAAAAATGGCTTTTATTACAGTAAATTCGAACGAATCGATCGAGAGCGCGCTGCGTCGCTTTAAGCGCAAGGTGATCAGCGAAGAGATCATCAAAGATCTCAAAAAGCATGCTCACTTTATCCCGCCGGGACAGAAGGCAAAACTTAAATCTGTGAACGCGCGCAAGCGCAACCGCCGCCGGTTCCGCCAGATGCGTCCGACAGGAACAAATCCGGCACGACCCTCCGCACCGCAGAATAAATAGGCAAAGCTGAAAGGTTAAAAACTGGAAAGGTGAAAAAGTAACAGAGTCTCTGGCTTTTTCACTTTTTCACTTTTAAACTCTTTTACTGGAACCAATGAAATCTAACAGACCGCGGATTCTAATAACGAACGACGACGGTATTCATTCCGAGGGAATAATCGCGCTCGAAAATGCATTGTGCGAGATCGGCGATGTTTACGTCGTCGCCCCCGAATCGGAAATGAGCGGGGCATCGCATAGCTTGACGCTCGCTCGGCCGTTGCGGATCAGACAGATCGACCCTCGACACTGGACCGTGGACGGAACACCAACCGACTGTGTAACGCTTGCGATAAATCACATCCTGTCACCTGACGAACGCCCTGATGTCTGTGCTTCGGGAATAAACCATGGCGCGAATCTTGGCGACGACGCCACATATTCCGGTACGGTTGCCGGTGCGATGGAAGCAACCATTCTCGGTGTTCCTGGCCTTGCGTTCAGCCTGGTTGCCTATAGAGACCATGATTTTACCGAGTCGATCAAGGTCGCGAAACAGTTGACGCAAAAAGCCCTGTCCGACGGTATTCCCGATAACACGCTTCTCAACATAAATATTCCAAAAGGCGAGCCGCGTGGGTTTCGTGTGGCGACGCAGGGATTCAAGAGCGCACGGCCTGTCATCAGTGAACATCTCGATCCGCGCGGCAAGACTTATTATTGGATCGGAGAGGTGCGTGAAGGGTTTCGCGCCGAAGGTGGAACGGATTTTGAGGCAGTCGAAGAAGGATTTGTTTCAGTAACGCCGATGCGAACCGATCTGACCAATCACAAGGCGCTTGAATCGCTTCGAACATGGGAAAGCCTTACGTTTTGAAAACTGAAAAAGCACGAACATAGCTGTTCGTGCTTTCGTAGGGTTGTGAGGTTGCTTGCTCTGTGAGCCGCTAGTTTCCAGCGGCAATATTTACTACTACCTTTTCAGGTTTGGAATTTCTGGCGACGTTGACCGATGTCGCGGTGTGTTTGACTCTCAGCTTGTATTCAGGCGTATTCACCTCCGACAAAATATAGTTGTCACCGTCCCGGACAAAGGCCAGCGTACCTTTGGCTTCCGCCTCGTAATTTGCATCGATTCCGGTCAAACCGATAATCGAAGCAGCTCCGCTCTTCCGATCTCGCAGCATCAATGCATGATCTTTCGTTGACAGGACATAATCGCCCGCCTTCATTTGAACCCCGCGAGCCGTAAAATCGAAAGGAATGGTCCCTTTGTACTGAGTGCTTTGACCGAATGCCGATACTGCGGCAACTCCGGCTATTAATATCGTTAAGAATGAGATTTTGATTGCTAAACTTTTCATGACTACCTCCGTCGACTTTATGAAGTTTGAATTTACAAAAAAATAATTGGGCATTTTTTGCCTTCACTTATATAGCGCGACGATTTTTGCAAAACCGTCTCAAAATAATTTCAATTTTTTATTTGTTGTTGTAAAAGGGCGGTTTTTGCGGTCGGCAGCAGGAGTAAAGGAAACTGCTCAATTTGCCTCATTTCCCATTTTTGTTCATAATTTTTATTTCTTAAGGAATATTCATAGTGACAAACGCACCAACACCCAACGCTAGTTATAGCTTAACTTTACGAGTCAGAATTCATAACCTTCCGGGAAAACTCGGTGAGATCACGACGGCTATCGGCCGTGCCGGCGGCGACATCGAGGGAATCGACATAGTCAGCGTCGGTAAGGATTTTTTGATCCGCGATATAACCGTTAATGCTTCATCCGAAAAACACGATCAGGAGATCGTTGCGGGGTTGCAGAACATCGACGGCGTCGATGTTATAAATATATCGGACCGCACGTTTTTGATGCATCTTGGCGGCAAGATCGAGACCGTTTCGAAGATGCCGTTAAAGACGCGTTCCGACTTGTCGATGGCCTACACACCAGGCGTCGCCCGCGTTTGCGAGGCAATACACAAAGACCCCGAAAAGGCATTTAATCTGACGATCAAAAAGAACACCGTCGCAGTAGTTTCTGACGGAACGGCGGTGCTCGGCCTTGGCGACATCGGTCCGGCGGCGGCAATGCCGGTAATGGAAGGAAAATGCCAGCTTTTTAAGGAATTTGGCGGCGTCGATGCATTTCCGATCTGCCTGAGCACAAAAGACCCGCACGAGATCGTTCAAACGATAAAGAATATCGCGACGGCGTTTGGCGGCATCAACCTCGAAGACATTTCGGCTCCGCGATGTTTCGAGATCGAAGAACGATTAAAGGAAGAGCTGGACATTCCGGTTTTTCATGACGACCAGCATGGTACGGCAGTCGTGGTTCTTGCAGCGCTGATCAATGCATTGAAGATCGTCCGTAAAAAGATAGAAGATATAAAGCTTGTCGTTAATGGCGTCGGAGCCGCCGGCGTTGCATGTTCAAAGATCGTGATGGCGGCAGGTGTTAAAAATATCATAGGCTGCGACCAGACGGGCGCGCTTTACGAAGGGCGCACGGAGAACATGAACTGGGTAAAAGATTGGTACGCACGCAATACCAATCCAGGCAAGGAGAAGGGCACGGTTCACGATATTATCAAAGGCGCCGATGTGTTTTTTGGCCTAAGCGCTCCTGGCGTTATCAATGAAAAAGACCTCGCAAATATGGCAAAGGACCCGATCATCTTTGCGATGGCAAATCCGATTCCGGAGATAATGCCCGAGGATGCCGCGGGACACGTCGCCGTTATGGCCACTGGCCGCTCGGACTATCCGAACCAGATCAATAACGTTCTGTGCTTTCCGGGGATATTCCGGGGAGCTCTGAATTGCCGGGCATCACGTATAAACGAAGCAATGAAGCTGGCTGCAGCAAACGCCATTGCCGGAATTATCGGTGAGGACGAGCTGCATCCTGACTATATTATTCCGTCCGTGTTCGACCGCCGCGTCGGTGAGGCTGTTGCGAAAGAAGTTGAAGAAGCCGCTTACGCATCCGGCGTTGCTCGTCGCGAGCGGGCTACTATCGAGAGCGAATTCTGATCAGTGAGTGCGCTCGTTCAGGATCTTAAAAATCGCATTTTGCTCATCCTTGTTGGCTAGATTTGCGGTCTGGGCCGTTCCGTATGCGATCTCGTTTTTGCGTTCCTCAAGGCCAATCAAAATGGCATCGGCAAATTCGTCAACATTTACACCAAATTTGTGCAAGCCCGGCGCCTGAAGGTCTGTATCGACAGCCGGCGGGATGATCTCGATAACCTCAACCGGCCCGTCGGCAAGCTGATGGCGAAGCGAGAGTGTAAAGGAATGCAACGCCGCTTTGGTCGCACAATAGACCGGCACATTCGCCAACGGGACAAACGAAAGGCCGGATGTCACGTTTACAATTGCCGCTGATCTCTGTTGCGATAAATGCGGATAGAAAAGACGCGAAAGCTCTATGGGGGCTTCCAGATTTATAGCTATCTCGGAATGCGTCGATTCCCAAACTTCGTTCCCTTTTAGATCAACCGTTCGCTGGATGCCGGCGTTATTTACCAGTACGTTCAAATTTGGGAATTCGCTCGTCGCCCACTCTACAAGAGCCTTACGTTCTTCATCCAAAGCTAAATCGCAAACCCGCGTCTTTAGGCCGACGTATTGGCTGACAGCTTCGTTCAATTTATCTTCACGCCGTCCGCAGATAATGACCTCATTTCCTTTTTCAAGAAAGCGTGCCGCAAGAGCCAGACCGATTCCGCTTG
>Ga0070664_100003499_pt1 | contig 12689 bp, 12 predicted proteins | sample KBSC73metaG_FD_65863 | JGI IMG/M metagenome (GOLD analysis project Ga0070664, IMG submission 65863) | Corn rhizosphere microbial communities from Kellogg Biological Station, Michigan, USA - KBS C7-3 metaG | ecosystem: Host-associated > Plants > Roots > Rhizosphere > Soil ... | reverse complement strand
TCATTAACGGCGATCCGTTCATCTTCTGAACTGGAGACCTGGGGGCCGCCCCGCTGCGGGGCGGCCCCTTGATCTAACGCAACGCCTTGCGCTCGGGACGCTGAGGCCGCGGGAGACTTCTCTTGAAACACCTCCGCAATACCGAAGGGCCTGACTCGCCCCGGGGGCTGTACGGCACGCTGAGTAAATGCCGGCCTCACTTCCTGGGATTTGGTATTTTCAGCGGCCTTTTGAACCTGCTGTTCATTGTTCCGATGCTTTACATGCTTCAGGTCTACGACCGCGTCATTCCGACCCGCGGCGGAGGGACTCTGCTGGTTTTGACGGCGGTCCTGCTCGGCGGCCTCGCTGCGCTCGCGACGATCGACTTGATCCGGTCACGTTTGTTGGTGCGAGCAAGCCTGCGGTTGGAGCGCGAGCTAGCCGGTCCGTTGCTTCGAGCGACGCTGGCGAAGACCGACGGGACATTGGATGCCATCGCGCGTCAGCCAATGCGCGACTTCGATACGCTTCGCCAAACTCTCACCGGTCCGACCCTGCTCGCTTTGTGCGATGCGCCCTGGGCACCGATCTACATCATCATTGCGGCCGTGATCCATCCGCTGTTGGCGCTCTTAGTGCTGGTCGGTGGAGCGGCGCTTTGTGCAATGGCGTGGCTTAACGGGCGCAGCACCGGCAGCGCACTGCGCGGCGCCACGGAAGCGGCGCACCGTGCCTACGCAAGCCAGGAACAGGTTGTCGCCGGTGCTGAAAACGTCCGTGCGCTCGGCATGTGCAATGCGATGGTTCGCCGCCAGGTCCGTGAACGAGCGTCCATGCTCGCCGTCCAGACTCGGGTGAGCTTTCTGTCGGGCGGATATCTCGCCGGAAGCAAGTTCCTGCGCCTGACACTACAGTCCCTGGCGCTCGGTCTCGGCGCCTGGCTCGCAATCAACAACAAGATTTCGGCGGGCGCGATCTTTGCCGCCTCATTTCTCGCGGGGCGAGCTTTGCAGCCGATCGAGCAACTGCTCACCGCCTGGCCCTCGCTCGCGAGGGCGACCACCGCCTATCGCAAGTTGTCGGTACTTTTAGACAGCGTGACGCCATCGGGCGCGCCCACCGCCCTGCCTGACCCCACTGGCCGCGTGCACGTCGAACAAGTGACAGTCGGTCGCTCTGCCGCGACGCGCATTCTGACGAACGTCAATCTTATTTTAGAGCCGGGAGAAGTGGTAACCGTCGTAGGTCCGAGTGGCGCCGGCAAATCGACGCTGATGCGCATAATCGCCGGCGGCCTCGTTCCCGATGGCGGCTTGGTGCGGATCGACGGAGCAAAGCTTAGCGATTGGGATACGGACAGAATCGGCGCGTTCATCGGTTATTTGCCGCAATCAATCTCGCTGTTCGCCGGCACCGTAAAAGAGAATATCGCAAGGTTCGCAAGTGATTGCGACCCAATGATTATCGACCGCCAGGTGGTCGCCGCGGCGCGAGGCGCGATGGCCCATGACATGATCCTACGCCTCCCTAATGGTTACGACACGATGCTCGGTTGGGAAGGCGAAGGCCTGTCGGCCGGTCAGTCCCAGAAGATCGGGCTTGCTCGTGCGCTTTTCCGGGATCCGCCGGTGCTGCTATTTGACGAGCCCAATGCTCACCTCGACGCCGAAGGCGATGCACAGCTGCTCCGCACCATCGCTGCGGCGAAGGCGCGAGGCGCTTCGACGGTAATTATCGCTCACCGACTGTCGGTGCTCTCCGTAAGCGACAAGATCCTCGTCTTGCGCGACGGACGGGTCGAAGCCTTTGCCGCTCGCGATGAGGTCATCGCCCATGCACAAAAGCCCTCGCTCCAAGTCGATGCCGCAATGGTCGCGAAGAAAGCTGTGAACCAATGAACCAGATCGGGCGCGCGCAGGAATTTGACCTCGCGCTTCGAGCTTCGCGTGCAGTCGAACTCGATATCGACGATCCGCTCCGCGAGCTCAGGGCAGGCGGCTTCGTCGCAGTGCTGTTCTTCGTCATTTTCCTCGGCTGGGCGGCGTTTACGCCGATGAACTCCGCGGCCTACGCGACGGGTCAGCTCCAAGTCTTTGGGCAGCGCCAGTCAGTCCAGCACCGCGACGGCGGAATCGTGGCTGCAATCCACGTCCGCGAGGGGCAGAAAGTTCGCGCCGGCGATGTACTCATCGAACTCAGTGGCTCGGAAGTCCGTGCCGAGGAGAGCTCACTCGCAGCGCAAATGGTCAATCTGCTGGTGCAGAAAGCTCGGCTCGAGAGCGAACAGCAGGGCTTGACCGAGGTCAGTTGGCCGTTGAGCTTTAACAACATCGACGCGTCGCCCGATCTGATCCAGCGCGCAATCGCCGTCCAGGACCGCGAGTTCCGCGCCCGCCGCTCGCTGCTGCTGGCGCAGCAGCGCGTGCTCGGCGAACAGACGCAGGAGTCTGCGCAAACAGCCGACGGCTATCGCGCGCAGGCGGCGTCCTCGATCGAACAGGAGCGGCTGATAACAGAGGAATTGAACAGCTTGCGGCCCGTGGCCGAAAAAGGCTTCGTCTCGAAATCGCGGATCCGCGCTCTCGAGCGCGCCAAAGCCGACCTTGCCGGGCAGAGCGGCCAGTATCGGGCGAGCATTGCCGAAGCTCATCTAGCAGGCGACGGTAATCGTCTCCGTCAGATCGAGGCCGCCAAAGCCTATCGAGAAAGCGCCGCGACGGACCTCAAGGAAGTCGCCGCCGCAATCGACGAGATTGCGCCCAAGTATCGCGCCGCTCGTGATCAGCTCGAGCGACTGAAGATCCGTGCTCCGGTGTCCGGCGCAGTCGTCGGACTCAATGTCTTCACGGTCGGCGGCGTCATCGGCGCCGGGGAGAAGCTGATGGACGTTGTGCCCGACCGAGCGACCCTCGTCGTTGCCGCACGGATCATGCCAGAAGACATCGACGACGTTGCAGTTGGACAGGCAGCCGAGCTCCGCATCATCGGTATGCGCGACCGCGGATTGCCTTTGCTCTCGGCCGTCTTGACCCGATTGTCGGCCGACGCGCTTGTCGACGAAAAACTGGGGGCATCCTTCTACACCGCCGAGTTGAAGATCCCCGAAAGTGAGCTTGACAAGATCCGGTCGGTGCGCGGCTCGCAGTTCCGGCTTCGTGCGGGAACACCGGTGCAAGTGACGATCCCAATCGCTAAACGTACCGCGCTCCAATATGCGTTCGAACCCTTGCTGGGCACCCTACGCCGGAGTGGCGGTGAGCATTGATTTGATCGTCCGCGGAAAAGAGGCACTGAGGCCCTGATCTGCATGCAAACCCCGGGGGTTATGCATTGGCACCAATTCGCGTCGTTGAGTCTAACTTCGTCGTGCTTCCTCAAATTCATGAAGCACGCGTGCAATTAGTCCCCATCTTGCCGAAGTCTTCTCCACGCAACCGGCAGTGGATGCGGAGTCCCAGGTTGGGCAATGATGAATGCAATGGGTGTATGCGAAGCTAGAGCTTCCAATGCACGGTCGTATTCTTGCGCGCGATCGCGACTACCGTTTGCCGTTTGCCGCCGAAGCCAATCAAACCGCGCCTTCCGCTATTTTTTCAGCGTGCTCAATCATAAGGCGATCCGCGCCTTTGAATTTTTGGCCGAGGCAATGGCGTGGAGCGGCGCGAAGCTGGGACGGCATCCACACCATGCTAGCCATTCTGTCAAATTCGGTCCGGGCTCCGGAAGCAGGCCGAATACCTTGAGGGCCGAGCAGCCGAAGTAGGCAGTGATGTCTGCCGCGGAGAAACGGTTGCCGGCAAGATAGCGATTCCGGAGAAGTTGAGCTTCCATCAGCGGCAACAGCCGCTCGGCGGCGGACAAGGCATCTTGGCGGGCCCAGGCTGGAAATTGTCGCGTCACTTGGGTGAATTCCGGCAAGGTATGATGGATATAGTCTATTGCCGGGTTTAGTAGCATCAGCTCAGAACGCCGCTCCCACATGCCGATCGTTGCGCGCTCCTCCGCGCTGTGTCCAAACAAGAGTTCGCCTGGACTTACTTCATCAAGATAGCGGCAGATTGTCAGAGATTCGGTAAGCACTGATCCATTCCGAGTGACCAGAGCTGGCACAATTCCGAGAGGAGAAATGCATCGGAATTCCTTGAGCGACAGCGCATCGACATCAACAATATCGAGGGTGATTTTACGTTCGGCTGCGAAAACCAGCACCTTGAGCGCATTTGGTGCCGTACGACGAACATAGAGGCGCATCAGACCACTTTCCTTTTTGGTTCAGATGTTGGGCCGAGGCGTTCCAAACCGTTCTAGAATGACGGTGAGGATGGCGCCCGCAATCGATGCTCCGAGGTTGGCATGGATGACTCCCCGACCGGCGGTCGGCCCGTCGTTATTGATCGACCAAAATCACTCCATGCATCCCCAGCATGTTGTGGAACGGATGGCTGCACTTGACGGCGTACCGACCCGCTCTCGGGATCAGTGCCAGGACCACCCCCTCATGCGGCTGCAAGGCGATCCGTCCGTCTCGGATTTTGGATTGATCTCCGGTCGAGACCTGGGAGCGAGCGAAGAAATCGGGCGCGGTCAGATCATGCGCAATTGGGCTGTCATTAGCAACGCGAAGCAGGATTCTTTGTCCGGCTTTCAGCTCCAAGATCTGGGGAGATATGCGGAACGTCGCCAGTGATAGGTTGACCGGGCGAGCACCTCCAAATTCGGCGCGCGGATATACCGAGGCCCCGACTGCGGCAGATGAGCAAGCTATTGCGCAAAACGCGGAAGCCACGAGTGATTTTTTCCGCACCATTTAATCCTCTCCTTGCAACTGCAATCAGGCTGCAGCCGGCGATAAGTTGGTCTACGGATCTGCCGGCCGTGTGGAATGATCGAACGTCCGAAATGCTTGACAATCCGGCGGCAAAAGCGGCGGTAAAGGAACGGAATGACCCGCCGCTGGACACAAGAGGAGCATGCAGGGTCGACGCTCTGTCTGACGTCTTAAAGACGGTTCGGATGACGGGGGCCGTATTCTTCAACTCATCTGCGAGTTCCCCATGGGCGTCGGAGCAGCTCTCCCGGTTAGACATAATGTTCGCTTCGCCGGACTGGTGGAAAGCGCCCAGAAAACACCTACAAAAAAGTGCGAGTGATTTCCGAGGTTCCAGAAATGTCAGTCCACTATGAAGAGCTTCGCGCCGATGTCAGTCGAGGAGCGGTGTGCAGCATCTCCGGAGTTTGAGACTACGTAGCTCATACCGGCGGTCAGTCGATATCTGCGTCCGTCCCGGAGTTCCGTGATGAGTTCGCCCTCGAGGACGTAAAGGATATGTCCCCGATCGCACCAGTGGTCTGCCAAATAGCCGGCGCTATATTTGACCTGCCGCACTCGGACATCGCCCAGCTCCATGGTCCTCCATTCGGCGAAACCGATTTTTCCGGGATGATTGGTGACCGGTAGAGTCTCCCAATCGAGAACTTGGAACGAGGATACTGGCAATTGCACTGCGACCGGCTCCTTGCCATTTGTCGACCTCTGACGACGCGAAATCCGGGCCGGTTTCAATTCGTGGCGCTGGCCACGCCCACCCGCGAACTGCGCTAGGTAGTCGTTCTGCTCGTACGAACGGGGTGGCGTTGGCGTCTACCTAGAGCCAATCCGAGATGCTTCCCGGCATTGCTTGCTTGAGGCGGCGACGGGCGTGAAACATACGCGTCTTCACGGTATCGACCGGGCAATCGACGATCTCAGCGATCTCGCGATAGCCGAGGCCATGAAAATAGGTGAGGTCGACAACGGCACGATGATCTGCGGACAGCTGGTCCATCGCTCTCATAAGCGCAGTGCGCAAACCGCCGCAGTGAAGTTCCTGGTCGGGAAGCGGATCCTCACTGACACGGGTGTCAAACTCAGGATCTCCGATCGGATCGGGCCAGCGTGCCCTAGCCTTTTGCGCCTTTCGATGGGCAATCGTGAACACCCAAGTCGAGAGCTTGCTCGCTCCGCGAAAGTTTCCTGCCGATTGCCAGACCACCATCATTGTATCGTCCAACACTTCCTCAATCAGCTCGGGACGCTTGAGGAGCGCCCTAAGAAACCTCGTCAAGCGCGGTTGATAGACGCGATATAGCTTCTCGAACGCCTGCAGGTCTCCGTCCGCAACTTGCGCGATCAGCTCACACTCGTCCGACTGGGCGGCTCTCTGTGCCTCGTCCGGGGTTCTCGGCCGGATCAATTGTACTACTGCCGCAGCCATGGGCCTCTCCGACTCCTGCATATGAACAGGCTCAGCTCTTGCCGCACCTTGCGGCGTGAATTGCCACCGTGAAGCCTTTGGCGCTCAAGGAGGTTGGACAACCCTACCCACAGGTCACGGCGCGGCACATGACCGATCCGCCGGATAAATTGATTGGAATGCCGACCTCGAGTGAAAATATCGATCAATGTGATTGACGCTCTGATGTCTGCGATAGTGGAATGCGGTCATCCCCCTTAACTTCGCTGAGTTACCCTGGGCTCTCATCGATCCAATTTGGGCCCCATCCGAAAGCTGTTAGATTAGACTATCTGCTGCATCGCCTCGGGGGTTACGCGATGTCCAACCTCGAAACCGAACAGCCGGTATCCGGCCGCGAACGGATATACGCGCTCGACGTTCTGCGCGGTTTCGCCATGCTTGGCGTCCTCGTCGCTTATTGCATGTGGAGCCTGGGGACCGCTCCGGATTGGAGTTGGTCAGCACTGAACAGGTGGCTCGGCAGTAACGTCGTTCCACTCGTGATCGACTTCAAATTCTACACAATCCTCGCATTCCTGTTCGGACTCGGCTTTTCGATCCAGCTCGCGCGGGCGTCGGATGACGAGGCTGCGGTCGAAACCTATTGTCGCAGGCTCGCGGTTCTCGCGGGGATTGGACTCGTGCACGCGTTGCTGCTGCGCAATGGCGACATACTGCTTCCGTATGCACTGACCGGATTCCTGCTGATCCCGTTTCGCCGCGTGTCCGATCGCACGCTGATCATCTCGGCCTTCGCTGTTCTTGCGCTGGAGACGGCGATCCGCGCGCTTTGGCCGATTGTCGGCCTGCCGGTGTTCGAGCGGCCGCACCTGGAGAGTGTGCCTTACCTGGTCGAGAATGCCGCTTGGGTGCGCTATTGGTACGAGACCGCACCATTTAACTGGCCCACAAACCTCACGCTGTTTCTGTTCGGTTTTTGCGCCGGGCGCGCGCAGCTGCTCACCAGGCTCGAGAGGCGACCGCGGGCGCTTACGCTGATCCTGGCCGGCGGACTGGCTGCGGGAATAGCAATCTATTTCGCGCGGCTATCCTTTATTGAACGAGCCGGATCCTCGCCGCTCAACGATTCCATCGCGACGACGCTGTTCACATTTCATTGCTGGGGGATGTCGAGCGCTTATGCCGCGACTTTGCTGCTAATAATGCGATCGAAGGTTGGAGCTGCGGCAGTCTCACCGCTTGCGGTCATCGGGAAGCTGGCGCTGACCAATTACCTGCTCCAGTCGGTGATCGCCGTCCCGGTGTGCCTCGCCTTCGGGTTGTTCGATACATTCACCCCAACACGCTCCTTGCTGTTCGCAGCCGCCATTCTGGCCGTAGAGCTGCCTTTCAGTTTGCTTTGGGAAAAACGCTTCCGCTTCGGTCCGGCGGAGTGGCTATGGCGTGTCCTCACGTATCAGCGGTTGCCGTCAATGCTGAAGACTCGCGGCGATCTAGCGAACTGAGAGCGCATGATCCTCTAATGTCTGCTTTGGATGACAGCGGACATAGCGTTTCGCACTTCGGAACGCCGGGCCGAAGCTCGGTTGCGCACGTCGAAGCCACGGGAGGTGCTAGTTGGATCTTGCCCGATAAAGTTGCTCGAACTCCCGCAGTTCGGAGGACGGTATGTCCGAGATGGCGGCAAACCTGAGGCCAGCTTGGCTCCATTGTGCCACCGCGAAACCGTCCTTCTTGAAAACTCGCTCGTTCGCCTCGCCGTCGGGCCAAACGAATACGTTCACCGTATGCAGGCGCCGGTGGTAGACGATCGCAGCGACAGTCTTTCCGCCGATCGAGTCCAGCCGTCCGCCGGCCAGCGGGAAACCCTGCTGCGCCAGTTCCGGCACGGGCGGCGAGAAGTCGATCCTCCCATTGAACCACGGCTTCACGATATGCTGGTTGGTGGTCTGGACGTCGGTAAGGTGCCCGGGTTGTAGGGACCGGACATGGCTCGACACCAGCTCCTGGTCGACGATCGTTTGAGTGCCCGGAGGTACCAACGTCACCATCGCCAAGGCGGCAGCAAGTGCGCCGATCGCACCTGGACCAAGCCACCGCAGAAGCCGGTTGTCATTGGCAGCTTGTGGTTGAAGCTCTGCCAGGCCCGCAATGCGGCTCGCCAATGCCTCTGGAGCACTATGGCGCGCGCCCTCGCTCTGGAGAAGGTTGCGGGTCGCTTGCAGTCGGTCCAGTTGCTCGCGGCACCCCTCGCAGCGCGAGACGTGCGCTTCGACAAGCGCCGTGTTGGCCGCGTCGAGCTCACCGTCGATGAGTCCGCCGAGCAGCAGCTCCTGATCAACGCACGCGGCCATCTACTTCACACTCCTTGACAGCTCATCGCACGATTTGGCGGGCGGCAGCAGCTCCTTGGCAAGCATCGCCCGACCCCGAGCCAGACGCGACATGACGGTGCCGACCGGCACGCCGGTTACTTCCGCGATCTCGGCGTAGGAAAGCTCCTCCAGCTCTCGCAGCACGATCGCCTCGCGGAAGGGTTCCGGTATCGCCTCGATCGCCGCGCGAACGAGGGCTACATCGGCTTTCCGCAGGACCTCTTCCTCGGGGCTCGGAGCTGGTTCGGCATGCGCGTCGATCGTTGCTGCAAGGTCATCGCCAAGGCTGCTTTCATTTACCACGAGCGCGACGCCACCAGACGCTCTTGACTGGGCCGTCCGGCAGCAATTGCGCACGATCGCGAAAAGCCATGCGCGCGGTGACGTCCCCCGGAATTGTGCGAAGGCCCGAAAGGCGCGGAGCATCGCGTCCTGCACTGCGTCCTCGCTCAACACGGGATCGCGCGTGAGGTAACGCGCGAGGTTATAGGCGCCGTCCAGGTGTGGAAGGATCTGCTCGTGAAATTGCTGAAGGTGCCCGGCGCCTGGCGAGGAACGACCCGACGCCGGACCCTTGCCGGCCATGAAGCGGTGCGCGAAGCGTTGGGGGGCGAACGTCTTCACGATCTCATGACCGCTCCCATGCCTCACGCCTTGACGGTCACGATGCCCGTCATGTGCGGGTGCAGGGAACAATAATAGCCGAACTGTCCGGCTTTGGCGAAAGTGAACGAGAAACGGTCGCCGGTATCGAGCACCTTTGACTTGAAGACTCCGTCCTTGGACAGGACGGTGTGCGGAATGTCGTCGGCATTGGTCCAGGTGACCGTTGTACCCGGCTTGACCGTCAGCGTCGGGCTATTGAAGGTGAAGTTGCCAATGGTCACCGAGGCTGCCGCGGCGGGCGGCGCCGCTCTCGCCATGTCTGCTACCACGCCCATCATGAGAGCTCCGGCGGCAATGACCGACACCTGGAAGGTCAAAATCTTGAATCCGCGGGTCATGCAAATTTCCTTCAGGCAGAGAGGGTCGAGTCGATGAGAGCGATGCGGTCGTGACCGCGCACGAACTGCGCGTCCGTGATCCCGAGCATCGAGTGGAGTTGTTCGGACGGGACTTTCAGCGGACCGGGTGACGGAGCGCTGCCTGGCGCCGGTTGCGGGAAGGCCGTCGAGCGCGCGGTGTGGAAAGCGATCTTGCCTTCGATCTTCTGGGTGATCTGGTGGATGTGCCCGTTGAGGACGGTCACCGATCCGAAGCGCGCGAGCAGTTTCAGCGCTTCCGCGGAGTCGTCGGTGCCCCAGCCCCAGTCGGCGTAGACCGTCCAGAGAGGAATATGGGCGAACACGACGATTGGCGTCGACGACGAGCGCCCGGCTAGGTCTGCCTTCAGCCAGGCGAGCTGCGCGGCGCCGAGATTGCCCATCCCGCCCGGCTTCAGGTCGGCGACGTTGACCAGCGCTACGAAATGCACGCCTCGATGGTCGAAGCTGTACCAGCCGGCACCCTGTGTGCCCTTCCCGAAGCGGTTGAGGAAGGCCTTGCCGCCATCGGGATCGAGCATGTCGTGCTCGCCGGGAACGAAGAAGACGGGCAGCCCCAGCTCTTTGAGCATCTGCTCCGCGTCGTCGAACTCCTCATCGCGCGAGAGCTGCGAGACGTCGCCGGTGTGGATCACGAAGTCAGGCCGATTCGGAAGCGCCTTCACCTTGGCGATCGCCTCACGGAAGGTGGCGCGGGCGTCTGCGTTCGGCGGCTTGTTGAAGCCGATGTGGCTGTCGCTGATCTGGGCGAAGGTGAAGGGTTGAACGGATGCGTGCCTGGCCGGCGCCGCCAGCGCGGCATCGAGTCCTATCGAACTGCCTATGCCGCCTTGGAAGGCGAACAGCGCGCCCGTGCCCGCCCACGCCATGCACTTGAGGAATCCGCGGCGGTCGCCATCCAGGTCGTCGAACATCGAAAACTCCTATTCATAAGCGTTTCGATGTGATGACCCGTGTTGGGCGCGGTTTATTCCCAGATCCCGAAAATCAATGAGGCTTAGCGCAAGGCGCGGGATTTACGGGGTAATTGAGGCTCCCTGTCCTTAACTCCAAGTCCTCTCTCTGCCTGGTAGGTCAGAGTGGTGCCCACTCAACAACTCGAACAAACGACCCCACTTTCTAGCTGCGGAAATGTGGCACTAATTCAACAATTTAGGCGCCAGATAAATGCTCGCGCCGAGCCAGACTTCCGAGAAGGAGCGTGCCACGTTCTAGCAAAGTTGGTAGAACCTTATCGGTTCCGCCCAGGTGTGGGCGTCGGCTGTACCGCGTCCGCTGTTCTTACGGATTGGGAAGGCACCTCCGATGGCAAAAATCCTGTGTGTTCTCTACGACGATCCGGCCGGCGGGTACCCGACGAGCTATCCACGAGACGATCTTCCAAAGATCGAGCGCTACCCTGATGGGCAGACGCTCCCGACCCCAAATAGTGTCGATTTCCAACCCGGCGCGCTGCTGGGTAGCGTCTCGGGAGAGCTGGGGTTGCGTCGGTTCATCGAGAAGGCCGGTCACCAGTTTGTCGTTACGTCCGACAAGGATGGTCCGGACTCGGTATTCGAGCGTGAGCTGGTCGATGCTGACGTTGTCATTTCGCAGCCTTTCTGGCCGGCGTATTTAACTACCGAGCGCGTGGCGAAGGCGAAAAACCTCAAACTCGCGATAACGGCGGGCATCGGGTCGGACCATGTCGACCTCCAAGCGGCTAGTGAGCGTGGAATCACCGTCGCCGAAGTGACGTACTGCAACTCGATCAGCGTCGCCGAGCACGTCGTCATGATGATCCTGTCTCTGGTTCGAAACTACCTGCCCTCGTGGGAAGTGGTGAAAGAAGGAGGCTGGGATATCGCCGACTGCGTCGCGCGATCCTATGATGTCGAAGGCATGCATATCGGCACGGTTGCGGCCGGCCGGATCGGATCGGCAGTCCTCCGCCGGCTGAAGCCTTTCGACGTTCATCTCCATTATTTCGATGTCCACCGCCTACCTCGCGAGCTCGAAGACGAGATCGGCGTAACGTGGCATGACAGCATCGAGGACATGCTTCCCGTTTGCGACGTGGTGACGATCAATGCGCCTCTGCACCCGAAAACTGAGAATCTGTTCGACGCCCAAATGATCGCCCGCATGAAACGCGGCGCATTCTTGGTGAACACAGCGCGTGGCAAGATCGTCAACCGCGATGCAGTTGCCGCCGCGCTGAAGACGGGCCGGCTCGCAGGTTATGCGGGGGATGTCTGGTTTCCACAGCCGGCGCCGCGAGATCATCCGTGGCGAACTATGCCGCACCACGGCATGACGCCGCACATTTCCGGAAGCTCGCTGTCGGCGCAGGCGCGTTATGCGGCCGGGACGCGCGAAATTCTGGAATGCTTCTTCGAGGGTCGGCCAATTCGCGAGGAATATTTGATAGTTCAGGGCGGCCATCTCGCCGGGGCGGGTGCCCATAGCTACAGCGAAGGTGATACGACTGACGGCTCGGAGGAAGCCGCGCGTTTCGGTCCGCAGACCGTCATTCAGGTGGGATGAGCCCGCGCCGCTTCACCTCCAAAGCGAACACTAGCGCCCTAGTTCGCTGCGGCTTCTGCCGCAGCCAATCCAGATGCAACCAACGTTGCTGCAACAAATCCCTACAGCAACTGGTGGCAGAAATTCAGAGCCTTAGAGAATCGCCGCCCTATTGCCCCTTGTGAGAGGGGCCAAAGTGCTCTCTTGGACCGATTGCCAGATGCCTGAGGCCCACATGTCGCGGAATATCCGCGACAATTCCTGCACTCAAAACGTCATCTAAGTATCTGTATTTGAACGATATTGTGGAGTGGTGCGCGACACAGTCCCATGAGAACCCGTCTCTAGAGGGATATTCCCGTAAAATGGGCGAATAGCGGGATTTTCGGAGCGATTTCGGCGGCCTCCATTGCCCTTGCCTGGCATTTCACGGCCGAAATTGGCCACGAGGTAGGCGGGATTCGCTCCCCACCTCGCGGGAATTACCTGCTGCACAATCGGGAACTCGCACGATTCGAACCGGGAATTCGCCTGAAATGGCAGCATAG
>Ga0070664_100003498_pt1 | contig 12689 bp, 10 predicted proteins | sample KBSC73metaG_FD_65863 | JGI IMG/M metagenome (GOLD analysis project Ga0070664, IMG submission 65863) | Corn rhizosphere microbial communities from Kellogg Biological Station, Michigan, USA - KBS C7-3 metaG | ecosystem: Host-associated > Plants > Roots > Rhizosphere > Soil ... | reverse complement strand
GTGATCGAAGAGTGCGTTCCCGACTGACGGGGCGATGCTTAGATAGGATTGACGGACGCGAGGCGCGCGATTCTCGTAGATTTCTCGAAGTCGCTTGTTCAGAGCCCCAGCGTCAGCCGGACGCTCGCCACTAAACCATGCCGTGTCTGGTCTAAGTTGTAACTGGGCCGGGTCTAGCTCTGCGCAGGGACTGCATGGCGAAATCGGTCCGAGTGAGTCGACCCATTGAACTAGCAGGACTTCTGCGCTCTTCCTATCCGGTGCCGCCAAGACCTTTGGAAGTACTCGAAATAGCTCAAAGTCCCAGTGATACTGCCCGCCCGTCACCGCTGGATGGTGGTACTTCAAGAATCCCCACACCCGGCTAAGCAAAGACAGGTTCTGAACCTGTTGCTTGGTCAGTGTGTCGATGTTCACGCCGGACCCTGTATTGAATTCGTCGTCCGTTTCGAGGGCGGTGGTTGAGGGCGTAGGGGGTGCCTCAGTCTGCACTTCCCCGTCGATCACCAAGCTCAAATCGTCCGCCCAGACCGTGCCACCGCCGGTGAGCAGGACGCCGAAGGTCACGGTTGCCGCGCCCTTGTATGGAACCTTGACTGAATATTGCTTCCAGTCGCTTGTGCCGTTGAGACGCTGGTTCTGCATATTTTCGAACGCGGCGACTCCAGCATCAGTATCGATCCGTATCCACAACCCGGCGAAGCCATCAATAGAGTCCGTACGTAAATACCCGCGAAGTTCCACATCGGAGTGGATGGCGTCGTCAGGTACTCGCATCGTGACCGATGAATAACCTGCTCTTCCGGGCGTTCGCTTTATCCGAAGTGCTCCCGTTCCGTCGTGAACCACGTCGGAAACGGTGTCGACGCTCTCTACCTCGTTCGCCGCCCACCCCGGCGGAACACGTTGCGTGCGCGCCAGCTCAAATCCGAGACCCGCGACCAATTTGCTCGGTTGCCCGAAAAGCGAAAATGGGAGCAGCGTCGCGACGCTAATCAGGATTGCGACGATCAAAGATCTCACGCGCGTTGAATTCGCGGGCATGCCCGTGATTCTCAATGCGGCACGCAGGACTCGAGACGCTTGGGACAACGATGCACGGGACCCTTTAACGCGCCGTCGTGATCTGAGTTCATGACGAGTCCTAGTCCCCCGACGCGATCCTTATACTATCCACGTCCAGGCGCGGCAGAGAACTTGTATTTCCACTATCTACCCAGTCACCGATAGAGCGTTTGTGATCAGCGGGCGCGAGCGACCGCTATTTTCCGTGGGAGTTATCTTTACCCCTATGGCTTCGAAGTGGGGTAAAGATAACTCCCGCGGAAGATACCGTGCTCGGTGCTGACTGTCGCCGTTACTTGGCCGATGGGTCGATGACGAGGACAGCATCGTACTGTTCCTGCATCAAACCAGAGCGTTCAGGATCGAGAACGGCGGGCTCTTGGTGCGTCCCGTTGCCGTCTGCATTCGGTAGCGTCAGGATGCCGTCTTTCGGAGCAAACGTAGCGAACGGCTCCACGCCGAGCCGCGTTCCTTTCACGATCGTCAAGGCTGGCGTTTGCCAGGACGCTACATCCGGCTGCACCGCCGCAAGTGCGTCTCGGGACAGCGCACAGATTGAGAAGACGTTGACGCCAGCTGCGTCAAGATGTGCCACGGTCGAGACAGAGTCCGGATCATTGAAGATGAACTCCGCGAGTTTTCGATTACTTATCGAATAGTAGGGCGGTTTTCGGGCGAAGTGCCCCGATCCAAACACAAGCAGCGCGGTGTGCCCTTTTTCGATCACTTCGCGTCGAATCAGCTCGGCTTCGACCGTCATCGTACGAGGCGTCGGCTCGCCGAGAACCACTCGGATACGCCTACTGGCAGCAAGGTTCGCGTTTACCTCGCGGACCGTCCGATAGAACTGCTTGTACAAAGGGTTCGACCAGTTCGCGGGAAACTGGCTGTCGGTCCAAACGCGTTCAAGCTCCTCGTCGGTGACAGTGCCACCGTTGACGTATTTGTCGATGACATCCTGGTGTTTCGGAGTCCCGAACTCGACCACGATGTCCTGTACGGCGTCGGGAAATCTAGGATCGCGGAGCAGCGTAAGCCTGACGTCCGCAATCTGGGCGTTGCCGTGTGCTTCGCCAAATGCGACGACCTGATGCGTCTTAAGAGCTTCGATGATTGCTGTGATTGGATCGACAGGGACCGCGTCGCGTACACGGTCCTGCGACGCACTCGGGCCGGCGACCGAAAGAAGGAGCAGGACCAGACTAGCTGCTGTAACTTGTCGCCCTGATTTATTCCCGGCCCAAGCAAGCTGCGCCATCGTGAGTCTCCGCTACCGTGGCCACCACGGCTGGGGCGGCGCGGCGACGAGGGGCAGAAGCTCCGGGAACGAGAGCGGGGAGTCGCCCCGCACCCTGATTCGTCGGACAAGCTCCTTGTTATAGTCGACGTCCATCCAGGTAGTCGGATCGGAAGGTGTCCGCATCAGCTCCGCGGCGGGCCCTAGGTATAGCAGCGCATCTCCCGCGACGCCCATTTCGATCTCATAGCTTCGCTGTTGAAGGCGTGCTAGTTCGTCCGCGGGAGGCAGGGGGTCGATCCCTCTCATCGTCTGGCTCATGCAGTCAGGTCGCAGCAATGCGCCTTCCAGCGGCGTGCCCCGTACAGGCGCGATAAGCACCTCTTTCGGCCACTTCGTCTCGGTTTCGAGCGCGGCCGAGCAACCGGGCTTCTCGTAGCCGGCGTAGGGAGTGATCAGATAGAAAGCGTCCGGATGCGAGCGCTCCACGATCTCGGGCAGCGTGATGTTCGCTTCCGGCGGAGCCGGCATGGTAGAGGGCCACGGGAAGGAGAAGAAATGACCGGTCCCATAGATGACGAGCGCCTTTTTTCCGCGGTTCAGAATTTCCTGCACGATCACTTGGGCCACGTGTCGCTCACGTCGGTCGTAGATACGTTGCCATGCGTCCTTGGTGTGGATCGCGCTCCAGTCGATCGGCGGTTCGCTGAGCAAGACGCGGATGCGTCGGCCAGCGGGCAGCGACAGATTCACGGCCCGCACTTGCGCGAAGAAAGTCTGATAGCCGATCCCCGTGACGGTGGGAGTCCAGGCGACCGTGTTGCGCCAGACTTTCGAGATCTCGCTATACGGAACATCCTCGCCGGCCAGGTAGCGGTCGAGGATGGTCTGGTGCTGGGAGGCGCCGAATTCGGCCACGACGTTGCCTACGGTGGCGGCGAAGCGCGGATCCCTAACCACAGCAGCATAGAAGGCTTCCTCGTTCGCGAGCTCGTGAAGGTCGCCGAGCCCGACCAGCGGGTGCGTCTCGAAGGCGGCGAAAATGCCGTCCAGAGCCGGCCGGACGACCGGCTCGGCGGCGCCGGACGGACTGACGTGTGCGAGGGGCAGTACGATCCATAGCAAGGCCGAGAGTGCTGACGTGATTCCGGATCGGCGGCGCATGTTGATCGTCCTCGCGATTTTCACGATGGAGCCGGTTGCAATTCTGACAACTCAGCCTGAAAGAACCACTCCCGCCTGCGAAGACGTCACATCGGAACGTGGAAAACAAGCACGGCCAATCGCTCGATCTCAAAGTCCCAGATCATTCAACTAGCGAGTGGATTCAAGAAATACGAAGATCGACACGCTTCCGTCGTTGCGCGCGTATCGTTTGGCGGCAATCGATCTGATTGAACGGGAGTAAACCATGAGACGCCTTATTTTCGTTGGCCTCTTGCTGTCAGCATCCCAAGCCTTCGGCCAATCTTTAGACGAGCGCTCCGTCCCACAGAGCCTGTGCACGCCGTTCGTCTCGTACGCCAAAAATCTTCTGAGCTTCCTCGATACCGCAACTGAAATTGCTTATTCCGCGGAGACAAACGAGACGTTGCGGAAAATGGCAAACGCCACGGTCGAGTGCTCCGAGTCGGCCATTCGACTCTGGTCGCATGGCAAGGCAGAGGCCGAGCTCGCCGCCGCCGAACACCGTTTCGAGACTGGAACCGCAACGTCATACGAGGTCGGAGCAGCACGTGTCGACGTCGCGAAAGCGACTTACTGCGAAGCCGCCTTCTCCAACGCCATCGTGGCGGCCGAACAATTCGAAAAGCGCAAACAGGTCGGATTGGTCAATGGTGCGAGTGTCGCGCCGGTGCTAAAGACCGTCGAAGCGCTGATTCCAGTCTGTGGGTGGTCTGCGTAAGCGACTGATCGTCGTCTCGTCTACATAGTCGACCCCGCCTGCAGCGCGGCGATTCGTCGCAGCGCGCGAGGCCGGCGCTCTGCCGGTGGACACGCTCTGGACCTGCAGCCTAATCTCAGGTTCCTATGGACGCTGCAGCGGTTCGCCTCACGAGTCTCGCGCACGGCGGCGGCTGCGGCTGCAAGCTCGCGCCGTCCGTCCTCCGCGAGCTGCTCGCGAACCAGCCGAGCGCGAACGGTTTCGCGGATCTGCTCGTCGGCACCGAGACGAGCGACGACGCTGCCGTTTGGCGGCTCGTCGGCGATACGTGCGTGATCGCGACGACGGATTTCTTCATGCCGATCGTCGACGATGCTACGGACTTCGGCCGGATCGCGGCGACCAACGCGATCTCCGACGTCTACGCGATGGGCGGCCGGCCGCTGATGGCGCTTGCGATCCTCGGCATGCCGCTCGGCAAGATCGCGCCGCAGACGGTGCGCGAGATCCTGGCGGGCGGCGCCGCGGTTTGCGCGCGCGCAGGCATTCCGGTCGCGGGTGGGCATTCGATAGACGCGCCCGAGCCGATCTACGGGCTCGCAGTGATCGGCAGCTGCAAGGCAAACGAAGTGCGCCGCAACTCGGACGCACGAGCTGGGGACGTGCTGATCCTCACGAAGCCGATCGGCGTCGGCGTCTACTCGGCCGCGATCAAGAAGAACGAGCTCGGCGCAGACGGCTACGCCGAGATGCTCGCGACGACGACCCTGCTGAACAGCGTCGGCGCCGAGCTCGCGCGCGATCCCGACGTGCACGCGATGACGGACGTCACCGGGTTCGGCTTGCTCGGCCACGGCCTCGAGATGGCCCGCGGCTCGAAGCTCGCGCTCGTGATCGATGCCGGCGCGATTCCGCTGCTCGCGCGTGCCGCGGAGCTCGCGCGGCGCGGTTTCGTCACGGGTGCGTCGCAGCGTAACTGGGCGAGCTACGGCGCGGAGGTCGAGCTGCCGGCCGGGCTCGACGATTGGCAGCGGCAGCTGCTCACGGATCCGCAAACGTCGGGCGGCTTGCTCGTGTCCGTGGCGCCGGCACGTGCCGACGCGGTCGTGAACGCGATCCGCACCGCGGGTTATCCCGCGGCGGCCGTGATTGGCCGTGTCGAGCGAGGCTCGCCCGGCATCACCATCTCGGGCTCGTTCGCGAGCGCGCGCCGATGAGCTCGAAAGGCGCACGTCGATGAGCACGGATGTCGACATCGTCGTGATCGGCGGCGGCCTCGCGGGTCTTTCCGCGGCGCTCACGAGCGCGCGGCTCGGCCGGCGCACAGCGCTCGTGACCGGCGGGCTCGTCGGCGGTCAGCTCGTGAGCATCGAGAAGATCGAGGGCGTGCCCGGCTTTCCGGACGGCGTGCCGGGCTACGACCTCTGCCCGATGACGCAGGAGCAGGCGGCGGCGGCCGGCGTCGAGTTCGTCAACGCGGCCGCCGACTCGCTCGCGGCCGACGGCGAGCGCTGGCGCGTGGTGAGCGCGGAGGGCGAGGTCGTCGCGCGCGCGGTCGTGATCGCGACCGGCACCGCGATCGCGAAGCTAGGCGTGCCGGGCGAGGAGCGGCTCGTCGGCAAAGGTGTGAGCCAGTGCGCGAGCTGCGACGCGCCGCTTTTGCGCGGACGCACGACCGCTGTCGTCGGCGGCGGCGACTCCGGCATGCAGGAGGCGCTCACGCTCGCAGACCACGTCGGCAAAGTCGTGCTGCTCGAGCGCGGCTCGGCGCTCACGGGTCAGGCGAGCTACCGCGACCGCGTGAGCGCACATCCGAAGATCGAGCTGCGCTTCGGCACAGCTGTCGCGGAAATCCTCGGCGACGACGCCGTGCGCGCGCTGCGCCTCGAGGACCGTGGCCGGGAGTCCGAGCTCGCGACGGACGCCGTGTTCGCGTTCCCGGGGCTCGTGCCGAGCACCGGCCTCGTGCGCGAGCTCGCGACGCTCGACGCGAGCGGGCACATCGCGGTCGACGCGGAGCTCCGCACGTCCGCGCGCGGCATCTGCGCGGCCGGCAACGTACGCGAGGGCTCGTCGAATCGCGCGGCGGGCGCGATGGGCGACGGCGCCGCGGCCGCAACCACGCTCGATCGTTATCTAGAGAGCGGCGAATGGCGCCGCGATGAAAATATCTAAGAGTGGCCTGCCGTCGGTCGATGCGGTGCTGCGCACGGCGCTCGCCGCGACGCTCGTGGAGCGCTTCGGCCGGCCGGCGACGGTCGCAGCGATCCGCGACTCGGTCGCCGCGGCTCGGGCCGAGCCCGGTGACGTCGCGCTGGGCGCGGACGCGGCGGCGACCGCGGCGCTAGGCGTGCTCGAGGCGCGCGATCAACCGCAGCTCAAACCCGTTTTCAATTTGACCGGCATCGTGCTGCACACCAATCTCGGCCGCGCGCGTCTCGCCGAGGAAGCGATCGCGGCGGCAACGATCGCGATGCGCGAAGCCGTCGCGCTCGAGCTCGATCTTACGACCGGCCGCCGCGGCGAGCGCGACGACCACGTGCGCTATTTGCTTCGCGAGCTCACCGGCGCCGAGGACGCGACGGTGGTGAACAACAACGCCGCCGCCGTGCTGCTCGTGCTCAACACGCTCGCGAAGGGCCGCGGCACGCTCGTCTCGCGCGGCGAGCTCATCGAGATCGGCGGCGCGTTCCGGATGCCCGAGATCATGAGTCGCGCGGGCACGAAGCTCGTAGAGGTCGGCACTACCAACCGCACGCACTTGCGCGACTACGAGGACGCGCTCGGTCCGAAAACCAGGCTCGTGCTCAAGGTGCACACGTCCAACTACCGCGTGCAAGGCTTCACCGCCTCGGTGTCGACGCGCGAGCTCGGCGCCCTCGCGGGCACGCACGGCGTACCGCTCGTCGAGGATCTCGGCTCGGGCACGTTGCTCGATCTCGAGCGTTTCGGGCTGCCGCGCGAGCCGACGGTGCGCGACGCGATCGCGGCAGGAGCGGATCTCGTCACGTTCTCTGGCGACAAGCTGCTCGGCGGCCCGCAAGCGGGCTTCATCGTGGGGCGAGCCGAGCTCGTCGAGCGGCTCAATCGCAATCCGCTCAAGCGCGCGCTACGGATCGACAAGATCCGGCTCGCGGCGATCGAGGCGACTCTCAAGCTCTATCGCGACCCGGAGCGCCTCGCGGCGCGTCTGCCGACGTTGCGCGCCCTGTCGCGCAAGGTCGAGGACATCGACGCGTGCGCGCGCCGCCTCGCGCCGCTCGTCGCGGCGTGTCTCGGAGGCGACTACGAGGTCGGGATCATCGCGTGCGCCAGCGAGGTCGGTTCCGGCGCGGTGCCGGTCGAGACGCTGCCGAGCGCGGGTCTCGCGCTGCGGCCCGCCGCTCGCCGGAGCGGGCACGCGCTGAACCGGCTCGCGGCGGCGCTGCGTAGGCTGCCAACACCGGTCATCGGGCGCGTAGCCGGCGACGCTCTGCTTCTCGATCTGCGCTGTCTCGACGAGGAGCAGACTTTCCTCGACAACCTCGGATCGCTGCAAACCGACTCGCAACGCGATGCGCCGGCATGATCGTCGGCACCGCCGGCCACGTCGATCACGGCAAGACGGCGCTCGTGCGCGCGCTCACGGGTGTCGACACCGATCGGCTGAAGGAAGAAAAAGAGCGCGGCATCTCGATCGATCTCGGCTTCGCGTACCTGCCGACGGACGATGGCACGATCGTCGGGTTCGTCGACGTGCCGGGCCACGAGAAGTTCGTGCGCAACATGCTCGCGGGCGCGACCGGGATCGACTTCGTGATGCTCGTCGTCGCGGCCGACGACGGCGTGATGCCGCAGACGCGCGAGCACCTCGCGATCGTCGACTTGCTCGGAGTCGCGCGCGGTCTCGTCGCGCTGACGAAGATCGACCTCGTTTCGCGAGAGCGGCGCGCCGAGGTCGAGCGGGAGATTCGCGACGTGCTGAGCGGCACGGGGATAGCCGATGCGGACATCGTCGGCGTCTCGGCCGTGACGGGCGAGGGGCTGCAGACGCTGCGCACGGCGCTCGACGCCGCCGCTCGTACCGCGGGGCCGCGCGCCGTTCACGGCCGATTTCGGCTGGCCGTCGATCGGTGCTTCAGCATTCCCGGCACGGGCACGATCGTGACGGGCCCGGTGATGTCGGGCGCAGTGAGCGTCGGGGACGCGGTCGTCGTGAGCCCCGCGGGGCTCCGCGCGCGCGTCCGCTCGATTCATGCGCAGAACCGGCCCTCCCAGCGAGGCGTCGCGGGCGAGCGCTGCGCGCTCAACCTCGTCGGCGACGGCGTTACGCGGCACGCCGTTTCGCGCGGCGCAGTCGTGCTCGATCCGCTGCTGCATGCGCCGACCCAGCGGATCGACGCGACCCTCCGCGTGCTCGCGAGCGAGGCGAGGGCGCTCGCGCACTGGACGCCGCTGCGGCTGCATCACGCGGCCGCAGAAGTCGCGGCGCGCGTCGCGGTGCTCGAGGACGCGCCGATCGCGCCGGGTGCCTGCGGTCGAGCTCAGCTCGTGCTCGAGCAGCCGATCGCGGCCGCGGTAAGCGATCGTTTCGTCGTGCGCGACACGAGTGGCGCGCGCACCATCGGCGGCGGTCGCTTCGTCGACCTGCGGCCGCCGCAGCGCCGGCGCCGCACGCCGGCTCGGCTCGCGCAGCTCGACGCGCTCGGGCGCGAAGACCCGCGCGAGGCGCTCGAGGCCGCGCTGTCGCGCTCACCGTTCTTCGTGGACGTCGCTGCGTTCGCGCGCGACCGCGCTCTCGACGAGCGCGAAGAGCGCACGTTGCTCGAGGCCGTTCCGCACACGCGGCTCGCGGTCGGCGAAGGGAGCGTCGCGCTGTCTCAAGAGGCGTGGCGACGTCTTGCCGCTTCGATCCGGGCAACGCTCGAGGCCGCGCATCGCGCGCATCCCGAGCAGCCGGGGCTCGCGCCGGCGCAGATCTCAGGCTCCGTCGAGCCGCGGCTGCCGGCGCGCGTGCTCGCGAGCGCCGTGCGCACGCTCGTCGACTCTGGAGTGCTGCTGTCGGAGGGCGGCGCACTGCGCTTGCCCGAGCACCAACTGAGCCTCGACGAGCGAGACAAGCGCTCCTGGTCACGCATCGGACCGCTCATTTCGGATGACGAGCGCTTCCGTCCGCCGCGTGCCGACGAAATCGGTAAGGAGTTGCGCTTACCGGCCGCGGAGGTGCGGCGCGTGCTCAAGGCGCTCGCACGCCAGCGAGTCGTGGTCGAAGTCGGGCTCGATCGCTTCTTCAAGCGCGAAACGGTCGACGAGCTCGCCGGCATCGTGGTCGGGGTCGCGCGAGCGCAGAAGGACGGACGGTTCGCCGTCTGGCAGTTTCGCGATCAGTTGGGAGGCGGAAGGAAAGTGGCGATCGAGATCCTCGAGTACTTCGACGGTCGCGGCTTGACGCTGCGCGACGGAGAGCTGCGCCGCTTGAATCCGCGCCGGCTTGACTTGCCGAAACGCGAAACCGAGAGTGGCTCGCGCAACCCGCAGTGAGGAGGAGAATCGTTCCCGGTGGAACGTCCGGACTTCAAATCCGGGAGGGGCTGTCAGCCAGTCCTTGGTGGGTTCGACCCCCACTCTCTTCCGCCGGCTAAGTGGAGGTTCCCATGCCGCTGAACAACAAGGTCGTCTCGCACGAACAGTGGCTCGAAGCGCGAGCGGCGTTCCTGAATCGGGAAAAGCAATTCACGCGCGCGCGCGACGAGCTCCATCGACAGCTCCGCGAGCTGCCTTGGGAGGCCGTCGAGAAGAACTATGTGTTCAACGGCCCGGACGGGAAAGAATCGCTCGCCGAGCTCTTCGACGGGCGGAGCCAGCTGATCGTCTACCACTTCATGTTCGCGCCCGATTGGGACGCGGGTTGCCCGCACTGCTCGTTCTGGGCCGACAACTTCGATCCCGTGATCGTGCATATGAATCAGCGCGACGTGACGATGGTCGCGATCTCGCGCGCGCCGTACGCGCGTCTCGCGGCGTATCGCAAGCGCATGGGCTGGAAGTTCAAGTGGCTGTCGTCCGCGGGCACGTCGTTCAACTTCGACTACGGCGTCTCGTTCACGGACGACGAGCGCGAGCGTGGCGAGGCGTTCTACAATTTTCGCAAAGGCGATCCGGGCGTGTCGGAGCGCGAGGGCTTCAGCGTGTTCTACAAGGACGCTGCGGCTAAGCTGTTCCACACGTACTCGGCATACGCACGCGGCATCGATCTACAGAACACCGCCTACAACTACATCGACGTCGTCCCGAAGGGTCGCGACGAAGGCGGCCGCTCGCAGTATTGGGTGCGCCGGCGCGACGAGTATCCGGTGGCCAACGCGAAGATGGGCGGCGCGGCGAAGAAGAAGCGCGAGACGAAGCCCGAAGCGACTCGCAAGAAGAAAGCGAAGCCGAAGCGAAAGAAAAAGCGTTAAGAGACGAAAACGATCTTGCCTGTCGACGCCGTGCTCTCGAGCAGCTCGTGCGCGCGCCGAGCTTCCGACAGCTGCAGCCGCGCCGCGACGGCCGGGTGGATCTCGCGCTCGCGAAGCAGCCCGAGCAGTGCGCGGAAGTCCTCGTCGAACCAGTCTTGGTGGTGGGTCCGCAGGACCTGGACTCGATAAGAGAGCACGCGCCGGCTCGGCGACAGCAGGCCCCAAAGCGCGACGGCCGCGGTCGACGCGTACCACCCGAAGACGGCGGGCCAGTTTTTGCGGCCATGCGCGATGGTCGCGTAACGGCCGAACACGACGAGCCTGCCGCCGCGCCGCAACGCGCGGAACGAGCGTAGCGACAGCGGGCCGCCGAGCCCGTCGAGCGCGACGTCCACGCCATCGCCGGTCCGCTCCCGAACGCGCGCGAGGAAGTCATCGTTCTGATAGTCGATCGCGACGGCGCCGAGCCGCTCGACGACGGGAAGGTCCCGCTTCGACGCGGTGCCGAACATCCGTAGCCCGGCGATTGCTCCAAGCTCGAGGATCGCGGAGCCGACTCGCCCAGCTGCGCCGTGCACGAGAATCGTTTCGCCCTTGCGCGCGCGGGCGGCGCGGTGCAGCAATTGGTATGCGGTCATATAGGCGAACACCAGGCTCACGACCTCCGCCGGATCGAGATCCTCGGGAACGGTCACCGCGTAGCGTTCCGGCACGCATACGCGCTCGGCGTTCGCGCCCCAGACCGTCAGCACGCCGACGCGGTCGCCGACTCCGAGCCTCGTGCAGCCCGCACCAAGCTCCTCGACGATGCCCACGAGCTCGTATCCCGGCGTGAACGGTGGTTTCGGACCGCCGAGATACGTGCCAGCGCGGAGCTGCGTATCGGTGAACGATGCGCCGGAGGCGAGGACCCGCACGCGGACTTCGCCGGAGCCCGGAAGCGGCGTGTCCGTCTCGACGACATCGAGGACCTCGGGACCGCCGAAGCGTGTGACGACTACTCGCCTCACGGCAGGGGACGCTAAGGCGCTCGCTCGGGCGTCTCAATACGAACAAACCGCAATCAATCATGCTTGGTCCGCCGCCTGACCGCGATCGAGCTCAGAGCCGAACCTTGCGCAGTGACGCGTCGAGCCTGCTCGCCATCCGAACCGGCGCGCCAATCCGCGGCTTCCGCTAGACTTCCGCAACGCCAACAAGAAGCAGAACGCCATGAAAACCCTCGTCGTCGCGATCGTGTCGCTCGCCTTCGTCTCGTTCACCGCGCAAGCCCAGCCGAGATCGGCGAAAGCCGTAGCGGTGATCGAGGATCTCGTCGCCGCGAATCGGATCTTGGCGAAGCAGGGAATCCTGCCGGGCTACGGCCACGTGAGCGCGAGGAATCCCGACAACCCGAACCATTACTTCCTGTCGCGGTCGCTCGCGCCCGAGCTCGTGACCGCCGACGACATCGTCGAATTCGATCTCGACAGCAACGCAGTCGACGGCAAGAAGACCGCGTTCTATCTCGAGCGCTTCATTCACGGCGAGATCTATAAAGCTCGGTCGGACGTGCAGGCGATCGTGCACAACCATTCGCCGGGCGTAGTCGCGTTCGGCGCCGGATCGACGCCACTGCGCCCCGTGACGCACGACTCGTCGTTCCTGCTCGGCGGCGTGCCGATTTGGGACTACCGCGATTTCGGCACGAAGAACGGCGCGCTCGTGGATACACCGGAGCGCGGCCGGGCGCTCGCCAAGTCGTTGGCGAGCAGGCCCTTGGTGCTGATGCGTAACCACGGCGTCGCGATCGTCGCTCGCTCGTTGCCGGCTGTCGTCGAAAACTGCGTAGCGTTGGAGAAGAACGCGCAGATTCTGAATACGTTGCTCGCGCGCGGCGACGAGATCACGTATCTCGAGCTGGACGAGTCGTCACGGGATCAGGGCGGTGGCCAGCCCGGCGGCGGCCGCGCGTGGGAGCTCTGGAAGAAGCAGGCCTTCGCGCAGAAACACTGAGGCAGACGACTCCCGTGGCGATCAAACGAACGAATTGGTCCGCCGGCAGGCTCGTCACGCTCGAGTACAC
>Ga0070664_100003485_pt1 | contig 12706 bp, 9 predicted proteins | sample KBSC73metaG_FD_65863 | JGI IMG/M metagenome (GOLD analysis project Ga0070664, IMG submission 65863) | Corn rhizosphere microbial communities from Kellogg Biological Station, Michigan, USA - KBS C7-3 metaG | ecosystem: Host-associated > Plants > Roots > Rhizosphere > Soil ... | reverse complement strand
GACCCGAGCTTGATGGACGGGTCGACGACGTCGCCGAACATATCACGCGGCACGGCTAGTCCTCCTGGCTCCTTCGAAAGCGGCGCAAGACCGCGAATTATAGTCAGAGCCAAAAACCAGTGTCAATGAAGCATCTTCCGATGAATTAGACACCAGCACGCGCGAAATGGCGCGCCAAAAATACTGCAAAATGTCCCAGTTACCGGCGTGCGGCCGAGGCCTGAATTCGCATCCCATAAAACGACCGCCACACGAAGAGCGCGGAACTAAGGATGAACACCCCAGCCAGCAGGTGACTCATCATTGATCCGTATTGTTCTGCAAGCTGCACGCCCAGTTCCACAGCCAGCAATCCGAACAGTGTCGTGAACTTGATGACCGGATTCATGGCCACCGACGACGTGTCCTTGAATGGATCGCCGACTGTATCACCGACCACGGTCGCGGCGTGCAGCGGCGTTCCCTTTTCCTTGAGCTCGACCTCAACCACTTTCTTGGCATTGTCCCAGGCTCCGCCCGCGTTGGCCATGAAGATCGCCTGGAACAAGCCGAACAACGCAATCGAAATCAGATAGCCAATGAAATAGTAGGGCTCGAGGAAGGCGAACCCGAGCGTCGCAAAGAAAATCGCCAGGAAGATATTGAACATCCCGCGCTGCGCGTACTGCGTGCAGATCTCCACGACCTTCTTGCTGTCGGCGACCGAGGCCTTCTCCACCACGCCGTCGAGCCGGATGTTGGCCCTGATGAATTCCACGGCTCGATACGCGCCGGTCGTGACCGCCTGCATCGACGCGCCTGTGAACCAGTAGATCATGCAGCCGCCGGTGATCAGCCCGAGAAGAAATGGTGGGTGCAGAATCGAGAGGTATTGCAGCAGCTCGGGCTGAAGCCGACGCGTCAGCACCACGACGATCGAAAAGATCATCGTTGTCGATCCGACCACGGCGGTGCCGATGAGAACGGGCTTCGCCGTCGCCTTGAATGTGTTGCCGGCGCCGTCGTTCTCTTCGAGCAGATGCTTGGCGCGCTCGAAGTTCACGTCGAAACCGAAGTCGCGCTTCAATTCCTGCTTGATGCCGGGTATCGATTCGATCGTCGAGAGCTCGAACACTGACTGAGCGTTGTCAGTGACAGGACCATAAGAGTCGACCGCGATGGTGACAGGGCCCATCCCGAGAAATCCGAACGCGACCAACCCGAACGCGAACACCGCCGGCGCGATCATCAGGTCAGCCGGGAACGTCTTGCTAACCAGGTAGCCGATCGACATCAATCCGACGATGACCATGCCGAGCCAGTAAGCGCTGAAGTTGCCGGCAACGAGGCCGGAAAGCACGTTGAGCGACGCCCCGCCTTCCCTCGACGAGGTGACGACTTCACGGGTGTGAGCCGACTCGGTGGAGGTGAAAACCTTGACCAGCTCAGGAATGACGGCGCCCGCGATCGTGCCGCAGGTGATGACCGTTGAGAGCTTCCACCACAGGGACGGATCGCCAGCAAGGTTCGGGATCAGCAGATACGAAACCAGGTAGGTCAACGCGATCGACACGAGCGAGGTCAGCCAGACCAGAGTCGTCAGCGGTGCCTCGAAATTCATCGTCGGAGCCGTCGCGTATTTGGCTTTCGCCCATGCGGCGTTGAGCAGATACGACAGGCCGCTCGCGATGACACCCATGATGCGCATCACGAAGATCCAGACCAGCAACTGCACCTGGATCGTCTGATCCGACACGGCGACCAGGATGAACGAGATCAGCGCCACGCCGGTGACGCCGTAGGTCTCGAAGCCATCCGCGCTCGGGCCGACCGAGTCACCGGCGTTGTCCCCGGTGCAGTCGGCGATGACTCCTGGATTCCGCGCATCGTCTTCCTTGATGTTGAAGACGATCTTCATCAGGTCGGCGCCGATGTCGGCAATCTTGGTGAAGATGCCACCCGCAATTCGCAGCGCTGAGGCGCCGAGCGATTCGCCGATGGCGAAGCCAATGAAACAGGCTCCCGCGTAATCGCCGGGAATGAAGAGAAGAATGGAGAGCATCATGAACAGCTCGACGCTGATCAGCAGCATCCCGATGCTCATGCCGGCGCTCAAGGGAATCGCGTAAATCGGGTAGGGAAGACCACGGAGTCCCGCAAATGCCGCGCGCGAATTCGCAAACGTATTGACCCGGATGCCAAACCAGGCGACGCCGTAGCTCCCGCCGATCCCGATCAGGCTGAAGAGCAGGATGACCAGGACTTTGATCGGCGCGAATCGCTGCAGCAAGCCGAAGTAGAACACCATGATCACGCCGATGAAGATCTCGAGAATCAGGATGAACCTGCCCTGCGTGATGAGGTACGTCTTGCAGGTCTCGTAGATCAGCTCGGAGATCTCGAGCATCGTCCGGTGCACGGGCAGGTTCTTGAGTTGGGTGTAGATCACGAGACCGAACGCGAGGCCAAGGAGGCACACCCCGAGGCCGCCCATCAGCAGCGTCCGCGCGTTCACGCCCTGGAAACTCACCGTGCCCAGGTCGGGGAGCACCAGGTTGGCTTCGCCGCCCCGATGCGCCGTCTCCTGCGGTGCCGCCGCGGCTGCGGGCGCCTGCGGCGACGCCATCACAACCGGAGCCGTGGCTGTCACCAGAGACAGGAGGACGGCCGCCAGAATTCCGGCGCGCGCCCGGCGTGAACAGAACGTTTCGAACACTGTCTCTCCTTTTATTAGCCCGAGGCGCTTCGCCCCTCGGACTCCCCGCGAAGCTCGCCCGGACTCCCTTACTGCTGCGCTCGCGGCGTTCTTCGCAACTTTCGCGCCGGGTCCCTCAGCGATGCAAAGGGCACTCGCCCCGCGCCGCGCACTCGGTCGAGGTCGCGCAGATCCTGTACCGCCCAAGGCCGGGCGGTACTCAAAAGTTCCGAATCGTACTCAAAGTGGCGCGGATTATTCAAGCAATGTTGGCGGCGACTTCTGTCGCCGCCGGGGGCGATTACACGCGGAAATCTCCCACGCGATCATCGCCCCGGCGCGCCTTGAGGCGGGCCGAAAGCGCCATGCCGCCGGTTAGAAATATGCGAATACCCTGCTCGACCGTGATGTCGGGAAACGAGGCCTTGTCGCGCGCGCAGATGATGACATCCCCTAAATACAGGTGATTCGTCGGCACGTAGACCGCGATCATCGGTTCCGGCCCTTGCCCGCGATCGACCGTGAATTCCTTCGTCAGGAACCCCAGTATGAACCCGCGCGCCGCATCTTCGATGAGGACGACCCGCTTGAAGCCGTACTCGTTGTCCGGCGAAAACGCCACGACCAGCTGCTTCACCGGCGCGTAGATGGTGCGAAACACCGGCACTCGCAGGAGATACCCTTCCGTCTGTTGCAGCAGCCGTTTGCCGATGACGTTGGTCGCGAACGCGCCCACGAGCAGTACGAACAGCGCGGTCGTCAGGATCCCTAGACCCGGCGCGTGCGTGATCCCGAGCTGCGGCATGCGCTGCAGCCACGCGTCATAGAAAGGTCCGACAAACCCATCGATCAGCCGGAAGATCCAGACGAAGGCCGCGACGCTGATGACGAGCGGCACCGTCACGAAGAACCCGGTGATGAAGCTGCGTCGAAGCCACTGCATCGGTGGAGCTACAACCAGCGAGCCGCAATTGCCCCAAACAGCGCGAGACCGAGAACGATGCGATACCAGGCGAATGGCGCGAAACCGGTGCGCCTGACGACCCCGAGGAACGGCCTCACCACGAGAACCGACGCGATGAACGCCATAACGAACCCGACGACAATCTCGACCGCGCGTTCGGAGCCGAGGTGATGCCGCACTTTGAGCAGGCTGTGCGCGAAGGCGGCCATCATCGTCGGCATCGCCAGGAAGAACGAGAATTCCGCGGCGGCGGGGCGATCCAGTCCCATCAGCATGCCGCCGACGATGGTCGCGCCGGATCGAGACACGCCTGGAACCATCGCGAGAACCTGACACGCGCCAATGCCGAGGGCGCGTACGAGCGGTGTCCGATCCGCGTCGACAATGGTCGGCGCTGGCCGGAACCGCTCGACCAGCAGCATGACGACGCCGCCGAGGATGAACGTCGTCGCGAACACCTTCGGACTCTCGTATAGAACGGTCGTCACGTAGTCAGCGACCAGGACTCCGGCCACCACGGCGGGTGCGAACGCGATCAAGATCATCAGCACGAAATGCCGGGCGTCGGGGTCAGATCCCAGCCGGCTGACGATGTGAATGATCTTTTCCCGATACAGCCACATGACCGCCAGGATCGATCCGAGCTGGATCATGACGGTGAACACGCCGCCGGGATCGTCGAAATGCAGCAGACGCGCGCCGATGAGGAGATGCGCGGTAGAAGAGACCGGCAGAAATTCAGTCAGCCCCTGGATGACGCCCAGCAGTGCGGCGACGAGTAGTGTCACGAAGCGCGAGGCTCGTTACGAGGCACGGCGGCGGCCGGGCTTGCGCGTCTTCGGCGGCGGCGCCGAGGCGGTGGGCGCCGAGAGCGCCAGTTTGCCCGGCTTCCTGAATCGGCTCTGCCAGATCACCGCGATCGCGGCCGCGATGAACACGCTGGAGTACGTGCCGGTCACGATCCCGACGATCATGGTGAAGGCGAACCCGTGGAGCACTTCCCCGCCGAACAGAAACAGCGCGACCGCGCTCAACAGCGCCGTGCCGGCGGTGATCACCGTCCGGCCTAGCGTCTGGTTCACCGATTTGTTGACGATGTCGTACAGATTGTCGCGCCGCATGCCGCGGATGTTCTCACGCACCCGGTCGAAGATGACGATCGTGTCGTTGGTCGAATAGCCGGTGACCGTCAGGATGGCGGCAATCACGTTCAGCGACAGGTCGTAGCGGAAGAACGCGAGGAACGCGAACGTGACCAGCAGATCGTGCACCGTGGCAATGACCGCGCCGACGGCAAAGCTGAACTGAAAGCGGAATGCGATGTAGAGGAGGATGCCCAGGAGCGAGAAAATCATCGCCCACTTCCCCTTGCTTCGGAGATCCTCTCCGACGGCGGGGCCGACGATCTGCGTGCCAGCCGGCTTGAACGACCCGACGTTGCCTGCCTTCAGCGCGGCCATGACGTGGTCCGCCTTCTGGCTGAGGCCGGCGCCCGCCTGCTCGCCCACATCAGGCACGCGAATCATGTACTGACGCGCTGACTCCTGCCCATACCGCTGGATGATCGCGTTCTGCCCTTCACCCGGCATCGCGTGCTCCAGTGCATTCCGAATGACGGATGGATCGGGTGGCTGCTGATCGAATTGCACAATCACGATCGTGCCGCCGGAGAACTCGACGCCGAGCGGCAGGCCATTGGTCTTGATGACCACGGCACCGGCGATGATGATGAGCCACGACAGACCAATGGCGAACCATCGCCAGCGGAGGAAATCGAAATTTGGAGTCTTGAAGATCAACATGGTTCAGCCTAAATGCTCAACTCCGCGGTCTGGCGATGACTGAGCACCGCTTCGAACAGCGTCTTGGATACGAACGTGGACGTGAACAGGTTGGAAATCAGTCCGATCACGAGCGTCATCGCAAAACCGCGGATCGGACCGGTGCCGAACTGGAACAGGAACGCCGCCGAGATCAGCGATGCGACGTGGGTGTCGAGCAGGGTGAGGAACACACGCGAGAAACCAGCGTTGATCGACGCGCGGACCCCTCGCTGGGCGGCAAGTTCCTCCTTGATGCGTTCGAAGATCAGCACGTTCGAATCGACGCCGATCCCCATCGTCAGGACGAAGCCGGCGATGCCGGGCAGCGTCATCGTCGCGCCGATGTACGCCATCAGGCCGAGAAGAATCACGAGATTGAAGATGAGGGCGACGACCGCGTTGACGCCCGACAATCGGTAGTAAATCAGCATGAAGCCGACGACAAGCAGGAGGCCGACGAGCGAGGCCGTGACCCCGGCGCGGATCGAGTCAGCGCCAAGCGACGGCCCGATCACCTGTTCTTCGAGATAAGTCAGGCCGGCTGGCAGCGCGCCGGTGCGCAGCACGAGCGCGAGGTCGGCGACCTGCTGCGGCGTGAACGTCCCGGTGATTCGGCCCTCGTCGTTGATCTTGGTTTCGATTCTGGCCGCCGATACGACGCGATTATCGAGAACGATCGCGAGGAGCCGGCCGATGTTCTCGCCCGTGACTTTGCCGAACTTGCGGGCCCCTTCGTTGGTCAGCGAAAACCCGACCGCGGGCCGATTGTTCTCGTCGATCGTCGTTCTGGCGGCGCGAAGATCGCGGCCAGTAACCGCGGCGACCTTGCGCATGAGATAAAAGCTCGAGTCTCCGGTCGCGGCGGCACCCTGCACCACTTCCATGTCCTCGGGTACTTTGCCGTTGAACTGTTGCAGGAGTTGTTCCTGCGAACCGGCCGGGCCGGCTTCGACGATCTTCAGTGCGAGAATCGCGGTGTTGCGGATGATCTCCTTCGCGCGGGCGACGTCGGTGACGCCGGGCAGCTGCACGAGGATTTGGTCGGCCGTCTGCCCGTACAACGAGATGTTCGGCTCGGCCACGCCCAGTTCGTTGACTCGCCGTTCGATCGTTTCACGCGCCTGTGTGACCGCCTGCTCGCGCATCGTCGCGGCAATGTTCGGGCGCATCGTGAACTCGTAGGTGCCGCCGGCGCCCGAGTTGCGCTCGAAGTTGACGGCCGTCTGGTCGTCGGCCAGTCGGGTGAACTCGGCATCCTTGTCCTGCGGAATGCCTTCGACGTGGAACGACGTCGGCGTCGTCACGGCAATCGACGTTACAGGAATGTTCGCCGACTTCACGGCTTCCCGCAGCTGCTCGCTCGTCGTCGTCGTCGTGATCTTGAGCGCGTCGTCGGTCTGCACGCGGAGGACCAGGTGAACGCCACCCTTGAGATCGAGGCCGAGCTTCAGCTGCTTGGCGGCGAGCCAACCCGGGAGCGGCAGGTGGTAACGCTGCGCGAGGATCGGGTAGACGCCGACGGCAAAAAAGATGATGAAGACCCCGAGACTCGTCAGGATTTTCCAGCGGATGTTCTTGTTCATAGTTAGCTGTTGGCTGCGTCCGGAACGATCGGCTCCTGGCCCTGATAACCCCCGACCGACGCGCGCGCGATTTCAATGCGCACCTTGTCGGCGACCTGGAGCTGAACGGACTTGTCATTCACACGGGTGATCTGCCCGTAAATGCCCCCGGTGGTGACGATCTTGTCACCCACCTTGAGCGAGGACTGGAATTCCTGCACCTTTTTCTGACGCCGCTGCATCGGCATCAGAATCAACACATAGAAGATACCCAGAATGAGGGCGAACGGCAGGAGCGACACGAGACCGCCCGGTTGTCCGGCGCCGGACATCGCGATAACCAAAGGTGCAGAACTCACGTCGAATCGCATTCAAATTTGAGGTCGGCGAGAGAAGGTTTGATGGAACTCGCGGCGGAGTTTTTCAAACGAGCCGAACACTATAGCCTCCCTAATCCGGCGCATTGTGTCAAGGTAAAAGTGGAGATTATGCAATGAGTTGAGGGTAGCCGCCGTCATTTCGCCGACGACGAAGAGGTGGCGCAGATAGGCGCGCGAAAAGTGACGGCAGGTGTAGCACGCGCAGTCTGGATCGGGAGGCGACAGATCCTCGGCATAGCGGGCGTTCTTGATCGCGATCGGCCCCCGGCTCGTGATGATCTGACCGTTCCGGGCATTCCTCGTCGGCAGCACACAATCGAACATGTCAATCCCGCGCGCCACGCACTCGACCAGGTCGTCCGGCATCCCCGTTCCCATCAGGTAGCGCGGCTTGTCTTCCGGAAGCAACGGGGCCGTGTGTGCCACCACGTCGTACATGATGTCAACGGGCTCGCCGACGCTGAGGCCTCCGATCGCGTAGGCCTCGAAGCCGATGTCGGTCGTCCGTTGAACGCTTTCGGTGCGAAGGTCGGCGTCGGTTCCTCCCTGAATGATTCCGAATTGCGCCTGACCGGGATTCGTGATGATCACGTCCGGCGCGGCGGCGGGATCGCCACGCAACTGCAGTTGCCGGCGACGCGCCCGTTCCGCCCATCGCGCCGAACGTTCCATCGCGATCCTCGTGGCATCGCGAGCGCTGGGTCTAACTGGACGATCGGGGTCTGACCCCAAGCCCCCGGGGTCAGACCCCTGCTGAGTACTGACACACTCGTCGAGCACCATGGCGATGTCGGATCCGAGCTGCGCCTGGATGTCGACCGCGCGCTCGGGGGTCAGCAGGTGGAGCGATCCGTCGATGTGCGACCGGAATTCGGCCCCCTCCTCTTTGATCAGCCGCATTGCCGCGAGGCTGAAGACCTGATATCCGCCGCTGTCAGTGAGGATGGGGCGATCCCAACCGATGAACTTGTGCAGTCCCCCACATCGCGCGACCAGGCCGTCACCCGGCTTTAGATACAGATGGTAGGTGTTGCCGAGGATGATTTCGGCGCTGAGGTCTTCGAGTTGTCGCTGCGTGACTGCCTTGACGGCGCCGCGGGTGCCAACCGGCATGAACGCCGGCGTCTGGACGACCCCATGCGGTGTCGTCAACTCGCCGCGACGAGCTGCGCCGTCACGATTGAGAAGGCGGAAATGAAACTGGTCACCCACGGCACTCAAGCATAGCGAAGAGTAATCCGAGTGTTATCCTGTCACCCGTGAAGCGACTTCGCGTCGGCGTGTTGTACGGCGGACGATCGGGTGAACACGAAGTGTCGTTGGCGTCGGCCGCCTCGGTCTTCGCCAACATGGATCGCACTCGGTACGAGCCGGTCGCGATCCGGATTGAGAAGGACGGACGGTGGGCGCTTGCCGATCGGCCGCCCGCTACCATGTCGGCAGCGGAAGTCATTGAACACGCGCGACTCGAGGCGGCACGGCCGAGCCGCACGGGGCGAGAAGTTCACTTCATGGCCCGACCGAGCGAGGAGACGATTCTGTCGATCGACCGACGATCGTCACGCGGCGAAGATGGCCAGGCGCTCGTCACCGGTCTGAATCTCGACGTGATCTTCCCGGTGCTCCATGGACCGTACGGCGAAGACGGCACCATCCAGGGTCTGCTCGAGCTCGCCAACGTGCCCTACGTCGGCGCAGGCGTCCTCGCGTCAGCGGTCGGAATGGACAAGGGGATGATGAAGGTCGTCTTCGCGGCTGCGGGACTACCGGTGTGCCCCTATTGTGCGGTTCTCCGGCATGACTGGCAGAGCAATCGCGACGCCGTCGCCGCCGACCTCGAGAAAGCCCTGCACTATCCCATGTTCGTGAAACCGGCAAATCTCGGTTCGAGCGTGGGAATTTCCAAGGCAAAGAACCGAGACGGCCTGATCGATGCGATGGATCTCGCCGGCAGTTTCGATCGAAGGATTGTGGTCGAGGCAGCCGTGCCGAACGCCCGCGAGATCGAATGCGCGGTGATCGGCAACGACGCGCCGGAAGCCTCAGTGCCTGGCGAAGTGATTCCGTCGCGCGAGTTCTACGACTACGAAGCTAAGTACATCGACGCGGGATCGCAGACCATCATCCCCGCAGACCTCGGGCCGCGGACGACCGATGAGATCAAACGACTCTCGATCCTCGCGTTCAAGGCGATCGACTGCGCGGGGATGGCCCGCGTGGACTTCCTGCTCAGCCCTGACAAGATCTTCGTCAACGAAGTGAACACCATTCCAGGCTTCACCACGATCAGCATGTACTCGAAACTATGGGCGGCAACCGGGGTCGAGTACCCCGCGCTCGTGGACCGGCTGATCGCGCTCGCCCTCGCACGGCACGCCGAGAAGCAGCAGCTCCGCACCAGCGTGACATGAGGGCGCTAGCCTGGCGGTGTGCCCTCCTGCTGCTCGCCGCAACGGCAGCGTCGTCCGCGCGCATTTCCGCCTCGTCGGTCCATCAAATCCGCGGCATCGACGGGCTCGCGCGCGCCTATGACTTCATCCTGGAGGCACGATTCGACCAGGTCGAGGCGGAATTGCGGCGGGCGTGCCCACCGGCACCGACCGAGGCGTGCGAGGTGCTTGGGGCGACGTCGTTGTGGTGGCAGATCCTTCTCGATCCCGAGAGCCGCGAACTCGACGACGAGTTCTCGACCGCCGTCGATCGCGCGATCGCCAGCACCGAGGCGTGGACGGAGCGCGCACCCGACGACGCGGAAGCGTGGTTCTACAACGGCGGGGCATACGCCGCGCGCGTTCAGTGGCGCGTGCTGCGCAACGAGAAGCTCGCGGCTGCGCGCGACGGGAAGGCCATCAAGGTCGCGCTCGAACGCGCGATCGAACTCGATCCGACGCTCGAGGACGCTTACTTCGGCGTCGGAATGTACAAGTACTACGCCGACGTGGCCCCGGCGGCAGCCAAGTTCCTTCGTTTCCTGATGCTGTTGCCTGGAGGCGATCGAAAAGAAGGGCTGGATCAGATGCTCCGCGCGCGCACGCGAGGACGCTTGCTCCAGGGAGAGGCCGATTACCAGCTGCATGTGATCTACCTCTGGTACGAGCGACAGACGCCTCGAGCGCTTCAGCTGTTGCAGTCGCTCCACGAACGCTATCCTGCCAATCCGCTCTTCGTCGCGCAAACGGCGGAGATCCAGGATGTCTACCAGCACGACGTCACGGCCAGCCTGGCCACGTGGCAATCGCTTCTGGCGGCGGCGCGGGAACAACGGGCCAATCTCCCAATGCTCAGCGAAGCCCAGGCGCGCCTTGGGATCGCCAGGCAGCTCGAGGTCCTCCAGCAGACCGACGACGCGATCGAGACACTGCAGGCGGTGGTCGCACTCCACCCATCGGCGCCCTATTCCTCACTCTCGCTGGCGTACCTGAGGCTCGGTGAAGCGTACGATCGGCTGGGGTCGCGAGCATCGGCCGTGGACGCGTACCGCGCCGCCATCGCGTCGGTGCCGACGTCGGATCCGTACAAGGTGCGCAGCCAGAGCAACGAACGATTGCGGCGCGCGCCGGACACCAGGCGCGCCGAGGCGTACCGATTGTCGCTGGAAGGATGGCGGCGTCTGGAGCACAACGATCCGGCGGCCGCGGCCGCCGCGCTCGAAACGTCGCTCGGGCTGAATGGCGCTGATCCAGTCGCCCACTATCGCTACGGCCGCGTGCAGCAGGCGCGCAAGGACGATGCGGCCGCGCTCGCTCAGTTCGAGCACACGATACGCGGCGCGCATATCTGTCCGGCACCCATCCTCGGCAATGCCTACCTCGAAGCGGCGCGCGTGCTCGAACGACTCGGCCGCCGCACTGAGGCGATCTCGTACTACCACATCGCCACGACGCTCTTCGGCGCCGCCGCTGACACGCGCGCTGCCGCCACACGCGCGCTGACGCGACTCGAACGATGATTGCTGATGGTTGATTGTTGATTGTTGATTGAATGCGGCGAACGATCACGATCGATCAATCAGCAATCATCAATCGTCGATCAGCAATCGATCTCTACAGTCACCATTGCGTCGAGCCGACAAATTTGGTGTGCGTTTTTTTGACATTTCGTGCACTTTGTGATTGACATTCGATTTTTCTCATCCATAATCTACATCTTGTATGAGGGTGGTTCGCTCAGCCCACCTGTTGTAACCGTCGGTCGTCGTTAAATAAGCTGAGCTGCTGGTTCCAAGGAGGAATCATGGCGAAGAAGGCTGCTAAGGGCGGAAAGAAAAAGGGCGGGAAAAAGCGCTAGAGCGCTCTGCCTGACGACTGGGGGTGTCGCATGCTGACACCCCCAATTTTTTGCTTGCAGATCTTCCGCGCACGCGGAAGTGCAATGCGACGGGCACCGACGGACGCAGGCCGGCGTGCCAGGAGGCCGCGGCGCTGCAACGACGGAGACAGGCCCTCGCGATTGGGATCCCACACTGAAAGGGGGGATTGAGCGCAATGGCAAAGAAAGCTGCTAAGGGCGGGAAGAAGAAGGGCGGCAAGAAGCGTTAAGCTGCCACTCCTCGCTTAAAACAAAAGGGGGCGATCGTCGCCCCCTTTTGTTTGTACCGAGCACGCTACTGCATCGTCTTCCCATCCCACACGCGGACCCGTTGGATCGTGTCTCCCTGCTGGATCCGATCGACGACGTCCATGCCGTTGACGACCTGACCGAATGCCGTGTACTTCGCATCAAGGTGAGGCTGAGGTGAGTGCGCGATGAAGAACTGACTGCCGCCAGTGTCCCGCCAGGACAGCGCCATGCCGACGGTGCCGCGCAGGAACGGACGCTCGTTGAGCTCGTCGCGGATGGTGAACCCGGGGCCCCCATCTCCATCGCCACGCGGATCGCCATCCTGGACGACGAAGTTCGGAACCACGCGGTGAATCTGCAAGCCGTTGAAGAACCCTGTGCGCGCGAGCGCAATGAAGCTCCACGAGGTTTGCGGCGCATCCAGCACCGCCAGCTCGAATTCGATCGTGCCCTTCGCGGTTTCGATGAACACGTGAGGCGAGAAAGTCGGCCGGATGAGTTCGGTTGCGTCGTAGGGGACCCTCGGTTCGCCGGGCGCAGGCCGCATCGCACTCGGCGCGTCGAATCCCGGTTCGAGCTTCCGGAGCAAGGTGGCGGCGTGCACGCGAACCGCCCAATCCTTGTCGCTCAGCGCGTTCTTGACGTCCGCGGTGGCGGCCGCCGCGCCGTACTCGGCGAGAGCCGACAAGATAGCGGCGCGCGCATCGATTGCCGCATCCGCGCCAGCGAGCTTCAGCGCCTCG
>Ga0070664_100003483_pt1 | contig 12707 bp, 8 predicted proteins | sample KBSC73metaG_FD_65863 | JGI IMG/M metagenome (GOLD analysis project Ga0070664, IMG submission 65863) | Corn rhizosphere microbial communities from Kellogg Biological Station, Michigan, USA - KBS C7-3 metaG | ecosystem: Host-associated > Plants > Roots > Rhizosphere > Soil ... | reverse complement strand
CGCCCCATCCAGTACATCGGCAGGTGCAGGACGACACCGGCGGTGACGGCGGCGCAGCCGGCGACGAAGGCCCAGAGGTGGCGGCGGTCGGCGAGGATCCTGATCGTGGCCAAGGGTCTTTGATGCAGGCAAACGGTCGCAACGCAGCAACTCCCGTCGCTGCAGCTGAATCAAGGCGACTTGCGGTCTTTGTCTTCGGGCTGTTCAGGCAACATCCCGTGCGCCCGCTGGTACAGCTCGTCTTGCTCACGCGCTTCGGGCGTCACGTAGCCCTTGGTGGGCGGCAGGACACCCCGCGGCATGTTCGGCGCCGGGCCAGCGCCGTTCTTCAGGACCCAGATGTGGGCGACCCGGAGCTGCCCGGGGCAGCGGCGATCGGGCCGCTGCGTGATGATGAAGTTGCGAGCGTCCAGCAAGCGCACCAGCATGTCGTAGGTCGGCTGCGCGATGTCGACGTCGACCCGCTGCTCGATGGGCTCGTCCATCGTCAGGCGAAACCCCTCGACATCGGCGAGGCGGCGCAGCACGTCGGAGGTCATCGCTTGGCGCGCGACAACGCGTACGCCGCGCGTGCAATCGAGCGCCCTGACCTGGATCTGTTCTCGTACGTCGGTTCCGGCCCAGGCGTCAACCTGAAGCGCGACCATCGCGCCGGCGATCGTCCACACAAGCAATGGCGCGGCTTCCACAAAGAAGAGTTTACGGAGCCGGCTCACCTGCGAGACAGCCATTCGACTACGACGAAAGTCGGACTCGGTTTCCCTCTTGGGGACATCCAGCAAGGGCAGCGCCGATGATCTGGCCGATGATCAGCTCCCGCCCGTGCCGCCACAGATGTGTGAGACCGTCCTAGCCCAGCTCGCGGTCCCGGCTGCGGCCGCGTCATGACCGTACGGGGGCGGCGGACCTGGTTGCTCGCACTCGGCGTCGGCCTGCTCGCGCTCGCCGGGTGGCTGACGTGGCGCCACGCAACGGCATTCGACATGCGGGCCACCCTGGCCCGGCTGGCCGCCCAGCAGGGCACCTGGGACAACCCATGGGACCTGCAGCCGCAGAAGATTGCCGACTTGCGCCACCAGCTCGCAACCGAATCAGCGCCGATTCCTCGCCTGATCCTCACGCGGGCGATCGCGCAAGAGTATGTCAACGGCGGGACGGCCGAGTCCGCCATCGACCTGCTCGAGCGCACGATTCCGCAATACGAGCACCTGCTCGGGCCGGCCGACATGGCGACGCTCAAGGCGGACCTCGCCTTTGCCTATTTCCGATTGGGAGAACAGCAGAACTGCGCGGGCGTGCCGGGCGGCGACTACTGCATCTTTCCGCTTCAAGAGTCTTCGGTGCACAGCAAGAAGCGGGGCGCGGAGGAAGCGGCCAAGCGCTACCTGGAGTTGCTGCAAGACGCGGGCACCGGGCCGCGCGACGCCCTCTTCGATCGCTGGATGCTGACGCTTTGCATCATGCAACTTGGTCGCAGCCCGAGCGACGCTGAGCGCAAGTGGACGATCCCGGCGTCGGCCTTCGCGTCGGAGGACGACGTCGGCCGCTTCGCCGAGGTGGCCGCAGCGCGCGGAGTGGTCGAGTTCGGTCGCGCGGGCGGCACCATCCTCGAGGACTTCGACAACAACGGTCACCTCGATCTCATGTTCTCGCACATGGGAATGTCAGAGCCGCTTGCGTACTTCCGCAACCAGGGCGACGGCACCTTTCGGCGGGCGACCGCAGAGGCCGGGCTCGCAGGGCTGCTCGGCGGTCTGAACATGGTGCAGGCCGATTACGACAACGATGGCTGCATCGACGTGTTCATTCCGCGCGGCGCCTGGTATCACGACAAAGGCCGGCTGCCGGCGTCGCTGCTGCACAACAACTGCGACGGCACGTTCACGGACGTCACCGAGCGGGCCGGGCTGGCGAACGGCTACCCGTCGCAGGCTGCCGTCTGGGCGGATTTCAACAACGATGGGCTGCTCGACCTCTTTGTCGGCAACGAGATCGTGCGCGACAAGGTGAACTGGCCATCGGACGCGAAGTCGTTCCGCCTCTACATCAACCAGGGCAACGGCACCTTTGTCGACGTCGGCGAGCAGAGCGGCATCCATGTCGACGGCATGATCAAGGGCGTCGCTGCGGCAGACTTCGCGAACGACGGTCGCGTCGGCCTCTACGTCACGACAATGGGCCAAGGCAACCATCTTTTTCGCAACGTCGGCCAGGACGGAAAGATTCCGCACTTCGTCGACGTCACCGAGGCGGCGGGGGTCGGCGGACCGGCCATGAGCTTCACGACCTGGTTCTTCGACTACGACAACGACGGCTGGCTGGATCTGTTCGTGAGCGGGTATTCGGCGACCATGCCGGACATCGTGCGCGAGATGCTCGGTGACCACACCGTGGCGCCAGAGGCGCGGGCGCGCCTGTACCGCAACCGCGGCGACGGCACGTTCGTCAACGTTGCACCCCAGGTCGGCCTCGATCGGTTGCTTCTCACCATGGGAGCGAACTTCGGCGATCTCGACAACGACGGGTGGCTCGACATCTATCTCGGCACCGGTGCTGCGCCGTTGCAGAACATCGTCCCCAATCGCATGTTCCGCAATCAGCAAGGAAAGGCGTTTGCCGACGTGACCACCTCGGGCGGCTTCGGCCACCTGCAAAAGGGCCACGGGGTCGCCTTCGGCGACATCGACAACAATGGTCAGCAGGACGTGGTCGCCAATATCGGCGGCGCGATGAGCGGGGACAAGGGCTCTCCGGTGATCTTCAAGAATCCAGGTCATCCCGGTCGCTGGCTGACTCTGCATTTCGTCGGTCGGCAAGCCAACCGATTCGCGATCGGCGCGCGGGTCGAGGTGGTTGCCCGGCAGCAGGACGGCAGCACGCTGCACGTGCATCGGATGGTCGGCAGCGGCGGCAGCTTTGGCGCCTCGAGCCTGCGCCTCCACGTCGGCCTGGGCGCTGCCACTGCGGTCGAGTCGATCATCGTGCGCTGGCCGGGCAGTGGAACGGTCCAGCAGCTCGCGGGGCCGAAGGTTCTCGATGCGGCCTATGAAATTCGCGAGGGCGACCCCGAGATTGCTCCGTTCCGACCTGCCCGCGATACCGCGGCGGCAATGTCGCGATAGGGATGCGTAGCAAATGGCTGAGCGAAAGAGCGGGAGAGCGTTATGCAGAGTGAGATCGTCAAGGACATCGTGATCCTCGGCGGCGGCACAGCGGGGTGGATGACCGCGGCGGCTTTGTCGCGGGCGTTGAACGGCAAGGTTGCCCTCACCGTCGTCGAGTCGGACGAGATCGGCACGATCGGAGTGGGTGAGGCGACGATTCCGAGCATCGTGCGTTTCAACGCCTTGCTCGAGCTCGACGAGAACGAATTCATCCGAGAGACGCAAGGCACGTTCAAGCTCGGCATCGAGTTCGTCAACTGGACGTCGCTCGGCGATCGCTACATGCACGGCTTCGGCCGATTCCCGCCGGACATCCAGCTCACCTCGTTCGAGCAGGTCTGGCAGGCAATGCACCAGCGCGGTCGCGCGCGCGAGCTTGCCGCCTACTCGATCACGAAGCGTGCTGCGTACGCCGGCCGGTTCATGCGGCCGCGGCTCGATCTTCCCGACTCGCCGTTGGCCAACATTGCCTACGCGTTCCATTTCGATGCCAGCCTGTACGCGAGGTACCTGCGTCGCTACGCCGAGCGGCGTGGCGTCGTCAGGATCGAAGGCAAGGTGGAGCAGGTCGAACGTCACGAGAACGGCGACCTCAAAGCGCTCGTCCTCGCCAGCGGCGCGCGCGTCGAAGGCAGCTTCTTTGTCGACTGCACGGGCTTCCGCGGCCGATTGATCGAAGACGAGCTTCACGCCGGCTACGATGACTGGTCGCATTGGCTGCCGTGCGATCGTGCCGTCGCGGTGCCCTCGGCATCGACTCGGCCATTCACGCCCTACACGCGGGCGACCGCCCGCGAGGCGGGTTGGCAGTGGCGAATTCCGCTGCAGCATCGGACCGGCAACGGCCATGTCTATGCGAGCCGCTGGATCAGCGACGACGAAGCAGCGGCGACCTTGCTCGCCAATCTCGACGGTCAGGCGCTCGCGGAACCTCGACTGCTTCGCTTCAAGCCCGGCGTGCGCAAGCAGGCCTGGGTGCGCAACTGCGTTGCGATTGGCCTGTCGGGAGGATTCCTCGAGCCGCTCGAGTCCACGAGCATCCATCTGATCCAAAGCGGCGTGTCTCGTCTGCTGAACTTCTTCCCGGCGACGACGCCGAGCGAGCCGGACATCGACGAGTTCAACCGCCTGCATCGACGCGAATTCGATCATGTCCGCGACTTCATCATCCTGCACTACCATGCCACCCAACGGGACGACGCTCCGTTGTGGCGCTATACGCGGGCGATGTCCATTCCGGACTCGCTTCTCTACAAGATGACCCTGTACCAGAGCCAAGGCAGGCTCTTCAGCGAGGCCGATGAGCTGTTCGCTCAGGGCAGCTGGGCACAGGTGATGCAGGGACAGGGCCTGCGGCCACGCGGCTACAACGCCATCGTCGACGTCGTCGGCGCCGATGACATCGCCGCCTTCATGGAAAGCATCCGGACCGCGATCGATGCCTGCGTCGAGAGGATGCCGACGCACGAGGAGTTCATTGCGCGGAACTGCAAGGCACCGTCGATCGCCTCCTAGCTTCCCGGACCGGGCTCGAGGAATTCGAGCACGTAGCCCTTGCCGTGGACCGTGCGCAGCGTGAGGCGGCTGCCGACGAGCTTCTTGCGCACGCGATGGATGAACACCTCGAGCGTGTTCTGGCTGATGTCCATTTCGTCGCCAAACACCGCCGCCATCAACTGGCCCTTGGTCACGACGTTGCCGAACGCTTTCGAGAGCGCGTCGATGAGGCTCGCCTCTCTTCGTGAAAGCGACTGCCGGGCGTGGCCGACCCGGAGCGTTCGCGCGAGAGGATCGAATGCGACGTCGCCGAGCAGAACGCCGCGCTTGTCCTCGGCTGCACCGCGCCGCAGCAGCGAGGTGACGCGGCGCTCGAGATCGACCATGGTGAAAGGCTTGACGAGATAGTCGTCGGCGCCAGCCTTCATCGCGAGCACGCGCAGGGCGTCGACCTCGCGGGTCGAAAAGACGAGCACGGGCGGATGCGCTGCGTTGCGACGCCGAGCAGCCTTCAGCACCTCGAGCCCGTCGCCCGTCACGCCGAGGTCGAAGAGCACGAGGTCGACCGCGTGCTCGGCCATGGACCGCAAGGCGAGCGTCGTTCGCGGCACGCATTCGACCCGATGCCCGCGTCGGCGGAGTAACTCCTGCACGGCGTGTGCGAGCTCGGCGTCATCCTCGACGAGCAGGATCCGCGCTGCCGCAGTGCGCGACTCATCGTCGGGTGCGCCGCGACCGAACGCGGGCGCTCGAGGGGGAGGCGAAGCGAGCAGCGACATGTCCGTCCTTGCAACAGGGCGATGCATGTTCTAAGGGAGCCAGCCGACGACGGCTATTCGACAAAGGTCGCAGCCCGCAAATGGCGCGCCCGTCACTCCGCCGGAGCGGCTGTCGTCGGAGGTTCCAGAACCTGGCCGGCGGCGATGGGAAGCGAAAGAATCCACAGCCCTGCTGTCGTGAGGACGACCATCAAGACGAGCATCGGCAGTTGGCTTCGCATCGCCCGACGGCCGGAACGAAACAGTCGCAGCGCCTCGATGTGCGCGAGGTACACGCTGACGACGTGTCCGATCAGGATCAGCCACACCTGCGTGTGCCAGATCGTGCCCGCATCCAGCAGCACGCTCTCGCCATGGCCGCGCGTGCCGAACAAGTTCCAGCCACGACCGAGCGGATCCGACAGCAAGCTGACGATTGCAGGGCCCTGCGCCAGCAGCAAGGTGAAGTAGTGCGTGACGTGATAGACGAACGCGATCGGGATCAGCGTGAACGCGAACGCGCGCGCCAGCTCGCCGACGTTTTCCCGCGCCCCGGTCACCCATTTCGTGAGCGCAATGAAGAAGACGTACACGGAGAAGTACGCGAACGGCGACAGCGACATCATGAGCCACTGCCAGTAGTAGAACGTCCCGACCACCTCGACATACGGGCGCGCGTGGCCTCCCGTCCCGACGGTCTGGATCCAGGGGAAGAGGTGCTTCCAGAACAGCGTGACCCAGGGCACCGTGTCGTGCACGCCGTCGAACGCGGTCGACGAGAGCATGAAGAGCACGAAGACGACCAGGCTCAAGTGTTCCGGGTGCTCGGCGAGCAGCCCGGAAAACGGTGCGCGCAGGCGAAATCTCGCCGTGCCGGCGGCGGACTCGGGTTTGACAATTTCCACCGGCGCCATCTTGGCGATCAGCCGCAGGAAGATGCCGAGGAAGTCGAGATAGCGCGCCCATGTCGCGATCCCGAAGACGGCGGCGAGCGCCGCGCTGAGCACGACATAGCCGAGCAAGACGATCGACAACGTGCGGGGCGCTGCGTGGCCGAACAGCTCGAGCCAGATGAAGCCGATGTACATCGCCAGCGCCGGCCAGTAGCCTAGCCATGGCGGGTACGCTGCCCGCTCGCGAAACAGCGCCGGCACTGTCCGTCGTAGCGCGCGGCAGATCGCCTCGACGGGGTTGACGAGTCCATAGATGTCGCCGACCGCAGCCGAGAGATACGGAATCGCCAACCCGAAGATGACCCAAAAGAACGTGATGTTGAAGTTCGCTGCCGGTTGGGATGTGCCGAACAAGCCGCTTGCAATGGTGAGCACGAGCAGCGCGACGGCGACGACGCGAAGCGAACGCCACAACGCGGGAGCGCCGAGCGCGCCCGCCACCCTGCCGTGGACTTCGCGTGTTGTTCGGGACTCGAAATGGCCGGCGTCGGCCTTGACGAAATAGCCGATGACGACGAAGGACGCAAGCAGCGCGCCGGTCGCGCCGTACGCGTACATCCAGAGCGGCACGGGCAGGTTGTAGGCCACCTCCATGACGTGCGCGAACCCCTGTGCGGGCACGAGCGCCAACGCAGCGACAGCGGTCCACCGACGCGTCGCGCTCATCGCGGATACACCTCGAGCGCACCGAGCTCGACATCGTGCCGGTGGAGCTCGTAAGTGAATCGACCCGTGCGACGTGCATCGAAGCTGAGCGTCTGCGGCTCGTTCGGTTGCAGGTGCAGCTTCAGGTTGTAGCCATGCAGATGCAGTTCGTCCTCGGCGTCGCTCGTGATGCGAATCGAGACATGATCGCCCGCTCTCGCGGTGATGACCCTTGGGCCCTGAACGAGCCGGCCGCGCGCGACGACGAGATCGATGGTTTGCACGGTGCCCGCGAGCGGACCGGAGGAGGGCAGCGGTGCAGCGGAGGCGACGCTCGGCGAAGACTCGACCGCAGAAGCGGTCGCAGAAGCGGCAGTACCGGCGGCTGAAGCTGCATCGCTGCCGCGCTCGGACGCAACGGGGTTGGGCGGTGGTGCCACAGTGGCAACCGGCGTCAGGCCTTCGGTCGGTCTGAAGGCAAAAAAGGCGGCCGTCATTACGATGATGGCCAGGACGATGAAGAGGACGAGTCGCATGCAGCGTGGAAGTGAAGCGAAGAACACGGGCGCAAGCACGGCCCGCGGCCGAAAGTCGCAGATGATGCAGCACTACCGCATCGCCGTCGTCGTCGCGGCGGCGGCGCTGACGACTTCGGCGCAGGCGTTCGAGAGTGACGTGCACTACGGGCTCACGCGCTGGCTCGCCGAGCAGGCCGGCTTCGCGTCGACGGAGGCGCGGGCGATCGCGATCGGCGACAACCGCGTCGACTCTGGGGACATTCAGTTCGTCGACATGGTGAGCGCGTACGCATGCGCGAGTCGCGATCAGCGGGCCGCCGAGGCGGTACGGCTGTATCACTTCCCGTCGGCGGGGGCGCTGCCTGCGCCCGCGGAGCAGCGCGTCGTCGCCCCCGGAAGCGAAGCGGCATGGAAGCCGTACCAAGAGTTGCTGCGCTTGGGCGCGGGCAAGGAAGGCCTGTTGCTCTACAAGCTCGGCGAGGCACTGCATGCCTTGCAGGATTCCTGGTCGAACCAGGGCGTTCCGACGGTGCCCTCGTTCTTCGCAGGCGCGATTCCATGCGCTTCCGACCTGGCTTGGACGGCGCCGGCAGCGCGGGGCGGTGCCCGCTCGCATCGGCCTGACCAAACTGCCGAGTGGTCAGCGGACACGTTGGCGATGGCCGAAGCGAGCTACCGGGCGTTGACGCGCTTCCCGGCGATCTCCGGTGTAAAACGCACTCCGCGGCCTTGGTCCGAGGTGACCCAGTCGATCAACGCCTTCGCGCGCGCCGCGACGAAGGCTGCGAAGGCGAGCTGGTTCCAGGAGCACGGCATCGCGGATGTCGACTTCCTCGCAACGCTGTCGCTCGCGGAGGGGCAACCGCGAACGTTCGGCGCATGGAACGGGCGCAGGCTACCGCCGCTGGCGTCGATCGAATCGCGACAGAACGGTGTTGAACCTGCCCTGCTCAAGTTCGCGAACGACTTCTTCGCGAAGTGGATCGGCAGCGAGGATTTCCAAGCGACCTCGACCGCGTTCGGTGCCGACCCCTCGGCCAAGGACTCGCCGGCGTCGCGTGCGCACTTGCGCGAGCTCGCCGCGCGGCTGCAGGTCTGGCGGTTGCGCGACCACGGCGCCGCGGCCGCTCTCGCGCACGCCGAGCAGCCGCTGTCGCCGGCGCAACTCAAGCAGCTCGCGTCGCTCGCCGCGAAACCGAACGCGTACGCTCATGAGTCCTCGCCAGCCGACGCTGTCATTCCGATCCTGCCCGACGTCGCAGAGCCGATGCCGATCGTTCCGTACTTGCTGCAGCCAGTGCCTGGGGGCGGCGATTCGGTCCAGCGCGCGACGGCGACGGTCAAGTTTCGCGCTGCGCCCTACGACAGTGTCTCGGTGCTGTTCGAGCGTCGCTCGGGCCGCTGGCTGGTGGTGGCCGTCGACGCCGTCGTAGAGCACTGAAGCAGACCGCGCCATCGGATCAGTACTTACCCTGTTGCGCAGCGTGCGCGTGTTCAGGACTGCGCGGGTCGCGCGCCGTATAACCCTCACGGGCTCTCAACGCAGATGAGCAGGCCTCGGCACGCGGGGGCTGGTTCTTGTAGGGAGCGCGTCCGACCAATGTACTAGGGGAATCTGTGCGTGCGTCCGATGGGGCGCGTGAGTACCGTGTCAAAACTAGAGCATGCATTCGTGGATGGAGACGAGATGAAAAGATTTGGAATGAGCAAGGTCGAGCAAGGCTGGGCGCTGTCCAGCGTTGCCGTCGCGGTGGCCGTCCTCGCGGGTTGCGGCGGAGGCGGGGGGAACAGCACCACCGTGGACAACAGCGCGATTCCGCTGACCGTGCCAAAGGCGACGTGCGGTCCCGGGGACGTTCCCGAATCGGGCCTGCAGGGGCAAGTGCCGGCTTCGGTGCGGGCCGCCGGGTTCAAGGGATTCAACTGCAACCTGACGCTGATCGGCCAGAGCCGCGGCGACGGTGCGAGCTGGCAGCATGCCTTCTTCACGGACGGTGCCGGGCACAACTGCAACTACTACGACACGTCGTCGTCGACCGTCAATCGCACCCACCAGGGGGTGGTGGCGATCGACAACACCGACCCCACGAAGCCGACGCCGACTGCGTACCTGACCACGATCGGCATGAACGATCCGTGGGAGTCGCTCAAGGTCAACAATCGCCGGCAGCTGCTCGGCGCGGTGAACGCCTTGAACGGCAACGGCGGCCCGGAGCTTGATCTCTACGACCTCTCGGGCGACTGCCGCTCGCCGCAGTTGCTTTCGAGCTTGGCGGTGAACGCGCCGGCGCCCGGAGCCTCGGCGATCGCAGTCCGCGGCCACGAGGGAAGCTTCGCGCCGGACGGCTTGACCTACTACGCGTCCAATCTTTCGCCAGGCTACGTCTACCCGATCGACATCACGAACACGACCCAGCCCAAGATGCTCGGTCAGTTCTTCATGCCCGGGCCGGTCCAGCGGACCCACGGCATGTCGATCAGCGATGACGGCATGCGGGCGTACTTCACCATCTTCGGCGGCGGCGCCGCTTCGGCCGCGTCTGCGCCGGCGAACGCGGCGTCGGCGACCAACGGGGTGGTGATTGCGGACGTGAGCGACTTCCAGAACCGCGTCCAGAACCCCCAGATGCGGGTCATCAGCACCTTGATCATTCCCGACGGGAGCGCGTCGCAGCACACCATCGAGATCAAGATCCAGGGCAAGAAGTATCTCGTCGAGGCGGACGAGGGCGGGTCGGGCGGCAACAACGCGGCCGGATGGGCGCGGGCATGCGCGGCGGGCTACCCGGCGTGGAACATGGCGCGGCTGATCGACATCAGCGACGAGACCAAACCGGTGGTCGTCTCGCGCATGCAGCTCGAGATGAACGATCCGGCCAAATGCGACCAGGTCATTCCTGACCTGGCGGGCTTGAGTGGCTTCACCTACGGTTCGCACTACTGCAGCGTCGACAACAAGCAGAGCGCGACCACTCTGGCGTGCGGCTACTTCGAGTCGGGCATTCGCGTGTTCGACATTCGCGACCCGCAGCGGCCCAAGGAGATCGCGTACTACAACCCGGCTGCGGTGACGACGCCGAGCCCCGGCTCGCAGAACAACCGCACGGCGGCGACCGGGCGGCCGGACCACTGCTCGGCGCAGATCAGGCTCGATGCGGCGACCAAGACGCTGTCGACGACCTGCCAGGACAACGGCTTCCTGTCGCTCAAGTTCCGTGACGGCGTCTGGCCGTTCCCGGAAACGACGACCCCGCCGGGCCAGCAGAACTGATCCTCCGCTGGAACAGCTCAGGGCGCCGCGCGCAACGCGGCGCCCTCTTTCATTTATAGAGTCGACGCTGTCGGTGGTTGCAATGGCGACACTTTCGCGATGATGACGCAGTCCGCGCTGTTGGCGTTCTCGCTCGCCTACGTCGGCATGCTGTTCGCGGTTGCGCACTTCGGGGACGTGCGCGCGAAGCGCCAGCCGCAGACCCGCAGCGCACTGATCTACTCGCTCGCGCTCGGGATCTACTGCACGTCGTGGACCTTCTATGGCGCGGTCGGGCGGGCGACGAGCAACGGCTGGGACTTCCTGCCCATCTATCTCGGCCCCGCCTGCGTCTTCCTGTTCGGCGCCGGCTTTCTGCAGCGCATCGTCCGGATCTCCAAGGAAAACAACATCACGTCCGTGGCCGACTTCATCGGCGCGCGCTATGGACGTCACCAGATCGTCTCTTCGACGGTGGCCATCATCGCCGTGCTCGGCATCACGCCCTACATCGCGCTGCAACTCAAGGCGGTCTCGTTCGGCTTCGACGCCATGATCGGTGGCGCGGCGTCGACACCGGCGGGGGCGCATACGGCACTCATCGTATCGGCGGTCATGGCGATCTTCGCGATCCTGTTCGGCACGCGGGAGCTGAGCGCCACCGAGAACCACCACGGCATGGTGCTCGCGGTCTCCTTCGAATCGCTCCTGAAGCTTGCCGCCTTCATCGCCGTCGGCGTGTACGCGATCTACCTGTTGCGCGGCAGCACCTCGCCGCCGAGCTGGCGGCCGGTCTTCGAGCAGCGAGCTGCGCAAGGCGGCCCGGCGCTCGGGTTCCTGACCGAGACCTTGCTCGCTGCGTTCGCGATCATCTGCCTGCCGCGCCAGTTCCATATCGCGGTCGTCGAGAACGCGTCGACTGCAGATCTGCGGCTGGCACGCTTTGCCTTTCCGCTGTATCTGCTTCTGATCAGCGTCTTCGTGATCCCGATCGCCGATGCCGGGCGAATGCGCTTTGGCATCGGCGGGCTCCCGCCCGACAGGTTCGTTCTCGCATTGCCGCTGCTCGACCAGCCGCTACTCTCCCTCGTCGCCTACCTCGGCGGACTGTCGGCTGCGACTGGGATGGTCATCGTCGAGGCGATCGCACTGGCCACCATCGTTTCCAACGAGCTGGTCATTCCCGTGCTCGTGCGGTCGAAGCGAATGCGCGACGGTGTCGGCTTGGCGATCCCGCGCTTCGTGAAGCGCTCGCGGCGCTTCACGGTCGTCGGAGTCATGGCGCTCGCGTACCTGTACTACCTGCTGTTCGCGGGCCACGGCACGCTGGCAGAGATCGGGCTGCTCTCGTTCGCCGGCGTCGCGCAGTTCGCCCCGAGCCTGCTCGGGGGCATCTTCTGGCGCCGCGGCAGCTACGTCGGAGCCGCTGCCGGTCTCATGACAGGCGCCGCGCTCTGGGCGTACACGCTGCTGTTGCCTGCTGCGGTCGTGACGGCGAGTTGGGGCCAACGGCTGATTGCGGATGGGCCGCTCGGGATTCACTGGCTGCGGCCGTACGGACTGTTCGGCTCGTCCTTTCAAGACTCGCTGACCCACGGCGTCTTCTGGAGCCTTGTTGCCAATCTGGCGTTCTATGTCGGCTTCTCGCTTCTGAGAAAGCCGGGCCTGCGGGAAACCTTGCAGGCTGCAAAATTCCTCGATGCCGCGCCCGCCGCGGCGCCCAGCGCGAGCGACCTGCCCGCGTCGCGGGCGACGATCGGGGATCTTCGCGAGCTCGCGCACCGCTTCCTCGGCAGCGAGCGCGCCGCTGAGCTGGTGCCCGTGCGTCCCGCGGGCCGCGGACAAGGCCCTGTGCTCACGGATCAGGTCTCCCCGGAGCTCGCCCGGTCGGTGGAGCTCGCGCTTGCCGGCGTGATCGGCGC
>Ga0070664_100003480_pt1 | contig 12710 bp, 6 predicted proteins | sample KBSC73metaG_FD_65863 | JGI IMG/M metagenome (GOLD analysis project Ga0070664, IMG submission 65863) | Corn rhizosphere microbial communities from Kellogg Biological Station, Michigan, USA - KBS C7-3 metaG | ecosystem: Host-associated > Plants > Roots > Rhizosphere > Soil ... | reverse complement strand
CGAACGGCGGCCTCACCGAGGCTACCGCCTTCCGCGGCAAGAATGCGATACTGTCCGGCCCCGCCGGCGGCGTCGTCGGAATGGTGGCCGCCAGCGCACCCCATGGAAATGCGCCGCTGATCGGCTTCGACATGGGCGGCACGTCGACCGACGTCTCTCACTACGCGGGCCAGTTCGAGCTGGCCGACGAGAGCGTCATCGCCGGCGTGCGAATCCGCGCGCCGATGATGCAGATCCACACCGTTGCCGCCGGTGGCGGGTCGATCTGCCGGTTCGACGGAATGCGCTTCCGGGTCGGGCCGCAGAGTGCCGGCGCCAACCCGGGGCCCGCCTGCTACCGCAACGGCGGGCCCCTGACCGTCACCGACTGCAACCTGTTCCTGGGACGCATCGATCCGGCGCAGTTCCCGGCGGTATTTGGACCAAAGGGCGATCAGCCGCTCGATTCCGGCGCGGCGCGATATCGCCTGGAGCAGGTGGCCGCTCAGCTCGGCGCCGCGAGGAGCTTGGAGGAGATCGCCCAAGGCTTTCTCGACATCGCAGTCGACAACATGGCGGCCGCGATCCGCAAAATCTCGATCGCGCGCGGTCATGACGTCACGCGCTACACGCTCGCCTGCTTTGGCGGCGCGGGCGGCCAGCATGCATGCGCGGTGGCCGATGCGCTCGGGATGGAGCGGATCCTGATCCACCCGTTGGCCGGCGTGCTCTCGGCCTACGGCATCGGCATCGCCGATGTGAAGGCGATCCGCGAGGTGAGCTGGTTGAGGCCGCTCAACGAAGATTTTTCATCTGCGCTGGCCGATCTCGAGCAACGTGCGCACGACGCGCTGCTCGAGCAGGGGCTACACGGCGAACGGATCGAACTTTTTCGCCGAGCGCGTTTGCGCACGTCGGGCAGCGACACAACGCTGGAAATGGCGATCGGGCCAGTCGAGGAGACGCGCGCCGCGTTCGCTGAGCTCCATCGCCGTCGTTTCGGTTATTGGGACGCGGAGGCCGAGGTTATCGTCGACGCCTTGGTTGTTGAGGCGGTCGGGAGTTCCTCCCCAAGCTCGCTCGGGGAGGGGGACCATGCGCAGCATGGTGGAGGGGCCTCTGGCATGCCGCTCCACCAGCCTTCGGCCGGTCCCCCGTCACCAGACAAGCGGGGGGAGGAATTGATCGGCCCCGCCCTCATCTTCGACCCGACGTCGACGATCGTGGTGGAGCCGGGCTGGCGGGCGGAGCGCGCGAGCGACGGCACGCTGGTCCTGACCCGCGCCGTTCCACTGAACCGCGCCAAAGCCGTCGGCACGGACGTCGATCCCGTTCGGCTGGAGATTTTCAACAACCTGTTCATGGCCATCGCCGAGGAAATGGGCGTCGCGCTGCAATCGACCGCGACCAGCGTCAACATCAAGGAGCGGCTCGATTTCTCTTGCGCGATCTTCGACGCCGAGGGCGCGCTGATCGCCAATGCGCCGCACATCCCGGTGCATCTGGGCTCGATGGGCGAAAGCATCCGCCGGATCATCGACAGCCGGGGCGATGGACGGGATGGCCGGGGAATCCGTCGCGGCGATGCCTATGTGTTGAACGATCCATACCGCGGCGGAACTCATTTGCCTGACATCACGGTGATCGTGCCGGTTTTTTACGGTGCCGAAGCCCGGCCCTCGGCGTTCGTCGCGGCGCGCGGCCATCACGCCGACATCGGTGGAATTGCGCCTGGATCGATGCCGCCCGACAGCCGCAGCATCGACCAGGAAGGTGTGCTGATCGACAATGAGCTGCTGGTGGACGAAGGCCATTTCCGCGAAGCCGAGATGCGTGTCCTGCTGGTCTCCGGCGAATGGCCGGCGCGCAACCCGGACCGCAACATCTCCGACCTCAAAGCCCAGCTCGCTGCCTGCGTGCGCGGTGCCGAAGTCCTCGCGGCAACCGCGCGCGACTATGGCGCGGAAGTGGTCGCCGCCTACATGCGTCATGTCCTCGCCAATGCCGAGGAGTCGGTGCGGCGATTGCTCGGCCGCCTCGACGACGGCGAGTTCGACTATGAGATGGACAATAAAGCGCACATCCGCGTGCGCATCACCATCAACAAGGCGGCGCGCTCGGCCAAGTTCGATTTCACCGGCACCAGCGGTCAGCTGCCGGACAATTTCAACGCGCCATTTTCGATCGTGCGTGCGGCTTCGCTTTATGTCGTGCGCACGCTCATCGATGACGCGATCCCGATGAACGACGGCTGCTTGCGGCCGATCGAGCTGGTCGTTCCCGAAAGGTCGATGCTCAACCCCGAATATCCCGCTGCGGTCGTCGCCGGGAATGTCGAGACCAGCCAGGTCGTCACCGACGCCCTGTTCGCCGCGACCGGCCGGCTGGCACCGAGCCAGGGGACGATGAACAATTTCACCTTCGGCAATGAGCGCCACCAATATTACGAGACCATCGCCGGCGGTTCCGGCGCGGGTCCCGACCATGACGGCACCAGCGCGGTACAGACGCACATGACCAACAGCCGGCTCACCGACCCGGAGATACTCGAGGCGCGCCTGCCCGTTCGGCTCGACCAGTTCGCGATCCGCCGCGGTTCAGGCGGGGAGGGGGCGCATCGCGGGGGCGACGGAGTCGTTCGCGCTGTCACGTTTCTCGAGCCGATGCGGGCCAACATCCTCGCCAACCGTCGCCGCCTGCCGCCCAAGGGGATCAGAGGCGGAACGGATGCCGAGGCCGGCCGCAACTGGGTCGAGCGGGCGGACGGCACCGTCGAAATGCTGAGCGCGACCGCTTATGCCGAGGTGCGGCCCGGCGACCGGTTCGTGATCGAGACTCCGGGCGGCGGCGGGTTCGGCGAAGTTCCTCCCTGCGAGCGAAGCTCGTGGGGAGGAGAACCAGCGAAGCTGGGGGAGGGATAAATGATCCGAGCGTACTTTACCCCTCCATCCAGTCTTTGCTGGATGGTTCCCTTCCCCATCTGCGATGGAGAGGAATCATGATCGATTACTGGCCGCTGCTCGGCATCGCGTTGGTGGTCGTCGGTTTCGCGCTTCGCTTCAATCCGCTGCTGGTCGTGGCCGTCGCCGCGATCGTGACCGGCCTGCTCGGCCATATGCCGTTCCTCAAGGTACTCGCCACGTTGGGCCATGGCTTCAACGAAAACCGCTATGTGTCGATCATCTGGATCATCCTTCCCGTCATCGGGCTGCTTGAACGGTACGGGCTGCAGGAAAGAGCACGGACGCTGATCGCCGGAATACGCGGCGCGACGACGGGACGGCTGCTGATCGTTTATCTCGCCTTCCGTCAGATCCTTTCGGCATTGGGCCTGACATCGGTGGCAGGCCACGCGCAGACGGTGCGCCCGCTGGTCGCGCCGATGGCGGTTGCCGCGGCCGAAAAACAGCACGGCGCGCTGGACGAAGAAACCGTCGAGCAGGTGAAGGCGATGTCGGCGGCGACGGACAATGTCGGCCTGTTCTTCGGCGAGGACATTTTCCTCGCGATCGCGTCGATCCTGCTGATCCAGGGCTCGCTCGCCAGCTTCGGGATCGAGCTGACGCCCTTCCAGCTGTCGGTCTGGGCGATCCCGACCGCGATCTGCGCCTTCCTGATTCATGGGACCAGGCTGCTATTGCTGGATCGCAGGCTGGCCACTGTTCCCCGGCGAAGGCCGGGGTCCAGACCCAAACGAACGAGCGGCGCAGTGGCGCCGCCTGCGCCCCGGCCTTCGCCGGGGGACAAGGCATGATCAACCTGCACTGGCTTTATGTCCTCGCCGGTGCGGTGTTCGCCGGCTTCGCGATCGGCAGCGCGCGCGACCCGACGAATTCGAAGCACTGGGGCAACGCCGCCTTCTGGCTGCTGCTGGCGACCAGCTTCTGGTTCGGAGACTTCCTTGGCGACGTCGGCAATGGCGTGCTGGTGCTGGCGCTGGTGGCGATCGCGGGCTTGCATCTGCTGGGCCGCGGAACCAGCGAGTCGACGACGCCGGAAGAGCGTGAGCATTCGTCGCAGCGCTATGGCAACAAGCTGTTCCTGCCCGCGCTGATCATCCCGTTCACAGCGTTCGTCGGAACCTTGCTGTTCAGTTATACGCCGCTCAAAGCCTTCAACCTGATCGATCCCAAGGCGGTGACCCTGGTGCTGCTTGGTTGCGGAGTGATCATCGCGATGGTCATCTCCTACGCTTGGCTGCGGCCACCCGCACTCACGGGGATCGACGAAGGGAGCCGGCTTGCCGATGCGATCGGCTGGGCGATGGTGCTGCCGCAGATGCTCGCCTCGCTCGGCGTGATCTTCGCCGCAGCCGGCGTCGGCACGACGATCGGTGCGATAGTCGGAGCGATCATCCCCCAAGGCAGCATCTTCCTCGCCGTATTGCTGTATGCGATCGGCATGGTCTCCTTCACGATGATCATGGGCAACGCCTTCGCCGCTTTTCCGGTGATGGCGGCGGCGATCGGAGTGCCGATCCTGATTCAGGCTGACGGCGGCAATCCGGCGGTGATCGGCGCGGTTGGGATGCTGGCCGGATTTTGCGGGACTTTGATGACCCCCATGGCCGCCAATTTCAACATCGTCCCCGCGGCGCTGCTGGAGCTCAAAAGCCAGTATGGCGTAATCAAGGTGCAGGTCGCGACCGCGGTCCCGCTGCTGATCGCGAACATCGCCATCCTCTACGTCGCGGGATTCCGTCTGTGATGCAGCTCGACGCCGCGCGCGCGTCGCGCATGGCGCGGATCGCGCTTGGTCATGTGACCAGGGAATATCCGCACAAGCTCGATCATGTCATGGAGAGCGACCAAGACGCGCTGCCGCCGCGCGTGCTCCATCCGGTCTTCTTCGGCAGCTATGACTGGCACAGCTGCGTGCATGGCTGGTGGACGCTCTTGACCCTGCGCAGGCTGTTCCCGCAGCTTGCTGAAGCCGACGCGATCGCTGAGCTCGCCGAGGCCAGCTTCACTGCCGAGAAAGCGGGCGCCGAGCTCGCCTATCTCGACCGTCCGACGAGCCGCGGGTTTGAGCGGCCCTATGGTTGGGCCTGGCTGTTGTACCTGCACCTCGAAACGACGCGGCACGCCGAGCAATGGGACGGCGAGCTCCAGCCGCTCGCCGTGGCGTTTGGTCAAAGGCTGCGCGCCTATCTGGAGGTGATGGCCTACCCGATCCGGGTCGGGACGCATTTCAACACCGCTTTCGCGCTGACCCTGTCGCTCGAATGGGCCGATGCCTTCGATCCGCCGCTTGCCGACCAGATCAGGGAGCGCGCGCTTCACTGGTATGGAAGCGATCGTGACTGCCAGGCGTGGGAACCGGGCGGCGACGAGTTCCTTTCGCCGGCGCTGACCGAGGCCTTGTGCATGGCGCGCACGCAGCCGCAGGATTTCCCCGCGTGGTTTGGGCAATTCCTGCCGGGCGTAACCAACCGGCAGCCCGCCAGCCTGTTCGAACCGGCGCTCGTCAGCGACCGCAGCGACGGCAAGATCGCGCACCTCGACGGCACCAATCTCAGCCGCGCATGGTGCTGGCAGGGCATCGCGCCACTTTTGCCAGCTGCCGAGCGGGCGATCGCACAAGGCGCTGCGGAGACGCATCTCGCGGCGGCGCTGCCGCACATCGCCGGGGACTATATGGGCGAGCATTGGCTGGCGAGCTTCGCGCTGCTCGCGTTGCTGGTGCGCGACGGGGAGGACGCATGACCGAGACCAACGCTCTCAACGCGGATTTCCGGAAGTACGACCAGGTCGAGAAGACGCATACCTACCGCCTCGCCGAGCACGAAAGCGACGAGTTCGACGAGGGTTATGAGATCGCCAGGATCGACATCGGGCCGTTCCTCAATGGCGGACCGGAGGACAAGGCGCGCTTTGCCAATGCCTTCGCATCCGCGCTCGAGGAGATCGGCTTCGCCGTGTTGGTCGGTCACGGTGTGGATGCGGCGCTCTACGACGAGGTCGACGAGAAGGTCCTCGAGCTGTTCGAAACCACGCCGCTCCATGACAAGACGCGTTTTGCCGCGGAGCGGCACGGGTCCGTCGCAGAGGGCTATTTCCCGATCGAGCATACCAGCGAGATCCACCCCGACTTGGTCGAGGGCTGGGTGTGGTGCCGCCGCGCGTTCGACGTTCCGCAACAGCGGGAGGCGCCGTTTCGCGCCGAGGATTATTGGCCGCGCGTCGAGTTTGAGGGCGAGTTCCGGCGGCTGGTGCTTGCCCATGAGCAGCTGTTCAAACCGGTCGCGCAGGCGATGCTCCAGGGGCTCGGCTGCGATCCGCACCTGCTCGACGCGAAGCTGACGGGCACGAATTTTGGGCTGCGCCTCAATTATTATCCGCCGATGAGCCAGGAGCAGGAGCGGTCTGGTGCGGGGCGGCTGCTGGGACACGAGGATGTCGACCTGTTCACGCTGCTCCCGGCCTCGCGCGTCGACGGTCTTCAGGTATGGAATCACCGCAGCGGCAAATGGGTACGGCTGAGCCCGCCGCGCGGGTCGCTGATTATCAACACCGGCGATTACATGCAGCGGATGTCGAATGACCGGCTGCCGTCGACCACGCACCGCGTCGGCAAGCCGAGCGACGCATCGCATCGCGAACGGCCGCGCGTCTCTTTCGCGACCAACGTCTACCTATGGGAGGACGAAGTGCTGGAGGTGCTTCCCGGGCTCGGCGAACCCAAATATCCGCCGATCAAGGCCATCACCTTCCACACCCGCAGCACGGCCAAATTCTACGGCGACGATTACGCTGTGGAGACCGCGTAGCGCCGCCATTGAACCGCGCTTAAACGGGCGCGCACAGATGCCTCGGGTCCTCCGCCGATGTCATCCATGTTTCCACCAGTTCGACGAAGGCAAGCGGTCCGCAGACCCCTGCTCGAAGCGGCGCGGCGATGGATGGGGCGGGAGCTTCACCGGCACGGGGAAGCAACGCTGTGCCGCGGCACCGCGATCGCCCTGATCGCCAACCTCGTCTTGTTTCCCGGCCGCTTCTCGCCCGCTGCACGCACCATCGGACGGGCATATGCCTATCTTTTCTGGCGCCCGGCGAGCGCCGGGGAGTGGCTCGACCTGGTCGCTGCGTTTCTGCTTTGGCCGGTCGCAATCGTCGTCACGGTGATTCGTTACACGCGGCGGAATGGAGCTGTTGTCGCGACGCAACTCGGCCATTCGAGGCGGCGCCAGGCGGTCGACCAGCTAAAGGTCTGCCTGACATCGGGGCTGCTGCCGCCATGGTATTACATCTTCGAGCTTCACCGGCCCGGCTCAATGGATCGTGCGCGCGATTACCTGACGCGCGGCGAGACCAAGCATGGCGCCTACAAGCTGCTTGCGAAGGCGCGCGGATCTTCCTCCCCGCTGGGCGACAAGGAAAAGTTCGCGCGATTCTGTGCCGAGCGCCAAGTGAGTGCGCTGCCCGTCATCATGTCCGTCCATGACGGAGAAGTGCGATGGAATGGCAGCGCGGTTGGCTCGCTTCCGCAAGCCGATCTGTTCGTGAAGCCGGTCCACGGCCGCGGGGGCAGGGGGGCGGAGCGCTGGGACCATGTCGGCAATGGCAGCTATCGTCACACCCGCGGCGAGTTGCTTTGCGCCGGCCGGCTCATCGAGAGGTTGCGTGCAATGTCCGCCTGGCACCCCGTGCTTTTGCAGGAAAGAGTGCGAAACCATCCGGAGATGAGCGATCTCACCAACGGCGCGCTGAATACGATCCGGATGATCAGCTGCCTGGACGAAGAGGAACAGCCGGAGCTGATCGGCGCGGTGTTGCGCATGGCAGTTGGCGAGAATGTGACCGTCGACAACGTCCATGCCGGCGGGATTGCCGCGGCCGTCGACCTCGCGACCGGACGAATGGCGCGCGCAACATATGCCGGTTTCGACTCGAGCTTGGGGTGGATCGACCGGCATCCCGAGACGGGCGGTGCGATCAACGGCCGGTCGCTGCCAATGTGGGACGAGGTCTGCGATCTCGTTCGGCGAGGGCATTCGGCTTTTTGCGACTGGGCGGTCATCGGCTGGGACGTCGCAATCACCGCCGACGGTCCGCGGCTGGTGGAAGGCAACAGCGGCCCCGATGTCGATCTGATCCAGCGGCCGCTGGGGACCGCCTTCGGCAACGCCCGGTTCGGCGACCTGCTCGCGTTTCATCTCGAGAAATCCGAGCAGGCCTGGCGGAATTAGGGCCTGCACTCCGGTGCCGACGCCGCCCCGGCCTTGATTGCGTCGCCGGGAAGCGGCTGGCAGACGGGCGTTGTCTGCAGCAGGCTATCGCCGCCGATCGATTGATAGAGCGTCACGATATTCTGCGCTGCGGTGAGCTTGGTCTGCACCATCTGCTGCTGCGCCGCATAATATGACCGCTGCGCATCGAGCACGGTGAGGAAGGGATCGATGCCCGCGCGATAGCGCGCCTCGGTCAGCACATAGGTATCGGCGGTGGCAGCCTGCTGGCGCTGGCGGGCCGCGATCTCGTCGTTGATCGTGCCGCGCCGGGCGAGCGCGTCGGCAACTTCGCGAAAGGCCGTCTGGATGGTCTTCTGGTAAGTCGCGACTGCCGCATTCCGCTGGGCTTCGCTGAGCCGGACGTTGGCGTGCCCCGCGTCCGATTGGAAAATCGTATAGGTCGCGTCGGCGCCGGCGCTCCAGCCGAACGCACCGCCGGTGAAGAGCTTGGCCAGCGCGCTGCTGGCGAAGCCGAGCAGGCCGGTGAGCGTAATGCGCGGGAACAAAGCGGCGCGGGCTGCGCCGATCTGCGCGTTGGCAGCGCGCAGCTGATATTCGGCCTCGACCACGTCCGGGCGGCGCAGCAGCACATAGGAGTCCAGCCCCGTCGGCACCGGGGCGATCTTGCCGAACGCATCGTCGATCGACGCGGACAACAGCCTCGGGTCGATCGGAGAGCCCACCAGCAGCTGGAGCGCGTTGACGTCCTGCGCGACCGCGGTGCGCTGTCGCGCGAGGTCGGCCTGGGCCTGGCTGAGGATCTGCTCGGCCTGGCTGAGGTCGGTTCGCGGCGCTACTCCTCCGCGCAGCCGGATGCTGGTCAGGTTGACGCTCTTCTGCGCGCTGGCCGCGGTCTGCTCGGCGATGAGGCGAAGGCTCGAGTCCGCGGCATGGTCGAGCCAGGCGCTCGCGACGGCGGCGACCAGGCTGAGGCGGGTCGCGCGCGCGCCGGCCTCGGTCGCGAGATAGCGTTCGAGCTGGACGTGGGTCAGCGAGCGGACCCGGCCGAACAGGTCCAGCTCGAAGTTCGGGACTTGGAGCCCGACGTTGTAATTGTCGTTGTCGCCGGTGATCGTGGCGCCGGCGCCGGCATTGACCGTCGGGAGCTGCTGCGCACGCTGAATCCGGAACTGCTCGCGGGCGGCCGCGATGTTCGACGCGGCGACCATGAGGTCGCGGTTGTTGGCCAGCGCCTGCCCGATCAGCGCCTGCAGCCGCGGGTCCTGGAACACCTGGTAATAGGTGAGGACGGGAAGCCCGAGCTCGGCTTGCGCGAGGTAAGGGTCGCCCGCCGGCCAGGAAGCGGGAATCGCCGGGCTCGGCCGGGCATATTGGGGCTCCATCGTGGCGCAGGCGGTCGCCAGCAACGCAATGAGCGCGGCGGCGCGCCTCATGCTTCTGCCCTCCGCCTACGGCGGAACCTTTCGTGCAAGACCTTCAGTCCATCGCGCACCCCGCGGCGCACCAGGACGAAGAAGAACGGGATGTAGAAGATGGCGAGAATGGTCGCGGTCAGCATTCCGCCGATCACCGCAGTGCCGATCGCCATCCTGCTGTTCGCGCCGGCGCCCGTCGCGAGCGCCAGCGGCAGAACGCCGAAGATGAAGGCGAAGCTGGTCATGAGGATCGGGCGGAGCCTGATCTTGGCCGCCTCGATCGCGGCGTCGATGACGCGCTGGCCCTGGCGCTCGGCGCGCTCGGCGAACTCGACCATCAGGATCGCGTTCTTGGCGGAAAGCCCCATGGTCGTGATCAGGCCGACCTGCAGATAGACGTCGTTCTGGAGCCCGCGCAGGGTGACCAGGAAGACGGCCCCGACGAGCCCGAGTGGGATGACGAGCAGCACCGCGACCGGGATCGACCAACTCTCGTAAAGCGCCGCGAGACAGAGGAAGACGACGATCAGGGCGACGGCATAGAGGATTGGCGCCTGGCCCGACGAGAGCCGCTCCTGGTACGATTGCCCAGCCCAGGCGACGTCGATGCCGGGAATTTGGGCGGCGAGCTTCTCCATAATGCTCATCGCATCGCCCGAGCTGACGCCCGGCGAGCCCTGTCCCGAAATCTCGAACGAGGGATAGCCGAGGAAGCGCGAGGAGCTGGTCGGTGTCGTCTGCCAGGAGTTTTGAGCGAATGAGGAGAAGGGGACCATCCCGCCCTGGTTGTTGCGAACGAACCATTGGCCGATGTCGTTGGGCTCCGCGCGGTAGGGAGCGTCGCCCTGGACATAGACGCGCTTCACCCGGCCGCGGTCGATGAAGTCGTTGACGTAGCGCCCGCCCCAGGCGGTCGAGAGCGTGCTGTTCACATCGCCGGAGCTCAAGCCGAGAGCGGCGACGCGCTGCTGGTCGATGTTGACCTTGAGGCTGGCCACGTCGGGAAGTTCGCTCAGGCGCACGGACGTGAGCTTCTGCTCCGCCGTGGCAGCGGCGAGAAGGCGATCGCGCGCGGCTTCGAACTGCTCGGTCGTCATCCCGCCGGTGTTGAGCAGCTCCATCGTGAAGCCACTCGACTGGCCGAGCCCGCGAATGGCGCCCGGAACGAGGGCGAAAACCTGGGCATCGCGCAAGCCCCGGAAGGCGCCGGCCGCGCGCTGCACGATCGCGTCGGCGCTGTTCTCCTTGCCTTCCCGCTTGTCGTAATCGGCGAGGTTGAGGAAAGCCTGGCCGGTATTCTGCCCGGCCGCGCCCTGGCCGCCGCCGGCGACGGTGAAATAGGTCTTCACATTCTTCTTTTCAGGGCCGCGCAGGAAGTAGTTCTCGACCTCCATCTGGATTTGGCGGGTGCGGGTCATGGTGGCGCCGGCGGGAAGCCGGAACTGCACGAACGCCGCGCCCTGGTCCTCGGTTGGGAGGAAGCCTGTCGGGAGGCGGAAGAAGAGCAATGCAAGCAGCGCGAAGACGCCGCCGTAAATGCCGAGGAACAGCCACTTGCGGTCGACGACCCGGCTGACGCTGCGGACGAACCAGTCGCGGAAACGGTCGAAGCCGCTGTTGAATTTGGTGCGCCCTACTTCCACCGCGTGCGCGATCCTTGGCGCGGAGCGTCCGAGCCAGGACTCCTCGACGCTCGCATGGTTTCGCCGGAGCAGGTTGGCCGCGATCGCGGGACTTAACGTCAAGGCAATGAAGACCGAAAGGGCCATGGCTGATACGATCGTCGCCGAAAACTGGCGGTAGATGACTCCGGTAGAGCCCCCGAAAAAGACCATCGGCAGGAACACCGCGGAGAGCACCAGCGCGATCGCGACCAGGGCCATCTGGATCTGGTCCATCGACGCGATGGTCGCGTCGCGCGGAGTCATCTCCGGATTTTCGTGCATCAGGCGCTCGACATTCTCGACGACGACGATCGCGTCGTCGACGAGCAAGCCGGTAGCGAGCACCAGCCCGAACAACGTCATGGTGTTGATCGAGAACCCGAGCGCGTAAAGGATTCCGAACGTGCCGAGCAGCACGACCGGCACGGCGATGAACGGAATGAGGGTCGCGCGCCAGCTCTGCAGGAAGACGAACATGACGAGGACGACGAGCAGGATCGCCTCGAGCAAGGTCTTCACGACTTCCCAGATCGACAGCTTGATGAAGCCGCTGGTGTCGTTGGCGTAGGCGTAATTGTATCCCGCGGGCATCCGCGGCGCGATCTCGGCAACTTTGGCCTTGACGAGGTTCGCCGTGCGGAGCGCATTGGCGCCGGGCTCGAGCGAAATGCCGATGCCGGCGCCTGGGTGTCCGTTGGCGCGGATGGTCGCGGAATAATTGTCGGCGCCGAGCTCGACCCGAGCGACGTCGCTCAGCAGCACTCTGGCGCCCGTCGGGTCTGCCTTGATGATGATGTTCCGGAATTGCTCGGGGGTCTGCAGCCGCGACTGCGCGGTCACCGTCGCGTTGAGCTGCTGTCCCTCGGGCTGCGGCAGGCCGCCGACCTCACCTGCCGCAACCTCGGTATTCTGGTTCTGGAGCGCGGTGATGACGTCGCTCGGCATCAGCCCGAAGCTCGCCAGCTTGTGCGGATCGAGCCAGATCCGCATCGCATATGACGATCCGAAGACGTTGACGTCGCCGACTCCGGGAACCCGCGACAGCTCGTCCTGCATGTTGGTCGTCAGCCAGTCGGAGACGTCGAAGTTGGTGCTCTTGTCGGTCTCGTCGAAGATTCCGACAATGAGCAGCAGGTCGGGCGAGCCCTTGGTCACCCGGACGCCCTGCTGCTGGACCTGCTGCGGAAGCCGCGAAATCGCGGTCTGGATCGCGTTCTGGACCTGCACCTGCGCGATGTCCGGATCGATCCCTTTGTCGAGGATGACGCTGATCGAGACCTGGCCCCGAGCGGTCGACGAGGACTGGAAGTAGAGCATCCCGTCGATGCCGGTGAGCTGCTGCTCCAGCACCTGCGTCACGCTGCTTTCGAGTGTCGCTGCGGAGGCGCCGGGATAGCTCGCGCGGATGTTGATCTGGGTCGGAGCGACGTCGGGGTATTGGGCAACGGGGAGCGAGACGAT
>Ga0070664_100003479_pt1 | contig 12710 bp, 12 predicted proteins | sample KBSC73metaG_FD_65863 | JGI IMG/M metagenome (GOLD analysis project Ga0070664, IMG submission 65863) | Corn rhizosphere microbial communities from Kellogg Biological Station, Michigan, USA - KBS C7-3 metaG | ecosystem: Host-associated > Plants > Roots > Rhizosphere > Soil ... | reverse complement strand
CGGGCAGGGCGTCGCATTCCGGGGCGATCCAGAGGCCGGGTTTGGTGCAGAATTGTCCGCCGTCGGTGGTGGCGGAGCGGACGAGCGCGGCGGCGATTTCTTCCGGCCGGGCGGAGAGCGCGCCGGGGAGGATGAGCACCGGGTTGAGGCTGCCCATTTCGGCGAACACCGGGATCGGATCGGGGCGGGCGGCGGCGGCGTCGAACAAGGCGCGACCGGCGGCGAGCGAGCCGGTGAAGCCGATCGCGCGCGTGGCCGGATGCCGCGCCAGCCACGGGCCGAGCGTGCGGCCATCGCCCTGCAGCAGCGAAAAGACTCCGGCGGGCAGGCCGACCTCGGCCGCGGCGGCGGCGATCGCCTCGCCCGTCAGCTCGGACGTGCCGGGATGGGCTTCGTGGGCTTTCACCACCACCGGGTTGCCGGTGGCGAGGGCGGACGCGGTGTCGCCGCCGGCCACCGAGTAGGCGAGGGGGAAATTGCTCGCGCCGAAGACGACGACCGGGCCGATCGGGCGCATCACGCGGCGGAGGTCGGGCTTCGGCAGCGGCTGGCGGCCGGGGTCGGCGGTTTCGATCCGGGCGTCGAGCCACGCGTTTTCCCGGGCGATGCGGGCGAACATCCGCAGGTGGCCGGTGGTGCGTGCCAGCTCGCCGGCGAGGCGTTCCGGCGGCAGCCCGGTTTCCTGATGCGCACGGGCCAGCAGCGGCCGCACGATCGCGCACAGGCGGTCGGCGATCGCCTCCAGGAAACGGGCGCGCGTTTCGCCGTCACTGTCGCGGAACGCGGGAAAGGCGTCCTTCGTCGCCCGCAGCGCCTCGTCGACCTCCGCCTCGGTCGCCGTGGCGAAGGTTCCGGGCAACTCGCGGCGGTCGAGCGGCGAGACGGCGCGGAAATGCGGTTCTCCGCCCGGAGCGTGGCGGCCGGCGACGAGGGAATTGCCATGCGGAGGCATGAAGAACCTGTAGTGGCGGAAGGCGGGCTTGGCTTGCCCGAAATGGTCCGGAGCGACGGGCCCTTGTGTTGGGACGGAAACGCGGGTTTGTTGTGACCGGAGGAGTCGCCTCAATGGATCGGCTCCGATTCAACCTACAACCCGACCCGCATATGAAACTCAAACGCATCATCGCGGCGACGACGGCTCTAGGGATTGCGTTCGCCCCGCTTTTCGCGGCGGAGGAATCCAAGACCGAGAAGGCCGTTGAAACCGCGGTCGAAAAAACCAAGGACGCCGCGGTGAAAACCGGCAAGGCCGTCAAAGGCGCCGCCGAAAAAACCGGCGAGGCGACCAAGGAAGCCGCCGGCAAAGCCAAGGACATGGTCACCGGGAAGTCCGAAACCAAAAAGGCCGAGCTGTCCGCCTCGGACAAGGCGCTGCTCGATCATGCCGCCAAATCGTCCGCCAAGCTGACCGCCGCGCAAAAAACGAAGCTGCTCGGAATCCTCAACACGGGCGACGACAAGGCGCTCAACGATCTGCCCGGCGTGGGCATGATCAAGTCCGGGCACATCAAGAAAGCCCGCCCGTTCAAGGGCGTGGACGACCTGATTCTGGTCGAAGGCATCGGCGAAAAGACCTTCGACGAAATCGTGGTCTGGGCCGAAGGCGGCTTCAAAGTCGAGGGCAAGATGGCCCCGAAGAAGGAAGCCGTGAAACCCGACGCACCGAAAAACGATATGAAGAAAGGTTCCTGACCGCCGCCGGATCCCCCTGCGGTTTCCCGGAGCGCGAGCCCCGGGAGGCCGCGTGGCTGCGGGGCGGGGTGGATTTTTACCCTTTTCCCGCGGGTGGGGGGGGACTAGCGTCCCGGCCGATATGAGTGCCTGCGGTCCGAAGATGAACATGGATCCGGCTTTGCACCGGGAACAAAAGCCTTCCTGGATCAAGGTGCGGTTGCCGAACAATCCGGTGTTCTGGTCCACCAAATCGATGGTGCAGGACCTGAAGCTGGTGACCGTGTGCGAGGAGGCGCAGTGCCCGAACCGCTGGGAATGCTGGGGTCAAGGCACGGCGACGTTCATGATCGCGGGCGACAAGTGCACCCGCGCCTGCGGCTTCTGCGCCGTGAAAACCGCCCGCCCGGACGCACTCGAAGCCGACGAGCCGGAGCGTGTCGCCACCGCGACCCAGCGCATGGGCCTCAAGCACGTCGTCATCACCGCGGTCGCCCGTGACGATCTCAAGGACGGCGGTGCCGAGCATTTCCAGCAGACGATCGAGGCGGTGCGCGAAATGAATCCCAGCACGATCATCGAGGTGCTGGTGCCCGATTTCAACGACCGCGACTGGGCCCTCCAGATGGTGATGGACGCCCGCCCGCACATCTTCAACCACAACTTGGAAACGGTCGAACGCCTCACGCCGTTGGTGCGTTCCCGCGCCAAATACCAGCGCTCGCTGACGGTGCTGAAGAAGGCGAAGGCGATGGTGAACGGCCGCGTGGCGACCAAGAGCGGCATCATGCTCGGCCTGGGCGAGCGCCGCGAGGAGGTGCTGCGCGCGTTCGACGACCTGCTCGCGCACGACGTCACCGTGCTGACGCTCGGCCAGTACCTGCGGCCGACGCCGAAGCATCTGCCGGTGGTGGAATACATCGAGCCGTCGGTGTTCGACGAATACAAGGCGATCGCCTTGGAGAAAGGTTTCAAGCACGTGGCGAGCGGTCCGCTCGTCCGCAGCTCGTATCACGCGGCGGATTTCCGGCCGGAGCTGGACATCCTCGAGGCGGTGGAAAGCGACGTGCGCGCGAAAAAAGGCCTCGAACTCGGTCCCGAGCACCTCGGTTTGCCGGAGGCGAAGGCGGAGCTGGTGAAGAATCTCTGATCGGACGGAGCGGGCTGATCTGCCAAGCAATGAGACTGTTTGTAATCCTTTGCATCGGATTCCTGGCAGGATGCGCGTCCGTGCAGGACGGCCGGAGTGAAAATTTCGTGGCGGTGGCCAATCCCATCGATCAGTCGATCGATGGGGCGACGATTGAAGATTATATTCTGGCTTTGCCCCGATTCGAATTCCACGAGGAGACCGTTGAACAGTTTGCCGAAAGGGTCCGAAATGCGCGCATGACGGAGAAACAGAATCACGGCAGGGACCGGGATTCTCTTTTCGTTAAGGGTGATGGAACCCACCCATCCAAAGTGTTCACGTTGGATCGGAGTCAGCGGACACTCACGATTCTAAGCATGAACTGGGAGCCCGGCGGGACAGATGATTTGATCACGATGCGCAGGATTCCCGGTGGCTGGGTGCGCGGCCCTCGTGTCGTGTCGGGGACCAGGACGGAAACGTTCAATTGATGATCCCCGCCTCGCGGAAGGAATACCACGCCTGGCGGCCGGGCGACGGGCGGCCGATGATGACGTGGTCGAGGAAGCGGAGCTGCATCAGCTCGGCGGCTTCGATCAGCCGCCGGGTCAGGCGCTCGTCGGCACGGCTGGGCGAAGGATCGCCCGAGGGGTGGTTGTGGGCGAGGACGAAGCCGTAGGCTCCCTGGACGATCACCGGGCGGAGGATTTCCCGCGGATGGGCGGTGGTTTCACTGACCGAGCCAAGCGAGATCGGCGCGGTGCCCTGATGGCGCAACCGGGCGTCGAGCAGCAGGACGAGCGCGTGTTCCTGCGTTTGGTGGACGAGCTGGGGGAACAGGAACTCGTGGATCTGCTCGGGAGAATCGAGCGGCGTGTCGCGGACCTGCTCGCGGGCAAGGCGGGCGCCGAGTTCGAAGGCGGCGGCGAGCTGCGAGGCTTTGGCCAGGCCGAGGCCTTTTTCCGCGGCGAGCGATTTGAGCGGCAGGCGGCCGAGCGCGCCGAGGGAACCGAACTTGTGCAGCAGGTCGCGGCCGATCTGGATCGCGCTGCGGCCTTTGACGCCGGTGCGGAGGAAAAGCGCGAGCAGCTCGGCGTGGTCGAGGGCGGTGGGACCGAAACGGGCGAGTTTTTCGCGCGGGCGATCCTCGTTCGGCAGGTCGTGAATGCGGGAGGTCTCCATGGTGTTCATGTGAACTGAAATGGCGGCGTGTGGCAAGAGGGAGTTATCTCTTTCCAAGGCGGTCGGGACTTTCCATCCTGTCGGCATGGGGTGGATCGTGTTCTTCGATGGCGACTGCGCGTTTTGTTCGGGCACCGTCCGTTGGCTGGTCCTGTTCGATTGGCGCTGCAACCTCCGTTTCTCCCCGCTGCAAGGCGAGCTGGCGCGGGCGAAAGGTCTGGAGGCGCTCGCCGATCCGGCCGGCGGCACGATGGTGGTGCTGCGCGAAAGCGACGGCGCGACGTTCACCTACAGCGACGCGTGGCTAGAAGTGACGCGCGCGCTCGGCGGGCCGTGGCGGATGTTCGGGATTTTCCGGCTCGTGCCGCGTTGTCTGCGCGACGCCGCCTACCGCGCGTTCGCCCGCAACCGCTACCGTTGGTTCGGCAAAACGAAGGCCTGCCCGCTGCCGGACCCGGCGGTGGCGAAGCGGTTGTTGTAGTCGTGGCGTGGAAAGAGATCACAAGCAGGAATGCTTGTGTTACTTCGCCGATTTCGGGTCGAGGGCGTCGCGCAGGCCGTCGCCGAGGAAGTTCAGCGAGAACAGGGTCAGCGAGAACAGGACGGACGGGAACAGCAGCGGCCAGGGGTTGGAGAACATCGTGTTCGCGCCTTCCTGGATGAGCACGCCCCACGAGCTGTTCGGCGGTTTCACGCCGAGACCGAGGAAGGACAGCGTGGCCTCGAACAGCATGATGCTGGGGATGGTCAGCGTGGTGTAGACGATGATCGGTCCGAGCGTGTTCGGCAGGATGTGGCGGAACAGGATCCGCCCGTGGCCGAGGCCGAGCGAGCGGGCGGCTTCGACAAAGTCCATGCTGGCGACGCTCTGGACCTGGGCGCGGACGATGCGGGAAACGGTGAGCCAGGAAAGCGCGCCGATGGCGATGAACAGCGGGACGAGGGTGGTGATCGGCTCGACCCAGGTGCGGACGCCGCCGATGGCCGCTTGGCTGGCGTCCGTGCCGGCGATGGCCTGGACGGTCCACTCCGTGAGTTTGGCAGTCCACGGTTGGAGCGTGACCGAGAGCAGGATGACGATGACGAGAAAGGGCAGGGCGTAGAGGATGTCGACAATCCGCATCAGCAGCGCGTCGGTCCGCCCGCCGACGTAGCCGGCGACGGCACCCCAGACGATGCCGATGGTGACCGAGACGAAGGTGGTGATCAGTCCGACGAGGATCGAGATGCGTCCGCCGAAGATCGCGCGGGAGAAAATGTCGCGGCCGAGCTGGTCGGTGCCGAACCAGTGTGTTGCTCCCGGCGGCAGGTTTTTGTCCGCCAGATTCTGGGCGTTCGGGTCCTGCAGCACGCCGGGCAGGAACGGCAGCAGCACGCAGGCGAGGACGATCACGGCGAGGATGACGAGCCCGGCGATGGCGGCGCGATTGTGCCGCAGCCGCAGCCAGGCGTCTGTCCAGAGGGAGGTGCCTTTTTCGGGCGTCATGCGGTCAGGAGGATTTGCGCAGGCGCGGGTTGAGCCAGACGCCGAGGACGTCGGTGACGAGGTTGGCGAGAATCACGAGGATGCCGTAGAGCAGCACCGGGCCGAAGATCATCGGGGCGTCGCGCGATTCGATCGCTTTCACGAAGTGACGGCCGAGACCGGGGATCTGGAACACGGCTTCGATCACGACCGAGCCGGAGATGATGCCCGCGAAGGCCGGGCCGAGGTAGGCGACGGCCGGGATCAGGCCGCCGCGCAGGCAGTGGCGGACGATGATGTTCCAGGGCGAAACGCCCTTCGCCCGGGCGGTGCGGACGAAGTCCTGCGACAGCGTTTCGAGCATGCCGGCGCGGGTCAGGCGGGAAAGGTAGGCGGCATAGGCGAGGCCGAGCGTGAACGCGGGCAGCAGCCAGCTCGACGGCCAGCCGGCATCCCAGCCGAGCGCGGGGAACCAGTGGAGGCCGCGGCCGAAGCACTCGGCGAGGATCGGGCCGATGACGAAGGCGGGCAAACAGACGCCGGTCATGGCGACGGCCATCGCGCCGGTGTCGATCAGGCTGTTGCGCTTCGCCGCGGCGAGGCAACCGGCGGGGATGCCGATGACGACGGCGAGGAACATGGCGAGCGTGCCGAGCTGGAGGGAAACCGGGAAGGCCTGGGCGATGACCTCGGACACCGGCCGGCCTTCGAGGCGGAATGACAGGCCGAGGTCGCCTTTCAGGTAGTTCCTCAGCTGCCGGCCGTACTGGACCGGCAGGCTTTCGTTGAGGCCGTAGTAGGTCTCCATTTTCGCGCGGATGTGCTTCGGCATCGCGCGCTCGGACTGGAACGGACCGCCGGGCAGCGCTTTCACCAGGAAGAACGTCAGCGTGTAGAGGACGAGCAGGACGAGCAGTCCCTGGACGAGCCGGCTGAGGAGATTTTTGAACATGGTCGGCTCAGGGTTCGAGGGAGAGTCCGCCCCACGGGTGGTTATCGAGCAACAGCGGATGCCAGCCCTTGATCTCCGGCCGGTGCAGGTAGTTGCGAGCTTCCCAGGCGAAGGGGATGAACGGTTGCTCCTCCATCAGCAGGCGTTCGGCGAGGCGGAATGTTTCGAGGCGCTGGAGCGGGTCGGCCTGGTGCGCGCCGTCATCCAGCAGCGCTTCGTAGGTTGGGCTCGACCAGCCGGTGTTGTTGTTGCCGTTGCCATCGGTCCACATCAGCAGGAAGGTGCTCGGGTCGAGGTAGTCGCCGACCCAGCTGGCGACGGCCATGTCGTAGTTGAGCGTCTGTTGGGCGCTGACGAACGAAGTGAAGTCCTTGCCTTGGATGTCCACGAGAATGCCGAGCTGCTGTTTCCACATCGCTTGCAGGGCTTCGGAGGTCGTGCGTGCACCGGCGCTACGGATGAGCATGGTGTAGCGCGGGAAGCCCTTGCCGTTAGGGAAGCCGGCTTCGGCGAGCAGCCGGCGGGCGCGGTCGGGATCGAAGCCGGCCACCGCGTCCGGGTGGTAGTCGCCCATCGCCGGGGTGAGCGTGGTTGCCGGGCGGAAGCCTTTCAGGACGGTGTCGCACAACGCCTTGCGGTCGATCGCGAGCGAGAGCGCCATCCGCACGCGCGGGTCGTCCAGTCCGGGGCGGGTGGTGTTCAGCCGGATGAAACGGGTGCCGAGATACGGCTCCTGGCGCAGCCATTGCGGCGCGTCGGCCTTCAGCTTGTCGACGAGGTCGGGCGGCACCTGGTAGGTCGTGTGGAGCTGGCCGGCGAGGAACGCGCGGGTTTCCGAGTAGAAATTCTCGATCGCGATGAAGCGGATGCCGTTGAGCTTCACGTTCGCCGCGTTCCAGTAGCGCGGGTTTTTCGCGACCTCGAGGTGGTCGTTGAACCTCCACTCCTTGAGCGTGAACGCGCCGTTGCCGACCATGTTGCCGGGCTCGCACCACTTGGTGAAGCGGTCGGTCATTTTGCCGAACTTCAGCACGACGTGGCGCGGCACCGGGAACCAGCTGTCGTGGCGGGTGATGCCGGGCAGGAACGGCACCGGCTCGCGCAGCGTGAGCTTCAGCGTGTGGTCGTCCGGCACGGCGACGCCGACCTGGCCGAAGTCCTTGAGCTCGCCCTTGTTGAAGGCCTCGGCGTTCTTGATGAAATAGAGCATCTCCGCGTAGGGCGCGGCGAGGTCGGGGTGGAGGATCCGGTGGTAGGCGAACTCGAAATCGCGGGCGGTGAGCGGCGTGCCGTCCGACCACACGGCGTCCGGCCGCAGATGGAACGTCCACTCGGTGAACTCCGCGTTGTGCTCCCAGGAAAGCGCCGCGCCGGGCGGATAGGCGTCGTCGGTTTGCGGGTCGTCGGCGACGAGGCCTTCGAGCAGCGAGCGGATCACGTTGTGCTCGATGACGCCGGTGACGAGGTGGGGGTCGAGCGCCTTCGGGTCGTCGCCGTTGCCGACGAGGAGGATCTTCTCCCGGTTCGCCCGCTCGACCGCGGTTTCCCGCTGGCATGATGCGAGCAGCAGGCAGGCGAGTAGGGCGGATCCGAGCGAACGCAGCATGTCGGTCCGCAGTCTGGCCCGGCGGGACGGTGAGGAAAGGCGATTTTTAGCCGCGGGTCCGCCCGCCATGGCGCTTTTTCAAACGTCCTCCGCGAGTTCCTCGGCCTCCTCGCGCAGCTGGCGTTCCCAGATGTAGCGGCGGAAGAGAACCTTCACCGCCGCGGTCAGCGGCACGGCGAGCAGCGCGCCGACGAAACCGCCGAGGACGAGCGACCAGAACAGCATCGAGAAGATCACCGTGAACGGGTGCAGGCCGACGGAATCACCGACGATCTTCGGCGCGGTGACCAGCGAGTTGATCTGTTGGACGCCGATGAAAATGGCGACGACGCCGAAGGCGTAGCCCATGGGCGAGAGGCCGAAGGCCTGGTCCGGCGCTCCCTGGGCGTGGAGGAAGCCGATGAGGCAGGCGGGGATCAGGCAGAGGATGTTGCCGATGTAGGGAATCACGCCGAGGATCGCCATGAAGATGCCGATCAGGAAGCCGTAGGGCAGGTTGTAGATTTCCAGCGCGATGCCGACGAGCACGCCGTCGATCAGGCCGACGAGCACCTGGCCGCGGAAGAACGAGATCAGGTAGCCGTTGATCTCGCGCAGGCAGTCGACGAGCTCGGTCTTGAAGCGGGACGCCTTGAGCGGGACGTAGTTGTGCCAGTTGTCGCGGATGGCGGCGGAGTCCTTGAGGAAGAAGAACAGGTAGACCGGCACCATGATCATGCCGAGGATCAGGCCGAAGAAGCCGACCGCCTTGCTGGTGCCGACGCTCAGCCAGCGCTGGCCGAGCTGGAGCAGCGTGTCCTTGGACTCGTAGAGCAGGCGGCCGACGCGGGTGCGCCAGAAGAAATCGAGCGTGTCGGCGGCGGGCGGCGCGCCGGCCGGATAGGCGATCGGTTCGCCCGCATCGGTGGTCTCGGTCAACGCCCAGCCGATCGGATCGCCCGGGTGGTCTTTCCGCAGATCGTGGAGGAAACGGGCGAGCTGCGGCGCGAGATGGGTGGCCTCGGAATCGCTTCCTTTGCCGCCGCCGGCCGCCGCGGGAGCCGTCGCGGACTGGACCTTGGCCGGCAGGTGGATCATCACGTCCTTGAGCATGACGCGGCCGCGCTTGATGCCGGGCAGCAGCGCCATGCCGAGCAGCGAGGCGGAGAGCAGCATCGCGACGAACACGCAGATGACGGCCCACAGCCGGCGCATGCCGCGTTTTTCCAGCCAGCGGACGACCGGGTCGAGCAGGTAGGCGACGATGCCGGCGACGAGCAGCGGCACCAGCACCGGCTGGAGGAAACCGAAGACCTCGCCGGTCAGCCAGACGAGTCCGACCAGCAGCGCGCCGAGGACGAGGATCGCCACGCCGGTGGCGGCGTTCCAAAGGGTCTTCTGCTGGAAGCGGGTGGGGTAGCGCGACATGGGTGCCACCTCTAGCAGGGTTTCACCGGACGGGCAGGGGAAAAGCGGGGGGATTTTCCACAAGACCTGTTGGACACATAGGGCCCATAGGCCTTTCCTCAAGGGGCCTCAGGCCGGGTGGCCGTCGTTGGCGAGGCGGTTGAGCACGCCGTTGACGAAGCGCCCGGAGTCGGTGGTGCCGAAGCGCTTGGCGAGCTCGATCGCCTCGTTGATGGCCACCTTCACCGGCAGGCCGGCGTGGAGGATCTCGTGGGTGGCGAGGCGGAGGATCGCCCGGTCGACCGGGTCGATGCGCTCGGGCACGTAGTTGTCGACCACGCCGCCGAGGCGCTCGTCGATCTCGTCCTTGCGGGCGAGCACGCCGTCGATCAGCAAGTTGGCGTCGTGGCGCAGCGCCTGGATCTCGGAGCGCGACTCACGCAGTTTGGCGAGGTCGGCCTGGTCGGGGAAGCTTTCCGGTGATTCGACCATGCGCAGGCGGTCGGAGACGCGCTGCAGGCGGCGGATGGTCGAGGCGACCGCTTCGAGCGGGCCGCGCAGCGCGGGGTGGTCGTCGATGCCCTGGAGGAAACGCAGGCGGGTGAGCACCAGGTCGCGGTCGATGCGGAACAGGATTTCGAAAATGTCGGCGAGCCGGGCCGCGACATCGTCGTCGTCGCCGTTCAACGGCACGCGGTTGAGCTGGTGGAACGCGGCGCTCCACTGCGATTCGAGCGCGTCGATGCGGGCGAGCTCGAGCTTGAGCTTCTCGGCTTCCGGGCGGGCGGAAAGGTGGGCGTCGGCGACGGGTTTCCGTTCGACGAATTCGGCGAGCCGTTGTTCACGGCCGTGGGCGAGGTGCTGGACGGTCTTCAGGGTGGCGACCTGGAGACGGCGGCGGTCGGGCTCCGTGATGAAGTCCCAGAAAGGTTCGCTCAGGGCCGACGGGTCCGCGCCGCCCTCAAGGTCGGCGCAATAGAGGAACTGGACGGCCGCCTCGCGGATTTGACGGCGGCTAGGCATGACGGGACGAGTTACGGGCGTTGGTGTTGGACTTGGGCATCGTCCGGTCGAGTTCTTGGAAAATGTCGAGCATGCCGGCGGCGGCGCGGGCGGCTTCGCGGCCGCGGTTGAGCTGCGCGCCGATGCAGCGGGCGTAGGCCTGTTTCTCGTCGTTGACGAGCAGCACCTCGTGGATCACGGGGCGCTTGGTTTCGATCGCGATCTGCTGCAGGCCCTGGGTGATCGAGGTGGCGATCTGGTCGCCGTGCTCGGTGGCGCCGCGCAGGATCAACCCGAGGGCGATCACGCAGGCGGGTGCGGCGTCGCGGTCGAGCACGCTGGCGACGGCGACGGGGATTTCGAAGGCGCCGGGCACGCGGACGACGTCGATGCGGGCGTTCGGCACCAGCACGCCGAGTTCTTCCACGGTGTTGTCGACCAGCGCGTCGGTGTATTGCTCGTTGTATTTCGACGCGACGATGCAGATGCGGACCTTGGGTCCGATCACGCGGGGTCTTGGCGGCAAGGCGGAAGACATGGGCGGGGTATGGAGAGAGGCGGCGGAAAAGTCAACCGGGGGGAAGCGCCGCGGGCAAAGTGCGGTGGGCGGCCCTCAGAGCCAGTGACCCATCCGGAGCTTCTTCGTTTCGAGATACTTCTCGTTGTGCGGGTTGGCGGCCAGGCGGATCGGCAGCTGCTCGACGATCTCCAGGCCGTAGCCTTCCAGACCGACGACCTTTTTCGGGTTGTTGGTCAGCAGGCGGATGCGGCGGACGCCGAGGTCGTGGAGGATCTGCGCGCCCATGCCGTAGTCGCGGAGGTCGGAGGCGAAGCCGAGTTTCTCGTTCGCCTCGATCGTGTCGAAGCCCTGCTCCTGCAGCTTGTAGGCGTGGATCTTGGCGGCCAGGCCGATGCCGCGGCCTTCTTGGCGGAGGTAGAGCAGCACGCCGCCTTCCTCGGAGATGCGTTCGAGCGCGGCGGCGAGCTGGCCGCCGCAGTCGCAGCGTTTCGAGAGGAACACGTCGCCGGTCAGGCACTCGGAGTGCACGCGGACCAGCGTCGGCTTGTCCGGATCGATCGGCCCTTTGCTCAGCGCGAGGTGGTGCGAGCCGTCGGTGGCGATGCGGTAGAGGTGGAAGTCGAAGTCGCCGTAGTCGGTCGGCAGCACGATCGTCTGCTCGCGCTCGACGAGCTTTTCGGTCTTCCGGCGCCAGCTGATGAGCTGGGAAATCGTGCAGGCCTTCAGCCCGTGTTTCTGCTGGTAGTCGCCGAGCTGGCCGACGCGGGCCATCGTGCCGTCGTCGTTCATGATCTCGCAGATCACGCCGGCGGGCGGCAGGCCGGCGAGGCGGGCGAGGTCGACCGCGGCCTCGGTGTGGCCGGCGCGGCGCAGCACGCCGCCGTCGACCGCCTGGAGCGGGAACACATGGCCGGGCTGGACGAAGGCGTCAGGGCCGGCGGCCTCGTCGGCGAGCAGGCGGATGGCCACCGAGCGGTCGGCCGCGGAAATGCCGGTGGAGATGCCCTTGGCGGCGTCGACGGCCACGGTGAAGGCGGTTTTGTGGCCCTCGCGGTTGCGGCGCGCCATCGGCGGCAGTTCGAGGTCCTCGGCGCGGGCGGCGGTGATCGGCGCGCAGATCAGGCCGCGCGCGTTGACCGCCATGAAATTGACCATTTCCGCGGAGCAGAGCGTGGCGGCGCCGATCAGGTCGGCTTCGTTCTCGCGCGACGGATCGTCGGCGACGATCACGAGTTTGCCTGCGGCGATCTCGGCGATGATTTCCTCGATCGGACTGAATTCCAATGCGTTCCCGGACACGCCGGACAGGTACTTGCGGATCGGGCGCGGGACAAGCGCGGAGCATGGATTCCACCGCTTTTCGCCCGCGCGGCCCACGGCGGAAATTGCGTATTGAAACGCGGCGCTCCGGGTGCATGGTGTGGGCGTCCAGCAAACGGGGGCGTTCCGGTTTCGACGGAATGTTTGACGCGCTGGCTGCACGTGGAGGTTGATCGGTTGGCCTCCTAAAAAGCCGGTCAAAACAAATAAATGCAGACTCTCACGAGCTCGCATTGGCTGCTTAATTGACAGTCACGTTCGACCCCTGACGCCTGTTAAGGGGAAGAGCGACACTCAACAGGCTGGGCGGAAGGCCGGGGAACCGGGCCGACGGCCGAGATTCAACAGGTTCCTAGGAAGGGCAACGCCGCTCGCGGGCCCAGCGCTTCCGAAACTTCAGACCGCGGGCTAAACGTGTAGATGCCTGTGCCGACGGTGTTTCGGACAGGGGTTCGACTCCCCTCGCCTCCACCA
>Ga0070664_100003475_pt1 | contig 12718 bp, 10 predicted proteins | sample KBSC73metaG_FD_65863 | JGI IMG/M metagenome (GOLD analysis project Ga0070664, IMG submission 65863) | Corn rhizosphere microbial communities from Kellogg Biological Station, Michigan, USA - KBS C7-3 metaG | ecosystem: Host-associated > Plants > Roots > Rhizosphere > Soil ... | reverse complement strand
GCCGGCAGGATGCCCTGGTGCCGCTCGTCGATCGGGTGGTCGCACACCGCCTGCCCGAGCAGGTGGTTGGAGATGGCGTACACGTGCAGGTTGTGCTTGGCGAGCGTCTCCAGCTTGCGGTCCACATAGGACTCGTCGGACATCGCCTTGTCGACCTCGAAGTGGTCGCCCCAGCAGGCGATCTCGAGGCCGTCGTAGCCCCACTCGGACGCGAGCCGGCAGACCTCCTCGAACGGAAGGTCGGCCCACTGGCCGGTGAACAACGTGATCGGGCGCGCCATTGTCTGCTCCTCAAAGCTGTTCGGTTCAGGCGCGAGGAGACCTGGGCGGGCATACCAACTGTCGCGGAGGGTTCCCACCGGGACGAGGGGACTGCGCCTCCCCTCGCACCGGCACCGGTGCCGCTCACCCATCCTAGGCACAGCGGCACCGCATTCATAGCGTGCGGCTTCGTGCGCCCGGCTCCGCTGCCGCCCGGCCGGCCGCCCATCGGATGCCGCCGAGCAGCAAGGCGCGCAAGTCGGCCTCCGCGTACGACTCGACGGTGTGCCCGAACCCGGTGTAGAACGACCGGCCGGCGCCGACGTCCTTGCACCAGGTGATCGGGTGATCGCCCATCCCGCCACCGCTGTACGACGACTCGTCGAGCGACGCGAGCACGCGCACCGTCGAGCGCGGGTTGGTCCGGAAGCTGTACCACTCGTCGGTTCGGTTCCACTCCGTGTCGAGGTGCGCGGTGGCCGGATGCGCCCGATCCTCGACGACGACGCGTGCCGGCTGGACCGCCGGGTGCTGCAGGAAGTACGCGCCGACCAGATCGCCGTAGAACGGCCAGTCGTACTCGGTGTTCGCGGCCCCGTGAACGCCTACGAAGCCCTTGCCGCCGCGCATGTACGACTCGAACGCCGCCTGCTGGCCCGCGTCGAGGACGTCGCCACTGGTGCTGAGGAACACCACGGCCGCGTATTGCGCGAGGTTGGCTGCGGTGAACACGGCGGCGTCCTCGGTGGCGTCGACCGCGAAGTCGTTCGCAGCGCCGAGGGCGCGCAGCGCCGCGACGCCGGCCGGGATGGAGTCGTGCCGGTACTCGGCGGTCTTCGAGAACACAAGGATCTTGTACGGCTCGTCGGGAGCGCAGGCGGTAGAGGTCACGCCGGCAACGGTAGTCACCAGCGCGGTTCCGATCACCGCCAGCCACCGCATGACGGTTCACATGGTATGCCGCCCCGGTCGTGTCCAGGGTGGACGTTGGTACCTCCCGGCCGCGCGACGCGAGCGGGGCGCAGCCGCTCGCGTTCCTCGCCGCGCGGCCGGGAAGCCTTGCGGGAAATCAGGCCGCCACGGAGGCGACCGCGGTCCAGCCGGCGTCGGCGGCGGCGCTGCGCTCGACAGCGTCGAGCACCTGCTGGACCTGGAGTGCGTCCACAAAGGACGGTTCGGGGTCCTTTCCGACAGCGACCGCCTCGACGAAGTCGCGCATCTCGTGGGTGAAGGAGTGCTCGTAGCCGATGATGTGCCCGGGCGGCCACCAGGCGGCCATGTACGGATGGTCGGCCTCGGTGACGAGGATGCGCGTGAAGCCCTGCTCGGTGCCGGGCGCGCCGGCGTCGTAGAGCTCCAGCTCGTTGAGGCGCTCCAGGTCGAACACGGCGGAGCCGAGAGAGCCGTTGACCTCGACCCGCAGACCGTTCTTGCGTCCGGTGGCGAACCTGGTCGCCTCGTAGGTGGCCACCGCACCGCCGGACAGCCGCGCCAGGAACAGCGCGGCGTCGTCAACGGTCACGGTGCCCAGCTCCGACGACGATTCGGCCGACAGGCCGCTGGACGCCGACGGCAGCGGCCGCTCCCGCACGAACGTCTCGGTCAGCGCCGAGACGCCAGTGATGGACTGCCCGGTGACGTACTGCGTCAGGTCGACGATGTGCGCGCCGATGTCGCCGAGCGCGCCCGAGCCGGCCTTGTCCTTCTGCAGCCGCCACACCAGCGGGAACTGCGGGTCGACGATCCAGTCCTGCAAATACACCGCCCGCACGTGACGGACGGTGCCCAGCCGGCCGGTCGCGATCAGCTGGCGCAGGAACGCCACCGCCGGCACCCGCCGGTAGTTGAAGCCGCACATCGACCGGGCGCCGCCGGCGCGCGCCGCCTCGGCGGCCGCGACCATCTCGCGGGCCTCCTCGACGGTGTTCGCCAGCGGCTTCTCGCACAGCACGTGCTTGCCGGCAGCCAGCGCGGCCAGCGCGATCTCGCAATGGCTGTCTCCCGGCGTGCAGATGTCGACGACGTCGATGTCGTCGGCGGCCACCAGGTCGCGCCAGTCCGTGTAGGTCCGCTCCCAGCCGAGGCGGGTCGCCGCGGCCCGGACCTTCTCCTCGTCGCGGCCGCACACCGCGGCCATGCGAACCCGCAGCGGCAGGTCGAACGCGTGGTTCACGGTGCGCCACGCCTGCGAGTGCGCGGCGCCCATGAACGCGTAGCCGACCATCCCGACGCGCAGCTCGCCGCTGCGCTCCGTTGGGGACATTGGCGCATCTCCCTCGTTGTCTTACTGCCCGGGCTGCTGACGGACCGTCAGGACCGGAAGCCGAGCGGCATGTACTTGTCGACGTTGTCCTTCGTGATGGTCTCCGACTGCAGGATGATCAACTTGGGTACCTGCAGCTCGACCAGGTCCTCCATGCCCTTGGTCTGCGCCACCAGCCGGGCCAGCGCGACCGCCGAGGACGCCATCGTCGGGCTGTACGTCACCGTCGCCTTCAACACCGAGTTGTCGGCCTTGATGAGCTCCATCGCGTCGAGTGAGCCGGCGCCGCCGACCATGTAGAACTCGTTGCGGTTGGCCTGCTTGATGGCGGCCAGCACGCCGACGCCCTGGTCGTCGTCGTGGTTCCAGATCGCGTCGATCTTCGGCGCGGCCTGCAGGAGGTTCGTGGTGACCTCCTGTCCACTTTGGACGGTGAACTTCGCCGCGACCCGGTTCGAGACCCGCAACCCGTAGGTCTGCAGCGCGTCCTTGAAGCCCTTCGACCGGTCCTGCGTCAGCGGCAGTTCATCGATGCCGGCGATCTCGGCGATCACGGCGTTCGGGTTGCCCTTGAGCTTCTGCCCGATGAGGTGACCGGCGGCCACGCCCATGCCGTAGTTGTCGCCTTTGATGAGGGTGCGGTATGCCAGCGGCTCGGAGAACTCGCGGTCCAGGTTGATGACCGGGATGCCGGCCTCCATCGCCTTGCGGCCGGTCGCGGTCATCTGCGCGCCGTCGTGCGGGAGCAGCACGATGACGTCGGGCTTCTGCTGGATCAGGGTCTCGACCGCCGCCCGCTGCTCCGGCACGTCCTTGCCCGCCGCGACCGCGTTGAAGGTCACGTCGGAGTACTTGGCGGCCTGCGCCTTGGCGTTGTTCGTGATCGCTGCGATCCAGCCGTGGTCGGCAGCCGGCGCCGAGAAGCCCATGGTGATCTTCTTGCCCGGCTCGGCGTTCTTGCCGGCCGCGACCTTCGTCTGGTCGCCGCTGTTGTCGTCCTTGCCTGTGTCGTTGGACGTGCACGCGGCCAGGAGCGCGCCAGCGCCGAGCGCGGTACCGCCGAGCATGAGCCGGCGACGTGACAGGTCGCTCATTTCGACCTCCGTGAGTCGAATCTAACGGGTGAATGGGTGGGTTCGACCCCGGCGGCGCACCTCTCGAATGCACCGACCAGACGGGGATGATGGGACTACGTTGGCTGTTTACGGAACTGACGCAGCGAGCCCACGCGGAACTGCTGCAGCAACACGGCGCCGACGATGATGGCGCCCTTGACGATGAGCTGGTACTCCTGCTCGAGGTTGTTGACGATGAACAGGTTCGTGATGCCCTTGAACACGAAGACACCGAGGATCGCGCCGACGATGGAGCCGCGGCCGCCGGCCAGTGCGGTGCCGCCGATGATGCAGGCGGCGATCGCGTCGAGTTCGTAGAGGTCGCCGTGGTCCGGCGCACCCGCGGTGGCCTGGGCCACCACCATGATGGCGGCGATGCCGCAGCACAGGCCGGACAGGCCGTAGAGCAACATCGTGTGCAGTCGAAGGTTGATGCCGGCGAGCCGGGCGGCCTCCGGGTTGCCGCCCGTGGCGAACGTGCGCCGGCCGAACGTGGTGCGGTTCAACACGACCCAACCGATCGCGCCGACGACGAGCAGCATCCACACCAGGATCGGGATGCCCAGGATCCGGTTCTCGGCGATGTTGGTGATCGCGACGTTCTCGATGTTCACCCGCTGGGTGCGCTTGCCGGAGATCAGCTGGGCGAGGCCACGCGCGGCCACGAGCATCGCCAGCGTGGCGATGAACGCCACCACCCGCCCGTAGGCGATGAGGAAACCGTTGACGAGACCGGCGATCGTGCCGACGACGAGGGCGGCGAACACCATGCCGGCCGGCCCGTACGCCTGCGTCGCCTGGGTGGTGCACCATACGCTCGTCAGCGCGACCAGCGCGCCCACCGACAGGTCGATACCGCCGCCGATGATGACGAACGTCATGCCGATCGCGATGACGCCGATCGCCGCCGACTGCTGGAGCACGATGAGCTCGTTGTCCCACAGCTGGCCCGCGTGGAGGAAGATGCGTGGCACGGTGATCGCGCCGACCACCCAGATCGCGACGAGCACCACCACCAGACCGAGGTTGCGGCGCACCGGTTCGCTGGCGTCGTCGGCCCACCAGCCCGTGCGGCGGTCGAGCGTGGGCGCCCCGGCGGGTTCGGGTGCCGTCTCCGCCGGCGACTTCACGATGTCCGTCACGGTTGTGCCCCTTCCAGCAGCGACCCAGCCATCACGAGGTCCAGGACCGTTTCCTCGTCGAGCGATCCGGCCGGCGCCTCGCGCACCACGCGGCCCTCGCGCATCACCACCACGCGGTCGGCGAGGCCGAGCACCTCCGGCACCTCGCTGGACACCATCAGCACCCCCACACCGGAGTCGGCCAACCGTCGGATCACCTGGTACAACTCGGCCCGCGCGCCGACGTCGACGCCGCGGGTGGGCTCGTCGAGCAGTAGGAGCTTGGTGCCGCCGAGCAGCCAGCGGCCCACCACCACCTTCTGCTGGTTGCCGCCGGACAGCGTGCGCACCACCCGGCGCACGTCGCGCGGGCGCAGGTCCAGCCGCTCGGCCACGTCGTCGGCCGCCCGCCGCTCCTTGGCCGCGTCGGTGAAGCCGGCCCGCGCGTAGTGGGCGAAGTTCGCCAGGGTCACGTTGCGGTACACCGGTTCCCCGAGCACCAGCGCCTGGCTTTTGCGCTCCTCGGGCGCCATGCCGAGTCCGGCCTTCACCGCCGCGGGCACGCTACCCGCACGCAGCGAGCGACCGTCCACTGTGATCTGTCCGGCGTGCGGGCGGCGGGCCCCGAAGATGGTCTCCAGCAACTCGGAACGGCCGGAGCCGACCAGGCCGGTGATCCCGACAATCTCTCCACTGTGGACGTTCAGCGACACGTCGGCGAACTCGCCGTCGCGGGTCAGGCCGTCGACCGCAAGCAACGGCGCGCCCTCCGGCGATGCCGGCGCCTCGGAACGGGGTGGAAACACGTACTCGATGTTGCGGCCGGTCATCCGGCTCACGAGCTCCTGCGTCGGCGTGGTCTTCGCGTCGAGGTTCGCGGCCGTCGTGCGGCCGTCCTTCAGAACCGTGACGCGGTCACCGATGTCGCGGATCTCGTCGAGCCGGTGCGAGATGTAGATGACCGCGATCCCTTGTGCGGTAAGGCCCCTGATGACCCGGAACAGGTTGGCCACCTCGTCGTGGGCGAGCACGGCGCTCGGCTCGTCCATGATGAGCAGCCGCGCCTCGCGCGACAGCGCCCGCCCCATGCTCACCACCTGCTTGGCCGCGGCCGGCAGCTTCCCGACCTCCCGGCGCACCGGGATCTCCGCATGCCCGAGCTTCGCGAGAATCTCGCGGGCCTGGCGCCGCACCTGGCCGCGCTTGACGAATCCGACGGAGCGCGGTTCGTGGCCGAGGAAGATGTTGTCGGCGACGCTCAGCCCGTCGACGAGATCCAGCTCCTGGTAGATGGTCGCGATGCCGGCCTTCATGGCGGCCTGCGGGTTCGGGAACGCGGCCGGCTGGCCCAGCCACACGATCTCGCCCTCGTCGGGGCGGTGCACGCCGGCCAGAACCTTGATGAGCGTGGACTTCCCGGCGCCGTTCTGGCCGAGCAGGCAGTGCACCTCGCCGGCGCGCACCTCGAGCTGGACGCCGTCGAGCGCGCGCACGCCGGGGAAGGTCTTCACCACGTCGGTGAGGGTCAGCACGACATCGTGTTCGCTCATGACGGCTGCCCGTACGCGAGCTCGCTCGCCAGCACCGCCGCGCCCACGACGCCGGCGCGCGGCCCCAGCTCCGAGAGCACCACCGGCAGGTTGCCGGTGGCCAACGGCAACGAGCGCCGGTACACGACGCTGCGGATCTCGGCGAGCAGGATGTGCCCGAGCCCCGCCAGCCCGCCCCCGATCACGATCATCGACGGGTTGATGAAGCTCACCAGGCCGGCCAGCACGCCGCCGACCCGCCGGCCACCGTCGCGGATGAGCCGGATGCACGTGACGTCGCCCTCGGCGGCCCCGTCGGCGACGTCCTTCGCCGTCACCGATCCGTTGCCCTGCAGCCGCTCGGCCAGCGCCGGCGAGGTGCCGGCCTTCGCCGAGGCGGACGCGTCGCGGGCCAGCGCCGCACCGCCGAACAGAGCCTCCAGGCAGCCGACGTTCCCGCACGAGCACACCGGCCCGTGGCTGTCGACCTGGATGTGCCCGATGTCGCCGGCCGACCCGTCGGTGCCGCGGTACACCTCGCCGTTGAGGTAGATGCCGCACCCGATGCCAGTGCCGATCTTGACGAACAGCAGGTTGTCGACCGACGTGGCCACTCCCCCGTGCCGCTCGCCGATGCTCATGATGTTGACGTCGTTGTCGACCACCACCGGGCACCCGTGCTCCCGGGCCAGCACCTCGCGCACCGGGTACCGGTCCCAGCCCGGCATGATCGGCGGCGACACCGGCACGCCGTCGCGGAAGCTCACCGGTCCCGGCACGCCGATGCCCACGGCCGCGAGCCGGGTGAACGCGCCCTCCGCGTGGAACTTCGCGAGGATCTCGTTGACCTGGTGCAAAATCGCCTTCGGCCCGGACCGGATGTCGGCCACCGCCGCGCGCGCGCCGATCGGCTCCAGCCGCCCGTCGGTGATCTCCACGTCGATCGACGTGGCGCCGAGGTCGACGGCGGCGAAGCGCAGCCCGGGGTCGAGTTCCACCAGCGTCGAGCGGCGGCCGCCGCGGCTGGCCGCCGGGCCGGCCTCCTGGATGAGACCGGCGGCGAGCAGACCGTCGAGGTCGGTGAGCAACCGGGGACGGGGCACCTGCAGCCGGTCGGCGAGCTCCGCACGGGACAGGGCGCCCTGGTCGCGCAGCAGCCGGAGCAGGCGGGTCCGGGTCGATCCGCCGATGTCGCCCATGGGAGGCACCGCCTGACGCTCGGTGAGCATTGCCGGAGTGTGCGACGCAGGTAACGCCGTCGTTGGGTCGGAACTCTAAGCGCTTGGGTCACCGAGGTAAAGAGCTTCCTCCAGATCGTTCCCAACTTTTGTCCGCCCGAACAAAAGCGCCTCCCACTCGCCGCGATCTTGGACGCCTGTTGCTGCCAGGGCAGCAGCAGGCGTCCAAGATCGCGGAAAGTCAGGGCTCGATCCAGACTCCGTCGTGCGAAACGGGGTCGTAGCGGTAGACCTCGCGTCCGCCGACGAACGACCGCTCGACCCGGCTGTTCACCTCGAGCGGATCGCCCGACCACACGCACAGGTCGGCGTCCTTGCCCGGGGTGAGCGAGCCCAGCCTCTCGTCGATGCCGGCGATCCGTGCCGGGTTGATGGTCAGCGCGCGCAGCGCGGTCTCCCGGTCCAGGCCCTCCTTGACGGCGAGCACGGCCTGCGTCACCAGGAGGTTGATCGGAACCACCGGGTGATCGGTGGTGATCGCGATGGTGACGCCGGCGGCGGCGAGCCGGCCCGGGTTGGCGATCGACCGGTTGCGCAGTTCCACCTTCGACCGCGACGTGAGCAGCGGCCCGATGATCACCGGGATGTCGCGCGCCACCAGGAGGTCGGCGATCAGGTGGGCCTCGGTGCCGTGGTCGATGACCAGCCGGTAGCCGAATTCGGCGGCGATGCGCATGGCCGTCGCGATGTCGTCGGCGCGGTGACAGTGCTGGCGCCACGGGATCTCGCGCTCCAGCACCAGGCCCAGGGCCTCGAGCCGCAGGTCGCGCTCGAAGGGCTTGCCCTCCTCGCGGTTGGCCCGCTTGTCCAGGTAGTTGCGGGCCTCGGTGAACGCCGAGCGGATCACCGCCGCGGTGCCGAGCCGGGTCTGCGGCGTCTGTTTGCGGTCGCCGTAGACGCGCTTCGGGTTCTCGCCGAGCGCCGACTTCATGCCGCTGGGCGCGCGCAGCGCCATCTCGTCGACGGTGCGGCCCCAGCACCGCAGCGCCACCGTCTGCCCGCCGATCGGGTTGCCCGAGCCCGGGTTGACGTTCACCGCCAGCACCCCGCCCGCGACGGCGTCCCGGAAGCCCTGCTCAGCCGGGTTGATCGCGTCGATCGCCCGCACGTGGGCGGTGTTCGGGTCGGTCATCTCGTTGACGTCGTCGCCGGCCCAGCCCTCGCCCTCCTCGTGCACGCCGAGGTGGGTGTGCGCATCGATGAAACCGGGCAGCACCCAGGAACCCTCGGCCGGCACCACCGTCGTGCCGGCCGGCACCACGAGCTCCGGCCCGCCGATCGCCGCGATCCGGCCGTCCTCGATGAGAACGGTGCCCCGCTCGATGACGTCGCCCTCGACCGGGACGATCCGGCCCCCGAGAATCGCCAGCGAATCCGTCGCCACCATGAACTCCTCCCGTCGCGTTCACCGACCCTCGACGATCTCATCACGCGTCGCCGGATCGCGCGCGACGGCACGGGAGCGCGCCCCGATCGACGTGCCGGCTCGTGGGATTCGACGTGCGCTACCACGCCGTCGACGTCGCGACGAGGTGGGTGGCGGCGTGCGCGCGCTCCGGGCGGCGGTCGCCGCGCTGCGCGCCAACGCGTACCGGGTACCGGGCCTGCGCTCCGACGCGACACCGGCCGATTACCTCGGCGCCCGCGCGGTCTTCGACCTCGTCGACTTCGCCGCGACGCTGACGCCCGGCTGGATGGATCGCGGCCGCGTATGGCGACGCACCTGGCGGCCGAGGCCGGGGTCGGGATGCCCGCCGGGTTCGGCCCGCCGGAGCCGCTGATCGCGCCGCTGCGGGCGGAGTTCCCGACGGTGAAGTGGTGTCTCACCCACCGTTGATCTTGCAGTTGTGGTGCCAGAATTCGGCCTGATTTGGAGCGGTTTGATAGGCACCACAACTGCAAGATCAACGTGATCATGGGATGGGGTCGCGGATCCACCTAGCTCAGGGCGCGGAGGATGCGCGTCAGGTGGGCGCGGTCGGCCGGCTCCAGCGTCCCGAAGAACGTCGCGGCCGCGGCCCGCCGCGCCGCCCGGATCTCCGTCGCCACGCCCGCGCCGCGCTCCGTGACGGCGACCAGCGTCGCCCGCCTGTCGTGCGGGTCCGGACGCCGCTCGACCAGGCCGGCACCCTCCAGGCCGTCGACGACCTCGGTGGTGGACCGCGGCGCGATGCGCAGGTGCTCGGACAGTTCGGAGAGGCGCATCAGGCCGTGCCGGGTCAGCACGCCGAGCGCGCGGGCCTGGCCGGGGGTCACGTCGAGGCGGTCGAGCGTCTCCTTGCCGCCGTGCCGCAACTGCCGGGCGACGCGCCAGAACAGCTCGGAGAGGTCATCGTCGTCGTCCGGCTCGGCGGAGGAGGCGGAGGGAACAGACACGGGAATACCGTACCAACACTTTTGGTTTTCCCTCATGTTGAGGTAACCTCAGCATTACGCACCGAGGGAGGACCCCGCTTGGAAACCACCGAGACCAGCCGCGGCCGACGCGGCCCACAATCCGTCACCGCAGCCGAGAAGGAGCAGGCCCGCACGGTGTCCCTGCGCCGCATCGCCCGGCTGTTCGCCCCGCACAGGTTCCCGCTGTCCGTGGTCGTCGCGATCATCGTCGGGTCGTCGATCGTCTCCATGGCCTCGCCGTTCCTGCTGCGCGAGGTCATCGACGTCGCGCTGCCGCACCGCAACACCACCCTGCTCGTCTGGCTCGTGCTCGGCATGGTCGGCGTGGCCGCGACCACGTCCGCGCTCGGCGTGATCCAGACGTGGATCTCCACGACCGTCGGCCAGCGGATCATGCACCGCCTGCGCACCGAGGTCTTCGCCCACCTGAACCGGCAGTCCGTCGGCTTCTTCACCCGCACCCGCACCGGCGAGGTGCAGTCCCGGATCACCAACGACATCGGCGGCATGCAGAGCGTCGTCACCTCGACCGCGACGTCGATCGCCGCCAACCTCACCACCACCGTCGCCACGGCCGTCGCGATGGCCGCGCTGTCCTGGCGGCTGTCGCTGGTGTCGCTCGTGGTGCTGCCGCCGGCGATCTACCTGACCCGCCGCGTCGCACGCATGCGCCGGGAGATCACCGCCGAGCGCCAGCGCGAACTCGCCGACCTCAACGTGATCGTCGAGGAGGGGCTGTCGATCAGCGGCATCCAGCTCAGCAAGACGATGGGCGCCGGTGCGGCCCTCGTCGACCGGTTCACCGCATCGTCCTCGCGGCTCATCGACCTGGAGCTGCGCTCGGAACTCGCCGGCCGCTGGCGGATGGCGTCGATGACAGTCATCTTCGCCGCGATCCCGGCGATCCTGTACCTGTCCGCCGGCCTGCCGATGACGGCCGGCACCATGAGCATCGGGACGCTGATCGCGTTCACCTCGCTGCAGGCCGGGCTGTTCCGGCCGCTGATGAGCCTGCTCGGCGTCGGCGTCGCGCTCACCAGTTCCCTGGCGCTGTTCGCCCGCATCTTCGAGTACCTGGACCTGCCGGTCGAGGTCGACGAGCCGGCACACCCGGTCCCGGTGAAGACCGCCGACATCCGCGGCCACCTGCGCGTCGACGGCGTGACGTACACCTACCCCGGCAGCGACACGGCCGCCGTCGTCGGCGTAAGCCTCGATGTGCCGGCCGGTGGCTCGCTGGCGATCGTGGGCGAGACCGGATCCGGCAAGAGCACGCTCGCCGGCCTGATCGCCCGCCTGCACGACCCGACGAGCGGGCGCATCACCATCGACGGCATCGACGTGCGCGACATGCGGCTCACGGACCTCGCAGCGATCGTCGGCGTGGTGAGCCAGGAGACGTACCTGCTGCACACGACGGTCCGGGAGAACTTGCGCTACGCGCGCCCGGAAGCGACCGACGCGGAGATCGAGGCGGCCGCCCGCGCGGCGCAGATCCACGACCTGATCGCGTCACTGCCCGACGGATACGACACCGTCGTCGGCTCCCGCGGCCACCGGTTCTCCGGCGGCGAGAAGCAGCGCATCGCGATCGCCCGCACGCTCCTGCGCGACCCGCGCGTCCTGGTGCTCGACGAGGCGACCAGCGCGCTGGACACCGAGACCGAACGTGCCGTGCAGCGCGCGTTCGCCGACCTCGCAAGGGGCCGCACGACGATCACCATCGCCCACCGCCTGTCGACGGTGCGCGACGCCGACGAGATCGTCGTGCTCGACCACGGTCGCGTCCTCGAAGCCGGCACCCACGACGGCCTGATCGACACCGGCGGACGTTACGCCGCACTGGCGGCGTAACCGAACACCCGTGCCGGGTGGGGGCGGGCGCCGCCCGCCCACAACGTCACAGAGCGAGCCGAAGCTGAGCGCCGGTGAATCACTTACACAGCAACGAATTCATCCGCCGGCCGGCGATCCGCAGCCCGATGACGGTGAGCACCGCCAGGTAGGTCAGGTGCCACAGCATGCTCCAGCCGAGCACGCCCGTGGTGAGCGAGCGCACCACCTCGACGCCGTGGTAGAGCGGGGTCAACTCCACGGCGATCCGCATCACGGCGGGGAACGAGCTCACCGGCGCGAACGTGCCGGAGAACAGGAACAGCGCGAACTGGGCCACCATCACGTAGTCGAAGTCCTGCCAGCTGCGCACGAACGTCGAGAGCAGCATGCCGACGGCGCCGAACGCGAACCCGACGGCCATCGTCGCCGGGAACGCGGCGAGTGCCCACCAGAACGTGGTGAGGTCCATCCACGTCATGATGGCGAGGAACGCCGCCGAGTAGACGGCCCCGCGCAGCATCGCCCACAGCAGCTCCCCGATCGCGACGTCGATCGGCGCCACCGGGGTGGCGACGACGGCGTCGTAGAGCCGCATGTACTTCATCTTCCCGAAAAAGTTGAACGTGCTCTCGGCGAGCGCGCCGTTCATCGCCGACGCGGCGAGCATTGCCGGCGCCACGAACGCGGCGTAGCTGACGATGCGACCGTCGGCCAGCCGAAAGTCGCCCACCAGTGCCCCGACGCCGATGCCGATCGACAGCAGGTACAGCAGCGGCTCGAAGAACCCGGATACGAGCACCCACCAGTACCCGAAGTGGCGCGCGGCCGTCGCGTTGCGGTTGGCCACCGCGAACGCGTTCGCCCAGTGCTTCTCGACCCGGCGCGCAACCACCGGCAGCGCCAGCGTGCTCACCATCAGTCCGAAAGCTTCCTGTTGAAACGGAACAATGCCAGCCAG
>Ga0070664_100003474_pt1 | contig 12719 bp, 13 predicted proteins | sample KBSC73metaG_FD_65863 | JGI IMG/M metagenome (GOLD analysis project Ga0070664, IMG submission 65863) | Corn rhizosphere microbial communities from Kellogg Biological Station, Michigan, USA - KBS C7-3 metaG | ecosystem: Host-associated > Plants > Roots > Rhizosphere > Soil ... | reverse complement strand
ATCTGTTTCGGTCTTCGGCTCACTCCCACCCATGGCGAGGAAGCTTCGCACCGCCTCGGCGGAGATGGCCCGGCCGAACAGCCACCCCTGCGCCTCTGAGCAACCGAAGTCCGCCAACGCATTGCGGATTTGCTCGGACTCCACGCCTTCCGCGGTGATCGGCACGTCGAGGTTGTGGCCGAGGCCCGCGATCGTGCTGACGATTGCCGCCGTCTGCTCGCTCTTCACGATCGTCGTGATGAAGCTCTTGTCGATCTTGATCCGGTCGAGCGGCAGACGATTGACCTGCGCAAGGCTGGCATAGCCGGTTCCGAAATCGTCGAGCGAAATGCTGATGCCGACATTCTTCAGGCTGCGAATGATCGTCAGCACCTGCTCGCGATCTTCCAGCAACGAGCCCTCCGTGATCTCGATTTCGAGACGGTTGGCGGGAAAACCCGTCGAGGCGAGGATCTTCAGTATCTGCTCGGCCAGGGTGAGGTCGCGGAACTGCACGGGCGAGACGTTGACTGCCAGCTTGAGATTCGCCGGCCATTCCCGCGCTTCCTTGAGCGCCTGTTCGAGCACGCTCAACGTCAGCGGCCCGATGAGCCCGGTACGCTCGGCGGTGTCGATGAAGGCCTCCGCCTCGAGAAGCCCGCGTGAGGGCGAGCGCCAGCGGGCCAGCGCTTCGAATCCGACGATCTGGCGGCTCTTGAGGTCGACCAGCGGCTGGAAGAATGGGACGAACTCGCCCGCCTTGATGCCGAGGCGGATGTCCTCTTCCAGCTTCAACCGGTCCGTGATCTCGCGCTCAAGCTCCTTGTCGAACCAGGCATAGCTGTTCCGGCCCGAACGCTTGGCGGCGTAGAGCGCAACATCGCTCTCGCGCAGCGCCGCCTCCTCATCGCGGCAATTGGCGAGCCTCGCGAGGCCGATCGAGGCGGTCACCTGGACCTGCGAGCCTTCGATGAAGACCGGGACCGCGAGCGCTTCCAGCATCTTGCTTGCGATTTCCTCGGCACCCCGGTCACTCGTCCCGGGGAGCAGGATGGCGAACTCATCTCCACCGGTCCTCGCGCAGCAGGAACCCGCGGGCGCGAACTTCTTCGACGCTTCGGCGACGCGCATCAGGACCTTGTCGCCCGCGAGGTGGCCGTGGAGGTCGTTGATGCGCTTGAAATGATCGAGGTCGAGGACGAGGAACACCCCGCCTGCCTTAGCGTCAAGCGCGTCGGACACCGAACGCATCAGCTCGCGGCGATTGGCGAGGCCCGTGGCCGGATCGGTGTTCGCATTGCTCTGCGCCAGCCGCTCCGCAGCCTCATAGGCGTCGAGCGCGTCGCGCAGATCCTTTGAGCGGCGCCATCCGAACAGGATGATGGCGATATTGAGCAGGAAGGCGACCTTCAACGTACTCGCGGAATCCGGGAGCGGCGCAGCGAAAAGTGCGGCCGGAACGATCTGGCTTCCGAGGACGACGAACAGCAGCAGCGCGGCGATGGTCGCGCAGGTGGTGATGACGTGGCTGCCAGCGAGGCGAACCGTCTTGCTCCGAGCTTTACGCAATGTACTTGAGTCCACTTCTTGCCGGCGTGCTTATGCCCCGAAGAAGTGAAAATTATCCTACGTCAGCTACATGACTCAGGACTCGGCTGGAGCAAGCCGCTCCTCGGCCAGCCGGATGGCTTCGGCGATCGCCTGCTCGGGCGTAAGATCGCTGGTATCGAGCAACAATGAGTCGGACGCCCGTTTCAGCGGCGCGACATCGCGGTTCGCGTCGCGAGCATCGCGCGAGCGAATATCGGCGAGAACCTCCTCATAATGGGCGCGCATGCCGCGGCGCTCGAGCTCCTTGAGCCGCCGCTCCGCACGGATCTCCGGCGAAGCCGTGACGAAGAGCTTCACTTCCGCTTCGGGCGCAATCACCGTGCCGATGTCTCGCCCATCGAGCACTGCTCCGCCCTCCTGCTGCGCAAACTCCTGCTGCCGTTTGAGCAGCGCCGAACGCACCGAGGGATAGGCCGAGATCATCGATGCGATCTTGGATACTGGCTCACTGCGCAATTCCTCGTCGGCTGGATCGAAACCGAGCTCGTCGCAGGCTCGCAGGGCCTCGAACTCGTTCCCCGCGTCGCCGCCCCAGCGCCACAGGTTCAGGGCTACTGCCCGGTAAAGAAGGCCTGTATCCATGTGCGGCAGATTGAAATGGCTGGCGAGCGCGCGCGCGATCGTCCCCTTCCCGCTCGCCGCCGGACCGTCGACCGCGATTACCCGATCGCGGTGCAGGCTGTTCCGGGATGTGGGTTCCTCTGCCAAGGCGGCCGCTTTGACAGGGGCATATGCCTATGGCAAGGCGCGCCGCCGAACGCAGGCTTTCGTTCGCCCGCAAACCATATTCTACTGGAGTTGAACCCAAAATGGTGAAGCCCGAATGGGGCACCAAGCGCACTTGCCCCAAGTGCTCGACCCGCTTTTACGATCTCGGCAAGGAAGATCCGGTGCACTGCATTGAGTGCGGCACGGATTTCATCCCCGAGCCGGTGCTGAAATCGAAGCAGCCGCTCGCTTTCGAAGCGGCGCCCGTCGCGGCCAAGGAGCCGGCGGCAGCAGATTCCGAGCTCGAGGCCGAGGATCTCGCGATCGACGAAGATGCGGAAGTCAGCGCCGACGAGGAAGTCGACCTCGAGACCGGCGATGACGACCTCGGCGTCGAGACGGCCGGCGAGGACGACGACAGCTAGTCATTGGGCTCCGCAGAGCCCCATATAGGTAAAGGTTCGGGAAAGCCGGACGTTGATATTCCCCCTTTTCCAGCGGGGGAAAGTTCGCCTAAGGGCGATCAGACAAGTGGGGCCGTAGCTCAGCTGGGAGAGCGTCGCAATGGCATTGCGAAGGTCAGGGGTTCGATCCCCCTCGGCTCCACCAATCTTCTCAGCTACTTAGTCCCTCACACCGCCAGCGTTGTGCCTCGCAAGGCGTAACGGACTTGCCAACCAATCCCTAAGTCCGGTTATTCTCAATGACCGGCATCTGGGTGTTCTTGTCTCTATCGATCTGCCCCAGCCAGCCGAAATTTATTGCAATCAACAGCAGCAAGAACAGCCCTGCGGCGACGGTGAGGCTTACGCAGCCGCGCCGGTTAAGCGCTTGGGTTCGATGACCAGACTCTGTCATGCCGAGAATGTCGCTTCACAGTGGAGCCGCCCCAAGGATGTTTGAAGCGCAATCAAACCGGCATCCGGCTTTCCACCGATGCGAGTTCGCAAATAGCCTTACGGGCCTGGTTCGACCTCACCGAGCCCTTCCATACCCTGCTATGTCCACAATGGGTCGGAAGCAGACGCGCGGGATGGCGGAAAGCAGAAATAAGCCGAAGCAAATGCACGCTCCTGGCTTGAGGCGTTGTCGTTTCGTCGCCGGGTTGGAGATGTTAGAGCGCTGCAATGACTGATGTGGGCCGCACTACGATCGCTACTCGCGCGGCACAGATGTTTCCCCGGCTAACGGATGAGGAGCTTGGGCGGCTTTCCCGCTTCGGTGATCCGCGCACGTACAGCGCAGGGCAGCATGTTGCGCGGGTCGGTGAGGTTCCGCCTGGTCTGCAATTGATCCTCTCCGGCAAGCTTGAGGTGACCCAGCACGGGGATGCCGGCGACGGAGAGCACATCGTCACTCATGAGCGAGGCAATTTCACAGGCGAGCTAGCCCAGCTTTCTGGGCGGCCCTCGCTGGTTGATGCGACCGCGCTGACCGATGTTGAAACGGTGGCCATCGCTCCGGAGAAGTTGCGCGCCCTGCTGATCGCCGAGGCAGATGTCGGTGAGCGGATAATGCGGGCGCTGATTCTGCGCCGGGTAGGATTGATTGAGGCTGGTGCCGGACCCATCGTAATTGGCGACGAGGGAAATGCGGATGTACTAAGGCTGATCAACTTCCTCCGCCGCAATGGTCACCCGTACCAGCATCTCGATCCTGCATTCGACAGCTGCGCGCAGACGTTGGTCGATCGCTTCGAGGTGACGCCAGGTGAACTACCGATCGTACTCTGCCCAGGCGGCCAGTTGTTGCGAAATCCGAGCGAAGATCAGCTCGCGCGCTGTGTTGGCTTGGTCGGAAAACTGGATCCTGACCGTTTGTACGATCTCATAGTGATCGGCGCAGGACCATCTGGCCTTGCAACCTCAGTCTATGCATCTTCCGAAGGCCTGTCGGTTCTGATCATCGATTGCCGGTCATTTGGCGGACAGGCGGGCGCCTCTGCACGCATCGAAAATTACCTCGGCTTTCCCACGGGTATTTCCGGGATGGCGTTGATGGGACGCGCCTTCAGTCAGGCCCAAAAATTCGGCGTCGAGGTCGCCATCCCGGATGAGGCAGTGAAGCTCGAGTGTGGGAACCGGCCCTTTCAACTGCTTTTGGCGACTGGCGAGCGCGTACAGGCACGCAGCATCGTCATCGCTACCGGAGCCCGTTACCGCCGGCTCGGGGTCGATCGGCTTGTGGAGTTCGAAGGCAGTTCAGTTCACTATTGGGCGTCGCCTCTTGAAGCCGACCTCGCCGCGGATCAGGACGTAGCTCTTGTTGGTGGGGGTAATTCAGCGGGTCAGGCTACGGTTTTCATAGCCGGCCGAGCTCGGCACGTGACCCTCGTCGCTCGGCGGCCGCTCGAAGGAACAATGTCTCGATATCTGATCGACCGCATTCATAGTCTTCCTAACGTCAGCGTTGTCATTGGCTGCGAGGTCGCGCGGCTCGAGGGTGCTCCGGGCGAATTGGAGGGGATCGCTGTCACAGATCGAACCACGGGCAATGAAATTCGCTACCCGGCTCGCCTTCTTTTCTCTTTCATCGGTGCCGAGCCCAACACTGATTGGCTCCGCGATTGCGGAATCACGCTAGATGAGCGCGGTTTCGTGCTGACCGCGGACGAAGTCGGCGAAGATCGCCTGCCGCTCGAAACGAGCCGACGCGGCGTATTTGCCGTCGGTGACGTTCGATCAACGTCGGTCAAACGGGTTGCTGCGTCGGTGGGCGATGGTGCGCAAGTGGTTGCCGCGATTCACAAATATCTCACCTTGGATGAGCGAGGTGCAACCACTGTTGCTGGCGCCACGCCGATCCTTGCGCACTAGTGTTCGAGATAAAGGCGCGCCGGCAGTCCGGTGCCGGTCACCTAGCGCCGGCCGCGCGTCAGTCCCGTGTTTCGAATGCAATTCTCGTAGCCGACCCAGTCGACGCGATTGCGGCCGCGACTGGCGTTGCGGTTACAGAGCTGGATCCGCCAATGCGGCGGACGGCGGGTCTCGACGTAATAGAGCGCGCGCTTCATCGCGCTCCGTTGCTTTCCGATGCAGGCTTGTTGCCACTGGCAATTGACGCCGATGTTGAGGGCGACGGCGTCGTAAAGCATCGGGCGCGCCTCAGCGCGTGCGCCGAGCGGCACCATGATGAGTGCCGTAACTGCCCCCAGGAACCACTTCATCGCCGTCCCAAACGATACAGCGGTCTCCGAGTGCCGCAACCGCCGCTTTTTTGATGGCCGAAAAGAAAAGCGGCGATGCTTTTGGGCACCGCCGCTCTCCTTAAGCCAGGCTGAGCAAGTCTTAGCCGAGCGAGTTAGAGACGTTGTTGAACGTCGTGTTCAGCTTGTTGCCGATACCTTGCATCGCGCCGATGGCGGCAACGGCAATGAGCGCAGCGATCAAGCCATATTCAATGGCCGTCGCGCCTTCTTCGTTCTTCAACAGCTTCAACATCTTCGCCATCTCTGGTCTCCCAAAAAAATTGCACGGGATGATCACACACCTGCGCAACCCGGACCCGGCGTAGGCAGCGAGAATCTGCGCTCCGTTGGTTTAGAAAGTGCTAATTTTCACAGGGGGGGACATGAACTTTCGTTAAGGAAGTTCAGCGCTCGTCGAACAGTTCCTCGATCTGCTTCGCGAGATGGCGCAATGGCCTCGTCGCATTGCTCCATTCGGGCGGCAGGGGGCTCTTTTGGGGCTGCTGAGCGGGCTCAGGCCGGCGGAACTCGATCGGAAGAGCCGGCCCGCGCTGATGATCCACCGCCAGCGCCGCGGTCATGAAGCTGCGCCAGATGTCGGCCGGCACTGTGCCGCCGCTGATTCGGCCGAGCGACTTGTCGTCGTCGCGACCGACCCAGACGCCGACAACCAGATTGCCAGCGAACCCGATGAACAGGGCGTCGCGATTTTCCTGCGTCGTTCCCGTCTTGCCGAAGGTAGGCACGGAGAGAGCGGCCCGCCGGCCCGTTCCGTTGTTGGCGGCAGCGTAGAGTAGGTCGAGCATCGGCGCCCAGTCGCGCCGCCGGTCGAGCGAACCGTCCGAGCGGAAGAAGGCCTTCAGGCCCTCGACCGGCTGTTCCTCCGGCAGGCCTCGCGGAACGATCGGATAATGGCCGCCGGCAACCGCAGCATAGGCCGAGGTCAGCTCGAGCAGGCTGACGCCCGCGGTGCCGAGGGCCAGGCTCGGCTTGTCCGGAAGCGGGGTCGTAATTCCAAGATCGCGCGCGGCGCGGATCACATTGGCGCGGCCGACCTGCTCGCTGAGACGAACTGTCGCCGCATTGCTCGATCTCGCGAAGGCTTCGCGGAGCGTGATTTCACCACGATAGACGCGGTCGCTGTTGACCGGGGTCCAGCCGCCGATGGTGATCGGCTTGTCGGCGATCACGCTGTCCGGAGTCCATCCGGCGCGCAGGGCGGCAAGATAGACGAACAACTTGAAGGCCGATCCCGGCTGCCGGCGCGCCTGTGTCACCCGGTTGAACGGGGAGGCAGCATAATTCTTGCCGCCGACCATCGCGACAACCCGACCGTCGGGCCTCATCGCCACCAGAGCGGCCTGGGCATCGCCGACCGGAGCCCTGCCGATTGCGCGCACTGCGATCCGCTGGAGGTCGCGGTCCAAGGTCGTACGGACTCTCACCTGGCCGAAGTCGGATTCGAACGCCTGGCTCGCGGACGGCGCGACCCAGTCCGCGAAATAAGTCCCTGCCGGCAGTTTCGCTTCCCGGCTGACCGGCCGCGCCGGCAAGAACGACGCGGCGCGTGGCGCGCTCACGGCGCCGGTCTCCGCCATTGCGCGGAGCACGAGGCGGCTCCTCTTCTGCGCTGCTGCGAGATGCTGGGTCGGAGCGAGCCTCGACGGCGCCTGGACCATCCCCGCGAGCATCGCCGATTGCGCGAGCGTCAGCCTCTCCGGCTCCCGGCGGAAATAATGATGCGCGGCCGCACGCAGGCCATAGACGCCATCGCCGAAATAGACGCTCGAGAGGTATCGCGACAGGATGTCTTGCTTGGTCAGCCATGCCTCCAGCCAGAAAGCGATGATGACCTCCTGGGCCTTGCGCTTGATCGTTCGGTCGCCCGACAGGAAGCTGGTTTTTGCGAGTTGTTGCGTGATCGTGCTTCCGCCCTGCCGCACGCCGCCGCCGCGAAGATCGGCATAGAGAGCTCGGCCGATTCCGCGCGGGTCGATGCCCCAGTGACGGTAGAAACGCCGGTCTTCGATGGCGACGAAGGCGGCCGGTGTGAGCGGGTTCAGCTTTGTCACGTCTACTGGCGCTTCCTTGATCGCGCCGCGCAAGGCAATGGGACGGCCGTCGTCGCTCGTCAGCAGCAGCGCCGGGTCGGCGAGAGGCTCCAGCGCGCGCGACAAAGGTGCAGTGATGACCAACCAAACGACGGTGACGAAAATCAGCCCTGCGATGGAATAAAGCACCAGCGGCCAGCGACGGCGGCGTTTGGGCTGCTCCTCAACCGCTTGCGGAGGAGACGCCGGTGCGAGCGGATCGGGAAGATCCTCGACCGGGATGCCGTCGCGAGTCCAGATTTCGTCCCTGTCGACCTTCATTTCACTCGCCGGACTCGCCCAACTGCTTTATTCTACTAATACAGTACGAACGAGATATCCAGATGCTTGCTGAACGGGCCATTGCGGGTAAACGAGCCACCATGCGGCGCTTGCCTGCACTGCTGCTCATCCCGGCGCTGGCGCTCGTCCCGGCGGCGTGCCGACCGCAACCGCAGGGCGCGGTCAAGGCGATCGTCATCGGCGGAGACCCGAAACTGCGCGACCCGGCGCTCGGGCCCTTGCCGACCGAAGATGCAATACTCCTGCAAAGTGTTGCACAAGGCCTCGTCCGGTTCGACGCCAACGGCAATATCGTTCCGGGCCTCGCCGAGCGCTGGAACATGAGCGATGACGGGCTCAGCTACATTTTCCGGATCGCGGCCATCAAATGGCCTGACGGCCAGAAAATCACGGCTCAGCAGATCGCCCGTTTGCTCAAGCGCCAGATCACTGGGCGCAGCAAGAATCCCCTTCGCGACACACTCGGCGCCGTGGAAGATGTGGTGGCGATGACCGATCGCGTCATCGAGATCCGCCTCATCGCACCCCGCCCGAACCTGCTGTCCCTGCTTGCACAGCCCGAGCTCGCGGTCATCCGCAATCGCTTCGGGACTGGGCCGTTTACCGCGGCGACGACCGGCGGCCCCGGCGGAGAGGTGCGGCTGGTGCGGGCGATTGCGGGAAGCGACGATGAACAGCCGCAGGAGGAATCGGTGCTTCTCGCTGGCGCCGCCGCCCCCGAGGCGGTCCGCGCATTTGCTGCGGGCAAGGCGGACGTGGTCACCGGCGGCACTTTCCTGGACCTTCCCCTCACGCAACGCGTGAAGCTGCCGCGGGGCGCGCTGCACTTCGATCCGGCGTCGGGCCTGTTCGGCCTGATCCCGGCGCGCAGCGGGTCCGGCGTCGACGATCCAGCCGTAAGGCAGTTGCTGAGCCAGGCGCTCGACCGCGCGAATTATGTCGGATTGATCTCGGTGCCCGGCCTTTCGGCCCGCGCGACCTTGCTCGAACCCGGCCTCGACGGAATGCCGGCACCGCAACAGCCAGCATGGACGTCGACTCCCATCGCAGAACGGCAAGCCCAGTTGCGGTCCGACGCGGATCGGCTGTTCGGCAAGGATAGACCGCCGATCCGGGTGGCACTTCCGGACGGGCCCGGCGCCGACCTCTTGTTCCAGGAGCTCGTCCGTGACTGGGGCGCGATCGGTCTCAGCGTCGAGCGCGCGCCGGACGCGTCGACCGCGGATTTCGTCCTGATCGATGAGGTTGCGCCCTCGACGGCAGCGGCCTGGTTCATCCGAAGGTTCCGCTGCGGTGTCGTGCCGGTATGCGATCCGCAGACCGACGAGTTGATGGACGCCGCGCGCACCACGCCGATCCCCGCCCAGCGCTACGCTTTGCTGGTCCAGGCCGCGATGCGGATCGACGACGCGCAGATCTTCATCCCGATCACTGCGCCGGTCCGGTGGTCGCTCGTGTCGAACCGCATTCAGGGCTTCGCGGGGAACCGTTACGCGCGTCACACGCTCACGGATCTGGAGCAACAGCCAGGCCGAGACTGATGGCGACACCGAACGAGGAGCGTCTTCCCTTCCCTAGCATGGGCACCGATCCCCAATCGGTGCGCCAGCGCGTCGAGGCCATGGAGAAACTGCTGGAGCGGCTGTTCGTGATTCCCGGCATCAACAAGCCCATCGGCCTCGACGTCATCCTCGACCTCATTCCCGGCATCGGCGACGTCGCGGCGACGGCGCTCGGCGCCTACATCGTCTGGGAAGCGAAGAACCTGGGGATGTCGCGATGGCAGATCGGCAGGATGGCGGGCAATGTCGGGTTCGATTTCCTCCTCGGTCTCATACCGTGGATCGGCGCGGTCCCCGACTTCTTCTTCCGCTCCAATTCGCGCAACCTGAAGATGATCAAGCTGCATCTCGACAAGCATCACGCTGCTGGCGCGACGGTACCGGGCGAGGTCACGCGACGGGGTTAGCGCCCGTGCGGAATCCATTCATGTTCGCCCTCGACATTGTCGGCCATCGGCCGGCCGTAGCGGTCTGTGCTCGGCCGATAACGGAAACGCTGGATGATCAGCCGGCACGTAAGCGCATCGAGCTCTGGAACGCCGCTTGATCTCGTCACCCTGCAGCGGCTGACCAGCCCGGTTGGCTCGACCCTGAACAATATGCCGACGACACCCCCAATACCCGCATCCGCGAGGTGCCGCGGATAATCGCGTCGCACGATCTCGCCGGCGATCTGCTCTAGCTCCGTGCCGCCGCCGCCCGCTCCATAGCCGGTGCCGCCAGTTCCGCCGCCCGCTCCAGCACCGACCGCAGGTCCCGTGCCAGTTCCGCCGCCTGAGGGCGCGGCGCTTGGCTTGACCGCAACGATGGGGGCGACGGACGGCGGAGCATGTGCCGGCTTCGGTCCGGGCGAACCGCCAAGTCTTTCCGGCGCCGCCTTGGGCGCCGATTCCCGGCGTGGCTGCATGCGTGGCGGTGGCTTGATGACCGGGGGAGGCGGAGGCTTTGCGAGCGTCACCTGGACCAGGCGCTCGACGATATCCGCGGTATGGCGGATGTCGACCCGAAGTCCGGTCACCAAAGCGAAAGCGAGCGCCAGTTGAACGACAACGACCGCGGCGAGCGCAAATGCGCGCTCCCGCGGTCGCGTGATTGACTTGCGCTCGGCGTAAGCGGGCATATCGGCGCCCGCTTAACTGCCTAGCGGTAGTAGCAGCGGTGCTTTGCGCTGACCGTGCGGTCGACCGCGCCGCCGGCAACCACGCCGCCGACTGCGCCGGCAGCCGCGCCCAGCAGGCCGCCGCCAAGCACCTTCGCTCCGACCACCGCACCGGTCACGCCGCCGACGACCTTGCCGGTAGCAGCCGAAGAATGGCGACAATATTTCCGCGCATAGTGGGTGCTGCCCTTATAGTGGTGCGTATGGGCATAGTAAGTTGTGTGCGCCTGAACCGGCGACACCATGGGAACGCCGCTCGTGACGACAAGGGCCGCGGCGCTCAGGATTTTGACGACTTTCTTCATTTCCCAGTCTCTCTCGTTCTGCTTTGCCTGTTCTAACGGGTATATCTGAACGGCGTTGCTCGTTTGCTTGCGGTAACGACGAACCGTGCGGCGTGAAAGACGCGCGCCATCAAGTTACCAGCCGGTTTAACGGCAACGGGCCCTGCCTGTTCCGTTATGGTGCCGAAACAGCCTTATGGTGATAAAAAACGCCGAAAGGGATGGCGATGACCCAGGACCAGAAGAAGGTTGCGGTCGGTGCTTCGACCGGGATTGCGGGGATGCTTCTGATGGTTTGGGCCTTTTCCGCCGCCATCGCCGCGCCGGCGATCGCCGACACCGCGGCGGACCGCCTCGCCTATGCGCTTCGGTGGGCAGTACCGCCTGCCTTGCTGTTCTTCGTCATGGTCGCCGCGGTGGGCAATGCCCGTTTCAATAGCGAAGCGATCGACCCGACCCTCGGCAAGGAAAGCGCCAAGATGGTCGTGGACGGCCGCGTCGCGGACAACACGCTGCAACAACTGGTACTTTTCCTGGTCGGCATGCTCGCTCTCGCCGTCAGCTTGCCGCTTCAACGCCTCGATATCGTCGCGGCCGTCTCGATCACCTTCGTGATCGTCCGGATCGCGTTCTGGATCGGTTATCGCATCCAGCCGGTCTATCGCGCCTTCGGGTTCGCCTCGACCGCTTACATGAACCTTGGAATGCTCGTCGCGTCGCTCTGGCTGTGGCTGGCAAGGTGAGCGCTCCGCCCGGCCCGGTCGGGATCTATGAACCCTACACGCGATGCGGAGATCTGGTCTTCCTCTCCGCGATCAGCTCCGCCCGGGAGGGCCACATGATCACGGGCAAGGTCGGTGCAGAGCTGACGCTGGAGCAGGGGCGCGAAGCCGCGCGGCGGGCGGCGGAGAATCTGCTGGCTGTCCTTGAGATTGCGGCAGGCCAGGATCGCATCGAGGGGATCCTGCTCGTGCGGGGCCAAGTGAACGCAACCGGCGATTTCACGCAAGTTCACAAGGTCATCGATGCCGCGTCGGAGCTGATCGTCGAACGGCTCGGTGAAAAAGGCCGCCACGCCCGGACGGCCCTCGGCTGCGCGACATTGCCGAACGGCAATGCGGTGACCCTGGAAGCGATCGCGCGGGTGAGCGCCTAGGGAACCCGCCGCCCGTCGATATTTCCGGCGCCGGCATAGCGGCAGACCAGATAATCGACGCGCCGGGTCGAGGCGATTGCGCAGCCGATCCGCGTCGTCGTCGGCCAGATCATCTGGGTGTAATGTGCCACATCGTCCCAGCTGCCGGTTCTGCTGATGTTCGGGAAAATTCCCGGCCGGAACCAACGCTTCTCCGACGTCCAGCCGGCGACCATCGCCTCGATGCTGAAGGCGCCACGCGAGCCCATCCACAGATTCTCGCCGGTACCGCGCCGCGCCTGACGGTTCGAATGCTCGAAACGCGCCGTCATCGCCAGCTGCCGCGCATAGGTGGCGGCCGCGGCACCAAGTGCGCCGTCCCAAAGCACCGGCGCCACGCCTGCGCGGGCTCGTTCGGCGTTGTGTGCAGCAAGGATGCGCGCAGGGAATTGCACGGCAAGAGAGTGTGCGTGCGCCGAACCTGACACGGCTACGCCGACCAGCGCCAAGGCCCAGCGAACGCGCAACTTTCCCTCCCCGTACTCCCGCCATGAAGCTAGAGAGCGCGCGAGCAACTTCGAGAGCGCAGCTCCCAACGCTGCCGCCCGGCTGACTCGGTTCGTCGTAAATAAGCCGGTGGAAAGAGGGGCTTAACGCCCCTTAGTCGCCGCTAATCGCGGGATCGATGTTCTCCGGATGGT
>Ga0070664_100003473_pt1 | contig 12721 bp, 9 predicted proteins | sample KBSC73metaG_FD_65863 | JGI IMG/M metagenome (GOLD analysis project Ga0070664, IMG submission 65863) | Corn rhizosphere microbial communities from Kellogg Biological Station, Michigan, USA - KBS C7-3 metaG | ecosystem: Host-associated > Plants > Roots > Rhizosphere > Soil ... | reverse complement strand
ACAAGATTGAATACTTTACAAAAAACACCATTGATAAACCATACAGAAGCAATTAGAAAATTTAGAATTTGATATTTCCTCGTTTCTTTCATAATGATGCATTATTTTAACAGTTTAAGAATGGCACCAAAAAACCAGTTCTCATCGGCCTTTATCATTGTTTCCATTCCCTTATCCATTTTATTTGCAAGTGCATGAATGTCTGCAATGGTTTTTGTGAACTGTTTTGCCTCAGTAGTGGTTTCATCTACCTTTTCCATTTGAGACAATTCTCTTAACAAAGGCTCTACCTCTCTTTTTTTTCGTTCCCTGGCAATTCGCTTGGCTATTTCCCATACATTTTTTTCAGCCCTGAAATATTCCTTCCTGTCGCCGGGAATATTATCACGATAAATTAAATTCCAGTTCATGAGGTCCCGTAAATTGGTGTTGGCATTTCCACGTGATATCTTGAGTTCCCCCATTACATCGTCTGTAGTCAGCGGTTTTTCTGTTGCCAAAAGCAAGGCATGAACCTGTGCCATGGTACGATTGATACCCCACTCTCCGCCAAGCCTGGCCCAGGTTTGAATAAATTGCTTTTTGGCCTCTTTTAATTTCATAAATCAAAGTTATATTATTTTCTGAACTTTCAATAATTAATGAAAGTTTATTTTGTGGAGAAATTTTTGCAAGTTGTCAAACTTGCTATTTATGATAATCTGGATTTAATAACTTTCATTAAAATTTGGATATGCTTAAGAAGATTTTATTAGGCTTGTTGATTGTTTTATTATTAGCGCAGTTTTTTCAGCCCCCTCATAATAATGGTGCTGCTGTAACACAGAATGATATTAGCCACTCGGTTCAAGTACCAGATTCAGTTATGGGGTTACTAAAAATTGCCTGTTATGACTGTCATTCCAACTACACCCGGTATCCCTGGTACAGTAAAATTACCCCCGTGAATTGGTGGTTAAATGATCACATTAACGAGGGGAAACGCCATTTAAATTTTTCTCAATTCACAGGTAGTTACAAAAGAAAAATGAAAAAGCTCGAAGAGTCATCTGAACTAACAGAAAAACATGAAATGCCTATCAGCTCTTATCTATGGATTCATAAAGATGCCAGGCTAAATGAAGCACAAAGGAAAATGATTGTAAACTGGGCAAACAATTCGCGCCAGCAATTGCAACAGGATTCTATACGTACAGCCAGCATACAGTAATTATCGTTTTAATCCAGCTGCCTGTTTCAAACTGTCATCATCTTTTTTTTGATCCACTGGCTGGTTTGTGGGCGACCACATTTGATTGGGTCGTACTTCCGGTTGCGCCGGTTGTGATTGTACAGGTTTGGTAGGGCGATAAAATTCTTTAAATATCAATCGCAGGTTTTGGTCGTAAGTAAAATAATTATAGATCCAGTTAATAAATGTCATAATCCGGTTCTTAACTCCCAGGATTAAAAAAAGGTGAAGGCTCATCCAAATCAGCCATGCCAAAAAGCCGTTTACGTGAAGCTTAGGTTTTGGAATATCCACTACAGCAAGATTTCTTCCGATAGTAGCCATTGAACCTTTATCATGATATTCAAATTCATAGATCCTGTTCGATTTGCTTTCCATTAAAACCAGGTTCCTCGCCAATACATCTGCTTGTGCAATGGCCACCGAAGCCACCTGTGGATGACCCTTTGGATATTTTGGAGTTTCCAAATAAGCCAGGTCACCCAACACGTAAATATTCTCTGTCCCCTCTATTTTACTATGCCTATCCACTTTAATTCGATTACCACGAACAACTAATGATTTATCAATTCCTTCAGGTACATTTCCTTTGATACCGGCAGCCCATATCACGGTTTTTGCCGGAATAGTTTTACCATCTCCCAATAATACCTGTTCTCCATCGTAGTCCTTAACCAGGGTGTTCGTCATTACAGTCACGCCCATTTTTGTCAAATAGCGACATGAATCTTCGGAAGATTTTTCGCTCATCGGCCCAAGTGTTCTGGGACCACCTTCCAGCAAATAAATGTTCATTTTACTGAAATCGTGTTCGGGATAGTCCTTGGGTAAAACAAATCGTTTCATATCTGCAAGCGCCCCCGCCACCTCCACACCTGTTGGCCCACCACCTGCAATAACAATATTCATGAATTTTTGGTATTGCAAAGGATCCTTGGCCAGCAGGGCATCTTCAAAATTCTGAACCAGGCGATGGCGGATTTGCAGTGCTTCTACCGTGGATTTCATTGGAAACGCATTTGCAGAAAGGTTTTGATTACCGAAAAAATTGGTATCAGCACCCATAGCTAATACCAAAACGTCATAAACGATCTCTTCCGTTTCTGTTATGATTTTATTTTGTGCAGGTACCACTTCTTTTACTTCCTCTACCCGGATACGCACGTTCTTGCTATTGTGAAAAGCTTTCCGAAGTGGAAACGAAATATTGCTTGCATCGAGAGCTGCTGTTGCTACCTGGTAAAACAGGGGTTGAAACTGGTGATAGTTGAAACGATCGATCAAAAGAACGCTAAAGCCGGGCTTATTATTTAATTTTCGTGCTAAACGAAGCCCTGCAAAACCTGCTCCTACAATCACAACTTTTACGGCCATACAGTGTTATTTAAATGGCAACTATCAATTTCCATGAACATGTTTTCTTAATACAATAATCGAACCTTGATTGTATTCGGCACTTCCTTCAAAAGCTGAGACGCCTGGTTTGAAATTTTCTTGTCGACATCAACCACCACATAGCCAATACTGTCATTGGTTTTGAGGTACTGGCCAACGATATTGATTTTGTTTTTTGATAATTGCGTGTTGATTTGACTCAGGACGCCTGGGACATTTTCATGAATATGGAGAATGCGATGAGATCCTTCCTGTGGTGGCAAAGACAGTGCGGGAACTGTATGTGAACCCAGACTAATTCCTTTTTCCAAATAGTTTAGAAGCTTGTTGCTTACATCTTCGCCAATATTTTGCTGAGCTTCTTCAGTGGAACCGCCAATATGCGGGGTTAATATAACATTTGGTAATCCTTGCAATGGTGATTTAAAGCTGTCACCGTTTTTTTCAGGTTCAACCGGAAATACATCGATAGCTGCTCCAGCCACCTGCCCGGTTTCCAAAGCCAGCGCAAGGTCATCCAGGTCAATTACCTCTCCTCTTGCATAATTAATAATAATTGCCCCATCCTTACAGTATTTCAAGCTCTTCCTGTTGATGAGGTTTTTAGTTTGTGCTGTTTCCGGAACATGTAACGTAATAACATCTGCTTTGCTCATAACATCTTTAAGTGTCTTCACGTCCATTGCATTACCAAGAGGCAACTTGGTTTCCACATCATAAAAAATCACCTTCATTCCCAGTGCTTCAGCCAACACACTCACTTGTGTACCGATATTTCCATAGCCGATAATTCCGAGCGTTTTACCTCGCAACTCGTAGCTGCCTTTTGCTTCCTTCAACCATAATCCCTTATGTGCGGACGTACTTTTGTCAGGAATTCTTCGTATAAGCATTATTGCAGCGCCAATCACTAACTCAGCTACAGACCGGGTGTTAGAATAAGGCGCATTGAAAACGGCGACGCCGTGGTCGGTTGCTGCGTTTAAATTGACCTGGTTTACACCAATGCAGAAACAACCAATAGCCTGTAGTCGTTGGGCAGCGTTCAAAACCGTGGGCGTGATTTGTGTTTTGGAACGAATGCCAAGAATATGTGCATTTTTTATGGCGTCGATCAGTTCTGACTCAGGTAGCGCCTTTGATAAACGTTGCACTTGTGTATAACCGTTTCTTTGAAAATTTTTTACCGCAATTTCACTGATGTTTTCAAGTAGGAGTACGTTAATTTTTTCTTTGGGATAGCTTGTTTTGGTTTCCATGCGGCAAATATCCGGCATAAAATTTTTGTTCACCGAAATTGGATTTGTTTTTGCGGTTCTTTCGAATAATTTTACCGATGAACCCAATTTCGTATTGAAAAATTATTGTTTTGAAAACCATTATTATCACCCTTTATCTGGCTATTAGCCTTTGGAGCTGTCAATCTGCTGCCAACGGAAACCCAAAAAAACTGCAAAAAGATACTGTAATCAGTATAGCTCCGAAACCGTCCTTAAATCCTGCTGAGTATAAACGTTATCACGACATGGTTGCCGGTTTCGTCGAAAAAAATCTTTCATCAAGATATTTTAATGGCGGTATTCTGGTTGCGAAAAACGGAGTGCCTGTTTTTGAACGTTATACCGGTTTCAGCAATTTGAGAGCAAAAGACTCAATGACCGCCGAAACTCCTATGCAAGTGGCTTCCACCGGCAAAACCCTGACCGCTGCCGGCATTTTGAAATTAGTTGAAGTAGGAAAAATTGGCCTGGATGATCCGCTGGAGAAATTTTTTCCAAATTTTCCTTACACTGGAGTAACAATTAGAATGTTGCTGAACCACAGAAGTGGGTTACCTAATTACTTATATTATTTCGAACAAAAAAAGTGGAAAAGAAATCAGCCTGCCACTAACCAGGATGTGGTGAATAGCTTATATGAATGGCATCCACCGTTGACATCACTCACAGGGAAGCATTTCAGTTACTGCAATACCAACTATGTATTACTGGCATCAATTATAGAAAAAGTTAGTGGGGTTCCTTATCCCCAGTTTATGAAGGAAAATTTCTTTACTCCATTGGGAATGGCAAACTCGTTTGTTAAAACACAGGCCGATTCAGCTAATGTGGTGTATTCCTACAAAGCAAATGGAGGATTATGGCTTCCGGATTTTTCTGACGGCCCTTATGGAGATAAAAACATTTATTCAACCTGCCGTGACCTTTTAAAGTGGGACCAGGCTTTGTATAATGGATTTATTCGCCAGGATTTATTGGATTCGGCATTCAAACCTTATAGTTTCGAAAGACCAGGTATTAAGAATTATGGACTTGGCTGGCATTTAATGTTGCTTCCCAACAATAAAAAAGTCATTTATCACAATGGCAAATGGCATGGGTTTACGTCTGCATTTGCACGTTTAACCGATGAACGTGTCACCATCATCATGACATCAAATAAATACAACATGGGTGTATACCAGATGTCGAAAAAAATGTACAACCTCTTTGGACCTTATGATGGTAAGAATGACAACTCCAATGATGATGAAGGTGGCAGCAAATAATTCTGCACAATAAATTTTTAGGTCATTGTTCTTTGCTGAAGTACAAGGTACTTTGCAGCAAATTAGTTTTGTGTACGTTTTGAATGCACAGGAGATACGGGATTGGGACCAATTTACCATTGCATACGAACCCGTAAGTTCTATAGATTTAATGGAGCGTGCCGCAACAAAATGTGTAGAATGGATTGAAAAGCAAAACTGGCAGCGTAAAACTTTCAAAATTTTTTGTGGCAAAGGCAACAACGGTGGCGATGGGCTGGCTATAGCACGGTTGCTTTACGAATTAGGCTACAACATTTCTATTTATATACTCGAATTTGGAAAGCCAGGTTCTCCAGATTTTCAAACAAACCTGCAGCGGCTGCATGAGCTTTCATTTACCGAGATCTATTTTATCCAATCAAATGAAAACTTTCCGTTAGTAAACAGCAACGAAATTTTAATCGATGCCTTATTTGGTTCAGGATTAAATAAACCACTGGATGGTTTATCTGCCGATCTCGTTGAACATACCAATAAGTCAAGTGCTGTGATTGTGTCCATTGATCTACCAAGCGGAATGTTCATTGACAAATCTTCAAGAGGAAATAAGGTTATAGAGGCCAAACATACACTTACATTCCAATGCTACAAATTGGCTCTGTTATTACAGGAGAATGCATTAGTAATTGGTGAAGTACACGTGTTGGACATTGGTCTCAGCCAGGAGTTCTTGCAAAATCAATCACATGATCAGTTTTTTGTAGACGAAAAATTAATTCGGCAAATTTTCAAACCCAGGAATCAATTTGCACACAAAGGAAATTTTGGCCATGCACTGATAGTAGCTGGCAGTTATGGAAAAACTGGTGCTGCAGTGCTTGCAGCTAAAGCTTGCCTGCATTCCGGGGTGGGTTTGCTTACCTGTTATGTTCCTAAATGTGGTTATGAAATTATGCAAACATCTTTGCCTGAAGCAATGGTGATGACTGATGAAAATGAAACAATTGTTGCTCAATTGCCAGAGGGTATAGAAAAATATTCCGTGATTGGAGTCGGCCCTGGGATAGGCACAGCCAATGAAACCCAGAACTTAATTTCTTTCATTTGCAGGCGTTATAAAAAGCCTTTGGTAATTGATGCAGATGGATTGAATTGTATCTCGCAAAAGCAGTACTTATTACAAGAGCTTCCTGCCGATTCAGTACTTACGCCACATCCGAAAGAATTTGATCGATTGTTTGGTGAACAACAAAATGATTTTGATAGGTTGGCATCGTCGATAGAAAATTCTCAACGATACAAAATAATTATTGTCTTAAAATCACATCACACTGCAATTGTCACGCCTTCGGGAAAGATCTTTTTTAACAGCACAGGCAATGCAGGGATGGCCAAAGGCGGTAGCGGTGATGTATTGACAGGAATGATTACTTCACTAGTAGCACAAAATTATTCTTCCGAACATGCGGCGATTTTAGGCGTTTATCTTCACGGATTGGCCGGAGATTTTGCTGCGAATGCTTTAAGCCAGCAGTCAATGACGGCGACAGATATTATTACTTACCTTTCAAAAGCTTTCTTGTCCCTGAAATAATATAAAGTAGTGCTTCCGGCAATTTGTTTTGATAAACCTGCCAGTTTTTAATAGATGAAGAAGACCATCCTCATTTTTATTATACTTCTTTTGATAAAACTCGTCTTGCAGCAGTTACTTATTCACCCTGCCTACGATTTGCAAAGGGATGAATACCTCCATTTAGACCAGGGAAAACATCTTGCCTGGGGTTATATATCCGTGCCACCCGTGACTTCATGGATTTCGTGGCTAATTAATTTTTTAGGTGGAAGCACATTTTGGGTAAAGTTTTTTCCTGCACTGTTTGGAACATTAACTATTGTTGTGGTTTGGAAAATAATTAAGGAACTAAATGGAAATTTATTTGCACAGGCGATCGGTTGCCTTGCTACCCTATTCTCAGTTTTGCTTCGTATCAATATTTTGTATCAGCCTAATTCACTAGATATATTTTTCTGGACGCTGACATATTTCAGCGTGATCAAATACATCAACACCAATACTTCGAAATGGCTTTTTATTGCAGCAATCGCAATTGGTTTTGGATTTTTGAGTAAGTACAATATTGTTTTTTTGATCATAGGGTTATTCATTGGTTTATTATTAAATCAAAGCAAATTTTTTAGAGAGAAACGTTTGTATGTGGCTGCCTTAATAACGTCCATCATTATTTTACCGAATATACTGTGGCAGGTAAATAATCATTTTCCGACTATTCATCAATTAAAAGAGCTATCCACTACGCAGTTGGCCAATGTGCAGAGAGCAGATTTTGTGAAAGAACAGGTCCTCTATTTTCTCAATTCAATTTTTATAATCATAATTGCTTTCGTTGGGTTTTTAATTTACCCACCGTTTAAGAAGTATCGATTTGTTTTGTGGAGTTACTTAGTTGTGATTGGTCTCTACATTTTTCTTAAAGCAAAAAGCTATTATGCCATTGGCCTGTACCCGGTGCTGATTGCATTTGGATCTGTTTATGCCGGGCATTTGCTAAATTCTGGCTGGAAGACGTATTTAAAACCAGTTGCAATTATTTTTATTCTCGGTTTATTTATCCCGCTGGTTCTGATTGCATTTCCAATAAAAAGCCCGGCAGAAATTGAAAAGAATAACCTTGTGTATAAGGAGTTTGGCTTGTTAAGGTGGGAAGATGGAAAGGACCATAACCTGCCCCAGGATTTTGCCGATATGATTGGCTGGTCTGACCTCGCCAGGAAAGTCGACTCTGTATATTCTCAATTGGCGCAAAAGGAAAACACATTAGTATTCTGTGATAATTACGGTGAAGCGGGCGCAATTAACTACTATTCGAAATTTAAAAATGTGAATGCTGTCACCATGAGTGCAGATTATATCAATTGGATACCCTTGGTCAAGCCCATAAAAAACGTCATCTTGGTACAGGAAGCAGGTGATGACGATCCACAAAGAACCAGGGAGAAGCCATGGTTTGAAAAAATTGCATTGGTTGGCATGAACGACAATCCTTTTTCGCGTGAGCAGGGAACAAAAGTTTATTTGTTGCAGGGCGCGAAGGTGGACATTAATTCAATTCTTGTAACAGAAATCAAAGCTCGCAGTAAACATTAGCTATAAGATGGTATCCCAACATAATAAAAAAAGAAGAAGCGCTTTGCCAGTTCAGCAGATGATATTGCTGCAAATTTTTATAGTATTCCCTTACTGATTTTGTTACATCCACATTAATTTCTACCGCATTCAAAATCCACTTCAACCCCTATCTTTGCCGCCACAAAATCTAACCAGACAAGTATGAATTTTGACCAGTTTATGTATTTAGTTCCATTAATGGGACTTATAGGATTGATGTATACGATATGGAAATTCTTTTGGGTAAACAAGCAGGATGAGGGCACGGACCGTATGAAGGAAATCAGCACGTACATTGCTGAAGGTGCGATGGCATTTTTAAGAGCTGAATGGAAAATCCTAACCTACTTCGGAATTATTGTGGCACTGTTGCTAGGTTTTATGGGCGCTTCAAATAAAGAATCGCATTGGTCAATAGCCATTGCATTTTTAATTGGAGCCTTCTTTAGTGCCTTTGCTGGTTTTATTGGAATGAAAGCCGCAACCAAAGCGAATGTTAGAACAGCACATGCCGCACGTACGTCCCTGGCAAAAGCCCTTAAGGTTTCATTTACAGGTGGCTCCGTTATGGGAATGGGTGTTGCCGGTCTGGCTGTTTTGGGTTTAGGAGGTCTATTCATTGTTTTGTTGAAAATATTTGCCCCGGGTGTCGCTTCTACTTCACATGAGGTCACGCGGGCCATTGAGGTCTTAACTGGCTTTTCTTTAGGTGCAGAAAGCATTGCATTATTTGCACGTGTTGGTGGCGGTATTTACACAAAGGCTGCAGATGTTGGAGCGGACCTGGTGGGTAAAGTGGAAGCAGGCATTCCTGAAGATGACCCCCGTAACCCCGCTACTATTGCTGATAACGTAGGCGATAACGTAGGGGATGTTGCTGGTATGGGTGCCGACCTTTTCGGATCCTATGTCGCCACGGTTCTTGCCACTATTGTTTTGGGACACGAGGTCACTAACTCCGCTAAATCATCATTGAACGATGGTTTCGGTGGTTTTTCTCCTATATTATTACCAATGCTAATTGCGGGTGTTGGAATTTTATTTTCAATTATAGGAACCTGGTTTGTGCGCATTAGTGAAACATCAGGGACCAGCACCGCCGTTGTTCAAAGAGCATTGAATATGGGTAACTGGGGCTCCATTATTTTAACAGCCATAGCCTCATATTTTCTTTGCGACTTCATATTGCCTTCTGAAACCATGACTTTAAGAAACTTCTCTTTCACTAAAATGGATGTTTTCGCCTCTATCGCTGTTGGATTAGTGGTGGGTACTTTAATGAGTATTATCACCGAATATTATACTGCCATGGGAAAACGCCCTGTGTTGACCATTGTTCGTCAATCAGGAACTGGTCATGCAACCAATGTAATTGGTGGTTTGGCTGTGGGAATGGAATCTACCCTTCTTCCAATTCTAGTGTTAGCAGGTGGCATCTACGGATCTTATGCTTTCGCTGGTTTATATGGTGTAGCGATTGCGGCGGCTGGAATGATGGCCACTACCGCGATGCAATTGGCGATTGATGCTTTTGGTCCCATAGCAGATAATGCTGGGGGTATTGCCGAAATGAGTGAGTTGCCCAAGGAGGTTCGTGAAAAAACTGATACGTTGGATGCGGTAGGAAATACAACGGCAGCCACGGGTAAAGGATTTGCCATAGCCTCCGCTGCACTGACAGCTTTGGCTTTGTTTGCAGCATATGTCGGGGTTATTAATGCCAATGGCTATTTCATGGAGGGCATTAATATTTACAAGGCAAATGTCCTCGCAAGTTTATTTGTCGGCGGCATGATTCCTTTTATCTTTTCTTCCTTAGCCATTCAGGCGGTGGGCAAAGCGGCAATGAGCATGGTAGAAGAAGTTCGCCGGCAATTTAGAGAGATACCCGGCATTATGGAAGGGAAAGGAAAACCTGAATATGATAAATGCGTAGCGATCTCTACAGAAGCATCCATTAAAAAAATGTTGGCTCCGGGTGCGATTGCGATTCTTTCACCGCTTATTATTGGGTTTTTGTTGGGCCCTGAGTCATTGGGTGGATTTTTAGCAGGCGCCACAGTAAGCGGCGTTCTTATGGGAATGTTTCAAAACAATGCAGGCGGTGCGTGGGATAATGCCAAAAAGAGCTTTGAAAAGGGAGTAGAAATCAATGGCCAAAAATTTTATAAGGGCTCCGATCCTCATAAAGCTTCCGTTACTGGCGATACAGTTGGTGACCCTTTTAAAGACACATCCGGACCTTCAATGAACATACTTATTAAATTAATGTCTATTGTGTCTTTGGTGATTGCACCGACCCTTGCAAACGTTTATGAAAACAAGGATGTAAAAAAATCTGAAATCCGTGCAGCGAATTCAAAACCTGTGCAGTCTATTATTTCTACAGCACCCGAAATCAATCCAGCGAATACAATTTATTTAAAATAGTTCTGCTTTGTGAGAGACAAAAAAGTTCCCCGCTCCTGCTTAGGCGGGGACTTTTATTTAGTTTTGGCCTTCAAAAACCTGATCCAAAGTGTTTGTTTTCAAATAATTCTGCAATAATCTTCGTCGATTTGTTTACGATACCTGTTCGGCTCATCCTGCTAATGGGTGCAATCCATTGGTTGTTAGGTCAATTTTGCTAGATTTACTTCATGCCTCCGGCTTTACTTTATTATGCCATTCCAGGCTTTCTTTTATTGCTTTCCTTAGAGGCCTGGTTTTCTTATCGCGAGAACAAGCATTTATATGAAACAAAAGATACCTGTAGTAGTTTGGGACTAGGAATCGGAAATGTGGTTATAGGGTTTGTAACCAAAGCCTTAATCTTTGCTCTTTTCACCTTGCTGTATAAATACCGGTTTTTTGAACTGGATTCGACGAAGTGGTGGTTTTGGATCTTGTTGTTTTTAGCCGATGATTTTTCTTATTATTGGTTTCATAGAACAGCGCATAATGTAAACTGGTTTTGGGCTTCGCATGTTGTACACCATTCTTCGCAACATTATAATCTGGCTGCAGCATTAAGGCAAACATGGACAGGCAACTTAACCGGCTCGTTTTTATTCTGGGCCTGGATGCCATTAGCCGGATTTCACCCGGTATGGGTTTTATTCATGCAACAAATCAGTTTGATCTATCAATTTTGGATTCATACCGAAACCGTGCAAAAACTTCCGAGGCCTCTCGAATTTATTTTGAACACACCTTCACACCATCGTGTACATCATGGCAGCGATTTAAAATACCTGGATAAAAATCATGCGGGCATTTTAATAGTCTGGGATCGTTTATTCGGAAGTTTTCAGCCCGAACAAGAGAGACCTACTTATGGGTTAACTAAAAATATCAGCTCCTTTAACCCAATTGTTGTTGCATTAAAAACCTGGGGAGAACTTTTTAAAGCTGCGATTCATTCCGGAAGTTTTATGAACGCCATCAATTATTTTATTCAAGCTCCAGGCTGGAGTCATGACGGAAGCACAAAAACCGTCAAACAAATGAGGCAGACTTCGAAAAACTTAGAATAATGAAATCACTCATTGTATAAGATTGAAAACGAACGACGCTTAGCGATGGCCATCTATCATAACGGTTGCTCATTCTTTCAATTTTCCGATCTCCCCTTCTCTCCATAACTTGCGGCCTCAATTTTCCAACATGAGTGCTTCTGCCGAAGTCAAGCGAATAACCACCAACACACTGCAAAAAATGAAATCATCGGGAACTAAAATCTCAATGATCACAGCCTATGACTTTTCTTTTTCCAAAATATTTGACGCAGCAGGAATTGATGTGATTTTGGTCGGAGATTCAGCATCCAATGTAATGGCAGGTCATGAGACTACATTACCCATTACTCTTGATCAAATGATTTATCATGCCAGTTCGGTAATTCGTGGTGCGGGTAGATGCCTGGTAGTTGTTGATCTTCCTTTTGGGTCTTATCAAAGCAATAGTGACATTGCGTTGGCTTCTGCTATCCGTATCATGAAGGAAACCGGTGCTCACGCCGTTAAAATGGAAGGTGGTGAAGAGGTTATTGAATCCATGAAGAGAATTATTGGTGCAGGCATTCCGGTGATGGGACATCTTGGTTTAACACCGCAATCGATATATAAATTTGGCACCTATAATGTTCGTGCTAAAGAAAAAGCTGAAGCTGAAAAATTAAAAAAGGATGCAAAAATGTTGGAGGAAGCAGGATGTTTTGCAATTGTATTGGAGAAGATACCAGCAGTTTTAGCTAAAGAAGTTTCACAAAGTTTACATATTCCAACAATCGGTATTGGAGCGGGATCGCATTGTGATGGGCAGGTTTTAGTAATGCACGATATGCTTGGTATTAACACAGAGTTCAAGCCAAGATTTTTACGTCAATACTTAAACT
>Ga0070664_100003471_pt1 | contig 12732 bp, 10 predicted proteins | sample KBSC73metaG_FD_65863 | JGI IMG/M metagenome (GOLD analysis project Ga0070664, IMG submission 65863) | Corn rhizosphere microbial communities from Kellogg Biological Station, Michigan, USA - KBS C7-3 metaG | ecosystem: Host-associated > Plants > Roots > Rhizosphere > Soil ... | reverse complement strand
CGATGCGCGAAAACTTCCCTTCCCTGACGCCAGCTTCGACGTGGTGCTCTCGAGCATGGCGCTGCACAACATTTACAACGCGGGCGAGCGGCAGACCGCCGTGCGCGAAATCGCGCGCGTGTTGGCGCCTGGCGGGCGCGTGCTCATTGTCGACGTGCGGCACACGTCGAAATACGCCGCCACGTTGCGCGACGCAGGGCTGACGGATGCGCGCTGCGTGCAAGGCGTGTTCTCGTATCTGCTGACGCTGATCACGTTCGGCTCGGTGCGATGGGGCTACGTGATCGGCAGCAAATCGTGATGCGATTCAGACGTCGCCGAATATTCCGTGGGCTCGATCCCACCGGCCGACGACTCTACTGCCCAGCGCGCTCACCAGAAAAAGCATGCGCAGGCATGTCGATCGCATCGCCGCTGCCGTTGCATCCGCGACGCCTGGCAGTTACGATCGCGTCCGTTCGAGGCGAGGTCGCCAATCTGGTTCGATTCACGTTTGCGGTCGGCCATGTGACCGGCTGTAAGTCGTTTCGAACATGAGGAAGATTGATGGTGAGCCTAAATTTCGGGAGTTGGAACCAGATTGGCGAATGGTTGAAACGGCTTGAAGCGATTCGGGAAGCGGCCTGAGCAATGCGCCGTTTAGTCATTGTCTTGAAGTAGAGTCGGGCGCAAGGAGAGGCCGATGGCCATTCGGTACCATCTCACTACCCTATTCCTGCTCGTGCCGCTGGGCGCGGCGACGGCTGCCGAGGCACAGGTCCAACCAGAAATCGCCAAGCGCTATTTCGAGGAAGCCACGAAGCTCTGCGAGCGGGATGCGGGCCGGCTGTGGGGCGTGTCCCTCTGCGGTCCGATGGTGATTGCCGACCCGGCGACCGGAACGCGTGCCACGAGCCAGCCGGAACCCGCGGGGCCGGTACCCCGCTTCTCGGGATTCGCGGACGGCCCGGTCATGTGGGGCGGCGTGCGGTGGTTCGCCTTCCCCTTGTCCCTGCTCCCCGCGAACGCCGCCGACGAGCGCCAGCAGGTAATGATTCACGGCCTGTTCCATCGCATTCAGCCCCAGCTGGGGCTCATCACGGAAGACGGCTTGAACGAGCATCTCGATTCGCTCGAGGGGCGCGTTTCGATGCGGCTCGAATGGCGCGCGCTCCGCCGGGCGATCGAATCGAGCGGGAGCACTCGCGCCGAGGCGATCGCCGATGCGCTCGCCTTCAGGCGCGAACGCCGCGCGCGATTTCCGGGCGCGGCGGAGAACGAACGGCGCGAGGAGATTCGCGAAGGGCTTGCCTCCTACACCGGCATCGCGGTCTGGGCTGATTCGCCCGCTGATGCCCATCGTGCCGCCGCGTCAGCGCTCGCGTCAGGCGATGCGATGACCGCCCTCGTCGGGAACTTCGAAGCCGCGTCCGGACCCGCCTACGGCGTACTGCTGGACGATCTCATGCCGGGATGGCGCCGACAGGTCCGCGCCACCTCGGACCTCGGCGACATGCTCACCTCCGCAATCAACAGACCGCCGACGACGGATCTTGCCTCCGCAGCGGCGCGCTACGACGGGGCGACGCTGCGGGCCGCGGAGGAGGCGCGCGACCGCGCGCAACAGGCGCGAGTCGCCGAGCTGCGCCGACGCTTCGTCGATGGACCCGTGCTGACGATGCCGGCAGTAGGTAAGGGGACCAGCGACACCCGCGACAGCGTCGGCATACCGGGCGCAGGTACTGTGTACTTTCACGAGTTCACGCAATCCGGTGAGTGGGGCCGCCTACAAGTCAACAACGGCGTCTTGCGCGGTGCCGATGGAGCCACGCTTTCCGTGCCGGTGACCGGACCACTCGAAGGGACCACTCTGCGGGGCGACGGCTGGACCGTCACCGTCAATGGAGGATGGGTCGTGCAACGGGCAGCGCGACCCGGCTCGTTCGTCATCGTTCGCAATAAGTAGTTTTGCCGATCGGCCGCTGAGACAGCCACATGGCGATTCGTGCGATCCTCTTCGATCTTGGAAACACACTGGTCGGCTATTACACCTCGGGAGAGTTTCCAGTCGTGCTGCGCCGATGTGTACGGGAGTGTGCATCGGCGCTGGGCCAAACCGAGGATCGTGGTCGGGACGAGGACCTGTTTGAGCGTGCGTTGCTTCTAAATCGGGAGCAATCCGATTACGCCGTTTGGCCGCTGTCGGCCCGCCTTCAGGAATTGTTCGGCGCGTACGAGTCGATCGACGAGGCATCAGCTGAGGCGCTTGCCACAACGTTCCTGAAGCCCATCTTCGCCATCGCCCGGCTGGATCCGCAAGCCATTCCTCTTCTCGAAGCGCTGCGCGGCCGCGGGATCAAGACCGCCATCGTGTCGAACACACCCTGGGGCAGTCCAGCCAGTGCGTGGCGCGCCGAGCTGAGTCGCCACGGGCTCCTCGACAAGGTCGACGCTACGGTGTTCTGCATGGACGTCGGTTGGCGTAAACCTCATCGCGCGCCGTTTGATCGAGCCCTATCGTTGCTGGACGTGGCACCGGCAGATGCCCTCTTCGTAGGTGACGACCACCGATGGGACATCGTCGGTGCTCAGAATGCCGGTCTCCGTCCGGTTCTTCTCGAGTCGGGTGTGTCGGAGTTACGTCACGACCATCTTAGGATTCCGAATCTTGCTGGCATCATCGCGCTGCTAACCGAGGCATCGCTATGACCAACATGCGGGCAGCGCGTCCTGGCACGGCTTGCAGGCGGCAGCGGCTGGCGTGGGCGCAAACACAACATCAAGATGAGTGAGACCCTTTCTCGCCCGTTCTACGCTGAGTACGCGTGGGCGTTCGATCTGCTCATTGACCGGCCTGTCGAGAAAGAATGCGCCGTGATGGCCGCCTGGCTTGTGGACCGGCAGATTTTGCCAGGAGCGGCGATCCTCGATGCCGGCTGCGGGACGGGCCGATACGCCCGTGAACTGGCACGCCGTGGCTACATTGTCCATGGCGTGGACCGGTCGCCAGAGCTCATAGAAGTTGCCAAAGGGACGGTCGAAGACCGGACCGGCGGCGTGTCTTTTGCGGTCGCGGACATCACCGTGCCGCCCACCGATCGATACGCCGCAATCCTGTGCCGGGGCGTTCTCAACGACATCATTGACGACGACCGACGCGACGCGGCTTTCGCAGCATTTGCTCGCACGCTTCGACCACACGGCGCGCTGATGCTGGACGTACGGGAGTGGGGCGCTTCTGCGGAGCGGAAGACGCGCGAGCCCATCTTCAGAAAACGGGTCTCAACTGATCGTGGGGAACTGACGTTTACCAGTGTTACCGAGCTCAATGCTGAACGCCGACTCCTGCTGACATCTGAGCGCCACGAACTTGTGGGGCGGGGCGACGAGCGCGTCAGCGATTATCAGTTCGTCATGCGCTGTTGGGAGCGTGAGGAGCTCGCTACGCTGTTCGCGCGCCACGGCTTCGGCAACATCCAGTACTTTGGTGCGTACGATCACGGCGTGGCGGTCGGTGCGACCGACCGTCTCGTCGCCGTGGCGCAGCTCCCGGGCGATCGGGACAAACCGTGAACCTTGGAGTTCTCGCCTCGCACGAGGGAACCACCCTTCAGAGCCTGCTCGATGCCTTCGCGGATGGGCGCATTCCGGGGCGGGTTTCGGTGGTGGTGAGCAACAATGGCGATTCTGGTGCATTAGCCAAGGCTCGCCAAGCCGGCGTTCAAGCAGTTCATTTGTCGTCGGCGACACATCGGGATCCCGCCACGTTAGACGCGGCGATTCGAGATGTGCTCATTGGCGCCGCTGTCGACGTCGTTTTTCTCGCCGGCTACATGAAGAAACTGGGTCCCTTCGTACTCGGAACATTCCAGGGAAGAATTCTCAATACTCATCCGGCACTCTTGCCGAGATTCGGCGGGCGTGGGATGTACGGAGATCGTGTGTTCGAGGCGGTGCTTGAGGCTGGTGAGGCGGAGTCTGGCGTTTCGATTCATCTCGTTGATCCCGAGTACGACACCGGCCGGATCCTGCGTCAATGCAAAGTTCCGGTTCTCCGCGATGACTCCGTCGACGATCTGAAGGCCCGCGTGCGGGCACGAGAGAAGGAGTTCGTGGTCGAAACGCTGGCTGCAATCGCGACAGGTGACATTCGTCTCAGCGCGGCGGCTGAGCCATCGTGAATTTGACGCTGACGGGTTTAGCTTGTGCGGAAGACCGGGTCACGGGCATCGGCGGTCCATTGCGCCCCGCGGATTGTCAGACCAAGCCAGCTCGAGCGAACCGATGAATAGCCATGTTTGGCGGTTAATCGACGTCCCTGCGCTGCTCCTGACAGCCACGCTTTGCGCGTCATCGGTGATGAGCAGCGGCGTGTCAGGCGACCGTGGCGGCGGTGGCACGGCATCGACGGAACGCATCACTGTCCTGTACGACGCTTTCGGCGCGATGACGCGATGAAGAAGGATTGCGCCCCGGCGCGGAGCCAACTCCCGAGTTCGTTAGACCGGGACAGGTTCGATTCCTGTTTGCGTTGGTAGCCTCCACCAGCCGCAAGTACTTGATGCTGTTGACTGAGTTAAGTGGTGAGCCTAAATTTCGAGAGTTGGAACCACCTGAGCCGGTGGTTGCAACAAGTGGAACATCTTCGCCGCGTGGCCTAGGTCCTCGGACAGACAGTCTCGTGGGCGGTTGCCGCGTGCTTCCTTACCTAGCCTTGCACGCGTGGAACGCCTTCAGTGTGTCTGCCGCCCATCGGACAACCGGAGCATTCGAATCGATAAGTCTGGCGTCGATCTGCGCAGCGCCAGTCTCAATGACAATAGAACATACGTTGCCAGTCGAACGCGATGCGCTCCTCGCGTCTACGTGGTGACACGCCGTCGCCGTCTCGCGCACCCGAGCAGCCCAGCAACCCCTGTTCCGACCAGCAGCAGGGAGGCTGGCTCGGGGACCGTCGCGTCGCGGACGAGGAACACGCCGATGCCGGAAGTCGCCGGCCAAGCCGAAGCGGAGTTGTACACGAAAGAATTCGGACCACACGTCTTAATTGAAATGCACGCGTACGTGTGAAGGATTGGAGTTGTCCGATCATCGATCCAGCCCAGTGCCGCATCATCGAACGTCGGCCCCACATAATTGAGGAATCTTGTTCGTGATGTCAGAGGCGCACCCAGGTCGACCACTGCTCCGGTGTGAGCTGTGCCAGGGCTAGAGGCATAAGTGATCCCGAACGCGTCGAACAGGTCCGAGACCTCCGTGCCAGTGGCCCAGTGAAATCCGTTGGAGGCGTGAGTCGAGACAGCGGTGCCGACCGATTGGCCCTTCGTCACTGACAGGTCGAGGAACTCAAGGGCCTTGCCGCCATTGTCGATGACAGTCAAGTCGTTGGCGGTGTTCAAGGTTCGCGTCCCCAGCAGAATGCTGTCGGCGGATGCCGGTGAAACTGCTCCTGAAGCGAAGAGCAGGGCGAGCGCCGCCAGGGAGGGACGGAACAAACCAAGCGCGACTCGCGTGAGCAACGGGACATAACGAGTATCCATCGCGCATCTCCTGATCACTAGTCTGCCGCGGTCTTGTCGCAGCAGACGAATGGAATTGTTGGAACGACCAGGTGGAAGAACTCGGCAAAGCGCATTTAAACTGGCCGGCCTCGTGCAACAATCGCGCCGGTGCAGGTGCGGAGTGCTGCAGCAGGGGAGAGCGTCGTCTACGTCAAGGAGCAGCTCGGACACGAGAAATCCAGATCACCGTCGACACCTGCGGCCAGCTGATCCCGGGTGCGAATCGCGGTACCGTCAGTCGGCTCGATGACGACGACGCGGCGCAACCATCTGCAATCCAGGCGCAGCACTAATCCTGATCCGTCTTCCGTCGTCCCTAGCTTCACGTGAGGACTATTCTCGGAGCTGATCAGGCGCAATTGAACCGTCTCCGTCCGTACCCTACGATTTCATGCGCGCTCTGAGGCAGCGCGTCGCCGAACGCGGACGGGCGGTCCCAGATGAAGTTGAACCACACGCGGCCCGATCCCGGAGGCTCACCGCCCACGTTCCCGCCGAAGAAATGGGACGAGTCTGGAAACGGCCCCGTCGTAGTCGCCATCTCCCCGTGTGTCAGCGGGATCGGACCGATCGAACCGCTGACGCTCTCGAACGTGCCATTAAACTGATCGCTGGACAGGTCGGCCTGGCCCGAATCGAAAATGACCACCGCGTTGAGTGTGTCGCCGGCGTGCAGCGGGCCGAATAGCGGTGTGACCTCCGATTCGGCCACGCCCTCGACAGTGAGAACAAGGTGAGCGGTTATCGGCTCCGCGGTGGCGGACATCGACACAGCCAGTGCCGCGATCGTGCCTAAGATGAGAACGGGCATTTGCACACGCACCCCCTTACAGCTCGCGACGGTGCCGAGGCGAGGCTCGCGTGCAAATTGCCGGACCTCAGCGGAGGACGATCGCCACCGTGCCGCGAGCGTCGACACGCCCACGAGCGGGTACGTAAGGGCGTCGGTACCGCTGGTCCCTCGCCGACGTGTAGAGGAAGGATCCGTCGGCCTTCACCGGTGATGGTGACTTTCCTACATTCCGGCGGCGTCTAAGCGTCACGCTTCGGGCCGCCGGCACCGCCGCGGGCCGGCCTTCGGCGTCTGGCGGCGGCCAGTTCATCGGGCGCCTCAAGGCGGTTTCGCGCGAAACGCGTTGCGCGGATACGCTGCTCGACGATATCGAGCGGGCGGCGACAGCTCGCTGGGCTGCAGATCCTCCAGCTCTCCGAAATGATTCCTCCGAGTCTGCCTGTACTTGTAGAACACGGAGGTTTTCATGTTTTCGTCACGTCTTGTGCTCGTATCTGCGTTTGTGCTGATGACAGGCGCGTGCGGGGGATACTCAGCCTCTGCTCCTTCACCGGTTCCATCGCCATCGCCATCACCGTCGCCCGGCCCGACGGGCGGTCCATCAACATCGGTCTCTATTCCCATCGGAGCAGAGACTCTCGGCAATCGTGCCTTCAACCCAGACGACTTGAGTGTGCCGGTTGGTTCCACTGTGACGTGGACCAACACCGACGTGGTCGCGCACACATCGACATCCGATACTCGAACTTGGGACTCCGGATCTGTCGCGCCACACGCACAGTTCTCCGTCACCTTCCAGGCCGCGGGGACGTTCCATTATCACTGTGCTATTCATCCGGGCATGGTTGGAACGGTCACCGTCCAGTAGCTACCCACGACCGATGTCGCAACGACTGTAAGCCGTGGCTTCGGCTTATCGCGAAACTCCACCGAGTCGTGTTTCCAACCAGCCGTGAACAAGGTGGAGGGCTTCATCCGTTCGCGGTGGCTCGCGTCTTGAGACGGGCACGCGTCAACAGCCGGCGCAACCGGATAAGAAGCGTTTCGATCTGGAGTGGGCGATCCCGTTGTATTTATCTGACTTCAAGAGGGTCACGACATGGGTAGAGGCGCCGGGACCACGTTCCCGCTGCCTATGGGCGCAAGCGCCCCAAGGTGCGGTCAGGCCTTCGAGCGCGGATCAATCCTCCATTCCCGTTTCGCGCCAGGATTTGCGAGGGGGCCAGCAACCCGCGTCCCCCCCGTGTCGTTGCCGAGAATGTCGGTCTCGATGTGATTGACGACATGTACCTGGGGCAGCGGCTGTCGGATCGCCATCGTCAGCTGCAGCGTATCCGGGTCGAAATCGACTTGTGCGTCGGCTACTACGGAGTTGGTGTCCCAGCCGTGCGCGTGGCGCCACGTCTCCAGGTCGACATACTGCTTCGCGTCGCCTTCGCCGTAGCCCTGGAACTGAGCAGGCATGTCCACGTACACGTTGCCATTGGCTTCGTTGCCAGGATTGAGGAACACGATAGCCGACCTGTCGCACTTCGCGAAGATGTTGTTCGAGATGATGTTGCCCGTCCCGGTGCCGCTTCCCCGGCGATCGGGCCGCGTGATCGCAAAGAGAGCGGAGTTGTCGCAGCGGCCGATCAGATTCTGCGCGACGATCAGTTTGTCGGTGGCATTGTCGAAGATCCCCGATCCCGCACAACCTCGCTGACCCGGCGTTCCCGGCTCGGCGTTGCGCACGTTCCAGATGACGTTGTTGTCAATCTGGTTCGTTTCGACGGTCATCTCCATGTGTACGGCCGCGCTGACCGACAGGACGTCGGCAAACACGTTCCGCGTGAGCCGGCAGTTGGCATTGCCGACGTCGAGCCAGATCGCGTTGGCGTGCCGCATGTGGCGCACCACGTTGCTCCGGAAGAGTAGATTGCGGGCATTGTGGAACTTGGCGCCGGCAGCTTCCCAGCCGCGTTCGGCGTCGGCCCAGCCGCACCACTCAATGAGGTTTCCTTCGATCAGCGTATTGCTCGTCCCCATGCCGCCGATGCCTTCCACGCCGCAATAGCGGATCGTGTTTCGGCGCAGGATGTGCGAGGCGCCGGCCTGCCGCGACGCTCCGCTGTTGGCGTCACGGCCGATCGATAAGCCGCCACCGTTCGCCCATTCGATCGTGTTGTCCTCGAGGATCCAGTGGTCGCCGCCGGCAGACGAGATCATGCCGAACTGCGGAAACGGATACGCATTGGCGGCGTGCTGAAAGGTCAGGCCCTTGATGCGGATAAAGCCAGCGCCGTTCTGGGCGGGAACGAACACCGCTTGACGAGTGGTCACTTCGATCACGTGGTCGGCCGGCGTTCCTGAGGCAAGGCGGATCTGAATGGCCTGTCCCGATGCTTCAACCCAGTAGCGCGCATCGCGGGAGCCACCGACCTCCTGCATGATCGGTCCGCCGCGGCGGCGCGGCGGTAATCCGTTTTGCGGCTGCGCCGGAACGGTGAAGTCGGGGAACGGCTGCAGATTCGCCGCCGCCAGTTCGCGCTGTTGTTCCACTGGCTCCAGCGGCTTGCCGTCGACGAACACCAATCCGCGCCGGCGCAGAAACGGCCCCATGTCGACCACGCGCGGATCGAGCCATGACCAGCTGGCCATGATGCTGGGCAGGGCGAAAGGCTGGTAGGCATCGGGGAACATCGCGCTGGCGAATTCGTGCCGCCATGCAGTGAGCGGCGCACCCTGCGCTCCGGGTCCACCTGTCGGAATGGCATGCTCTACCCAACCGTCCTTCAGCACTTCGGAACCTTTGATGACCACTTTGGCTCCGGGAGCGGCTTCGTAGCTGATCATCTGCGCCGGACTCGTCCCGCCGCGGGCGGGCCGCACGCATTCACGATAGACGCCCGACGCGATCACCACGCGCTCGCCGGGCTGCAGCAACTGGGCAGCTCTGTTGATGGTGCGGAAGGGGCGCGCCTTCGTGCCAGGGCCGTTGTCGTCGGCCTTCGCGTCGCCGTTGTCGACGTAATACGTCTTCGAGAACGTCAGCGGCTGTTCCCATGCGGCGTATGCCGTGCCGTCGGGCAGGCGATCCCCCGGCGCCACGGCGGTGCTGGCCTGCCCGAAGACATTGCGGCGGAAACTCGCTACCGCGCCCACGCCTCCGAGGCATTCGAGAAAGTGCCTGCGATTCATCTTTACCGCCCCACCAGCGTTCTGACCCGATAGACGCTGGTCACCGCCGTCATGTACAGCGTCTTGCCGTCGTCGCCCCAAGCACAGTTGGCGGGTGTCTCCGGCGGTGCAATCGTGCCGAGATGCGTGCCGGTCGGTGACAGCACCCAGACGCCGCCGGGGCCAGTCGTATACAGGTTCCCCTTCGCATCGACTTTCATCCCGTCCGCCAAGCCGTCGATCTTGCTCGTCACGTTCGCAAAGACGCGTCCGTTCACGAGCGTGCCGTCGGCGGCGACGTCGTAGCGCATGACGAGGTTCTTCGCTGGGTCTGAGTTATTGACGTAGAGGATCTTGCCATCGGGCGAGAACGCCAGACCGTTGGGACGATTGAGATCGCGCACCACCGCCTGAATGCGGCCGTTCGAGAACCGATAAACACCGTTGAACCGGAGTTCCTTGGCCGGATCGTCATCCTGCTTGGCGAGGCCGTAGGGCGGGTCAGTGAAGTACAGCGCGCCGTCCTTCGCGAACACCAGGTCGTTCGGGCTGTTGAAGCGCTTGCCTTCGAACCGAGAGACGACCGGCGTCAGCGTGTGATCGGGCGCGACGCGCGCGATCTGCCGCGCGCCGTGCTGCGCCACCCACACCGATCCGTCCGGCGCCTGCGCCATGCCGTTCGATCCGATGAAGGCGTCGGGCGTCCCATTCGACAGGCCACCCGCGTTCTCAATCACTATCTTGACCTCTCCGGCGGGAGTCGCCGAGCGGATGACGTTACCGGGCACGTCGCTGAACCAGAGCGTGCCGTCTGGTCGCCAGAGCGGACCTTCGGTGAACTTGAAGCCCCCGGCGACCTTCTCGATGACGGTACCGGGCGCGACGAGTGCGTCGAGCGCCGGGTCGAGACGCTCGATCTTGCCGACACCGGCGGGCGCCGCGGCAACCACCGCAGCAACGGCGAGCGTGTAGAACGCGAGGCGAGAATGCTGCCGCATGGACCGATTCTCCTAATCAACTCAACAAAATCTTTCGGGCCTCGGTTTCGGGATCGTTGACGATGCGGCATGTCGCGTCGAAGACCATCGTCGGGCAACCCTCGGGTGTGAACGGCGTCCAGGGAAGACCGGGTTGGCTGGGATTCCCCGTGCGCGCGAAGTTCGCCCAGGCCGTCGCCATGCGTTTGGCCAGCGCTTGCGCCTCCGGACCGTTGCCCGTCCCTTGCGCGCATCGCGCGGTATTGTCGAAGCAGAAGGCGAGCTCGGCGGTGTGCCACGCGCCGGCGTCCTCGAGCATCGGCGACTGCCAGGTGAAGTAGTAGGTGAACACCGGCGCACCCTGTTGCGCGTGCTTCATCGTGGCCATGCGGGTGACGTTGTTGCGCATGCCGAGACCATTCAGCCCCGCGCCACTGCACATGTAGGACAGCGTTCGAATGCTCTTGTGCGGATACGCCTTCTTCAGTGCGGCCACGAGTGCGGCGGCCTTCGCCTCCCCATAGCTTTTAGTCAGCGTGGCGAGCCACTCCGACTCGGTGGGGCGCGACGACATGCGGTTGCCCTCTTCGCTCACCGAGCCGATCAGCATCGGCACCTGCTTTGAGATCTCGGGCGCGCCGTCGAAGAACGCGCGCATCGTGACGACCTTGCCGTCGACGGTCGGACCAAATCCAACGCGGGGCGGCGTGCCGCGATCCGGGATCGGCCCTGCCCCCGCAGGCAACGGAGGATTCATCTTCGCGACCACGGCGTTGCCGACCTCGTTCAGCCTGGCCCACTCCACTCTCTGAAGCGCGGCGATGTCTTTGACGCCGAGCTCCGCGATGATCCGCCGTGAGAGCTCCCGGGACTGTTCGAGGCTTGGAGGGTTGCCGCCGCCGCCGGATTGCGCCGACGCCGTGTGGATCAGTCCTTTTGCCGACGGCATGCCGAGCAGCGTCGTGACCTTCGAGCCGCCGCCCGACTGGCCGTAGATCATCACGCGGTCGGGGTCGCCCCCGAAGCTCGCGATGTTGTCGCGCACCCATCGCAGCGCCGCCACGAGATCGGTCATGCCGACGTTGGCCGAATCGGCGAAGGCCGGGCCGCCGAGCTCGGAGACGTCGAGGAAGCCGAGCGCATTGAGCCGATGGTTGACGGTGACCGAAACGACGTCGTGATGACGCGCCATCTGCGCGCCATCCTGCGAGGCCAGCTCGTACGCCGACCCGAACGTGTAGCCGCCGCCATGGATGTAGAACATGACCGGGCGCCTGCCGGTGAGGCTTGACGTCCAGATGTTCACCTTCAGCATGTCCTCGCTCTGCCAGCCGTCGGTCCACTGAAAGAGGAAAGACTGCTCGCTCACCCAGTCGTGCAACCGCTGGGGGCAGTTGGCGCCGTAGATCAACGTCGGGTACTCGCCGTTCCAGGGAGTGGGAGGCTTAGCAGGGAGCCACCGATTCTCGCCGCCGGTCGGGGCGCCGTACGGCACGCCTTTAAAGGTGAGCACGCCGTCCTCGACGTAACCGCGCACCTTGCCGTACTGCGTGGTCGCGACGGCCGAACGGGGAGTGCTGCATGTGCCCGCGGGAACCGCGGCCGGTCCGTCCTTCACGTCGGCGAACGCGCCAGAGGAAGGCATCACGGCCGCAACTCCGGCGGCGGTGGAGAGACGCAGCAGTTCGCGGCGGTTCAGCGCTGGCCCATTCGAGCGTGATGATTTGGACATCCAATCTCCTTTCGGCGCGTCGCGCTCGTTCGCTGTAATTATTCGCCGGGCCAAAGTTCGCAAACGTCATCCATCGCCGTTGTTACCGGACGGTGACTTGCCGTTCGACTGTGGGCAGGTCGCGAGCGATGCTGTTGCATATAACGAAACGGGTGTTGCGTCAACGCCCGGATCGGGGCGGACGTTAGCATCGATCGGGCCGACAGACAACCACAAACTCCTAGCTGAGAACCCCTTGTCAGCGACGTACAACCAACCCGGTCAGCCTTTTCTCCGTCCAACGCAAATGCGCAGTCTCGCCTAGGATCTCAGCTGTGCCCCGCGTGCCCGAAGCTGGAAGCGCAGCAGCTCATCTTTGCGCGAGACCGAGAGTGACGTGACATCCAGGGAGATGAAACGATGAGATTTCTGCAGCAGGATCTCGGTTATGCATTCCGCCAATTGCGCAAGGCTCCGGGCTACACGATCACCGCTTTGCTGACGCTGGCGCTGGGCATCGGCGCCAACTCGGCCATCTTCACCTTGGTCAAC
>Ga0070664_100003469_pt1 | contig 12735 bp, 9 predicted proteins | sample KBSC73metaG_FD_65863 | JGI IMG/M metagenome (GOLD analysis project Ga0070664, IMG submission 65863) | Corn rhizosphere microbial communities from Kellogg Biological Station, Michigan, USA - KBS C7-3 metaG | ecosystem: Host-associated > Plants > Roots > Rhizosphere > Soil ... | reverse complement strand
GCGCGGGGGTGACCTTCACCACCCCGGTGCCGAACTCCGGGTCCACCAGCGTCGCGTCCGCGATGACCGGGATCTCCCGCTCGAGGAGCGGAAGGATGACCGTCTTCCCGACCAGGTCGCGGTAGCGCGGGTCGTCCGGATGCACCGCCACCGCGGTGTCTCCGAGCATCGTCTCCGGCCGGGTGGTGGCCACGGTGAGGAACCGCTCCTGACCCTTCACCGGGTAGCGAATCTCCCAGATCGACCCCTGTCGCTCCTCGTGCTCCACCTCGAGGTCACTGAGCGCGGTCTGGCAGTCCGGACACCAGTTGATGAGCCGGTTGGCGCGGTAGAGGAGCCCTTCCTCGTGGAGGCGGACGAACACCTCCAGCACCGCCCGCGAGCTGCCGGGGTCCATCGTGAAGCGCGAGCGGCTCCAGTCGAGGCTGGCCCCGAGGTGCTCGTGCTGCTCCTGGATGCGCGCCCCGTAGCGCTCCTTCCACTCCCAGATGCGACGGACGAACTCCGCCCGCCCCAGGTCGTGGCGCGACTTCCCCTCGGCGCGCTTCACCTCGCGCTCCACCACCATCTGGGTGGCGATTCCGGCGTGGTCCACGCCGGGCTGCCAGAGGGTGTTGAACCCGCGCATCCGGTGCCAGCGGACGAGGATGTCCTCGAGCGTGGCGGTCAGCGCGTGTCCGATGTGGAGCGAGCCGGTGACGTTGGGCGGGGGAAGGATGATGCAGTACGGCGGCTTGCTCGACGTGGCCTCGGCGCGGAAGCAGCCGGCGGCCTCCCAGCGCCGGTACCAGCGCGCCTCCACCTCCGCAGGCTCGTAGGCCTTCGGAAGTCCCTCCTGATGGTCCTCGGACATACCCGTGAGGGGGGTTGTTTAGCCTTTTCTCTCCCGCTCGCGCATCGTCCGCTCGGCGATTTCTCGCACGATGGTCTCCGCGAGCTGGGGGACCACTTCCCAGGCAATCTTCTCGATGACCTCGCGCGAGGCCTTCCCGAGGGCTTCCCGGAGCTGGGCCTCGCCTCCGTCGGCGGCCGGCGCCGACGCGTCGGTGCCGAGGTCGAGCGACATCTCCTCCGCGGCGGCGGGCGGCGCGATCTGCTGCTCCACCCGGTAGCCCCGGACGGGCGTGTTGGCGGGGGCCGAGAGGCCGAATGGGTCTCGCCCGCGCGCCGTCGCCGGGGCAGCGGGGGCGGCCGGCACCGGAGGGAGGGGCGAGGCACCCGGGGCCCGGGGGAACCCGCCGGGGGCCATGGGGGCCGCCGGCCGTGCAAAGCCCGACTGCGTGACGAGCGGCATCCCCGGACGGGGCGCGCCCGGAACGGTGCCGCCCCCCATCTGCTGCGGCGGTCGCGGGAGGCCCCCCGACGCGGGAGCGGGCCGTGAAGGCACGCCTGGCTGGGTGACGGGACGGCCGAGCGGCTGCGGCGCCGGCCGCGGCACTCCGGCCATCGGCGTGGGCGCTGGCGCAGCCGGACGGGGGATGCCGGCAGGCCCGGGCATGGGCTGCGGAACTCCGGCCGTCGGCGCGGGGCGGGGGGCGCCCACCGGCGAGAACGCGCCGGTCGAGGCGGGGCGAGGCGCGCCCGAGGCCATGGGCTGGCTGGGCCGGGGAACCGCCGGCTGCGAGGTCGCCGGGGGTGGCGCGGTCGCGTACGCCGGACGGGCCGGCATCATCGGCTGGCCCGCGGGCAGCCCGAGCAGTGCGCGGACGCGGTCGAGGAACGCCTGGCTCTCGAAGGGTTTGGTGATGTGCGCGTCCGCCCGGGCAGCGCGAGCCCGCGCCTCGTCGAAGGGCTCGAAGTTGCCGGCGAGGAGGAGCACCGGCGTCGCCGCGGTGGATGGATCCGACTTGAGGGTCTCGCAGACCTCGTAGCCGCTTCGGCCGGGCATCAGCACGTCGGCGATGACCAGGTCCGGGCGCATCTCTCGCGCGCGGGCAATGGCGTCGATGCCGTTGTCCACCGCGGTGATCTGGAAATCCTCGAGCGCGAGCGCCATCCCGATGACCTTGCGGATGGTGAGCGAGTCATCGGCGACGAGCAGGGTCTTCGGCATGTCAGCTCGCGATATCTGAGGGGCCGCGCCGCGGCCCTGTCAAGTTCGACGCTCCCAGCAGCCGCGTGACGTCCGGGGCGAGCACGACGCGTCCGTCCGGCGTTCGCCAGCGCCCCGCCTCCTCGCCCGCCACGAGGCCGTGCTCGATGCCCAGGACCCGCGAGGAGCACAGCGCGACCTGGATGCCGGCGAGCTCGAGCAGGACCACCTGCGACTCCGCCGCCGGTGGCTGTCCGAGGAACGCCGGGAGCGCGTACACCGGCCACAGCGCGCCGGCGTGTGCCAGAAGCCCGGCGACGACTCCCCCCGGCACCGGGAAGGGACAGAAGGCGGCCAGCACCGGGGAAATCTGCAGCACGTGCTGGAGCGGCACGCCGAACAGCATCGCGCCCGACTCGAAGAGGAGTGCCGGGCCCTGGGGCGCCTCGAGCCAGGTCACGATGCGCGGCGGCGGCGGGGGCACCATGCACGTCTGCCCCAGTGCCTCGGCGCGCAGCTCGAGGTACAGCTTCCCCTGGTGCTGGAGGGCCCCGCGGACCAGCGTGCCGATGCGCTGCGCGAGATCGCGGGTGAGCTGGAAATGCGGCGCACCGGCGACGTCCGCCACTTCCGCACCTTCACGTACGCGCACCGCAAGCGTGGGACTGGTGTCGAGGAGGACCGCGAGGCCAGGACGGCCCTCGGCCGCCCCGCCCATCAACGTCGAGAGGTCCTCGAGGGGAAACACGCCTCGAACCGTCGCCCGTTCGGCGTCTGGATCCGGTGGTGTCACCTCGAGGACGCGTGACGCCTCGAGGGCGTAACGCGCCGGCCCCGCCTCGAAGAGGAGCGCGAGTCTCCGACCTCCGTCATGCGTGTGCGCGGTCATGACGAGCCTGGCCCCGAGGCTATCGCGAGCCGGCGAGATCCTGTCATGCTCGGGGCTGGCACGGCGCGAGAGTCGGATGGCGACCATCCTGCTGGTGGACGACGAGAAGGTCGCCCGTACGGTGTACGGCGACTACCTGACCGCCGCGGGTCATAGGGTGACCTGCGTCAGCTCGGTGGCGGAGGCGCGGGCGGCGCTGGCGCTTCACCCCGTCGACCTGGTGGTCACCGACCTCATCCTCCCCACCGGGGACGGCATGGAGGTCCTCCAGCACACCCGCGAGCGGTATCCGGGCGTGGAGGTGGTGGTCATCACCGCGCTGGACAAGGTCGACCCCGCGGTGCGCGCCATCAAGAACGGGGCGGCCGAGTACCTGGTCAAGCCGGTGAAGCCCGAGGGGCTGAACCACGCGGTGAACCGGGCGCTGATGACCCGCGCGCTGCTCGCGGAGAACGCGGCGCTCAAGCGTCACCTCTCGCTGGTCGAGGCGGGCCAGCGGCTCCTCACCACCCTCGACCGCCCGCGGCTCGCGCAGACGGCGGCCTCGGCCTTCCTCGGGCTGTCCGGCGCGGAGGGCGTGCTCCTCTGGTCGCGAAGCGGTGACACCGTCCGGCTGGAGGGCTCGGAGGGCATCGCCGCGGAGCCGCTCCGCCACCTCGTCGTCCGTTACGACGCCGAGCTCCCGGACATGCCCGCCCGTCCCTTCGATGCCGCCTGGCCGGAGGGGTCCGGGAGGGTGCTGGGTTTCCCGGTGGGCGAGGCCGGAAAGCATCGGGGGTGGGCCCTGCTGGTGACCCACGCACCGGCCACCGAGACGGTGCGCGAGACCGCCGAGTACCTCGCACGCCACCTCGCGCTGGCCTGGGATCACGCCGAGCGCTTCGCGCGTGTGGAGGACCTCGCCTACCTCGACGACCTCACCCGGCTCTACAACGCGCGCTACCTGGACGAGGCGCTGGAGCGCGAGCTGCACGGCAAGGGACCCTTCAGCCTGCTCTTCCTCGACCTCGACCACTTCAAGAGCGTCAACGACACCCACGGGCATCTGGTGGGGAGCAAGCTCCTCGTCGAGGCGGCCCGGGTGGTGAAGTCCTGCACCCGCGATCTGGACGTCGTCGCCCGCTGGGGCGGCGATGAGTACGTCGTGCTCCTCCGCGAGACCGACAGCGGCGGCGCGCTCAAGGTGGCCGAGCGAATCCGTCGCACGGTGGAGTCGCACTCCTTCCTCGCCCGCGAGGGGTACGGGCTGGGAGTGACGGTGTGCATCGGCGTGGCGAGTCACCCCGAGCACGGGGTGGACCGCCGCACGCTCCTCGACCTCGCCGATCGGGCGATGTACCGCGGCAAGCGGACCTCGCGGAACGTGGTCTACGTCGCGACGCCGGCGGCCGAGGAAGTCGTCAAGCGAAGCGGCGCGGCCTGAAGACTTGTCGCGGCGACCCGAAACGCTCTAAGCCGGACCGCCGTGCGGGTGCACCGTCCTGGAACCCGGGCGCTCGTCCCGGCCCTCCTTCTGTTCGTGGCCGGCCTCGCCGCGTGCGAACAGCCACCCGAGACCGAGCTTCGCTTCCGGGTGGGGTACCCCGACATCCCGAGCACGCTCCTCGTCTACGTGGCGCAGGACCAGCGACTCTTCGATGCCGAGCATCTCCGCGTCGAGTCCAAGGTCTACCCCACCGGACGCGAGGCGCTGGCCGCGGCCATCGCCGGGGAGCTGGACGGCGTGGTGGTCTACTCGACCCCGCTGGTGCTCGCGGCCATGCATGGCGAGGACCTCGTGGTGCTCAGCACGCTGCACCGCTCGGACGGTCTCACCGGCCTCGCGGTGAATCCGCAGACGGGCATCCGCAGCGCGGCGGATCTGCGGGGGCGACGAGTCGGCGTCACCCCGGGCACGAGCTCCCAGCTCGCCCTCGACGTGGTGCTCGCCGAGAGCGGCCTCGAGCCGTCCGACGTGCGGTCGGTGCCGGGCCAGCCGAGGGACCTCATGGCCGCGCTCGAGGCGGGTGAGCTCGATGCCGCGTCGCTCTGGGTGCCGAATCTCCTGCTGGCGACCGGGCCGGGGAAGGCGCGCCTTCTCACCTCCGAGATCTACGCCGAGATGAGCATGCTCGCCGGGATGCGCCCCCGCATCGAGGCGCGCCGCCTCGAGACCAGCCGGTTCCTCCGCGCGCTCCTGCGGGCGCAGGGGATGCTGCGCCGGCGGCCGCAGCTCGTCGAGAGCGCGCTGCGGCCCCGCTTCCCGCAGCTCGACGAGGCACAGCTGGCCACCATCGTCTCCCACTCGCGATTCGAGGTGGGGCTGTCGAACCTCCTGCTCAGCACTCTGCGCCAGGAAGGAGCGTGGCTCGAGCAGCGTGGCGAGCCGCGGGCGGAGCGGATCCGGTTCCGCGACGCGCTCGCGCCCGGGCTGCTCGAGGAGCTGGCCCCGGAGTCGGTCACCCTCCTCCGCCCGCCGGAGCGGCCCCTCCGGTGAGCCTCGCCCGGAAGCTGGTCGGTCCTCAGGTCCTGATCCTCGGGCTCATCGCCGCGCTCGCCATCACCCAGTGGGCGGTGACGCGGTACGAGCGCCGGCAGCTGGAGGAGACCACCCGCCGGCTCCAGCAGACGGGCTTGAGGATCCAGCGGCTGGCCCAGCTGTTCTCGGACACCGAGCGCGACCTGCTCTCCGAGGTGTTCACCCGTCAGGACCTCCTCACCCGGCGCATCACCCTGAGCAACGAGGAGATCGACCTCCTGCTCGACGAGCTCGCGCGGGCGGACGCGGCCACGCCCGGGCGGACCCTGCTCGAGGACCTGCGGCGTCTCCGGCGCCCGCTGGTGGACGCGCAGCGCGCGCTGCTCGACGCGCGCGATCCAGCCCGCAGCCGCTCGGCCTTCGTACGCTGGTGGTTCCTCGATCAGCGCGCCAACGCAGTTCTCGCCGACCTGTCGGCGGACAACCTCAAGGGCGTGGACCGGATCCTCGCCCAGGTCGGAGACACCCGCCGCCGGACGGATCTCTTGCTCATCAGCCTCACCCTGATCTGCGCCCTCACGGTGGCGGGAACGACCCTTTACGTGTTCCGCGGCGTGGTCGCGCCGCTGGTCCGCCTCACCGCCGCGAGCCAGACAGTGGGCGACGGCGGCTCGGTCCCGTTGCTGCCCGGGCGGCGTGACGAGCTCGGCGCGCTCTCGCGGGTGCTCGCCGGGACGACCGAGCGGCTGGTGGCCACCAACGCCGAGCTCCAGGAGGCCCTCGCGCTCCGGGAGCGCTTCCTCTCCATCGCCGCGCACGAGCTCCGCACCCCGCTCACCTCGCTGTCGTTGCAGCTGGCGCTCATCCAGCGGCGGATCGAGCAGGGCGCGGACCGGGAAACGCTCCGCGCCAACGCCGGGGCGCTCGCGCGTCAGTCCCAGCGGCTTTCACAGCTGGTGGGAGAGCTGCTCGACGTGACCCGCATCCAGCGCGGTCGCCTCGACCTGCACGTCGAGCAGGTCCGCCTCGATCAACTGGTCCACGAGGTGTGCGAGCGGTGCACGGCGCTGCTCGACGCGGGGCAGAACCGGCTCACCCTGGAGCTCGAGCCCGAGGTCCTGGGCGAGGTGGATCCCTCGCGGATCGACCAGGTGCTGGTGAACCTCCTGGGAAACGCTGCCCGGCATGCCCGGGGCGCGGCCATCACCGTGCGGCTGTGGAGCACCGCCCGGGAGACGATGCTCGAGGTGCGCGACTCCGGTCCGGGGATCCCCGAGGCCGTGCGGAGCCGGCTGTTCGAGCCGTTCGCCCGGGCTCCGGGAGCGGCGCCGGGCCTCGGGCTCGGGCTCTACATCAGCCGGGAGATCGTCGAGGCCCACGGGGGTCGCATCGACATGATGACCGCCCGCGGGGAGGGAACGGCGTTCACCGTCCACCTCCCGCGGGCCAGTCGACTTCGTTCGGCGGCGACCGGGTGACGGTCGGCCGTCAGTAGTCCATGTCCTCGCCGCCGTAGTCCGGCCCGCCGGCGCCCGCGCCGCCGCCCTTGGACTTCTTCTTCGGCTTCTCGGCGATCATGGCCTCGGTGGTCAGCAGGAGCGAGGCGACGGAGGCGGCGTTCTGGAGCGCGGTGCGCTCGACCTTGGTGGGGTCGATGACGCCGGCCTTCTCCAGGTCCTCGTAGGTCTCGGTGCGGGCGTTGAGGCCGAAGGCGCCCTGCCCGGCGCGGACCTTGTCCACCACCACCGCACCCTCGAGGCCCGCGTTGCCGGCGATCTTCCGGAGCGGCTCGGTGAGCGCGCGCTTGACGATGTCCACCCCGAAGCTCTGCTCGCCGGGCGCCTTCAGGCCATCCAGCGCCGGCAGGCAGCGCACGTAGGCCACCCCACCGCCGGGGACGATGCCCTCCTCCACCGCGGCGCGGGTCGCGTGCAGCGCGTCCTCCACCCGGGCCTTGCGCTCCTTCATCTCGGTCTCGGTCGCGGCACCCACCTTCACCACCGCGACGCCACCGACCAGCTTCGCCAGGCGCTCCTGGAGCTTCTCCTTGTCGTAGTCGCTGGTGGTCTCGCCGATCTGGGCGCGGATGAGCTTGATCCGGCCCTCGATGTCCGGCTTCTTGCCGGCGCCGTCGATGATGGTGGTGTTGTCCTTGTCGATCTTCACCCGCTTGGCGCGGCCGAGTTCGTTGAGGGTCAGGTTCTCGAACTTGATGCCCAGCTCCTCGCTGACCACGCTGCCGCCGGTGAGGGTGGCGATGTCCTTCAGCATCTCCTTGCGGCGATCACCGAAGCCCGGCGCCTTCACCGCGGCGACGTTGAGCACCCCGCGCAGCTTGTTCACCACCAGGGTGGCCAGGGCCTCGCCCTCCACGTCCTCGGCGATGATCAGCAACGGCTTGCCGGAGCGGGCCACCTGCTCCAGCAGCGGGATGAGGTCCGCCATGGAGCTGACCTTCCGCTCGCTGATGAGGATGTACGGGTCGTCGAGCTCGACCTCCATCCGCTCGCGGTTGGTGACGAAGTACGGGCTCACGTAGCCGCGGTCGAACTGCATGCCCTCCACCACGTCGAGGGTGGTGTCCAGCGACTTGCCCTCCTCGACGGTGATGACCCCCTCCTTGCCCACCTTGTCCATCGCGTCGGCGATGATGGTGCCGATGGTCTCGTCACCGTTGGCGGAGATGGTGCCGACCTGTGCGATCTCCTTCTTGTCCTTGGTGGGCTTGCTGAGCTTCTTGAGCTCGGCGACCACGGTCTCGACCGCGCGGTCGATGCCGCGCTTCAGCTCCATCGGGCTGTGGCCGGCGGCGACGAGCTTGAGGCCCTCCTCGTAGATGGAACGGGCGAGCACGGTGGCGGTGGTGGTGCCGTCGCCAGCGCTGTCGGAGGTCTTGCTCGCGACCTCCTTCACCATCTGGGCGCCCATGTTCTCGAACCTGTTCTCGAGATCGATCTCCTTGGCGACGGTGACGCCGTCCTTGGTGACCGTGGGAGAGCCGAACGACTTCTCGATGACCACGTTGCGGCCCTTCGGGCCCAGGGTCACGGCGACTGCGTCAGAGAGGACGCGAACGCCGCGCAGGATCGCGTCGCGCGCCCCCTGGTGGAAGAAGATTTCCTTGGCTGCCATTTGTTGCAAACCTCCGGAAAATGAGCGTTTTTGAGATAGGCCGGGCCTTGGCACTCCCCGGCTGCGAGCGCCAACCTAAAGGTCCAGCGGCCGTTGTCAACGCGAACGTGAGGGGGCAGGGTCAGGGGCCATGCTGAAGCCGCCGCTGCCGGGGCTGGACGCGCTCGACCTCCAGCTGCTGACCCTGCTCGAGGAGGACGGCCGGATGGCCCTCTCCGCCCTGGCCCGGCGAGTACGCCGTTCCCGGAGCGCGATCCAGGAGCGGGTGCAGCGTCTGGAGCGTTCGGGGCACATCGCCGGCTACACCATCCGCCGCGGAGGGGAGCCGGTCGGGGTCCGGGCGTACTTGCTGGTGTCGGGGTCGGCGGCGGCCCACGAGCGGATGGTGGCGACCCTCAAGTCCTTCCCCGAGGTGCGGGTGTGCGACTCGGTCTCGGGCACGGTGGACATCGTGCTCCAGATCCACGCGGGCGACATCGCCTCGGTCGAGCGGGTGTGCAAGGCGGTGGGTGCGGTCCCCGGCGTGGAGCGGAGCATCACCCTCTTCGTCATGGACGAGCGGCTGCGACCTCGCTGATCGGCCGGTGAATTCACCGGCATCCCGTCGAAATCGACGGGCTGGCGAAGCGCCTGGCTGCAGCCGGCGACCTGACGGCTGCGTGCGCGACCCGGTTGCGTTTCCGGATCGCTGTGCTTCCGGCCCATGGGCGAGACCTTTCCATCCGGACGCTGGCTGTGGTTCCTCGCGGGCTTCCTCCTCGGCGCCTGTGGCTCCTCGGGCGGGAACGGGGGGAACGGCGGCAACGGCGGAAACGACGCCGGCAACGGGACCGACGGCGGCTCGCTGGTGACTCCGACCGCGCCAGGCTGGGAGGCGCTGCAGCAGATGCCCATTGGGCTGGGGGAGACGGCGGTGGCCGCGGCCGACGGGAAGATCTACGTCGCCGGCGGCTACGACACCCGGGCCGTCTTCCAGATCTACGACATCGCCACCAACACCTGGACGACCGGGCACGGGCTCCTCAGCGGAACGGACAACGCCGGGGCGGTGGCGTCCGGGGGCAAGGTCTACGTCTTCGGCGGTGAGGCCACGCCGGTCGTCCAGATCTACGACGTGGCCGCGACCACCTGGGCCGCCGGGCCGAACCTTCCCGTGGACCGCTTCTCGTCCGTGGTGGAGGAGGTGAACGGCGCAGTCCACCTCGTCGCGGGGTGGAGCTTCAGCCGCACCAACAACGTGTCCATCGCCAGCCACACGGTGTTCGACCTCGCGAGCGGCACGTACCCGCCGGGGCCCTTCGCCGACCTGGGCACGGCGCGGAACCACGCCTACTCCGGGGTCATCGACGGGAAGATCTACGTGACCGGAGGACGCGCGCCCGGTCACGAGGGCAACGACGGAAACAACATCGCCAGCACCGAGGTCTACGACCCGGGGGCCGATGCATGGAGCCTGGTGGAGGACCTCCCCACCCCGCGGAGCGGCGGGGCGAGCGCGGTGCTCGACGGCAAGCTCTACGTGATCGGCGGACAGCTGCCGGGAAACACCGTCTACAAGACGGTGAGCCGGTTCGATCCGGCCACCGGCCACTGGGAGGCGCTCCCCGACATGCCCATCGAGCTCACCGGGCACCGCGCGGTGGCGGTGGGCAACGCCATCTACGTGATGGGCGGGTTCCGGACGCAGGGCGCCGTGCGCCAGGGCTTCGGGGGCGTGCCGTACGTGTGGAAGTACACGCCGCCGTGATGCGGGTCGGCCTCAGGGGTGGACCCGGACCGTGTACGGCATCTCCAGGAGCGTGGCGTTGACGCCCGCGTAGTTCACGGCACAGACGACGCGTCGCCCACCAGGGCCCGCCGGGATCACCGTCGGGTCGATCTCGACCGGGCCGCTGGTGCCGTCGGGTAACACGAGGAAGTAGGGGCTCGTGACCTCGACCGTCTCGGGGACGCCGGCGGGGACCTGGAAGGCGAAGCAGTCGACGTCCCCCGGATACTGCGCGGCGGCGTTCACGGTCGGTCCCAGGGGAATGTCGATGGCAGCGGCGGGGGTGCCGGGTTCCGCGTCGACGACATCGAGCTCGGTGAGCGGGTCGGAGTACTGGAACGGTGCGGGGTAGAAGTCGAGGAGCTGCGGCCATGCGGCGACCAGGAAGATCGGCCCATCGTCGTCGCGAGAGAAGACGAACCGGTCTCCGTTGTCGACCTGGACCGTGTTCACTCCGGCGCCCTCGGCGGACCAGACGGCGGTGGAGCGCGGCAAGGTGTACACCCGGTGCGCGTCCGCCTGCAGGCGGAACACGTCCCGGTCTCCCGGATGGTCGAACCGGCCGGTGACGAGCCCCGGACTCACATTCACGGCCGCCGAGACGTCGTCACCCTCGGCATCAGTGAGCTCCTCGGTGACCAGATGGTAAGCGCTCTCGCCCCTCTGACAGGCCACGACGAGGAACACCGTCCGCTCGGAACGGGGACCGACGAACGCCCACTGGTCGGTCGTGAACTGAGCGCTGGCGACGGTCTGGCTGCCGTCGTCTGGCTGCTCAAAGTAGACGTAGCAGGGGCCGGCGCCGGCCCACAGTGACGTTCCTGCGCGGGCGGGAACCGCGAAGACGTCGGTATCACCAGAGAAGTCGACGCGACCGTCGAACGTGTCGTTCGCCCCGAGCGGGCGCGCGTCCTGGTCGCGGTCCCCCGCGTCATCATCCGGAGCCTGGTCGAGCGTGCAGTGATAGGTGCCGATCTGATTCCCGGTGATGACGGCCGCGTAGGCGGCCCCTGGCTCGGCTTTGAACCTGAACGGAAGGGGGACGGCCGGGGTGGAGATGAAGCCGTCCTTCCCCAGCGCCACGTAGCCGACGAGGGGCGCGTCGAAGGAGCAGTCGACGACGTAGACGGCCCCGCCCGAGACGACGAGCGCGAGCCAGTCATACTCGTCCGCGGGGGCGATGCTGCGATCTGCGCGCGACCCAGGCGCGAGCGGAGTATCCACGTCGGACGGCGCAAGGTCCGAGACCCGGAAGGAGTAGTCGCCGAGCTGGCTGGAATCCGTCGAATGAACCCGGACGTAGGCGCGGGGACCGGAGATCGCCGCGCCGAGGCGAACGACCGTTCCACTCGCCCGGCCCCGGACGCTGTGGTCCGCGTCGATCAGCTCGATCGACAGGCTCGGGCCCGAGGTCGCGTCGACGACGTACACTCGGTCCGGAGACCCGTCGATGCTGTAGTAGTCGAAGTCCTGCGGCGCCCCCGAAGTGGAGGCACCGATCGTCCCGGAGACCTCGGTGTCGAGATCGATGGGGTGCGCGTGGTCGAAGTCGTCGTCCTTGCCCGAGTCACCCTGGATGAGCTGGCAGGACAGCCCGGTGGCCTGCTCGAAGGCGCCGCAGACGCAGACGGGCCCGGTGGGTCCTGCCTGACAGGTGCCCGCGCTGCAGGCCCAGCCCGCGCACGCCTTCGCATCCTCCTCGGTGTGATCCGCGCACGACACCAGCGAGACCACGGCGCAGAGCCAGCGCCATGCGTGTCGCTTCCCCCCGCCTGAGCGCATCGTCCCTCCCAGTACGGGGCATCTTTCCCGTTCCCTCGAGCGGCGACAAGATGGTGAAGTGCGGGTCAGGGGGGAACCATGGCACTCGTCCAAGTCCTAGCAGGGCTCGCGCTGGCCAGCGCGCCGGGTCGTTACGACACCGCGCCGTCCGTGGCGCCGGTGCTCAGCCTGGGAGGCGGCTACGCCGTCCCGTTCGGAAACCTGTTCAAGACGGACGAGATCGACATCAACAACGCGATGAAGGGCGGCTTCCTAGGCCGCGCCGAGGTCGGGGTCGCCCTCTGGGGACACTGGCACGTCGTCGGCTACGGAGAGTTCGCCTTCCTGGACCGCTCCCAGCGCTGCACGCCGACGGCCGACTGCACCGGCAACGCGCTGCACCTCGGCGGGCAGATCCAGTACTGGGGCGAGGGGCTTCGCGGCTGGTGGGCATTCATCGGGCTCGGCGGTGGCTGGGAGAAGCTCAGCCTCGACGCGCAGGACACCTCGCTCGCCTTCTCCGGCTTCGAGGGGAAGCTCACCGGCGCCATCCTCTACTTCTTCGGAGACGTGGTTGGCATCGGGCCCTACATGGATCTCGGCCTGGGCGCGTACTCCCATCTCGACGCCGTCATCGGCACCGGGACCGGCTCCGAGACGATCCGCAACCAGGCTCTGCACGTCTGGCTCACCTT
>Ga0070664_100003467_pt1 | contig 12739 bp, 13 predicted proteins | sample KBSC73metaG_FD_65863 | JGI IMG/M metagenome (GOLD analysis project Ga0070664, IMG submission 65863) | Corn rhizosphere microbial communities from Kellogg Biological Station, Michigan, USA - KBS C7-3 metaG | ecosystem: Host-associated > Plants > Roots > Rhizosphere > Soil ... | reverse complement strand
GGGGCTGAGCATGCAGCAGATCCTCGGCTACGCCTTCGCACCGATCGCCTGGAGCCTGGGGGTGCCCTGGACCGATGCGCCGACGGTCGGCAACCTGCTCGGCACGCGCATGGTGCTCAACGAGTTCGTCGCCTACTCGCAGCTCGGCCCGCTCAAGGCGACCCTCGATCCGAAGTCGTTCACCATCGCCACCTTCGCGCTCTGCGGCTTCGCCAACTTCAGCTCGATCGGCATCCAGATCGGCGGCATCGGCGCGCTGGCGCCCGAGCGCCGGCACGACCTGGCCCGGCTCGGGCTGCGCGCGATGCTTGCCGGCACGTTCGCCAATTTCCTCACCGCGACCATTGCAGGGATGCTGCTGTGAGCACTCAGTCTCAGTTCGACCGCGCCGAGGAAGCCGCGGCCGTCATCCGCGCGCGCTGCGGCGCCCTGCCGGACATCGCCATCGTCCTGGGGTCGGGCCTCGGAGATTTTGCCGACACGCTTCCCGACTCGGTCGCGATCCCGTACGACACGCTGCCGCACTGGCCGCGATCGACGGTCATCGGGCATGCCGGCAAGCTCGTTGTCGGCACCATCGCCGGCCGCCGCGTGGCGGCGTTGTCGGGACGCGTGCATGCCTACGAAGGCCACGACTTTGCCACCGTGACGTTCGCGATCCGCGTGATGGGCCGCCTGGGCGTGAAGCAGATCATCCTGACCAACGCCGCCGGCGGCATCAACACGGACTTCGCGCAGGGCGTCCTGATGCTCATCGAGGATCACATCAACCTGATGGGCGGCAACCCTCTGGCGGGTCCCAACGACGACCGCTTCGGTCCGCGCTTTCCCGACATGACGGGCGTCTATTCACGGCGGTTGCGGGCAATCGCTGGCGAGGCCGCCTCGGCGGCCGGCGTCTTCGTCACGCACGGCGTGTATGCCGGTCTGCTCGGCCCCAGCTACGAGACCCCCGCCGAGATCCGCTTTCTCCGCACTGCCGGCGCCGATGCGGTCGGTATGTCCACGGTGCCGGAGGCCATCGTCGCGCGTCAGATGGGGCTCGAGGTGCTGGGCATCTCGTGCATCACCAACATGGCGGCCGGTGTGCTCGATCAGCCGCTCGTGCATGACGAGGTGCTCGAAACCGCCAAACGAGTGCGGGGCTCGTTCATGGCGTTCCTGGAGCAGATCGTTGGCCGCCTCTAGCGAGGCTCCGCCCCGTACCAGTTTCCCTGTGTCATTCTGGCCGCGCCTCGCTCGGCGGCTCGCGTGCGAGCCGCCGAGCCAGCACTGGTTGGTCGGTCCGCTTCGCGGACCGACATGTTTGATCGCCCGCCCTTCGGGCGGGCGGCGGCGCAGACGTCTTGAACGGACGATAGAGACTTGACTCGTTTGCCAACAAGCCCACCCTTCAAGACGTCTGACGCCGCGCTGGTGAAGGCGGCGCGCCGCGCGCGGCGGAACGCGCGCGCGGACTACTCGCACTTCAGGGTCGGCGCCGCGCTCGAGACGGCTGACGGGACGATCATCACCGGCTGCAACATCGAGAACGCGACCTACGGCCTCACCGTCTGTGCCGAGCGCGTCGCGATGTGGAAAGCGCTATCCGAGGGGCATCGGACGTTCCGCCGCATCGCAGTGGTGGCCGACACCAAGGCCCCGACGCCGCCGTGCGGCCCCTGCCGGCAGATTCTGTGGGAATTCGCTGGCGACCTCGACGTCATCCTCGCCAACCTCCGCACCGAGACCGGGCGCCACAAGCTCAGCGCCCTGCTGCCGCTGCCGTTCGACGCGCGACTTCTGTAGGAGCAGCTCTTGAGACCTGCCCGCGTAGAGTAGTCTCTAGAAGAATGCTCCCGACAATCGAGTGGAAGGACGACGCCGTCGTGATGATCGACCAGCGCAAGCTGCCGGCGTCGGAGGTATACGTCACCTGCAAGACCGCGAAGGAAGTGGCGAAGGCCATCAGGACGATGGTCATCCGCGGTGCCCCGGCGATCGGGGTGGCCGCCGCCATGGGCCTCGCGCTCGGCATGAAGCGGAGCAGCGCCAGCGGCACCAAGCAGTTCGCCACTGAGTTCCAGAAGTTCTGCGACGAGATGGCCGCCACTCGCCCGACGGCGGTCAACCTGTTCTGGGCCATCGAGCGCATGAAGCGAGTCTTCGCCCGGCACGTGCAGGCCGGCGCTTCGGTGGACGAGCTGAAGCGCCTTCTCGAGGAGGAATCCCGTCATATCCACGACGAGGACGTGGCGAGTTGCCGCGCGATGGGCGCCTATGGCGCCGGCCTGGTGCCGGCGGACGCGCGCATCCTCACACACTGCAACGCGGGCGCGCTGGCCACCGCCGGCTACGGTACCGCGCTCGGGGTGATCCGGGCGGCGGCCGAGGGCGGCAAGAAAGTCGCGGTGTTCGCCGACGAGACGCGCCCGTTCCTGCAGGGCGCCCGACTCACCGCGTGGGAGCTGGTGAAGGACGGCATCGACACCACCGTCATCACCGACAATATGACCGCGTCGATGATGCGGCAGGCCAACATCGACCTGGTGGTCGTGGGCGCGGACCGCATTGCCGCCAACGGCGACGTGGCCAACAAGATCGGCACCTATGGGGTGGCGGTGCTCGCCAAGGAACACGGCATCCCGTTCTACGTGGCGGCGCCGCTCTCCACGATCGACCTCAACACGGCCGACGGCTCGGGCATCCCGATTGAGGAGCGCAACGACCGCGAGGTGACGCACGTCGGCTCCTACCGGGTGACGCCCGTGGGCGCGCGCATCCGCAATCCGGCCTTCGACGTGACCCCGGCGAAGTACGTCACCGCCATCGTCACCGAGCAGGGCATCGCCCGCGCCCCCTACGACGCGTCGCTGGCCGCGCTCGTGCGTGGTGCTACGGCATCGCCCCGCGAAGCGGGGCAAGGGGATGCTGTCGAGGCGGAGCGACAGGTTTCTTCAGCGGAGCCTCCGTCTCGCTGACCGATGCGCGTCCTGGGCATCGAGACCTCGTGCGACGAGACGTCGGCGGCTATCGTCGAGGAGTGCGACGACGACCTGCGGCCGTGGGCGGTGCGCTCCAACGTCGTCGCCTCGCAGGTCGCCATCCATCGCGCGTGGGGCGGCATCGTGCCCGAACTGTCGGCGCGCCAGCATATTCGCGACATCTGCGGCGTCGTCGAGCGCGCGGTTGAAGACGCCGGCCGGGTGGCTGCCCCGAGCGTTCCCTACGATCTGATTGCGGTGACACAGGGGCCGGGCCTGGTCGGCTCGCTCCTGGTGGGGCTGTCGTTTGCCAAGTCGCTGGCGTGGTCGCGCAACGTGCCGTTCGTACCGGTGCACCACCTGGCGGGCCATATCGAGTCGCTCGTCCTCGAGGGGGGCGAGATGCCGCTGCCAGCGGTGGTGCTCGTGGTGTCGGGCGGGCACACCAGCCTGTATCGCATGCCGGCGCGCGGCGTCTACGAACGGTTGGGCCGTACCCGCGACGACGCCGCGGGCGAGGCGTACGACAAGGTGGCGAAGCTCCTCGGCCTCGGCTACCCGGGCGGCCCGGTGGTCGACCGGCTCGCGGCCGAGGGGAACGAGCGCGCGGTGGCGCTGCCCAGGACGCGCCTCACGCACCCCGATCGCAACGCGCCCGACCTGCCCGGCCACCGCGACTTCAGCTTCAGCGGCGTCAAGACCTCGGTGGCGCGCTACGTGGCCCAGCGGCGCACGGCGCTGCGCCTGTCCGTGGACGCGCCGCTGCCCGAGGGCGACGTGCGCGACCTCTGCGCCAGCTTTCAGCGCGTGGTGGTTGGCACGCTGCTCGACGCCCTGTTCGACGCGGCGCGCGAAGCCGGCGCGCGGTCGGTGGGGATTGCCGGAGGTGTTTCGGCCAACAGCCGGCTCCGGCGCGACGCGCTGGCGCGCGGCGCCGCGGCCGGCCTGCCGGTGCTGGTGCCGGCCCTGAGCCTCTCGACGGACAATGCGGCGATGATCGCGGCGGCGGGGCTGCGGGCGTTCCGCGCCGGCGAGCGCGGCGACTGGGGCGTCAACGCCGACCCGTCTTTGCCATTGAGGCAGGCCTGAAGGCGGGTCTAAAGACCCGCGACTACGTACTCAGCATGAAAACGACGACCGAGTATCTCTGGTTCAACACCAAGACGCGGCAGGAGTTCATCCGCATCACCGACCAGGTGGCCGCGACCGTCGCCAAGAGCGGCGTGCAGGAGGGCATGGTCCTCGTGTCGGCGATGCACATCACCGCCGCCGTGTACGTGAACGACTGGGAGGACGGCCTGATCCACGATTTTCAGGTGTGGCTCGAGCAGCTGGCGCCGTCGGGCAAGAACTACCGCCACCACCAGACCGGAGAGGACAACGCCGACGCGCACCTGAAGCGCACGCTGATGGGGCATCAGGTGATCCTGCCGATCACGGCGGGCAAGCTGGATCTCGGTCCGTGGGAGCAGGTGTTCTATGCCGAGTTCGACGGCCAGCGCCGGAAGCGCGTGGTCGTGAAAGTAATGGGCGAATAGAGCATGGGCGCGTGAGCCGCGAGTATCCCGATCGACCGTTCGTGGGCGTCGGCGCGGTCACCGTGGACGAGGCCGGGCGCGTGCTGCTGGTGAAGCGCCGCTTCGAGCCCCTCGCCGGACAGTGGAGCCTGCCGGGCGGCGCCGTGGACGTGGGCGAGACGCTCGAGGCGTGCGTGACGCGTGAAATGCGCGAGGAAACCGGCCTCGACGTCGAACTCGGTCCAGTCATCGAGGTCTTCGATCGCATCATGCACGACGCCGGCGGGCGCGTGCAGTATCACTACGTGCTCGTGGACTACGTGTGCCGCCCCGTCGGCGGAACGTTGACCGCGGCCTCCGACGTGGCCGACGTGTCGTGGGTGGAGACCGGGGCGCTCCCGGGGTTCGGCCTGACCGACAAGGCTATGTCCGTGATCGGCCGCGGGCTGACGCTGGCCGCCGAGGCCGGGTGGATTCCTGAACGATCCACCGGCTCTCTTCGTAAGGGGTGTTGATGCCGCCGGTCGTCGAACTCCAGCACGTGACCGTCCGCTATGGCGCCCGCACGGCGCTGCAGGACGTCACGGCGACCTTCCCCACTGGAGCCGTCGGGCTGCTCGGGCCCAACGGCGCCGGCAAGAGCACGATGATTCGGACCCTGCTCGGCTTCGTGCCGCCCACTGAAGGCCAGATGACCGTGCTCGGCCTCGATGTGGCCAAATCGCCGCTGGCAGTGCGATCGCGAATCGGCTACATGCCCGAGACTGATGGGCACGTTCCCGGTATGAACGCGGTCTCGTTCGTCGCGTTCTGCGGCGAGCTGGCCGGGCTGCCGCGCGCCGATGCGATGCAACGCGCGCACGAGGTGCTCTTCTACGTGGGGCTGGGCGAAGCCCGCTACCGCAACCTCGAGACGTATTCCACCGGCATGAAGCAGCGGATCAAGCTGGCGCAGGCACTCGTGCACGATCCCGATCTGCTGTTTCTCGACGAGCCCACCAACGGCATGGACCCGAAGGGGCGCGAGGAGATGCTGGCGCTCATCGCCGATATCGCACGCAACAAGGGGCTGAACGTGATCCTCTCGTCGCACCTGCTGCCCGACGTCGAGTACACCTGCGACCACGTCGTCGTCCTGGACAAAGGCGTCGTCGCCACCCAGGGACGCATCGAGGGGCTGAAGGGGCCGGGCGGGAGCGTCGTGGAGTTGCGCTTCAAGGGTGAACCGGCGCCGTTCATGGCCGCCCTGGCCGGTGCCGGCTTCCAGATCCACGACACCGACGACGACATCATGCGCGTCTTCGTGCCCGTCGGGCACGACCCGCAGGCGATTTTCGCGCTCGCCTCCACGCATCGCATCCAGGTGCGCCACTTCCGACCCAGCGTGGAGACGCTCGAAGACGTCTTCGCCAAGGCCGTGGGCGAGGCCTGAGCCGCATGCCCATTCACGACCAAGGGTATCGGCGCTACGCCGGCCGCCGCCGTCCGGCGGGGACGGCGTGGTGGGTGATCGCGCGGCAGCAGATCAGCACGGTGCTGTCGCAGAAGCGCTATCTCATCCTGCTGCTCCTGGCCTGGGTGCCGTTCGTCGGCCGCGTGGTACAGATCTACCTGGCCGCCAACTTCCAGCAGGCCTCGTTCCTGGCGACGAGCGCGCAGCTGTTCCGCGGTTTCCTCGATCAGCAGGGGCTGTTCGTCTTCCTGCTGATCGTCGGCGCGTCGGGCGCGATCGCCGACGACCGGCGCGCCAACGCGCTGCAGGTGTACCTGTCGAAGCCGCTGACCCGCGTCGAGTACATCGCCGGGAAGCTCTTTGCGCCGCTCGCCTTCGTGCTCGGGGTGACGTTGCTGCCGGCGCTGCTGCTTCTCGTCGTGCACGTGGCGTTCTCGGGCAGCCTCACGTTCGTCATCCAGAACCTCTATCTGCTGCCCGCCATCGTGCTCTATTCGGTGGTCCTGGCCCTGGTCGGCACCTTCACGATGGTGGCGTTGTCGTCGCTCTCGAAGAGCCGCCGCTTCACGGCGCTCACCTTCACGGGGCTGTTCTTTTTCACCACGGCCATGTACCAGGCGCTGCAGCGCATCACCGGCAGCCGGCTCTGGGCACTGATCTCGCCGCGCGACATGCTGAGCGAGATCGGGGACGCGGCGTTTCGCATCCCCGGCACGCGGGCGCTGCCGCTGTGGGCCGCGCTTCTCGGCGTGGCCGTCATCATTGCCCTCTCGATCGCAGTGCTCGAGCGGCGTATCCGGGGCGTCGAGGTGGTCAAGTGACGATCGTCGCCGCCGAACATCTGTCGAAGTGGTACGGCCAGGTGTCGGGCCTCAACGACGTGTCGGTGTCGATCCCCCCGGGCATTACCGGCCTCCTGGGTCCGAACGGGGCGGGCAAATCCACCTTCATGAAGCTGATTACCGGGCAGCTGCGCCCCAGCAAAGGGCAGGTGCTGGTGCTCGGCGAGCCGATCTGGGACAACGCGGCGCTCTATCAGCGCATCGGGTTCTGTCCGGAGCAGGACGCCTTCTACGACCGCATGACCGGCCGCGAGTGGGTGACGGCGCTGGCGGGGCTGCACGGATTCGACGAGCGGACGGCGGCCGCCGCCGCCGCGCGCGCCATCGCGGCGGTGGAGCTCACCGAGGCGGCGGATCGCAAGATCGGGTCGTACAGCAAAGGCATGCGGCAGCGGATCAAGCTGGCGCAGTCGATCGCCCACGAGCCCGAGCTGCTCATCCTCGACGAGCCCTTGAGCGGCATGGATCCGCTGATGCGGCGGCGCACGGTGAAGCAGATCAAGGAATGGGCGCGCAACGGCACGAGCGTGCTCGTCTCCAGCCACATCCTGCACGAGATCGAGTCGATGACCTCGAACATCGTGCTGATCAACAACGGGCGGATCGTGGCGGAAGGGGATGTCCACCAGATCCGCGACCTGATCGACGAGCATCCGCACACGGTGTCGATCCGCACCACCCAGGCGCACGCGGTGGCGCGCGAACTGCTCGCGGACGAGGGCGTGGTGAGCGTCCGGTTCGAGCCCGGCGGCCTGATCGTCGAGACGGTGCGACCGGACGCGTTCTACGCCCGCGTCACCGACCTGGCGGCCGGCGGCCAGTTCGGCCCGATCCACGAGATCACGTCGCCGGACGACAACCTGCAGGCCGTGTTCCGCTACCTGGTAAAACAATAGTGCGAAGCAATGAGCTCTGAAGCCATGCGCGCGCGCCCCGTTCCTCCCTCGTTTGCAGCCGGTGCCGCCCGGGTGTTCGGCCTGTCGCTCGGCGAGATGCTGTGGTCGCGCCGCACGGTGTTCCTGCTGCTGGTGACTGGAGCGCCCGTCTTCCTGGCCATCGTCGCCCGCATCGTGCGGGGCAGCGGCGTCGTGCCGCTGCGCGTCAACGGCGCCGCGGTGGACGGTGGCAGCATCTTCGGGATGATGATCTGGGTCTTCTTCCTCCGCTTCATCGTGCCGGTGCTCGGGGTGTTTTACGGCACTTCGCTCATTGCCGACGAAGTGGAGGAACGCACCATCACGTATCTGTTCACGCGACCGATTCGCCGCGGGGCGGTGCTGGTGGGGAAGTACCTCGCCTACATCGTGTCCACCACGCTGGTGGTGCTGCCGTCGGTGGTGCTCGTTTACTTCCTGCTCGTGCCTCTCGGCCAGGTCGCGCGGACGTTCGTGGCGTTTGCCGCCGACCTGGGGCTGCTGGCGCTCGGCCTGGCGGCCTACGGCGCGCTCTTCGCGCTGGTCGGCGCGGCGCTCAAGCGCCCCCTGGTGTCGGGCCTGGTGTTCGTGTTCGGGTGGGAGCAGATTGCCCTGCTCGTGCCGGGCTATCTGAAACGGTTCACCGTGGCCCACTACGTTCAGGGCCTGGTCCCCCACGCGATGCCCTCCGAGGGGGTGGCGGCGGTACTCCAGAGCGTCCTGCGCGACAATCCGCCGGCGCTGGTGTGCATCCTGGCCCTGACCGCCGTGGTCGTCGTCACGCTGTGGCTGGGCGTCAAGGCCGTCGAGTCGCGCGAGTACGTCCTGGACCAGTAACCACAGGCGGGGGCGACAGACCTGCCGCTACGGATGGGAACGCTGGCCGAGTGCAGTCCGTATACTGAGCACAGGGCCATCAGATGACCAAACCCACCCGACTCTTCCTGTTCGTCTCCGGCGGCATCCTCGCGGCGGGCCTCGGCACCGGGCTCGTGGCGGCCTACGTCGGCGGCTTCCAGAATCTCAGTCTTCTCGGCTCCTCGGGCCCGGACGAACTGGCCTATCTGCCCGCGGACGCCAAGGTGGTCGCCTTCGCCAACGTCCGGGAAATCATGGATTCCCAGCTCCATCAGAAGCTGCAGGCGCTGGCGCCGCGCAACGGCAATGGCCTGGCCCGCTTCGAACAGGAGACCGGCGTCGACGTGACCCGGGACGTCGACTACGTCCTGGCCGCCGTCGGCGGCGAAGCCGCGGCTGGCCCGGAGCAGGGGCATCCCCTGGTGATGGCGCGCGGCCGCTTCGACAATGTTCGCATCGAAGGGCTGGTCCGTTCCAAGGGGGGTACTGCCGAGGACTACAAGGGCGTGCGCCTGCTGAAGGTGAGCGAGCCCACGGGCGCCATGGACGCGGCGCTGGCCTTCGTGGAGCCCGGCCTCATCGCGATGGGGGCCGACGCCGCCGTCCGACAGGCCATCGACGGGCACCGCGGCTCCGCCAACGCCACCGGCAACGCCGAGCTCGTGCGTCTGGTGAAGGGCGCGGCCGACGGCAACGCCTGGGTCGTGGCCCGCTTCGACGCGCTGTCGGCGGCCGGAAAGATCCCGGCGGACGTGATGCAGCGTCTTCCGGCCATCAACTGGGTGACGATTACCGGGCACGTCAACGGCGGCATCCGCGCCGCCGTGCGGGCCGAGGCGCGCGATGACGCCGCCGGCAAGAACCTCCGCGACGTCCTGCAGGGGATGCTGGCGCTGGGCAAGCTGCAGGCGGGCCAGCGGACCGACGTGGCCGCGATCATGGACTCGATTGAGCTGGGAGGCGAGGGCAGGAACGTGTCGCTCGGCCTGTCGGTGCCGATTGAAGTCGTGGACCACCTTGCCAGCCTGCGCACGCCGGCCGGCCCGCCGCCGGCGCCCGCCGCGCCGCAGCCCCCGGAGCCGCCACCCGCGCCCGAGCCGCCGCCCGCGCCTTAACGCTACGACTTCAGCGTTTCGAGAAACTCCGTGATGGCCGCCCCGACATAGGCGGGCGGCTCCACGAACTCCACCCCCGATCGATAGCGCACCGCATCCTCGCCCATCTCGCCCACGTGCGAGTGGACCACGCGCGCCTTCACCACCACGGCGCCCGCTCCGAGCGTCAGCCGCAGGTCGTGCAGCGAATTGAGCGGCAGCGGAAACGCCGTTTCGATCGTGGCCCCGTGCAGCCCGAGCTCCTTCACCTGCAGCGGTTCGAACACCATGATCTCGCCATGGAGGTCGCCCAGAATCGGCAGGCGCTCACTTTTTCGGATGCTCGGCATGGCGGCGGACTATATCAGAGCCCTTGGCCTCTAGCCTTTAGCCTCTGCAAAGGGGAGGGCGGTTGGGGGGAACCGCCCTGGGGGGACTCCTGGTTCGAACTCAGTTCATGCGCGGGGCGGGGCGCGCCGGCAGCATGTTGACTTCGTCGTCGTCGGCCATCTGCGAAATGGCGGCGTCGAAGTCGCACTCTTCGCTCTCGGTCGTATACGTCAGCACCGGGATGTCTCGCGTCGTGTCATCGAGCTTGAGCATCGTGAGGAGCTGGAAGCCGTCGAGGTCTTCGACGCGCGTGCAAAGGATGACCAGGTTCGGCTGCACCTTGCGGATGTTCGAATACGCGTGATCCGGCGACTCCACGAACACCATGTCGTAGCGTCCGGCGTCGAGCACCGTCTCGAGCATGCTTAGTACCTCGGCGTTGCCGTTCACGACGACCACCTTCTGCACCGGCTGCTGAGAAATCCCGCTCGTGTCAAACATGATGTCTGTGCCGTCCTCTGGCGAATATCAATTCAGGAAGCGTGCCACCAGACAATCAACCGATCCGTCAGCAATTTGAGCGCTTGGTGCAGGCTCGAGCGTTATTGTCCTGCTGGGCGGAAAAGCGAGCGGATTTCGGCCGCAGTTTGTGCTGCGCTGGCAGTTCCCCGGCGTTCCCTGGTGACGGCCATTCGTGCAGATCGGCGATCTCGACGACAGATATTCCGGCGCGCTGCTGATTTCCGGATCGGGCGCGCACGCCGAGAGCGTGCGGTAGTGCACATCGACTCGCACACTGTGCACGCTTCGCGCACCGGCGCGCGCTTCCCACATGGATCGCGCGCGACTGCACCGCATGGGCTGACAAAAAGTGCGATGCCCTTCTGACAAAAACTCGCGAGCAGAATGAGGGAAACCCTTGGACGCGGGCGCGGCTGAATCCGGGCACAAAAAAACCGTGTGGGCCGGAGACGGCCCACACGGTCACTTGCAGAAGCGCGCGTCTAGAAGAGGAACTTCACCGTGAACTGTCCCTGTGTGCCGTCCTGGAACAAGTCGTCCATCCTGTAGCGGGGGTCGTAGGCGCCTGCGCCTTCGGGCGTCTTCAGGATGAGAGCGTTGTAGTCATAGCCCTTTGACAGGTCGACACCCGACAGATCCGCGGCGGCCGACTGACGAGCCACACCGGCGCCGCGATTGATCGAGTTGAAGATGTGCCGCGCCGTCTTCTGGTTGAACACATTGAGTGCGTTGAATTCCAGCCGAAGCCGCTTCGTGCCGGACAGCGGCAGTTCGTGGGTCACGAGAAAGTCCGTACGTGTCAGCGTTGGCGTGCGGCCCAGGTTCCCTCGCCCTTCCACCATCGATCCGACACCGCTCGTTGTATTCGTCGATTCGAGGTAGGTCGTGACAGGCGTACCGCTGCCACCATAGAAAAATGCGCCGAGCTGCGTGCCGAACTTGAACTGGTATGACCCGTACAGTTTGACAACATGCGGCCGATCCGTCGCCAGACGGCCTTTGACATCGAGATTGCCGTGCGAATCCCACAGGAGTTCGTCGAGATCCCACGCGCGGCTTTCGTTGCCACCCGGGCGTCCGATGCTGCCCGCCTGCTGTTGCGAAGTGGCCGACGTTCGATCGGTCGTTGGCGTGGTGATTTCATCCGAGCTGGCGATGCCGGCGTAGTTGCCGTACAGCCTGCTCAGCGTGTAATTCGCGCTGAAGAACCAGTTGTTCGACAATCGGCGCTCATAACCGAGCTCCAACGCGTCGTAGGTGCGCAGAGGACGCGGGATCGGCTGCCCGTTTGGAGTCGCACCCGTCGGGAACTGGAATGACGCCAGCCGCAACCCCGGATTGCCGATGATGTAGCCCTCGTTGCCCGTGGAGTCGAGGAAGCCGATGTCCTCAATCGTCTCCCGCAGGTTGTTGTGAATGTAGTGGACAGTGACCACTGCATTGCGCCCACTCTGGAACTCCACGCCGCCACTCGTGCTGTCCTGCGACATCGGCTTGGTGTCAGGGTCGATGCTGGCGGCAAACGACGGCACGCGGCGATCGCGGCACGATCCGGGCGTCGTCCACAGGTCGGGCCCTGGCATGTTGCTCAGGCTGAGGCTGTTGAGATCCAGCGTGTTGAGCCCGCGGTAATAGATGCACCAGGTTTCGGCGCCGAACGAACCTCGAGGCAGCTCGTACTTCGTCTGATCGTAGTAACGGCCCCAGCTCCCAAACAGCTTGACCTTGCCGTCACCACGCAGATCGTAGGCGGCGCCGAGCCGAGGAGCCAGCTTTTCCTGCCAGCCGAATTCGAACGCGTACTTCAGGTACTCAGGACGGAACGTCGGCACTTTTTCGTTTTCCGTGCGCAGACCGAGGTTGAGCGTCAGCTTGCTGCCGACCGTCCACTGGTCCTGCACGTACAAGGCGTGAATCGCGCTCCCCGCCTTGTTCTTGATCACGCGGTCGTTCACTTCGTAGTAGCCGTACGTCCCAGTTCCAGTCGTGACGCCGCCAAACGTGAAAGGCTGGCCCCAGAAGATCTGGACGTATCCGCCAGGGTAGTGCGAGTCGATGTTGTTTTCGATGTGCTGGTACCCGTATCCGCCCTTCAGGGTGTGGAATCCGCCGGCGTTGAAGGAGTGGTTGTAGTCCAGCCCGAAGCTCGCACGATTGGTGGTGTCGAACGCCGTGATCTGCGCGCGAGGCGTATTAGACGTGCCTGTGCCGCCCTGTAGGGACGCCGGCAGGATTCCGTTGACGGC
>Ga0070664_100003463_pt1 | contig 12744 bp, 13 predicted proteins | sample KBSC73metaG_FD_65863 | JGI IMG/M metagenome (GOLD analysis project Ga0070664, IMG submission 65863) | Corn rhizosphere microbial communities from Kellogg Biological Station, Michigan, USA - KBS C7-3 metaG | ecosystem: Host-associated > Plants > Roots > Rhizosphere > Soil ... | reverse complement strand
CTTCGGATTATGTTTGGCCAGCACTTTCGTGATGCACGCCGTCAGCGTCGTCTTCCCGTGGTCGATGTGTCCGATCGTTCCCACATTTACGTGCGGCTTCGATCTGTCAAATTTCTCTTTCGCCATGGATTCTCTTCTCCGGTTTCGTTTCGAATGTACTAAACAACTAAAAGGAGGAGCGGGAGACGGGATTCGAACCCGCGACCAACGGCTTGGAAGGCCGTGACTCTAGCCACTGAGTTACTCCCGCTCATTTAAACTCAATTCGGAAAGCCTCTGTTCCCACCCTCTGTGAATGGAGCCCACGACCAGAATTGAACTGGTGACCTCGTCCTTACCAAGGACGCGCTCTGCCAACTGAGCTACGTGGGCCGATATGGCCCTAACGACCTTATGGACAGGGGAGGATTCGAACCTCCGTAGCCCGCAAGGAGCGGCAGATTTACAGTCTGCTGCCATTAACCACTCGGCCACCTGTCCGTAATGGCGGCAAATCGCCGCTACCATTTCGCCTACCAGGAGCTGGCGAAGGGATTTGAACCCCCGACCTGCTGATTACAAATCAGCTGCTCTACCAACTGAGCTACGCCAGCATCGACAAAACTCTAACACTAACACACGGTTTCAGGTGTTTCAACCATCGCTTGACGATTTCTTGTCACCGTTCCTTCACTTGGTCGTGCGCTGACGCACGACTTCATACAACACGACGCCCGCCGTCACCGAAATGTTCAGTGATTCTATCTTGCCGAGCATTGGAAGCCGGACGACCGCATCGCAGTGCTCCCGCACCAGACGGCGCAAGCCTCTGTGTTCGCCGCCAAACACCAGGGCGATCGGTCCGGTGTAATCGAACTCCGTCCAGAGTTTTTCTCCGGACGCATCTACACCGACGACCCAGACTCCTTTAGTCTTTGCGTGATCCAGAAAGGACACGAGGTTTCCGACGCGCACTACCGGTACATGCGCCAACGCGCCGGCAGAAGCCTTTGCTACTGTATCGCTCAATGGCGCGGAGTGTCTCTCAGGAACTACGATTCCCGAAACGTTTCCGGCATCGGCGGTTCGAATAACAGCGCCAAGATTATGCGGATCCTCCACACCGTCAAGCGCCACGATGCATGGTCGCTCCGATCTAAAGAGAATGCTTTCCGGTGAATACCTGAACTCTCCACATAGTGCGATGATTCCCTGATGAGAAACGCCGGGTGCCATTCGTTCCAGAATCGCCCGCTCTTCCCTGCGCACGGGTACATTGCGCTTATCTGCAAGATCGATCACATCCTGAAGTTTCGGCGAACGGGTTTCCCTGCCGACGTATATTCGCTCAATGGGAGGATTGCCGGCAGTCAGTGCTTCAAAAATGGAGTGAACTCCGAAAAGCTGATTAGCCATCAATTCGCTTGCGTATAAAGGTAGATCGTTTTCGACAAAGGTCATCAGCATACCAGTGCAGCGGCAATCCTGGCCAGTTGGGCTACTCTTACAGGCTATGATTCGTACACGATTTGCCCCAAGCCCCACCGGATTTCTCCATATTGGTGGCGTTCGCACGGCACTGTTCAACTGGCTGTACGCACGCAAACACGGAGGCCAGTTTGTACTCCGCATCGACGACACCGACCAGCAACGTAACGTGGCCGAAGCGCTAGCACCCATCCTGCACGGTTTCCGATGGCTCGGCCTGAACTGGGACGAAGGCGCAGAAGTCGGTGGGCCGTATGGACCGTACTACCAATCGGAAAAGTTGCCGCGTTATCAGACAGCTATTCAAATCCTGTTGGAAAAAGGCGCGGCATATCGCGACTTCGCCACAGAGGACGAAATGAAGGGCGAGCGTCTGGCTGCCGAACAAACCAAGCGGCAATTTCTATACAGCCGCCAATGGATGGCGGAAACGACGGAACAGCAAGCGCGCTTCGAAGGTCAGGGACGAACCTGCGTCGTTCGACTCAAGATGCCACGAGAAGGTAAATGCGTATTTCAGGACCAGGTCAGGGGAACCGTCGAAGTGCCGTGGACACAGGAAGCCGATCACGTGATTCAGCGCGCAGACGGCACGGCGCTCTACAACCTTGCAAACGTCGTTGACGACTTCGACATGAAAATCACGAACGTCATCCGGGCTTCAGAACATTTATCCAATACGCCACGCCAGATCTTTATTGCGCATGCTCTCGGCTATCCTCCAGTGGAGTTCGCTCATGTCCCCTTTGTTGCCGAACCCGGCAGCAAGAACAAACTCAGCAAGCGGAAGATCGGAGATTATCTAAAGCATCCGGAATTCAGGAAGCTTTATGAGCACGGCGAGCGAATCGCGAAAACCCTGGGGTGGACCGTTGCTGCAGAAACATTCAATCCCGTCATTGTGGATTTTTATGAACGTGTTGGTTTTCTGCCGGATGCCATACTCAACTACCTTCTCCTGCTGGGCTGGTCTCTGGACGACAAGACGGAATTTTTCACCAGCGAGGAAATGATTGAAGCATTCTCCCTGGAGCGCATCAACAAAGCCCCTGCCAGTTTCGATGCAAAAAAGATGTTCTCATTCCAGGAGCGATACATGAACATGCTGTCGCTGGACGAAAAGGTTGAGCGAACGCGGCCTTTCATCGAACAGGCACATCTGAACGCTGACAAGCTCGCGTCGGTCGTACAGGCCGCAGCAGACCGAATCAAGATCGCCGGAGATATTCTCGATTACGTCGCCTTCTTCGTCACAGCGGAGCAGCTGACTTACGACGAAGCCGCTTTCGATAAACGCCTGCGAATACCGTCCGAAGCGCCGGGACTATTAAGAAAATTCGGCGGCGTGCTTGGAACCATCGATCCATTTAACGAGAAGACAACAGAAGCATGCTTGCAGGACTTTGTCGTTGCGGAAGGCATCAGCCACGCGCAGATAGTTCACGCACTTCGGGTTGCCATTACCGGAAAAGGCGCGGGCTTCGGATTGTTTGAGAGTCTGGCTATTCTCGGCAGAAACGAGTGTGTTCTTCGAATTGAACGCGCGCTCGCCCGACTTCCTTAGCGGCTCATCCTTTCAGTATCAATGCCACGGCTTCGGCGGCAATCGCCTGTTCGGTCCCCACGATGCCGAGGCCTTCCATTGTCTTGGCTTTCACCTGGATTTTGTCAGACGAAATGCCAAGAGCCTCCGCCATTTTCGAAGCCATCGCTGGAAAAAACGGCAGCAGCTTCGGACGCTCGGCAAAAATATTCGAATCGATGTTTCCGATTTCGAATCCCTTTGAGCGGACCAGCAGGACTGATCTTTCCAGAAAATAGAGACTCGACATTCCTTTCAGCGCTGGATCGGTATCCGGAAACTGTTCTCCAATATTGCCAATGCCTGCTGCTCCAAGCAGCGCATCGGTGATGGCATGGCAAAGGACATCTCCGTCAGAATGCCCAATCAATCCCAGCGTATGGGGTATGAGAACGCCCCCTATCATCAGCGGCGTATTCGGCCCCAATCGATGGAGATCGAAGCCGATGCCGATTCGAAAGCTCACCTGGCGGATTGTTCCTCTTCGAGAAGTACTCTTGCAAGAACGAGATCGGTGGGCCGGGTAATCTTGATGTTCCGTTCCGATCCTCTAACGATTGAAACGGATCGGCCGATGCGTTCCACCAGACTCGACTCATCAGTGCCGTAGTATTCGTCTTTTTTGGCCCGTTCAAATGCTTCGCGCAGTATCTCAATTCGAAAAGCCTGGGGAGTCTGCGCCAGGACGAGATGTTCACGTGCCAGTGTGGCGTCGATCACATCTTTTTCAACCTGCTTGACCGTATCCACTATAGGTACAGCGAGAATCGCCGCTCCGTCCTTGGCCGCCTTTTGAATAACCGCCTCTATCTCTTCAACGCTCACAAACGGCCTCACGGCATCGTGGACAGCGACAATCGTGACGTCTGGAGAAAGATGTCCCAGCGCCGTCGATACCGAATCCTGCCGACGATCCCCTCCCTGAATGACGGATATGGGTTTCGAGAACCCGGCGGCCTGCACCAGTGTCCGGATCTCATCCACGGATTCCCTGGGCGCAGCAACGATGACGCTGTCCACAAGCCGGCAGGCATCAAATTTTCGTATGGTGTAAATCAGGATTGGCGTGTCGTGAAGGACAAAAAGCTGCTTCGGCCGGTCCGCCTTCATTCGGCGCCCGGCGCCAGCGGCGGCGATAATAGCGGTTACTTTCATAAGAATTCAGAGGTGAGCCGCACCGCTATTGCGATACTTCCGTGTGCGTTGGCCTGTCCGGACCAGTTCTCTCCGGACGTTCTTCGCGAGGGCCGTGCGAACCATGGGGGGCGCCAGCCTCTCCTCGCTTCTCTTCGTACTTTCCGAAGATCATCTTCCCGGCGGTGGTTTGAAGGACGCTTGTTACGGATGAGTCCACAGTCTTGCCGATCATCTTCCGGGCGTTGTCCACAACAACCATGGTGCCATCATCCAAATAGGCGATTCCTTGATTGAATTCCTTACCTTCCTTCAGGATGAAGACCTTCATGCTCTCACCCGGCAGATAGACCGGTTTGAGGGCGTTGGCAAGCTCGTTAATATTGAGCACCTCAACACCGCGAAGCTGAGCCACCTTATTCAAATTGAAGTCGTTGGTAACGATCTTTGCTTCAAACTCCATCGCCAGTTCGATCAGTTTCATATCGACTTCGCGAACTGCCGGATAGTCATTTTCGACAAACTGGACCGTGATTCCGGCCATCTTCTGGATTTTCTGCAGAATGTCCAGACCTCGTCGTCCGCGATTCCGCTTCAGGGCATCGGCGGAATCGGCAACCTGCTGAAGTTCTCGAAGCACAAAATGCGGGATAACAAGAATTCCATCCAGAAAACCGGTCTCGCAAATATCCGCAATCCGACCGTCGATGATGACGCTGGTGTCCAATATCTTGTAAATCTTCTTTATTGGCCGCTCGCCACCAAAAATCCCGCCCAGTGCGGAAAGATTCAGGTAATCGCCCTTGTTTGCGCCAACAACCAGGCCCACATACGTCATGAGAAAGAGAATGAAGATGTTGATGAAGGATATGGAATTCTTGTCGAATTCGGTGGTACGGAGAATCAGGCTGATCAACGTTGCACCAACTATCGCCATCAGGGATCCGATCGCGGCACCAATCAGACGTTTCAGCGTTGCGCGTTTCAGCCGATGTTCGAAATAAATGATGGCAAGCGCACATCCCAGACCGAGAGGAATCGTCGTGTATCCGCTGAGATTGAACGGCTCGATAATGTACGCCGCAAGTGTCAGCGCAACGGCAAAAATGACGCGGACCACCACGATGTCCAGCGTGTAGTTCTGTTCCTTCTGGACATCGATGTTATCCAAAGGCCTCGATGGCGCTGTAGAGGACTTGCCTTCTTTTGGTTTCATGGAACCTCAACCTCTCGCCGTAACCCAACCTGCGGGATTTCATACTATCCGAAAAGGGTCGACTGCGCTTCCTGAATATTCCGGACGGGGAGCGTTTGGAGGGAACGATCCGGTTCATCAATAAGGGGTTGCGCCGGCAAGACCGCGCATTTGAAGCCCAGCATAGAAGCTTCTTTCAGACGAACACCCGGAAACATCGCCGGCCGGATCTCGCCACCGAGGCCCACTTCTCCGAACACCACTGTGGATGCGCTGAGTGGACGGTTGAACAGACTCGACAGGATTGCGGCCACAATGGCGAGGTCCGCCGCGGGTTCCACAACTTCGAGTCCCCCGACCACATTCAGAAAGATGTCCTGGTCCCACAGGTTCACGCCCAGGCGTTTTTCGAGGACCGCAGAGATCAGAGCCAGCCGCTGCGGATCGACTCCCGTGGCCAGGCGGCGTGGAGTACCAAAATGAGTCCGCGACACGAGCGCCTGGATTTCCACCAGCAGTGGCCGTGAACCTTCGACACAGGCGAGGATCACCGAACCCGGACTCAGGATTTCGGATCTGGTGAGAAAGAACGCCGAAGGTTTTTCCACCGCACGGAGTCCGGACCCTGCCATTTCGAATATCCCGAGCTCATTGGCAGGTCCGAACCGGTTCTTGATCGTACGAACAATTCGATGGGGGTGTTGACGTGGACCTTCGAAATACAGAACCGTATCGACGATGTGCTCAAGCGCTTTGGGGCCGGCAAGAGCGCCATCCTTGGTCACATGTCCAATCAGAAACACGGGAACATGTTTCTTCTTGCACCAGAACAGCAATTGCGCCGCCACCTCTCGAACCTGGCCGATACTTCCCGGAGCCATTTCAAGCTTTTCGGTAAACGTGGTTTGAATGGAATCGATTACGACAACTTCGGCATCGAGCAATTCCGCGGACGCTAGAATCTTCTCCACGCTCATTTCCGGATAAATATGAAGGGTGCCGGCGTCTATATTCATCCGCTCGCCGCGCATTCGAATCTGCTGAGCGGATTCTTCACCGGAGGCGTACAGAACCTTTGTGGTGGCGGACAATCGTGCTGCGACATCCAGCATCAATGTCGATTTTCCAACTCCGGGGTCGCCACCCAGCAATATCAATGCACCTGGCACGACACCGCCTCCAAGCACGCGGTCGAACTCCGAAATACCGGTGGGGACGCGGTGAGTTTCAATGTTGGTAATTTCGTGGAAAGGCACCGGGCTGGAATCCCAGGATCGAGGGACGTCTTCCGAAGCAGACAGCCTCTCTTCGACGAAGGTGTTCCATTCCTGACAGGACGGACAGCGACCGATCCACTTGGGAGAGCCGTGGCCGCAATTTTGGCAGTTGTACTGCGTCTTTGCCTTCAATTTTCTGACCGCGCCTTGTATGTCAGTAGCCTTCGAGAAGATTTTCAAACTTGGTAAATTGCTTGAGGAACGCAATTTTTACAACACCGGTGGGCCCGTTTCTTTGTTTTGCAATGATCAGTTCGGCTCTGCCGGAATTTTCTTCATCGGGCTTGTAGACTTCTTCGCGGAAGATAAACGCAACGACGTCGGCATCCTGTTCAATGGATCCGGACTCCCTGAGATCCGACAGCTGTGGACGATGGTCGCCCTGCCGTTGTTCCGGCGCGCGACTCAACTGTGAAAGGGCAATCACGGGAACATTGAGTTCTTTTGCCAGCGCCTTCAATCCGCGGGAGATTCCGGAAATTTCCTGAACGCGGTTCTCGACCCGGCCGTATCCCGACATCAGCTGCAAGTAATCCACAACGATCAGGCTCAGTCCATGCTCTGCTTTCAACCGTCGGGCTTTGGCGCGCATTTCCATGACCGTAAGCGTGGAGGAATCGTCGATGTAGAGCGGCGCACGGGAGACGGTGGCCAATCCATCGATGAGCCTGCTGTAATCTTCCTTCGCGAGATATCCGGTTCGAACTTTATGGGCGTCGACCATCGATTCGGCGCAGAGAAAACGCATCAACAACTGCTCCTTCGACATTTCCAGACTGAAGATCCCGACGCCCTGGCCCTTCTTCACCGCAACGTGCTGAGCCATGTTCAAGGCGAGCGCGGTTTTTCCCATCGAAGGCCGCGCCGCCAGAATTATCAGGTCCCCTGGCTGCAAACCTGCAGTCATTCGGTCCAGGTCCGTAAACCCGGTTGCCACACCGGTGATCATCTCCCGCTCGGTGTAGAGCTTTTCGAGGAGGATCTTCGCAGAGCCCTGCATGTCCAGTACAGACACGAATCCCGATTTGATTCGCTTTTCGGAGAGATTGAAAAACGCCTGCTCGGCCTTGTCGAGAATCTGTTCGGCAGGTTCGGCCTGATCGAAACATTCGGCCATGATTTTGTTTGTGGCCCCGATCATCTGCCGCATCAGCGATTTTTCTCGAATGATACCGAGGTAACTCTCCGTGTTGACCAGATGCGGAATTCCTTCCAGCATTCCGGCCAGATAGGAAATCCCCCCCGCGCTTTCCAGCGAAGATGCCCGCATGAGCTCTTCCTGAATGGTGATGAGGTCGACTGTCTTCGACTTCTCCATCAACTCCACGATTTGGCGAAAAATCACCCGATGAGCATCGAAGTAGAAATCTTCAGGCTTCAGCAACTCCACTACGCGATAGTAGTTTTCATTGTTGACGAGTATTGATCCAAGAACGGACTTCTCGGCATCGATGTTGTGTGGGAGCGATCGTTCCAGTGCTTGACGAGTCATAACAATTTAGCCGCGGTGACGCTCAACTCTATACCAATTCTTCGCGATGCGAAGCAGGATCGGGCTGGTTTCTACACTGCGCTTCAATTTGCGGTCTCACTTTCGGCTTGACGAGAAATGAGACGGCTTTCGCGCTTCGAATAAGCTTGCGGTAAGTAAATCAGGGGTAGGAGAGTCTCCCCATGATTCCCCGTTGGATTTGGTTCTTTTTGCCTGTATTGTTCCTGCCGACCCCGGCATCTGCGCTTGTACAAGACGACGACGCCCTGGCGGCACAGAGGGCTCAACAGGCGAGGCGCAACAATCCAGACGCAGATAACGGCTCAGGAGCAGCAGGCGATTCGCGACAGAAGCATCGCGGAAATGTCCAGATTCCTCGACGACCCAAACAAGTTTCGGGGAATTCCACCAACCACCTCGACAGAATTCCAGGCTCGGCTTCTCGAATTTCGACAAGCCATTCCGAGATTCCGGGCTGCGACGGAAGAATATCTCGATGCGGTAGGCCAGCACGGCAAGCTCGAGAAGGATCTCAAAAATATTTCAACGCAGACCGACGTGATGCTTCGGTACTTGAACCTGGCGAAAATGAAACATCCGCAGCCGGACCCTTCGGAATTCAAGGGTTTCACGCAGCCTGAACTGGCGTGGGAAACGCTCAACTCCGCGGAAAGAATCGGCACGTACCTGGATTTGGCTGTTCAAGTGGAACAACAAGACGTCCTTGCTCCGGCAATGCTGGAATTCATGTACAAATTGGACGGGGAACTTCTGCGCTTGAAATGGCTGGCTTCGCACACCAGGGGCTGAGCGGCTTTCCACAAAATAAACCAGGAATGTGGTTGTCTTTGTCGAGACCAAGATCGCGTTACCCTGTCAAAGCGGCAGTCTTGCAATCGCGATCGCCTCGCGCAGATAGAGCAGGGGGAGATAAATTGAGGGAGGCGAAGATTCCTGAAGGATTGCATGAGTCGCCGCCGGTACTCCCCGACATTCATGCAACAAACCAATCTCTTCTCCAAATAAGGTGCAGTGCATCGCGCCTTTCCAGCGGAAAATCGATTGGAGCGCCGCATTGCAGATGAATTCCGGTGGCGGGCTCTCGAAGGGTTGGCTTAATAACGCCGCGAAATGACGTCGAATCAGGAGGCGCCGTTGAATTACTGTCTGTTCCTGACGATGTCGACATAGGCTCGAATGGAACCGTCTTTGAAAGCTTCGTCCAATTCCGGAATCGAAAACAGCCCCGTTTCATACCGCGAGGTGACTGGAAGAACGGGCGACGACGAAATCTCGCCGGACATTGATCGGATGAGTCCTCGGATAATCACACTCTTCGAATTCACAGGAAGAGTCGCCAGGTTTGCGTAGAACTCCCTCCAAACGTCGTTCTGGAACAGGTACTGCTCCACATTCGACGTATAGAATGCGGTGACCGTTGAGCTGTGATTTCTCAAATATTCTCCTACAGACCGAATAGCGCGCGGGCCCGCAAAGTCACCCACGACCGGAATCAACAGGTTCTTCATCTGCAGCTCTCGAATGATCTGGAAGTTTGCTTCGGTAGCCAGAAATCCGCGATTGACTCCATTCTTGTCGGTTTGCTTCATGATCTCTCCAAAACCAGGCATGAGACCGGGCGCGAAATTGGGACCGTTGTAAGTCAGGTTTGGTCCTGCAAGCCGAAAGGCCAATAACACTCTCCGTAAACTGGACTGATCCTCCGCATTGAGGGGAAATCCATGATGCTTCACCAGCCGGTTTTGAATGGCATCCAGGTTGTCCTGGAATACCTGCGCGGCGTCGGTCTGGTTATCAAATGCATCGATCAGAGTCTCTACGGTGGCATTGAGGTCCACATTATCCGGTCGCGGCCTTGAAAAAAGTCGCGAGAGAAACCCCACGCGATCTTCGGAGAGTTCGAAGATCGCCTTATACATCAGATGCTCAATCATGTTCTGCCGGCGGATATCCACGACAAATGCGATCTGCGGTTTCAACGCGAGAATGTATGTGAAGTTCTGTTCAGGCCCGACCCCGATGTATGCGCTCGCCGGTTGGCGGCCTTCCGCGAGTTGTCCAACGATCTGTTGGTACGATCGTTCGTTGGAAACGAAGTTTTCTGAAAGAAACGTCCCATTCGGCTCCGAAAAACTGGCGATCACGGTCCAGAATTCGTCGTCGGTTAACTGGAGCGGAAGGGACTCCGCTGCTCCAATCGGCGACAGGTAAAACAGGACCGCAAAAATACCGGCCAGGCGGTAAGCGATGCCTCGGTAGTTGGAACGCATGATCGGCGCGAATTATATCGTTTAGCGCTATCAATCAAGGAATGCTTAAAGGAGACATTTGAATATTACGCCGTCGGCAAAGATATTCCTTCGGATCGTACGTTCGATCACTCAAACTGTACCGAGTCATATAAAGGAGACATTCATGCCAAGATTTCTGATTGAAGCGAATTACAACGTCGAGGGTGCCCAAGGGCTGATCAAGGACGGCGGATCCAAACGCCGCGAAGCGGCAAAGACGGCCATCAAGAGCGTGGGAGGCAAGATGGAATCGTTTTACTTCGCTTTCGGCGACACTGACGCCTTTGTGATCTTTGATGCGCCTGACAATGCCAGTGCTGCTGCAGCATCGACGGCGATCAACGCCAGCGGTTCGGTACAAGCCCGCACCATCGTGCTTTTAACCGCCGACGAAATGGATAAAGCCGTTAAGAAGAATGTGAAGTATCGAGCTCCAGGCCAATAGGCCGTCTCCAGTGTCGGTTGCAGAACACACGTTCAACCGAACCAACTTTGAGATGCCATTCACGGTAAACCTCGCGTGATATCACTATCGATCAGATCCGGGTCATAAAGAACAATGCGGCTGCCGCCACGTTGCAAATGCAGCCACATTAACTAACGTTCTCCATTTCCGGATCTCAAGGTTACCCGCAGCCACACGGGGCGACTCGCGGTCGGCTTCAATGGAGCCTACACCGTGGATGTCCGAACCATTGGCACGCTGCCAGCGTCCGGGCCGATTACACTCACCGATACGCTGGCTGCGGGACTGACCGGATGGTCTTGGTGTGCGGCAGAACAGACCGTTACATGCGGCAATTCCGGAATGTTGGAAGCGGGAGTGTCTTCAAACCTGACTTTAGCCGCCGCTCTGGCCGCTGCTGCGGCGCCGGAGACCCATACCGTTTCGGTGGCGGCGGCAGGGAATCTGGCCTCGAACAACACCGCCTCGGATACGACAGACATAATGATTCCTGCGGCAAAGCTACAGTTCGGTCTTGGGTGTCGTCGGTGTTCAGGTCCCACGCGATCGAGAGTTAGCCGTGACGCCTACACAATGAGATTAACCGGCAAAGACCAGCATGGCCTTGCAAGATCCCGTGAGGAGTTACGGGCTTTTGCCTGGACCTGTTCGGCAGACATCCCCGAATAGACCCGTAACCTGCCACCAGCGCCTCTTCCGCAGGGGCGATACCCCGGTCGGTTTTAAGTTCTTGACGCATTCACTGTACTAGCTGTAATAGTACAGGTATGCTACCGTTTCGCCTCACATTCGAGCCCGGCACTTCCATTAGCGAGCAGATCGTCTATGCCGCCAAGAAGGCCGTCGTCTCCGGACAGATGCGGCCGGGAGAGCCCTTCCCATCGGTTCGTGCGCTGAGCAAGGCTCTCAAGATCAATCCCAACACAGCGCACAAAGTCGTCACACAACTCGTCCAGGAAGGACTTATTGAAATCCATCCCGGGCTGGGAGCGGTCGTCGCTTCGCCGTCATCGTCGACGGCGGCAGAGCGAGGAGATCTCCTGAAAAAGGAACTCGAACAACTCGTCGTTGAAGCAAAGAAACTCGGTCTCGAAATGGAAGATCTCACCGAAGCGATTGGCGAACACTGGCGCCGGCTTGACGGAACGATCAGACCCAGGAGGAAATCATGAGCACAGTGATCTCGGCAACCGGTCTTACGAAACGCTTCCGCAGGACGGAAGCGGTCGATGGCCTGAATTTGGAAGTCTCCGAGGGCAGTATCTTCGGCCTGATCGGACCCAACGGCGCTGGAAAGACGACAACGATCAAAGTCCTGATGAACATTCACAAACCCACCGCTGGACATGCGGAGGTGCTTGGAGTCGACTCGCGGCGAATCGGTCCGGCCGAGTTCACGAAAATCGGCTACGTCTCAGAAAGTCAGGAACTGCCGGAGTGGATGACCGTTGAATACTTCCTCTCCTACCTGAAGCCGTTTTATCCGACATGGGACGACGCACGGGCCAGTGAACTGGTTCGCCAGTTCGATCTTCCACTCAAGCGCCAGCTCAAGCATTTGTCTCGCGGAATGAAAATGAAAGCAGCACTGGTTTCTTCGCTTGCATACCGGCCGAAGCTTCTTGTACTGGATGAGCCCTTCAGCGGCCTGGACCCCATGGTGCGTGAAGACCTTGCCGAAGGGCTGGTGGACAGTGCGGACGAGACGAGCATTCTGGTGTCGTCGCACGATCTGGGAGACATCGAAAGCTTCTCCAGCCACATTGGCTACATCGAGAACGGCAAGCTGAGATTTTCCGAAGAGATGTCTTCTCTCACC
>Ga0070664_100003462_pt1 | contig 12755 bp, 12 predicted proteins | sample KBSC73metaG_FD_65863 | JGI IMG/M metagenome (GOLD analysis project Ga0070664, IMG submission 65863) | Corn rhizosphere microbial communities from Kellogg Biological Station, Michigan, USA - KBS C7-3 metaG | ecosystem: Host-associated > Plants > Roots > Rhizosphere > Soil ... | reverse complement strand
GAGGAAGAGCAGGGGCAGGAGGCGGGTGACGCCGGGGAGACGATTGGCCATGGGAGGTCTCCGTTCCGAAAAAAAAAAGGTGACCGGTTCATCCGTAAGAGTCGTTTGGCAGGGTAGGCGGCGGCCGCAGCGAGGGCTACTGGCCGCGAGTCGTTGATTCGTACAGGCAAAGGCCAGTGTCGAACCTGTCCGGAGGGCCAGTCGGTCCTTGCCCCCCGGCGGCAAATTTCGTACCCTGAAGAGTAGTGGTCAAACAACGGTCAACCCGCCGGGCAACGGTGTGCCTGCTGGCCTTTCATCCGCTCGTGCTCTCGGAATTCGAGCGGCTGTTGTCCGAGGAAGACTTCGCGCTGACGGTCCGGCGGCTCGAGCCGGACCTGATGGCGGACCCCGAACGCCTCGCGATCCCGAAGGCCGCCGTCTACGTCGTGGAGAGCCACGCGCACCGGCCGACGACCGAGGCGCTCGTCGTGCACGTCCTCGGACGCAACCCGACGGCGCGCGTCGTGCTCGTCGCGGAGAAGTTCGAGCAGGGCGCCGCCTTCCCGCTGCTGCGCCTCGGCGCCAAGGGGCTCCTCACGTTCGCCGAGACCTCGGAGCAGCTCCCGCGGGCGGTCGAGGAGGTCGCCTCGGGAGGGTTCTGGGTCCCGCGCTCTCTCCTCTCGCGGTTCGTCGACGAGACGCTGTCGGCGGTCCGGCGCCCCCGGGGGCCGGCCGGCCCGGCCCGGCTCTCCCGGCGCGAGAAGGAGGTTCTCGACGCGCTGCTCGAGAACCTCTCGAACAAGGAGATCGCGAGCAAGCTCCACATGTCGGAGCGGACCGCGAAGTTCCACGTCTCGAATCTGCTCGCCAAGTACGGCGTCCGCCGTCGCGCGGACCTGATCCTCCTGACCTACACCCAGCTCGAGCGCTCGACCCCGCAGACCTGACTCGCGGACGCGTTCTCCGCCGGGGACGTATTAGCCCCGGCTAATGTATCGGCGCGCCTGCCAGCCGTTTTTCGCGCAGAGAGCCTGCCGTTTCGTTTGACACTCACCGCCCGCCGCAAATAGGCTTGGAGCTTCCCGGCGCGAAACAAAAGAATGAAACGGATCGGCTTGCTGGCGGCGTTCGCCCTGGTTTCCGCCTGGGCTCGAGCGGCCACTCTGCCCACGGGTTTCACCGAGACGGCGATCGCGACCGGGCTCACGGCCCCGACGGCGATGGCCATCGCGCCCGACGGCCGAGTGTTCGTCTGCGAGCAGGGCGGCGCTCTGCGGATCTCGAAGAACGGCGCGCTGCTCCCGACCCCGTTCCTCACCGTCACGGTCGATTCCGCCGGGGAGAGGGGGCTGCTCGGCGTCGCCCTCGACCCGAACTTCGCGACCAACCAGTACGTGTACGTCTACTACACGGTGCCATCTCCGGCGCACAACCGGCTGAGCCGGTTCACGGCGAACGGCGACGTCGCGGTCTCCGGCAGCGAAACGATCCTGCTCGAGCTCGACAACCTCAGCTCCGCGACCAATCACAACGGCGGCGCCCTGCACTTCGGCTCGGACGGGAAGCTCTACGTCGGAGTCGGAGACAACGCGCACGGAGCCAACGCGCAGAGCCTGACGATCCTGTTCGGCAAGCTGCTGCGCATCAACTCGGACGGCTCCATCCCCACCGACAATCCCTTCTACGGCCAGACGACCGGGAAGTACCGCTCGATCTGGGCGCTCGGGCTGCGCAACCCGTTCACCTTCGCCGTCGGCGCCGAGGACGGACGAATCTTCATCAACGACGTGGGGCAGAGCCTGTACGAGGAGATCAACGACGGAGTCGCCGGAGACAACTACGGCTGGCCGAATTGCGAGGGACCATGCGTCCCGACCAACCCTCTCTACACGGATCCCTGGAAGTACTACGGACACGGCCAGGGTTGCGCGATCGCGGGCGGCGACTTCTACCAGGCTCTCGTCCCGCAGTTCCCGGCGGCGTACCAGGGCGACTACTTCTATGCGGACTACTGCTCGGACTGGATCAAGCGGGTCGACACGGTGACGAAGACGGTCAACTCGTTCGCGACCGGGGCATCGGCGCCCGTCGACATCCGGGTCGGCTACGACGGCGCGCTGTACTACCTGAACCACGGCGACGGGAAGGTCTTCCGGGTGACCTACACGGGCAGCAGCGCTCCGGTCATCACGCAGGACCCCCTCAGCCAGCTGATCTCCGTCGGCCACCCCGTCACCTTCACGGTCGCGGCGTCGGGCGCTCCGCCTCTCTTCTATCAATGGCAGCGCAACGGCTCGAACATCTCCGGCGCGACCTCCACCTCCTACACGATCGCATCCGTGGCGCCCGGCGACGACGGCGACGCCTTCCACTGCAAGGTCTCCAACGCGTCCGGAAACGTCACGAGCGCCGACGCGATCCTCTCCGTGACGAGCGACCAGCCGCCCACGCCGGCGATCGCGTTCCCGCCTCCGCCGATCAACTACGCGGCGGGCGACACGATCGCGTACTCGGGATCGGCGACGGACCCCGAGGATGGGACGCTGCCGGCGAGCTCGCTGACCTGGTGGATCAACTTCCACCACGACTCGCACTTCCATCCCTTCATGCCGCCGACGAGCGGCATCACCGGCGGCTCGTTCGTCGTGCCGGTGCTCGGCGAGACGTCGGCGAACGTCTGGTACCGGATTCACCTCTCCGCCGTCGACTCGGTCGGGCTGACGGCCGAGACGTACGTCGACGTCGTGCCGCGGATCTCGACCATGACTCTGAAGACGAGCCCGGCGGGCCTGCAGCTGACGCTCGACGGCCAGCCCTTCACGGCTCCCCAGAGCGTCGTCGGGGTCGTGAACATGACGCGCAGCCTGGGAGCTCCTTCGCCGCAGGTCCTCGGCGGCACGACGTACAACTTCGTCTCGTGGTCGGACGGCGGTTCGCGAAACCACGACATCTCGACGCCCGCGACGGATACGACGTTCACCGCGACCTTCTCGAGCGGTCCGACGCCGACCTTCACTCCCACGCGAACGCCGACCCGGACCCCGACGCGCACGCCGACGTTCACCCCGTCGCGGACTGCGACGAGGACCTCGACCCCGACGGTGACTCCCACCCGGACGTCGACGTTCACCGCGTCGAAGACGGCGACGCGCACGCCGACGAGGACCTCGACGTTCACGCCGTCCATCACCCTCACGGCCTCGAAGACCGCCACGAGGACGACCACCTTCACCGCGTCGAAGACCGCGACGCGCACGGCGTCGAAGACGCCGACCTTCACCGCATCGAGGACCGCGACCCGCACTCCGTCGAAGACGCCCACCTTCACCGCGTCGAACACCGCGACCCGCACGGCGTCGAAGACCGCCACGCGGACTTCGACCTCCACCGCCTCCAGGACGCCGACGCCGACGGTGACGAAGACCGCGACCTTCACCGCGTCGAAGACCGCGACGCGCACGGCGTCGAAGACCGCCACGCGAACGGCGACGTTCACGGCGTCGAGGACGCCGACGTTCACCGCCTCGAAGACGCCGACGTTCACCGCCTCGCGCACGGCGACCTCCACCGCGACGCGGACGCCGACGTTCACGTCGTCGCGCACGGCGACGAACACGCCCTCCCGCACGCCGTCCCGCACCCCGACCCCGCTCCCGTCGGCCCCGGAGGTCGACGCGATCAACCCGGGTTCGGGAGCCTCCGGCGGGGGAATGGCTGCGACGATCGGCGGCGCGGGGTTCGTGGCGGGCGCGACGGTGAAGATCGGCGGCATGCCGGCGACCGGGGTGACGGTCACGGACGCGACGCACATCCATGCGACTGTCCCGGCGCGTCCCGCCGGCTCGCTGAACGACGTGGCGGTGACCAATCCGGGCAACGCGACGGGCACCCTCGGGGAGGGCTGGATGGCCGACTTCCTGGACGTTCCGCCCTCGAACCCGTTCCATGGCGACGTCGTCGTCCTGGTCCGGTCGGGCATCACCGCCGGCTGCAGCGGCGGCAACTACTGCCCCGGCAACTCGGTGACGCGCGCGCAGATGGCCGTCTTCCTGCTGCGGGCGGAGCATGGGGCGGCGTATCAGCCGCCCGCGGCGACGGGCGCGGTCTTCCTGGACGTTCCGGCGGGGTCCTTCGCCGCCGCCTGGATCGAGCGGCTGGCGGCCGAGGGGATCACGGGGGGGTGCGGCGGGGGCAACTATTGCCCCGGCGCCCCCGTCACGCGGGCGCAGATGGCGCCGCTGCTGCTCCGGACCGAGCACGGGCCCGCCTACCAGCCTCCGGCGGCGACCGGCGACGTCTTTTCGGACGTGCCCGTCGGGGCGTTCGCGGCGGCCTGGATCGAGCGGCTCTACGCCGAGGGCGTCACGGCGGGCTGCGGCGGCGGCAAGTATTGCCCCTCGGCGCCGACCCGGAGGGGCCAGATGGCGAGCTTCCTCGTGAGAACGTTCGACCTGCCCTGACCGGGAGGAGGCAGCCGGGAGCCGATGGCCCCACCCTCTGTCTACCGTCTGCCGTCTACCGCCCGGTTGACTCGCCCCCGGCCCTTGCGTATCCTTACGCGCCCTCCCCGGAGGGTTCCGTCACGGGCTCGCATTCCGGCTTCGCGGGCCAACCTTGAGAATCTGAAGTAGGGGTTTCTGAATGGCTTCCGGCACAGCAAGGGTTTCGGCTGCGGACGTCCGCCGCGAGTGGTTCGTGGTGGATGCGGCCGACCAGGTTCTCGGGCGTCTCGCGACGCGCGTCGCGCGCATCCTCGCGGGCAAGCACCGCCGCAACTACGTCCCCTACCTCGACATGGGCGACTTCGTCGTCGTGACGAACGCCGAGAAGATCCGCCTGACCGGCGCGAAGCTCGACGAGAAGGTCTACCGGCGTCACACGGGATATCCCGGCGGGCTGCGCACGGTCGGCGCTCGCGAGCTGCAGGCGCGGTACCCGGAACGAATCATCGAGGAGGCGGTCCGCGGGATGCTTCCCAAGAGCAAGCTCGGCCGCAAGCAGATCAAGAAGCTGAAGGTCTACCGCGGACCGAAGCACCCGCACGAGGCGCAGCAGCCTCGTCCCATGAAAGTCTCCGCCGCCTGAGGCGGGCAGAGCTCGGAGGAGTCTTGGCAGCAGTCGAAATCCAGCACCTGGCCACGGGACGGCGCAAGACCTCGATGGCGCGCGTCCGGCTCGTGCCCGGCTCCGGTGCGATCACGGTCAACAAGCGTTCGCTCGACGACTACTTCCCGAACAACGTCCTGAAGATGGTCATCAAGCAGCCGCTCGCGGCCAGCGAGACGGCCGAGAAGTTCGACATCCACGTGACCGTCGCGGGCGGCGGCCCCTCCGGGCAGGCCGGCGCGATTCGGCACGGGATCGCCCGCGCGCTCACCGAGTACAACCAGGAGCTCCGCAAGAAGCTCAAGAAGGAAGGCTTCCTCACCCGCGACCCGCGGATGAAGGAGCGCAAGAAGTACGGTCAGCGCGGCGCCCGGGCGCGGTTCCAGTTCTCCAAGCGCTGATGCGGCTCTCGTCTCTCGTCTTCACCCGCGCCGGCGGCCCGATCCGCCCCCGGCGCTTCCGTGTCACGTCTCGGTCTTCCCGCTTCACGTTCAAGGAGGTGTGATCTGGCATCTATTTCTATGAAGGAACTGCTCGAGGCTGGCGTCCACTTCGGTCACCAGACGAAGCGCTGGAACCCGAAGATGAAGAAATACATCTTCGGCAAGCGCAACGGGATCTACATCATCGACCTGCAGAAGACGCTCAGGCAGTTCAAGGAAGCCTCGAAATTCGTCACCGACCTGGCCGCGGCGGGCAAGAACCTGCTCTTCGTCGGCACCAAGCGCCAGGCGATGGACGCGATCTACGAAGAGGCGAACCGCTGCGGCATGTTCTACGTGAACACGCGCTGGCTCGGCGGCACGCTGACCAACTTCTCGACGATCCGGAAGTCGATCCACCGGCTGAAGGAGATCGAGGGGATTCTCGCGCAGGACGACAACGAGAACCTCACGAAGAAGGAGCGCCTGCGGCTCGAGCGCGAGAAGGAGAAGCTCGAGAAGAACCTGACGGGGATCAAGGAGATGGACGAGCTGCCCGACGCGCTCTTCGTCATCGACCCCAAGCAGGAGTACATCGCCGTCAAGGAGGCGAACATCCTCGGGATCCCCGTCGTCGCCGTGGTCGATACCAACTGCGACCCGGACCTGATCGACCACGTGATCCCGGGAAACGACGACGCGATCCGGGCGATCCGCCTGTTCGCCACGAAGGTGGCGGACGCGGTCCTCGAGGGGCTCCACGCCCACGGGGAGCGCGAGGCGGAGGGGCCGAGCGAGGACCGGCCGCGGACGCCGGAGCTCTCCCAGACCGCCGTCGTCGCCGACGCTTCGTAACGCTCGGGAATCGAGGATCGGCGCGGCGCGTTACGCCGCCTCCGGGTTCTCGATTCCCGATTCCCGATTTTTGTAGAGGCACGTCATGGAAATCAGCTCGAAGCTCGTGAACCAGCTGCGCACCGAGACCGGCGCGGGGATGATGGACTGCAAGAAGGCGCTCGTCGAGTCGCAGGGCGACTTCGAGGAGGCGCGCAAGATCCTCCGCAAGAAGGGCCTCGCCGCGGCCGCCTCGAAGGCCGGCCGCGCCGCGTCCGAGGGGCTCGTCGTGGCGCGCGTGACGCCGAAGGGCGCCGTGCTGCTCGAGGTCAACTGCGAGACGGACTTCGTCGCGCGGACCGAGGACTTCCGCACGTTCGCGGAGACGCTCGCGGACCGGATCGAGACGCACGACGCGTTCGGCGACACCCGCTCGGGCGACGTCTCCGCGCTCTCCGGCCTGTCGTGGCCGAAGGGCGAGACGGTGGGCGAGCACGTCACGCAGCTCGTCGCGGTGCTGAAGGAGAACATCCAGGTCCGACGCTTCGCCCGGCTCGTGCCGCGGGAGGGCGAGCGCTTCGCGAGCTACATCCACGGAAACGGCCGCATCGGCGTGATCGTCGGCGTCCCCGGCGGCGACGAGGCGCTCGGGAAGGATCTGGCGATGCACATCGCCGCTTCGGATCCCCGGTTCGCGTCGCGGGCCGAGGTGAGCGCGTCGGTCCTCGAGACCGAGCGCGAGATCGCGAGGGCCCAGGCGACCGCCGCCGGCAAGCCGGCCCAGGTCGTCGAGCGGATCGCCGACGGAAAGGTCGAGAAGTTCTACCAGGAAGCCGTTCTCGTCGAGCAGCCCTACGTCAAGGACCCCGACAAGACGGTCGGCCAGATGCTCGTCGAGCGCGGCGGCAAGGGAGCGCTCGAGCTGCGCTTCGTCCGCTTCAAGCTGGGCGAGGGGTTGGGCAAGGCTGAAGAGGCCGCTTGAGGCCGGGATTCGAACCAGCGGACGACGAGGGCGGGCCATCACCCGCCCTTTTCATTTGGAGCCGCTCTTCGCACATAATCCCGCCCACGAATGGCCGCTGAGACTCCCGTGTATCGCCGCATCCTCCTGAAGCTGTCGGGTGAGGCGCTGATGGGGGAGCAGAAGTTCGGCATCGCGCCGGACGTCGTCGCCCGGCTCGCGGACGAGATTCGCGACGTGCACCGGCTCGGCGTCGAGATGGCGGTCGTGCTCGGCGGAGGCAACATCATCCGGGGCGTATCGGCCGCCGCCCAGGGCATCGACCGCGTCGCCGGCGACCACATGGGTCTGCTCGCGACCGTCATCAACGGCCTCGCGCTCCAGGACGCGCTCGAGAAGCGCTCCGTCACGACGCGCCTGATGTCGGCCGTCGAGATCCGCCAGATCGCGGAACCCTTCATCCGGCGCCGCGCCATCCGCCACCTCGACAAGGGCCGCGTCGTGCTCTTCGTCGCCGGCACGGGAAACCCGTTCTTCACGACCGACTCGGCCGCGGCGCTGCGCGCCAACGAGATCCATGCGGACGTGCTCCTGAAGGCCACGAAGGTCGACGGCGTGTACGACGCCAATCCCGACAGAGATCCCACCGCGAAGTTCCTGAAGACCCTCTCCTACCGCCAGGCGCTCGAGGCCGGCCTCCAGGTGATGGACGCCGCCGCCGTGGCGCTGTGCATGGAGAACGGGATCCCGATCAAGGTCTTCAACATGAAGGTGCAGGGGAACATCCAGCGGGTCGTGCTCGGCGAGGACATCGGTTCGCTCGTCTCCGCGGACGCCCCGGGCGCCGTAGGGAGCATCGACGCATGAGACAGGAGCTCAAAGACATCGAGAAGCTGATGACGGATGCGATCGCGGCGCTGAAGGAGCGCTTCAAGACGCTGCGCACCGGACGCGCGAACCTCGGGATGCTCGACGGCATCACGGTGTCGGCCTATGGGACCGAGGTTCCGCTGAACCAGGTCGCGAACCTCTCCGTCCCCGAGCCGACTCTCATCGTCGCCGCTCCGTGGGACCCGAAGATGGCGGCGGAGATCGAGCGAGCGATCCGCAAGTCGGAGCTGGGCCTGAACCCTCAGAACGACGGGAAGCTCGTCCGGGTGCCGATCCCCGCGCTGACCGAGGAGCGCCGCAAGGACCTGGCGAAGAAGGCGCATCACATGGCCGAGGAGGCGCGCGTCGAGATCCGGCGCTATCGCCACGAGGGCAACGACCGCATCAAGAAGCTCTTCAAGGACAAGTCGATCTCCGAGGACGACGAGCGGCGCGGACTCGAGGAGTCGCAGAAGCTGACCGACAAGAAGATCAAGGAAGTCGACGACCTGCTGAAGACGAAGGAGCAGGAGATCCTGGCGGTCTGAGCCGTGCGGGGCTCGCGAGATGGCGTCTTCGAGCTCCCTCCCGGCGGTCCGCGACGATCGTGCCGCAGGCCCGGGACTTCCCGCGGCCGCCGCCGCGACCGCGGTTTTTCTCGTCCTCGCCCTCTGGCGCGCGGGCGCTCCCACCCTCTGGAACGACGAGGTGATGAGCGTCTCGTTCGCCCGGCGCTCGTGGTACGGACTGTTCCACGGAGCGGCGAGCGATCGCGTGCATCCGCCGCTCTTCTACGCTCTCCTGAAGATCTGGATCCGTATCGGCGGCGAGGGCGCGCTCTGGTTGAGGCTCCTGCCGGTGTCGATCGCGGCCGCGGCCGTCTGCGCCTCCGGTTGGCTCTGCCGGAATATCGGCCTGTCGCGACGCGCGTCGGCGCTCGGCCTCTTTCTCTGCGCGACGAGCGGCTACCTCGTCTACTACGGCCAGGAGCTGCGCCCGTACCCGCTCCTGCTGCTCGCCTCGACGCTCTCGACGGCCTTCTTCGCGGCCGCGGCTGTCGGCGGCGCGGAGAGGCCGGCGCGAAGCTGGGTCGCGCTCGCGCTCGCGAACACCCTGCTCGTGTACTCGCACTACTTCGGCTGGCTCGTCGTCGGAACGCAAGGGCTCTGGCTGCTGCTTTGCGACCGCCGCCGCGTCGGCCGATTCGTCCTCTCGTGCGCGGTTCCGGTCGTCGCATTCGCGCCGTGGGCGTGGCTCGTCTCGCGCCAGCTCCACCGCGGAGGCGGGCTGACGGGCAACCTCGCGGGGCTGTCGATCCCGGGGCCCGCCGCGCTGGCGAGCTTCTACGCGGGGCTCCTCGGGCCCTATCGCTCGGCGCCCGTCGCGGCGCAGCTCGCGGCGGGCGCGCTCGCCCTTGCGGGGGTCGCCGTCTTCGCGGTTCGCCGCGCGCGCGGCGGGTCCGACGCGGACGCCCCGGCGCCCGCGCCGGGGTTTCTCTCGGCCTTCGCCTTCGTGCCGCCCGCCGTCGCGTTCCTCTTCAGCGTGCTGCTCCGTCCGGTCTTCCACCCGCGCTATCTCATCGAGGCGGCGGTGCCGGCGCTGCTCCTCGCGGGAGCGGCCCTCGCCTCGTTCCCGCCCGGCTCCGCCCGACTCGTCGCGGCGGGCGCCGCCGTCGCCTGCTGCGCCTGGGGCGCGGCGGGCACGCTCGCGGAGCCGACCCGGATCGCGTGGGGAGACCTCGTGGTGGCCGTGCGGGATCCGAGGTGCGCGGCCGCGAATCCCGGCGCCACGATCTCCGCGTTGGGAGAAGGGACACCGAGGCCGGTGGCGTACTACGTCGAGCGCGCGCGGATATCGCGGCCCGTTTTGCAGGTCCTCTCGCTCGACGAGATCCGGCCCCGCGCGGGCTGGCTGGCGTTCCACGCGGGAGCGGAGCTGGAGGGGATCTCGTACTGGTCCGCCGCGACGCCCGAGTCGGTTCGTGCCGCGCTCGCCCGCAACGGCCTGCGCGTGCTCTGCGAGCAGTCGTCCGGCCCGGCGCGACGCCGCGGCGTCCTCGTCGCGTTCGCCCCGGCGGGTGGCGGTCCATGAGGCGACTCCCCGTCGATCCGGAAGTTCGACGACCTCCGGAACGCCAGCGAGCCGGCGATCCCGGCCGTGTCGCGGGGCGAACCGGGAGCGCCTCGAGTTGACGACTTCGGCTCGGCCTGTGGCGACGACTTCCGGGGGCGCAGGCGGCGCTCGCGCGCGCGTCGGCCCGTCCGCGGCGATCCTCAGCGCGTCCGTCGCGGTGCTGCTCGGGCTCGCCTTGTGGCGGGCCGGGGAGCCCAACTTCTGGGGCGACGAGGTCGTCAGCATCCGGCTGGCCAGGAGGTCGTGGGGCCGGCTCCTGAGCGGCGCGATCTACGACCTCGTGCACACGCCGGTCTTCTATTCCCTGCTCAAGCCGTGGATTCGCGTCTTCGGAGAAGGCGAGCTCCGGATGCGGCTCCTGCCCATTGCCTGCGGCGTCCTGTCGCTGATCCCCGCCGCGCTGCTGTGCCGCGAGCTGCGTCTCTCGCGGCGCGCGTGCGCTCTGGCGTTCGCGTTTGCCGCGACGAGCGGTTTCCTCGTCTACTACTCGCAGGAGCTGCGCCCGTACAGCCTGCTGCTGCTGGCGTCGTCGACCTCCATGTGGGCGTTCGCCCGCGTCGCGGTACGGCCGGAGCCTCGTCCGACGGACTGGGCGCTCCTCGCCGCGGCGCAGGCGGCGCTCGGCGTCAGCCACTATTACGGGTGGCTGACGATCGGGGCGGCGGGCCTGTATCTGCTGGTCGTCCGCCCCGCCCGGGTGCTCCGCTTCGTGCTCGCCACGCTTCCCGCCGTGGCGGCATTCCTGCCGTGGGCGGTTCTCGTCCTGCGGAGGATCCACGGCGGGCTCAGCCTCACGAAGAACCTGAAGCAACTCACCCCTCCGGGTCCCGTGGACGCGCTGGGCTTCTACAGCGGGATCGTCGGGCCGTTCCGCGCGTTCTTGCCGGCGTCGCAAGTGGTCGTCGGGACGGCGGTGTTCCTGCTCCCGGCGTTGTGGATCACGGCCCGCGCGCTGCGAGCGAGTCGGTTGCCGGCGGACGGGACCGCCGATGCTCGCGGCGCCGTCGGTTTCCTGGCGACGTTCGCGTTCGTCCCCTTGCTCGTCTCTCTGCTGGTCAGCTGGTTTTTGCGACCGGTCTTTCTCGGTCGGTATCTGATCGGCTCGGTCTATCCGTTCCTCCTCCTTTGCGCCGTGGGGATCGACGCCATCCCGGTGCCGGCGCTCCGATGGGCCGTGGCGGCGGCGAGTCTCGGCTGGTCGGCGTACGGCGCGGTCGACCGCATCACTCGGCCGGATCGCATCGCATGGGGGCGGCTCGTCGCCGCCCTCAAGCTCCCCGCATGCCAGTTCACGAGCGCGGGCGGCGGCAGGACGATCTACGTCCTCGGCAGCACCAACCGGCGCGGGGTCTGGTACTACAAGCGCCGGCTCGGGGTCGTCGGGAAGGTGGTCGTGCTGGAGGATCTCTCGGAGCTGCCCCGCGAGGGCGGCTGGTTGATGTTCTGCTCGGGGCCCGACCTGGAGCGCGCGGGCCCCCGGCACAGGGAGGGAGGCGAGCCGTCGTACTGGCGTTGCCTCCCCTCCGAGCAGGCACGCAACGCCCTCAGGAATGGCGGTCACGAGATCCTGTGCGAGGCGTTCACGGGAACGCCCCGGGAGGCGGGTCGCGCGGTTTCTTTCGGTCCGGCGTCGTGACCGGCGCCCGGCATCTGGTGATCGTGGCCGCCGGAGAGGGCCGGCGCCTCGGCCACGGTGGTCCGAAGGCGCTCGTGGAGATCGGCGGCGCGCCGATCCTCGAGTGGGCGCTGCGCGCCTTCGAGCCGTTGTCTCTCGCCGGGATCGTGGTCACCGCGCCCGAAGCGCACCGCGGCCGCTTCGAGCGGATCGCGGGCGCGCGCGCGCGCGTCGTGTCCGGCGGCGTCACTCGCTCGGATTCCGTGCGGGCGGGCTTCGCGGCGGCGGCCGTATCCGATGGCGACCTCGTCGCCGTGCACGACGCGGCGCGTCCCTTCATCCGCGCGCAGGAGGCGGACGCGGTCTTCGCCGCCGCGGAGGCGACGGGCGCCGCGATCGCGGCGATTCCGATCGTCGACACGATCAAGCGGGTCGCGGAGGGGCGCATCGTGCAGACGGTGGATCGCGAGGGGCTCTACGGGGCCGCCACGCCGCAGGCGTTCCGCGGAGACGTCCTGCGCCGTGCCCTCGCGTCGGGCCGCGACGGCACGGACGAGTCGGTGCTGTGCGAGGATCTCGGCATTCCCGTCGCGGTCGTCCCGGTCTCGCGCCGCGTCTTCAAGATCACGACGGAGGCGGACCTCGAGCTCGCCGAGGCGATGCTGCTCGCGGCCCGGGGAAGGAGGATGCCGTGACGGCTCGCGTGGGGATCGGGTTCGACGCCCATCCGTTCGCCGCGGGAAGGCCGCTCCGGCTCGGAGGGGTCGAGATTCCGCATGGCTACGGGCTCGAGGGCCACTCCGACGGGGACGCGGTGCTCCACGCTTTGACG
>Ga0070664_100003458_pt1 | contig 12762 bp, 11 predicted proteins | sample KBSC73metaG_FD_65863 | JGI IMG/M metagenome (GOLD analysis project Ga0070664, IMG submission 65863) | Corn rhizosphere microbial communities from Kellogg Biological Station, Michigan, USA - KBS C7-3 metaG | ecosystem: Host-associated > Plants > Roots > Rhizosphere > Soil ... | reverse complement strand
ATCACGCCGGAGCGCGCGAAGACGATCTCGTTCAGCGAGCCGTTCTACACCGGTGGCTACACGATCATGGTCGCCAAGGACCGCTCCGACATCAAAGGCTTGTCGGATCTGTCCGGCAAGCGCGTCGTCATGACGCGCGGCTCGACGGCGGAGCCGCTCTTGAACAAGCTGAATCCGCCACCGCAACAGCTCCTCAAGATGGAGCAGATCAGCGAGCTGTACTCCGTAATGCAAACCGGTCGGGCCGATGCCGGCGTGCAGGACATTGCGCTGCTCCAGCCCTTCGTCAGCAGTCACCCGGAGTACAAGCTGGTAGGCGGGCTGCTGAACGAAGAGCCGTGGGGCGTCGGCATTCGCAAGGACGATCGCGAGACGGTCAAATGGGTCAACGACGCCCTCGAGCAGATGCGCAAGGCAGGAAAGTTCGACGCGCTGCGCAAGAAGTGGGGGCTCGGCTGACATGCGCCATGATGTGCGGCGAGCTCGAATGAATAATCGGGGTCGGAGCAAATCGCGTGCGATTTACTCCGGCCCCGAAGTTGCAAACCCAGGGAGGGGCAGCTGAGCTACCGCTTCTCCTGGGATGTCATTGCCGGATCGCTTCCCCAGATCGGCGCCGGCATCGCAGGCACGCTGGAACTGGCGTCGATCTCGATCTCGGCGGGAATCGCGATCGGCATCATCGGCGTGTTGGCGCGGTTCGGGCCAAGTGTCGTGTTGCGCCACCTCGTGCAGGTCTACGTCGAGGTGATGCGCAACACGCCGATGCTGGTTCAGCTCTATTTCATCTTCTACGGACTGCCGATTCTGGGCATCCGGCTGAACTCGTTCGTCACGGCGCTGGTCGCGCTGTCGACCTACTGCGGAGCCTACGTGCTGGAGATCGTACGAGCGGGGGTCGAGGGCGTCGGCAGAGGCCAGGTCGACGCGGCGCGCGCGCTCGGCCTGTCGGAAGCGCTCGTCTTCGGCCAGGTCGTGCTTCCCCAGGCACTGCGCGCATCGCTGCCTGCGCTCGGCGGGCACGTGATCGTGATGCTCAAGCTGTCCTCGCTCGCATCGGTCATCGGTGCCGTGGAGCTGACCTACGTGGTCGTCGACATCGTCGCCGCGACGTATCGTTCGTTCGAGATGTATGCCGTGGCCGGCCTCGCCTACCTGGCGATGACGTTGATCGTCTCGGGCGTGTTTCGCCTGGCCGAGCTGCGCATGCGGTCGATCTGACGCCCGGCCATCGTCGTGACGGTCATCCTGGCCAACTTGCCGTACCTGCTGGAGGGCGCATGGGCGACGGTCAGGCTGTCGTTGATCGCCGCGCCGTTGGCGATCGTTCTCGGAGCCGTTGCAGGCACCTTGCGCCTCTACGCGCCGCCGCCGATCAGTGCGTTGAGCACCGCTTACATCGAGCTGTTCCGAGGCACGCCTGCGCTCGTGCAGATGTTTTTTGCGTTCTTTGGATTACCGATCATCACGGGTGGACAAGTATCCGCGTTCGAAGCCGCCATCCTGGCGCTCGTGCTCAACAGCGGCGCTTATTTTGCGGAGATCGTACGCGGTGGCCTGCAAGCCGTCTCGCGCGACCAGTGGCATGCAGGATTGGCGCTGGGCCTCACGTTCGGGCAGGTGCTGCGGCTGGTGGTCGGCCCACAGGCCTTGCGACGGATCGTCGCTCCTGCCGTTGGCCAGTTCACCATCCTGGTCAAGGACACGTCGATCGCATCGGTCATCGCGGTATTCGAGCTGACGCGGGCCGGACAGCACGTCGTCGAACGCACGCTCGCTTCGTTCGAGATCTTCACCGTCGTGGGCGTGCTGTACTTCGTCGTCTGCTACGGAGGCTCGTCGCTGAGCCGGCGGCTGGAGGGGAAACTCAATCCACTCGCCCGCAAGGGCGGCTATGCCTGGCGATACGTGATCGGCGAGCGCTGATCGGCGGGGGTGCAGCGCAACAGTTCGCGACCCGAGCGTTCCCTGCGCTCGCTTCCCTACCCCACGCCGAGCTGCGTGATCAGTTCCGCTTGCTCCCGCGCGATGCGCGCGGCCTCGAACTCGAGGATCGCGCGCGCAGCCGCGATACGCGACTCGGAGAATTCGGACCGTGGGCCTGCGACACCGAGTGCCGCGACAGGCGATCCATCGTCCCGCACGATGGCAACCGCCATCGAGGCGCCGCCCGGAATGATGTCGCCGAGATTGAGCCCGACGCCCGCGCGCAGCGAGCGCCGCCACATCTCGTCGTAGGCACGGCCGCGATGCGCCGGATTGCTGCGCAAGGCCTTGCGGCTGCGTGCGACCACGGCCTGCTGCTCACTGCGGGGCAGGCGCAACAGCATCGAGAGGCCGAGGGCGGAGCCCATGATCGGCAAGCGGCGCCCGACGTCGTTCATGATGCTCACCGACGTGGAGCCCTGACGGTCGATGCAGACCGTCTCGTCGGCGGACCGCAACGCCAGGAACGTCACCCAGCGCGTGCGCGCCGCGATGCGCGCCACGCTCGCCGAGCACGCCGCCTGGAACTGGAAATACAGGGGCACGGTGAGCGAGAACTCGTACAGGATCGGTCCGGGCACATAGCGTTTGTCGTGCGCGCGCTGCCGTGCCAGGCGCATCGCGGTCAGGCAACGCATGATGCGATGGGTCGTGCTCGTCGTGAGGTTGCAGTGCGCAGCCAGGTCGGTCAGACGCCAGCCGATCTGCCGATGCTCGCCGAGCGCCCTCAGCAGGTTGACGGTCCGGACGATGCTCTGGGTTCCCGACGGGATTCGAGTCGGCATGGGTGGTGGCGATCTTTGCCACATTATGAACAATCACTGCGGAAGCCCCCGTGGACCGCGCACTTTCGGTGCTATGTTCCCCGGATGGATCGGGATTACGCCATCGCGGTCGACATCGGCGGCACCTTCACCGACGTGACGCTCGCCGAGCGGGGCACGGGCCGGCTGTGGCAAGTGAAGACGCCCACCACGCCGGCCGATCCCTCCGAGGCGTTCGCGACCGGCATTCGCCGCGTGCTGGGACAAGCCGGCATCACCGGCGCCCACATCGCGGGAGTGTTCCACGGCACGACGGTTGCGACGAACGCGATCCTCGAGCGCAAAGGCGCCCGCGTCGGGTTGCTGACCACCGAAGGCTGCCGCTACGTGCTGCACATCGGGCGGCACGACGTCGCGAAGGGGGAGAACAGCTATTTCTGGGTGCGCCCGCCGCGGCTCGTGCCGCCGCGGCGCATCCACGAGGTCGCCGAGCGCATGGGACCCGACGGCGCGATCGAGCGCGCGCTCGATGAAGACGCGTGTCGCGCGTCGTTGCGCGCGCTGGCCGCGCAGCAGATCGACGCGCTCGCGGTGTGCCTGCTGCATGCGTACGTCAATCCCGCGCACGAGCTGCGCGTGCGCGAGCTCGCCGCCGAGGAACTGCCGGGCCTTCCGGTTTCGCTCTCGTGCGACGTCCTGCCGGTGTTTCGCGAATACGAGCGCACGACAGCCACGATCCTCAACGCCTATGTCATGCCGGGCGTAGCGGGCTATCACCGGCGGCTGGCGAAGCGCATGGGCGAGCTTTCGATCGAAGCGCCGTTGCGCATCATGAAGTCGAATGGCGGGATGTACGGCGCGGACAGCGCCGCGAGCCAGCCGATCCATACCGCGCTCTCGGGTCCGGCCGCCGCGGCCGTCGGTGCGATCCTCATCGGCCGCCACGCGGAACGCCTCGATGTCATCTCGATCGACATCGGCGGCACGTCGGCGGACATCTGCCTGTCGCGCGGCGGCGAGTCGGCCATCACGTCGGGCAGTGAGATCGCCGGCTTGCCGCTCCACGTCCCCATGGTCGACGTGCACACCATCGGCGCGGGCGGCGGATCCATCGCATTCGTGGGCGTGAACGGCGGCTTGCGCGTCGGTCCGGAGAGCGCAGGTGCAGTGCCCGGCCCTGCGTGCTACGGGCGCGGCGGTCGCGAAGCGACGGTCACCGACGCCAATCTCACGCTCGGTCGATCACCGTCGAACCTCGGCGGCGAAGTGGTGCTCGATGCCGCGCTCGCCGAAGCGGCGATTCGCTCGCGCGTTGCGGAACGGCTCGGCATGTCGGTGCTCGAGGCCGCGGACGGCATCGTCGAGCTGCTCAATCACAACATGGCGGCAGCGATCCGTGCGGTCTCGGTCGAGCGCGGCCACGATCCGCGCGGGTTCGTGCTCGTCGCGGGCGGTGGCGGCGGTGGGCTCCACGCCGGCCGACTCGCGGAGCTGCTCGGCATCCCGCGCGTCATCGTGCCGGCGAGCGCCGGACTGCTCTCGACGCTGGGACTGCTCGCCACGGATCTGAAAAGCGATTTCGTGCAAACGACGGTGCAGCGTGCCGGGCGCTTCGACGTCATGCAGATCGGCAGCGTGCTCGAATCGCTCGAGCGCCGAGCCGCGCGTTGGCTCTCCGATGAAGGCGTCGCGCCGAACGACCGCACCCTCGTGCGGAGCGCCGGTCTGCGCTACGTCAACCAGGCCTACGAGATCACCGTTCTGCTCGACGAGGCTGCACGCGAACACAAATCCGCGCTCGAGGCCGATGATCTCGGACGACTCCAGGCGCGGTTCCACGAGCAGCACGAGCGCCTCTACGGATGGTCGTCACCGGGCTTGCCGATCGAGCTCGTGAATCTGGGTGTCACCGCGCACGGCCGGTTGCCGAAGCTGGCGTCGCCGGCGCTCGAAGGCCCGTCCGCGTCCCGCGCGGCTGTCGCGGCCAACCGGCGCAAAGTCTATTTCGGACGCGGGCACGGCATGCTCGACACGCCCGTGTACGCCGACGCGTCGCTGGTGCCGGGACATGCCGTCGACGGACCGGCGGTCATCGAGCAGCGCTTCTCCACCATCCTCGTCCTGCCCGGCCACCGCGCTGCGCTCGACGCTCGCGGCAACGTATCCATCGAGGTCCCTCGATGAACGCACCCGAGACCCTGCGCGTCGATCCCATCGTCGCCGAGATCGTGAAGGGCGCGCTCAAGGCCTGTGGCGACGAGATGGAGTCGATCATCGTCCGCACGTCCATGTCGCCGTTCATCCGCGAGAAGGGCGATCACTTTTCGGGCCTCGCGGACGCGCGCGGCCGCCTGCTGTACACGACGAACGATCGCGCCGGCCCGGGGATGATCGAAGCGATGTGGGAGCGCTTCCCGGCGCACGAGATGAAGCCCGGCGACGTGTACTGGATGAACGATCCGTACCTCATGCGCGGCGCGATCTCGCACTCGCCCGACATGTGCTTCGTCGCGCCGGCCTTCTTCGCGGGCGAGCTCATCGGGTATTCGTTGTGCTTCGGCCATTTCTGGGACATCGGCGGATCGCGTCCCGGCAGCCTTTCCCCGCACAACACCGACATCTTTCAGGAAGGACTCGCGGTGCCGCAGGTGCGTATTGTCGCGGAGGGCCGTCTCAACGACGATCTCTACCGCACGATCCTGCGCAACTCGCGCTTTCCCGACATGCTGGAAGGCGACACGCGCGCCATGATGGCGGCCACGCGCATCGGCGGCGGCCGGCTCGTGGAGCTGTTCGAGCGCTATGGGCGCCCGCAGGTCGAGGCGGCTTTCGAGGCGTCGCTCGCGCGGTCGGACCGCGCCGTGCGCCGCACGCTTGCAACCGCCAGCCGCCCGGGCCGTTACGTGTTCGCGGACTACGTCGACGACGACTGCGTCACCGACAAGCCGTACCGCGTGGAGCTCGACGTCGAGCTCGATGAAGACACGGTGAAGGTGATCGATTGCACGCGCAGCGACGACCAGGCCAAGGGCCCCATCAACTACCTGCTGAATCCCGACATCTGTCGCATGATGTTCTCGCGGTTCCTGCTCAACAACGACAAGTCCGTCGTGCAGAACCAGGGGGCGTACCGGTCGATCGGTGAGGTGAAGCTGCGGCCGGGCAGCGTGCTGCAGCCGATGCGCCCGGCGCCCCTCGGATTGCGGGCACATACGCTGCATCGCTTTCTCAACGCCGTGCTCGGTGTGTTCGCCCAGGCGACCGGGGGAAAGACGCCGGCGGGATCGCCGGATTACGTGATCATCATCGTGCACACGCTCGACCCGCGCACGGGCAAGTACGTGCTGTGCACCGATGGGCTCGGCGTGGGGCAAGGTGCGCGGGCATTCGCCGACGGCCTCGACGTCATCTACTCGCGCCGCCAGAAGAACTACCCGATCGAGTTCCTCGAGACGACCTACGCCATGCGCATCGAGCGCTTCGGCATCCAGCCCGACTCCGGGGGCCCCGGCCGATATCGCGGCGGCTGCGGCATCGTGCGCGACTACCGGATGCTGGCCGACGGCGTCACGCTGGCGACCCGCATGGCGAATCGCAAGACGCCCGCCTGGGGCGTGGGCGGCGGACAGGCGGGACGGACGGGACGCATCGTGATCAATCCCGGAGGCCCCGACGAGCGTGTGCTGCCGGGCTTCAGCGACGGCATCAGGCTCGAGCGCGGCGACCTCGTGCGCGTGATCTCGAGCGGCGGCGGCGGGCACGGCGATCCGCTGGACCGCGACGCGGCGCATGTCCAAGACGACGTTGCGGACGGATTCGTCTCGGTCGCGGCCGCGCTCGCGGACTACGGCGTCGTGATCGACCCAGCCACGCTCGAAGTCGACGCCGGGGCGACGCTTCGCGCGCGCGGCACCCTTCGTGAACGTCGCACGACGCCGTTGCCGTTCTTCGACCGCGGCCCGCAATTCGAGGCGCTCGAGGCGCAGCGCCAGGCCGCCGCGAACACCGTCGCGGCGTCCGAGCCGGCTCACTGACGCGGAAGCATCATGGCACGCATCGCATACGGCGGCTTCATGCACGAGACGAACTCGTTCGTCGCGACGCCGACCGACTACGTGACGTTTTGCACGCATGGCTCCAAGCCGCCGCTGTCGCGCGGCGCGGAAGTGCCCGAGCGCCTGCGCAACACGTCATTCGCAACGGCAGGCTTCCTCGATGCAATGGAAGCACGCCACGAGCTGGTTCCGCTCGTCTGGGCCTCGGCGCTCGCCTCGGGCACGGTCACGCGCGAGGCGTTCGAGCGTATCGCCGCACAGCTCGTCACCGCGCTTTCGGACGCGCTGCCGATCGATCTGCTCTATCTCGACCTTCACGGCGCGATGGTCAGCGACGACTTCGAGGACGGCGAGGGCGAGCTGCTGCGCCGCGTGAGAGCCGTGATGGGCGATCGCGTTCCCATCGCGATCTCGCTCGACTGGCACGCCAACGTTACACCGCAAATGGTGGAGCATGCCGACGCGCTGCTCGGCTATCTCACCTATCCGCACATCGACCAGGCCGATACCGGCCGGCGTGCTGCGCGAGCACTGGAGACGTTGCACGCACGTGGCCGGCCTTCGGGACGGGCCTATCGCGCGATGCCCTTCCTGATTCCGCTGCACGCGCAATGCACCGACGTCGATCCGTCACGCGCGGTCGTGCAAAAGGCGCAGAGCCTCGAAGGCGGCGACGTGCTCAACGTGTCGTATCTCGCCGGCTTCCCGCCCTCCGATCTCTACGCGAGCGGGCCGACGGTATCGGTGCACGCCTATTCGCCGGCCGCCGCCGAGGCTGCGGCCGACACGCTCGCTGCTTACGTCAACGAACGTGAAGCGGACTTCGCCGTCCCGCTCTTCGACCCCGACGAAGCCGTGAAGCGCGCGATGGCGATCGCGAAAGAGGCCACGCGTCCGGTGATCCTGGCCGACACGCAGGACAACCCCGGCGCCGGCGGCACCGCGGATACGACCGGGTTGCTGGAGGCGCTGGTGCGCCACGACGCGCAGGGCGCGGTGGTCGGTGTGTTCTGCGACGCGGATGCCGCGGCCGCCGCACACGCTGCGGGAGAAGGCGCCATCATCGACGTCGCGCTGGGCGGACGCCACGGCCCCGACGGCGTGGTGCCGTTGCGCGGTCGCTTTCGCGTGATGAACCTCGGCAGCGGAGTCATGCGCACCACCGGTCCGCATGTCGGAGGGCGCAACATCAATCTGGGCCCGATGGCGCGCCTGCGCATCGGCGGCGTGGACATCGTCGTCAGCAGCAAGCGCATGCAGGCGCACGACCAGGCACCTTTCCGACACGTCGGGGTCGAACCCCGCGAGCAGCGCATCCTGGCGCTCAAGAGCACCGTGCACTTCCGTGCCGATTTCGGTCCCTGCGCGCAGGAAATCCTGATCGTGCGGGCGCCGGGCGGACATCTGACCGATCGCTCCCATTATCCGTATGCCAAGCTGCGGCGCGGCGTGCGTCTCTATCCGCTCGGCCCCGCATTCGCAGGGCCGGCCCATCGTCCATGATCGTGCTCGCGCGTGGCAACTACGACATCATGATGAAGCTCGTTTCCTCTTTCCTCGCGGTGGTGCTGATCGCATTCGCGCCGATGGCATGGGCGCAAGGTTATCCCGATCGCCCCATCAAGCTGATCGTTCCGTTCGCGCCAGGCGGCGGTGCGGATTATTTCGCGCGGCCCCTCGGGCAGAAGCTGACCGAGATGCTGGGCCAACCGATCGTGATCGACAACCGCGGCGGTGCGAACGGCGCGATCGGCGCCGAGGCGGTCCAGCAGGCCGCGGCCGACGGCTATACGCTCCTGTTCGGTTCCGCCGGTGTCATGACCGTCGGTCCCGCCGTCACGCCCAAGCTGCGCTACGACGCGGAGCACGACTTCATCCCCGTGGCCCTCGTGGCCAACAGCCCGTTCTCGCTGATCGTGAATCCCGCGCTCGGCGTGAAGTCGCTGCAGGAGTTCATCGCCTACGCCCGCGCGAATCCGCGCAAGCTGCGCTATGGATCGTCCGGTATCGGCGGCGCACCGCACCTCGCCGGCGAGCTCTTCGACGACGTCGCGAAGGTGAAGATGGAGCACGTGCCCTACCGCGGCGTCGGACCCATGCTCACCGACCTTCTTGCGGACCGCATCGATTGCACGTTCATCGGCGCGAATGTGGTGCAGCAGTACGTGAACGCCGGCAAGCTCAGGCTGCTCGCGACCGCGGGGAGCCGCCGCTCGCCGGTGACTCCCGACGTCCCGACGATGGCGGAGTCGGGATTGCCCGGGTTCACGGTCGGCACGTGGTACGGCGTCTTCGCGCCCGCGAAAACGGCGCACGACGTGATCACGCGCCTCAATACCGCGATCAACAAGATCCTCGCAGAGCCCGAGATGCGCGACCTGCTCGCACGCACGGGCGCGATCCCGGAGCCGATGTCGCCGGAGGCGTTCGGCGCGTGGCTGCGCAGCGAGCGCCAGGGCTGGGACCGGCTCGCCAAGTCGGCGAACATCACGCTCGAATGATCGACGCAAAGCGAGCGGCGCGCCGAGTCGGCGAATATCAAGCTCGAGTGCTTGACCTGAGCGGTTTGGAGCATGCCCACTGCCGCATTACAGCGCGGCGTCCTACATCTGAATAAGCGGATCGGCTACACCGGGCGGGCGCAGTAACAGGCAGTATCGCTCGCTCTCCAACAGCCTGGAATCTGCCGAATGACCTTGACCTGGACGAATCTGCCCCACGACGACACGGAGCGCGACCACATCCCGGCAGCCCTGTTGGCCGAAGTGCTTCTGGAAAACCGCTACGAGGTTCGCCGTTGGTGCCAACGCTTCATCTGCACAGAAGCTCAACTTCGGCTTGCCGTGGCGCAAGTCGGCAACGATCCGCAAGCCGTCAGGGTCGCACTACACCGGTGATGAGCTACAACCCGTTCGGCAAGAAGAACCCGTTCATGAGTCTGTGGCTCAGCGGCGCGAACGCCATGCTCGGCTCGTACAACAACCAAGTGCGGGCTGCCGTGCGTCGTCAAGCAAGCGCAGCCACGAACGACAGCACAAAACGATTGCTGGCTCTGTGGGGGCTGACGCCGCTCGCGGGCGCGCGCCGACGTCGGCGACGCTGAGCTCGACGGCGGCGCCCGTCGCTCACCCGCCTGGCTTGACTAAGCCGGTGAGCAGAAGATCACGCCGGGTGGCGACTGCGGTGGCGGCAGGTTCGCATCGCAGGCCGGATTGCGCGGGTCGAGGACGGAGCCGTATCCCTCGGCGCACCAACCGGACGCTTGCATGAACACCGCGAGCGCGCGCAAGGTCATGTAACGATGGTTGGGCGCGCCGCCGCGCCCGGCGTTGTAGACGCGGTATACCGGCACCGTATCGGCCGGGCAGAACTGTGGGCCGACCGGATCGGGCGCGACCACGTTGAATACCTCGCCCTCGAACTGCCAGGCAGGGTTGCGCATGACGCCGGCGCATTCCGCGGGCATGTTCGTGTAGAAATGCGAGCTGGGGACGAAGCTCGTGCTGAAGAAACGGCACACGCTTTGCGTTCCCGCGGGCGCGCCGGACGTCGGGTACACGTTGAATTGCTGGCCGGTGCGCGTCCAGCCCTCGAAGACGCCGGCATCGAGCTTCGCCACTTCGTCGGGACTGGCGGTGACGAAGTAATGGTTGAAAGCGGCGTGATAGTACTCGACGGCCGGCACGGTTACCGGCTGGGCCGCGGCGCTCAACGGCGCCGCGAGGCATGCCACGAGCGAGACGACTAAACGGAATGACTTCGCGTAGCGTTGCATGGCGGTCTCCGGTGCGTGAAGATGGACCCGAGACTGCCGTACCGCATGCCGCGAGACATCACCCGATCACGTGGGTTTTCGGGCGCGTCGACCCCGTTGCGCCGTCGGCATATTCTCGGCGCCGCAACGGTAGGACGCGAGGCTGGACACGTTGCATGGCCCTCTCGCTAGAAATCGGTCGTCAGCGTCGCCTTGGTGAACGCCGCAATGCCGTCGAGCAGCAGGTCGAGCGCCCGGGCGGCGCCGTCCTCGTCGCCCTTGGCGATGGCGCGCGCCATCACCGCATGATCCCGCGCGGTCACGGGCATGTCGGCGGCCTGGCGCCAATGCATGTACCAGAAGCGGCGCGACAGGCCGTGCATCAGCTGCATGGCGCCCGCCGCGAACTCGTTGCGCGCGGCCTCGAGACAGAGCTCGTTGAACTCGCGGTCTGCACGGATGAACGTCGTTGCGTCGTTGTCGCGCGACGCCTTCTCGAACGTGTCGGCGAGCGCATCGAAGCGCTCGCGCTCCTCCGGGCTGGCCCGCCGGGCGGCGCAGCGCGCGATGAGCCGCTCGACCTCGCGGCGCGTCTCGAGCAATCGGAGCTGCATGCGCACGTCGATGTGCGAGACGAGGTAGCCCCGCTGCGGGAGCGTCACCACGAGGTTCTCGCGCGCGAGGCGCTGCAGCGCTTCGCGGACGGGCGTGCGGCCAATGCCGAGGCGCTCGACCAGCTTCGCTTCCGTGACGGGGCTGCCCGGCGGCAGCTGCAGCGTCACGATGAGCTCCTCGAGCTGGTCGTACGCCTGATCGGTCTGTGACGGCGGACGCTGCGCCGCAGCCGGTGGCGGGGATGTCGCCGGGCTGCGACGCGATCCCATCGTGCGACGCCGCGCTCCGATCTTGGTGTCAGTGCTCATCGAGGAACGCCGCGATGGTGCGGTTGAGGAACGCAGCGTCCGCCGCGCTCGAGCTGGTCGCGGCCGAATGACCCTGGATCGAGGGAATCTCGACGAACCGCGCGGCCGGAATCGCGGCCGCCGCTTCGCGCGCGGCAGAGGCGGGATTGAACAGGTCCGTCGGCGGCGCGAGGATCAGCGTGGGCGCGACGATCGATGCCAGCGCGCCACGCGTGTCGGCGAAGCCGGCCGTCGTGCCGACGTCGTGCGCTTCGTACGCCGCTGACTGGTAGAGGTAGTCGTGCGCTTCGAAGCGCGTCGTGCGCTGTCGCGCGACCATGTCCTCGAACCCGACGTGCGCGCGCTCGGCGGCGTCCGGTGTACGCATCACCAGTCCGTGCATGAGACCGGCATACGCACGCCAGCCGCGCTCCGGCTCGCGATCGAATCCGCTGCCGTTCCAGGCCGGGTCGGCCATCAGGCAGGCGCGCGCCACCTGCACCACGGAGGCGGCCCATGCGGAGGTGCGGGCCATTGGCGTCATCGCAACCACGGATTGCATGAAGCGCGGATGGCTCACCGCCCATTGCAATGCCTGCATCCCGCCCATCGAGGCGCCCATCACCGCCCGCACGCTCTCGATTCCAAGATGCTCGACGAGCAGGCGATGCTGCGCGTGCACCATGTCACGCAGGGTGAAGCGCGGAAACGCCATGCGCGGCTGGCGCATGCTGTTCGAAGGCGACGTCGACAGGCCGTTGCCGATCGGATCGGTTGCGACGACGAACCATCGCGCAGGATCGAGCGCTTTCGCGGCCCCGATCAGGAAGTCCAGTCGATGGTGGTTACCGGTGAGCGACGCGCACACCAGTATGGCGTTGGATCTCCGGGCATCGAGCGCGCCATGCGTCACGTACGATTGCTCGTAGTCGACGATTCTGTCGCCCGCCTCGAGCGCGAGATCGCCGAGGCGCGCCACGCGGTGCGGGGCGTCCACGTGGTCGGGCGCAAGCGGCGGATGGCGCAGCTCAGTCAAATTCGATCACGCTGCGGATGCCTTCGCCGCGCGCGAGGTCGGCGAATCCGTCGTTGATCTGATCGAGCTTGATGCGGCGGGTAATGAGCTCGTCGAGCTTCACGCGACGGGCAAGGTACTCGCGCGCGATCCACGGAAAATCGCGAACGGGCCTCGCGTCTCCGTAGCTCGATCGGACGATGCGCTTCTCGCCCATCAGCGTGCCCCAGCGAAACGTCACTTCCTCGTTCACGTTGATCTTGCCCAGCCACACCACTTCGCCGCC
>Ga0070664_100003455_pt1 | contig 12764 bp, 10 predicted proteins | sample KBSC73metaG_FD_65863 | JGI IMG/M metagenome (GOLD analysis project Ga0070664, IMG submission 65863) | Corn rhizosphere microbial communities from Kellogg Biological Station, Michigan, USA - KBS C7-3 metaG | ecosystem: Host-associated > Plants > Roots > Rhizosphere > Soil ... | reverse complement strand
ATCGCCCTGAGGGGCATTGCCCTGACCAGCAGTAACGCTGTCCATCTGTGCCGTGCTCAACTCCACCGGCTGAGCAGCAAAAGCCATTGGGGACAGCATCGACGCAGCAATGAGCGTAGCCATTAATGATTTCTTCATCTTAATTCTCCTAAACATAACTGTTGAAAATAACGGTATGCGAGTATGTTTAGCTCCCGCATCACCTTCAATTTATTCAAGCGCTCTTCAAAAACAAGGGAGAATTTCAGCAGGTCGTTGAGAATCTCCCGATTTGTTTGATCAAGATCTAGTGGTCAGTCAGTTTGATTTCTCAATCAGAGCATCATAGCCTGAGTGCATTTTTTGGCGGGCCTTTTCGATCGTGAATACCCATTTGACAGGCGTGCCTTCGGCATTGCGCTCGGCACAGATGGCATCCAGTTCAATTTGCAGTCGCTCCTTGTCGGCAATCCTCTTTTTGAAGACGGTCTTGCCCAACACGGCAAATTCAAGTTCGGCAATGTTTAGCCATGAGCCATGCCTGGGCGTGTAATGGGGTTATAAGCCGGCATCCCAGATTTGCTGGAAATTCTTTAAATTCAGTAGGTTAAGTGTTGTCTTCCAAAATGAATGGGATGGCACTCTGCGGGAAGGCTTCTTCCTGTAAGGCGCGCAGGATCTGATGCGCTCCAACGATTACGCCGTATCTCGATGAGCAGGGCAAATGATTTCCAGCAAATCTGGGATGCCGGCTTATAACCCCTGGCACCGGATAAGTTAATTTATCCAATGTCATGTGGAAATTACGGCATCCATATAACAAAATGGCGTATTTTTACAGCCTCATATACTTGCAAAGCTTAACTGCAGTTTCTGTTCCGTTGCACCTCAAACCCCAGGTTGCTGTTACGGAATGCAAATGATCACTTCTGTGAATTGGATCGCCGCCTACAACTACCTGTTCGCGGCCCTCAACAGCGAGAACAAGGCGCTATATGTCGGTGGTCCCACCTTCTGCCGCATGGTGCAGCAGGTAGATCCAGGCTCACCCAGCTACCAGCAGTTGCTTGCTCTGCGACAGCAGCAGGGCAAGTCAAACTCGCGTAAAGATTTCTACTGGGACCTCATTCAAGGACTACAAGAAGACCAGCGGTTCCGTCTGTACCGAGTGTTCGTCGGCCACATTGAACCTCACGACAAGGCAGCAGCCGACAACATTAGGAACATCGTTTTCGGTGGCGGCCAGGCGGTTCCTACGACCGTTGTCCCTGTGAATCTGTGGAACTCGGAGAAGCTAAACAACAGTCTAAAGGACATTGACCACGCCATTGACGCTCACCAGTACAACCGGGCAACGACGCTGAGCTATACTTGTCTTGAAGGGCTCTACAAGACCTATGTTCGCAAGCATGTTCCTGAACAAGCGGCGCTGACGGAGCTCATGCCCTTGTGCAAAGTGGTGAAAGACGACATTAGCAAGAAGCTTCAGGCCCAAGGTCCGTTTCCTGTTGAGATCGTCAATGCCATGCCGACCTTGTCCAATGCTATCGCCAACTCGCGCAACGGCTTCAGCGAGTCTCACTTTGGCGACAATTCGCAGAGGTGGCTTGCCCTCTTTGCTCGTGATCTGACCAATTCCATTGGCCGTCTCATGCTCAACTTCATGTGACGGTGGTACCTTGTCCGCTATGCAGTCAATGCAATGAATCTAAAATTACCAGGCAAATTTGAAGATGGCTTATAGCAGTTCCACCACTGACGGGGAAATCCTTCGCCTTAGAGCCAAGGTTCTCAGCGAAAATGATGTTTTTAAGCTTGGCAAGAGAAAGCTTGCGAAAGCTTTTGTGCGTGAGCTTTTGGAACTCAGTGATAGTGCTAGTGACGAAGAACTTGAGTCAGCCTACAAAGCACGCTCCCCTCACAAAGAAATTCCTGCCGATTCTGAAGAATTTTGGAACTTCGTAGAGAAGAAATACCTTCACCTTGAAGTAGAGCCGAAAACAAAGTTCGCTGAACTTTCTTTCCATGTGAACGACGACTTGACCGCGCTCGCGGAAAATCTCTCGCACATTAAGAAAGAACTTGAGTCGCTTGAAAAGAAAAAGAAGAATGACGGTCGCCTGACTGCGGATGAACGGTACTACAGGAACCAACTAGAATACTTTGAGAAGAAAAATCTTGTTGCCAAGGACGAGATCGTTGATTTCATGACGTACAAGATCAAGCAGTACGCCATAGCCAAAGCGTCTGTTCAACATCCAGTGATTTCTACGCTTGAATCACCCCTGTTCGGGGATCTCCCCTATACATTTAGTCGTAGATTCTATGGGTCCATTCCCGATCCCTATGATGTTCACTCGCTGGATGAGTATTCCAACAAGTTCATGGATCTGCCAGTCTCAAGCTACTGGGAGTTCGTAAAGGAGTGCAAGAGTTCTCCTGAGAAATTCAAAGAGCATGCGACTGCCTACATCAACGGTGTTCCTGGCGAGTTTCCTAGTGTTCGGGAAAAGCTTGCAGATCTGGTTGAGAAGTCGCACATCCTGTTTAGCCGAAAACAGGTCATCGAAACGATGCTGCGGCACTACGAAGAGAAGGACTACATTTCATTTGTAACTATGGCCCCTCTGCAAATTGAAGGGATTTTTGCTGATATATGCAGAGGAATCGGCGTCTCTGAGAATCAGCTAGACTTCTCTTCGCTGAACGACAAGCTTCAGCACATTGATGAGGGGATGCAAAGCTTCTTCTTCTATGAGTATTACTCTTTCAAGTTCCCCGTGTTGAGGAATCTGGTCGCTCATGGTGGTCTGGTGGACGGCGAGTTGGAAGGCACGGCCATTCATCTAATGCTTGATTTACTTCCGGTGTGTGAGCTTACCGTTTCGAAAGATCTCCCCATTATGCACGCGCTGGAAGTCCTAAAGGAAGCCAGCAACGGAAAGCACAAGAAGCTCGTGGAATGGCTCGATCTGCGTAAATCGGTGGACATTCCCGCCTTCTATGACGTTCATGAAGCGATCACCAAGGCAGAAGCACATTACACATCACATGCTTTTTGGGACTACCTTGAAGGCGAGCTCAAGAAGCTGAAGGATGTGGATCAGGTTAAGACCAGTGAGCCCGTAAAGGTGGCGGGTAAGTTGAAGAACAGCGGTTTAGCGCCCATACAAGCAGATAGGTTTCTCAAGTATTCAAGACGAATTGCTAGTGAAGCCATCAAGCAAAGAAGCGAGAAGCTGGGGTTATAAGCCGGGATCCCAGATTTGCTGGAAATCATTTGCCCTGCTCATCGAGATACGGCGCAATCGTTGGAGCGCGTCAGATCCCGCGCGCCTTACACGTCCCGGAAAGCAATTTTGTCTGCGCTTTTCACCGACCCCGCCCTATGAAGTGCTGATTTTGCAGACAAATTTACCATCCTGAAAAAGAAAACAAATTTGTCTGCACGCAGCACAGGCAAGTAAATCTGTCTGCTCGCAGCTTTGACTGTGCGCTAGTTGGCGTAAGTTGTTGAAATCATGAAAGATTCAGCACGTTTCCGGTCCGCGGTTGTGGCCGCCCGTCTGCGTGGCGTTCGGATCATTAAAGCGTACAGCCCCAAGCTCGGTCGGCGGTTCCAGTCCTTCAGCGAACTTGCTTTCTCGCAGTGGATTTACCTGGAAGTGGATCCCGCGATTCCGACGTTTTGCGAGCAGCCTGTCCATCTCGATTTGGGGGAGGGGAGGCGGCTGGCGGATTTTTGGGTCTGCTGGGGCGATAGTGAAACCTTGCTTCTTGCCGATGATGCATGCAAGCGTCTACTGTCGTCATCGGGCGCACCGCATTGTCAGTTCGTGCCATACCGCCTGCTGAGTTGGAGGCGGCACGGCGCTGGATTGGCAACTGACGGCAAGTACGGCGCGCGCACCGTATCAGCTGAACACACCCTTGATGGATGCTCCGTATCGATGTAGCGGCTGCCGTCATCTGTATGCGGCATTGCCCGTCGAGCATGTCGAACAAACGCTCGTTAAGCAAGAAGGCGCGCATGCTATCACCTGATCGAGATTGAGTATTGTTTGTACTTTTGAGCGGGCGGGGCGCTTCGGGAAGCGGCAATTCGCTGCAGATTTGCCGACAAACTTACTTTCCAGCCAGAGTGTGCCGACAAAATTACTTGCCAAATTGACTAAGCCATTGAATTTATAAAGGAATTGGCGAAAAACCGGATGAAAATTTCGCATGCAGACAAATTTACCATCGCAATGCAGATAAATTTCCTTTCATCTACGTCAAGTCCGGATATATGGCTGCAATCTTACCTTTATGTTCATCATCGATTTCGGGCTTGGCAAACTGAGGGGGGCCATATATGAGGTGTACTGTCACTCGAGCGGGTGTTCGCCAGGGAAGACAAGTTCAAAACGCCTACTGCTGCGCTTCGAACGCATCAGCAGTCTGCATACGCATTGAAATCCCTGGCTTACACGATGATCAACCTGCGGCAATTTCTGCCAACGGTAATCCGCCACTGCCGCTTTTTTCAGCAGGGCGTCATGCGCCAGGACGGCGCTCGTCCCTTCCGCCTCAAACTTACGTCAACACCTCAAAAAATCACGCCTTTTCCGCTTGTTTATCCTCTGGCATGATGCGTTTTCTTCAGCTCGCCTATTCATCCGCATTGCTTTTGGAAAACCCGCAGCCAGTAGGGGGGAGTGTCGGAAAATGGCCTGCGACTTCACCACACTTGCTAAAGCAGATCAACATCGCTTGTCCGATACGATCTATGATGAATTTTGAAGGGTAACAACAATACTTAGCATCTGCGTTCCATATTGGCTGGCAAGCCCAACGTTAGGTAATCAGGAGGCAGTACCATGGCAGTTAAACCGATTCCCGAAGGCTATCACAACGTAACGCCGTACTTGATTGTGAAGGGGGCGTCCGAAGCGATCGATTTTTACAAAAAGGCTTTCGGCGCGTCCGAAACGATGCGTATCGCCGCCCCTGGTGGGAAAGTCGGTCACGCTGAAATTAGGATTGGCGACTCCGCCGTGATGCTGGCCGATGAGTCCCCGGAGATGGTTTCCCGTAGTCCACAAACTTTGGGCGGCGCGGGGGTTAGCATCCTGCTGTACGTCGCAGATGTCGATATACAGTTTCAGCAGGCGATTGACGCTGGCGCCAAGGAACTATTACCGGTGCAAAATCAGTTCTACGGTGACCGCACAGGTACGCTGCAGGATCCGTACGGACACATATGGACCGTCGCAACCCACGTGGAGGATGTGCTGCCTGAGGAGATGCGCAAACGCGCCGAAGCCACTGTCAATGCTCGGTCACAATGAACCACCCCGCAGCAAGCTAGGTAAGTAAACCCAAGGAATTTCACCTTGAGACTCTCGCAGAACCGTGCGTAAATCTCTCGATTTACGCACGGTTCCCGTTATCCAACCCGTCCTCCTGCAACAAACCAGTGGACGAATGTCTGGGGTAAGACTTCCTTCATCTTGGCAAGCCATTCCGCACTGCGCCGCTTGCGCTGCGACAGTGTTTTGTATTTCCGTCTGGCCCATCGTTTCAATCTCATGTCGATGTACCGAAACAACTTGTGCATCGCCGTTTGATAGAACGCCCCATAGTATTGCCACCATCCGCGTATAGTCAGATTGCATTGTTGCGCCAGATCGGCAAGCGTCGACGAAGTCTGTCGATGTAGCCGCCACCCACGCACTGTCTGCCGCATCCGCTTCAGGGCATCTTCGCTCACACCCGGCAGGAAGCCGGTAAATATCCCGTGTTTGCTGAAAGCCTTCCTTGGGCGCAACGTAAAACCAAGGAAGGTGAACTGAACTTGCGGATAGGTTTTGGTGCGGTTGCTGTCTTTGCAGTACACAACCTTCGACTTTTCCGGATGCATCGTTAATCCACATTCATCCAATCGTGAGGCGATTGACTGCATCACTTCTTCCGCCTGCTTTTGACTGCGGCAGTGAACCACCGCATCGTCGGCATAGCGGGCGAAAGGGCATTGAGGAAAGATCCGTTGCATCCAGCAATCGAACGCATAATGCATGAACAGATTCATCAAGACTGGACTGATCACGCCTCCCACAATCTTGCGAACTTTCCTGGATGCCAGGGAAGCTTATTGTTAAGGGAGCAACGCGAAAGACGACATGGACTTGCTTCCTGTCAATTTCAACCCGTTTGACCAAGGTGCGGATCAATTCGCGCTGTGCTTCAAAGCCCATGTCATTCATACTTCCGGTTACGCTGGCCGCAAAGTCTGCCAAGCGCCCAATGATCAACTGCAGTTCATTGCGGGACGAGGTTTCATTTTCCCGCTGTTCTATTTGACGCTCCAACGCATGCTGCCGTTCACGCAGACGCATGATGCGCGACTCGAACTCCCCCTTCTCCAGGTAACCTTCGCTATAGGCGTCGATTAGGCGCACCACGCCTTGCCGGCATTGACGCAACCGGCTATCCAGGCTGCCTCGTTTGACGTCATCCGCAGGCTGTGCCAATGCTTGCAGGCGGCGTTCGTATTGCCGCATCAGCCGGTTCGGTTCTATCAGCAGTGCGCGCACCTCTTGCCATACCGCCTGCTCCAGGCAATCGGTTTTGCCCTGAGGATTCGTGCAGATGCGTTGTCCGCCAAAGCGATAAGCATCGCTTCCGACGCAGCGGTAGTAAGCATAATGGCGTACATGCCCTTTGGCGCTGGCTCGGCTCAATGGCTTGCCATAATAGGCGTAACCGCACTGCTTGCACACCAGCAGTCCCTGCAGCAAATAGCGCGCTCCACGTTTGCGCGTGTGGGCTTGTGCACAGTTTTCCTGCAACTGGGCCCGTACCGTGGCGAACAAGTCGGCGTCGATCAGCGCCGGCACGGCAATGCTTTACCATTGGTCGATGGGCATGGCGGTGACGGTTTGGGCCATCGGCATCTTCTCAATACGTACCTGACATCTTTGTCGATGCCTTTTCCACGGTCGCTCACGACCACGCCTTTTGAGCGCAGCCACACCGGGCGGTTTGACACCAACTCCTGCAAGCCGATTTCGGGAGGCCGACTCCCATCTTCAGTACAGCACCACAGCTTCACACCTGTGTTCGTGACACACACCAGTCGTCTTCGAGAGCAGGCGAGATTACATAAGGTTTGTGCGAATTTTCCAGCAATCCGAGCAATCCGGGTAGCAAAAAATGCGGCATGAGCTTTTAGCCTGTCCACCGCAGTCCAAGCCGCTTCGCTCAAATCACCTTAGACGCGTTCGATGATAGCGGCGATACCTTGGCCGCCACCAATACACATCGTGATCAGACCATAGCGCTCGTTGGTACGGATCAACTCGTATAGACACTTGATCGTGATAATCGCACCGCTGGCGCCGAGCGGGTGGCCAAGCGCGATGGCGCCACCGTTCGGGTTGGTACGGAACGGATCAAGATCCAGTCCTATGCACACGCCCAGCGACTGCGCTGCGAAGGCTTCGTTCGATTCAATCACGTTCATGTCGTTGAGAGTCAAGCCGGCGCGCTTCAAGGTTAACTGGACCGCCGGGATTGGGCCGGTACCCATCAGGGTGGGCTCAACGCCCGCTACCGCATAGGAGACCAAGCGCGCTAACGGTTTGATGCCGGCACGTGCGGCAGCGCCGGCTTCCATCAACACGCAGGCGGCCGCTCCGTCGTTGATGCCCGACGCATTACCGGCAGTGACAGAGCCGCCTTGCTTCTTGAACGCAGGCTTGAGCTTGGCCAGCGACTCCATCGTGGTGTCGGCCTTGGGATATTCGTCCGTGTCGAACAACATCACACCATTGGGAGTTCCGATCTCGATCGGGACAATTTGCGATGCAAAGCGGCCAGCGGCGATGGCCGCAGTGGCACGCTTCTGACTTTCCAGGGCAAATGCATCTTGCGCTTCGCGTGAGATGCCGAATTTTTCGGCTATGTTTTCGGCGGTGATGCCCATGTGACCCGCACCGAAAGGATCCGACAGCGCACCCACCATCATATCGATCATGAAGGTGTCGCCAATAGGGACTCCCCAACGAGCAGCTTGCATGGAATACAGCGAGCGGCTCATGGTCTCGACCCCACCACCGACGGCAATATCGGTATCGCCAAGCTGGATGGCATTGGCAGCAGTAACGATCGCCTGGAGGCCGGAACCGCACAAACGGTTCAGCGTAAGTGCGGCAGATTCCTTGGACATGCCTGCATTCAAGCCGGCTACGCGCGATACGTACATATCGCGTGCCTCACAATGAATCACGTTGCCCAACACAATCTGGCCAACTTGGGCCGGATCGATGCCGGCGCGAACGAAAGATTCCTTGACGACGATTGCTCCAAGTTCGCACGCGGAAAAATCCTTCAAGGTACCGCCGTAAGAACCGATCGCGGTACGAGCGGCACCGACAATAACGACATCTTTCATACTGGCCATGCTTATTCCTGTTCAAAAATATCGGAAATTTCCGGCGTAGAGCGTGACACACAACTGAATCGCCAACGTTATGAATTCTCAAGCTCGCCGATACAAAGAAATGCCGTCAACCTCTGTCGCGTTTTATCTTTTTGTTTCTATCCAAGTCACCAGAACCAGGCTTTACGTTCACTGCTTGATAAGCATCAGCCATCCCCCGCTTACCTATTCCGCACTATTCAAGCTACCTTATCGCCTTGCGAATTTCACAAGACAAAAAACCATGGAAATGTCATCCGTCGGCAACTTCATCACCGACCTCACCGAAATAGATATCGATCAACTAGAAACCCAGGAATGGCTTGATGCATTACAGGGTGTGATGCATGTCGCCGGACATGAGCGAGCGCGTTTCTTGTTGTCTCGCCTGAGTGCTGCCGCTCAAGCATGGGGCGTGAACTGGCGAGATGCGAGGAACACGCCTTATATCAATACGATCCGGCCCGAGAGTGAGCCTCCGTTCCCTGGCGGTATGGATGCCTTGGCGATAGAACGGCATCTCGCCGGTGTGATGCGCTGGAATGCGCTGGCAATGGTGGTGCGGGCCAATCGCGCTTACGGTGAACTGGGTGGACACATTGCCAGCTACGCCTCTGCCGCCGATTTGTTCGAGGTGGGTTTCAATCATTTCTTTCGCGCTCGCACGGAGCTCTTTGGTGGCGACCTGGTGTATTTTCAGGCGCATTCGGCACCCGGGATCTATGCGCGCGCTTTTTTGGAAGGCTTTCTGAGCGAAAAAGATTTGGCGTTTTATCGGCAGGAAATCGAAGCGCCAAAACACGGCGTTCGAGGCCTTTCTTCTTATCCGCATCCCTGGTTGATGCCCGACTTTTGGCAGTTTCCTACCGGCTCGATGGGCATCGGTCCGATCAACGCCATTTACCAGGCGCGCTTCATGCGCTACCTGGAACATCGCAATCTATCAAGCGCACAAGAACGCAAGGTATGGGGTGTTTTTGGCGACGGTGAAATGGATGAGCCTGAATCTCTGGCGGCACTCAGTTTGGCCTCTCGGGAAAAACTGGACAATCTGATTTTTGTAATCAACTGCAATCTGCAGCGCCTCGATGGACCGGTCAGGGGCAACGGTCACATCGTCGATGAATTGGAAACGCTCTTTACGGGCGCTGGCTGGAACGTTATCAAATTATTATGGGGATCAGATTGGGACACACTATTGGCACGCGACAAAACAGGGGAACTCGTGCGTGCATTCAATCGAACCGTCGATGGTCAATTGCAAACGTTTGCAGCCAACGATGGCCGCTTTAACCGCGAACATTTTTTCGGGCAGACACCGAGTCTGCAGGCAATCGCAGCGTCCCTGACGGACGAAGAAATCGACCGGCTGCATCGTGGCGGCCACGACATGAAAAAAATCCATGCTGCCTATCATGCGGCGATCCATCATCAGGGACAGCCGACAGTGATTCTGGCGCAAACCAAAAAAGGTTTCGGCATGGGCGCGGCAGGCGAAGGCAAGATGACAACGCATCAGCAGAAAAAACTGGATGCGGATGCCTTGCTTGAATTTCGGGATCGATTCAAGCTGCCGCTCTCCGACGAACAATGCGAGAACCTGGAATTTTACAAACCCGCACCCGACAGTCCTGAAATGCGTCATCTGCTGGAACGTCGCGCCGCCTTGGGCGGTCATATGCCGCGCCGCAGCGTTTCCAATATCAAATTACATGCGCCGGACACCCAGCGCCATGCCAAGTTCGCCCTGGAAGCCGATGGAAAAGAGATGTCGACTACGATGGCATTCGTGAGAATGCTTGGTAGCCTGTTGAAAGACGCTGACGTAGGCAAATACGTTGTCCCCATCGTTGCCGATGAAGCGCGCACCTTCGGCATGGCGAACCTGTTCCGGCAAGTGGGCATTTATTCGGAGCAAGGACAGTTGTACCAGCCTGAGGACATTGGTTCCATCCTGTATTACCGCGAAGCGAAAGACGGGCAAATCCTGGAAGAAGGCATCACCGAAGCGGGGGCAATCTCTTCCTGGACAGCTGCTGCCACGAGCTATTCGGTGCATGGATTGCCAATGCTTCCCTTTTATATTTATTACTCGATGTTCGGTTTTCAGCGTGTAGGTGATTTGATTTGGGCCGCCGCCGACCAAAGGGCGCGCGGATTTCTGGTTGGAGCGACGTCCGGGCGTACCACGCTCGGCGGCGAGGGGCTGCAGCACCAAGACGGCACGAGCCACCTCATTGCTTCCACCATCCCGAATTGTGTCGCTTACGATCCGGCGTACGCCTATGAGATGGCGGTGATCGTGCATGACGGAATGCGCCGGATGCTGGAGTGTCATGAAGATATCTTCTATTACGTGACGGTAACTAATGAAAACGAAGCGCAGCCCCGCATGCCATCCGGCGTTACCGAGGGAATCCTGCGCGGACTGTATTGCCTGCAATCCATTGAAAGTCCGCAGGTTCGCTTACTTGCAGCTGGTCCGATGTTAAAAGAGGCCATCGCGGCAGCGGCACTGCTGAAAGAACAGTTTTCCGTCATGGCAGAAGTATGGAGCGTCACCAGTTTTTCTGAACTGGCGCGCGACGGCATTGCGACCGAGCGGCGCAATCGCTTGTGTTGCCTGCAGGAGGAGCCTTATGTAACGCAGCAGCTTAAACACCATGCCGCTCCCGTCATTGCCGTCAGCGATTACGTTCGCAGCGTGGCGGAAAGTATCCGTGCTTATGTCCCCTCGCGTTACGTCACCTTGGGTACTGATGGATTTGGACGTAGCGATACGCGAGCGAACTTGCGCGACTTTTTTGAAGTGGATGCGCGCTGGATTGCTTTTGCCGCATTGAACGAATTGCACGCGCCGGGTGTTGAAACACGCGATCAACCTGCTGACTTCGCGGAGAAGCTTGGCCTAGACTGGCGTTGTTGCGTAAATCGAAATTGAGTCGAAAGAGCCCCGCTGCCGGGCCATTTTTCAGATTTTCACGAAGCGCGGCATGCCAAGATTGGTCATGATGTTAAGTGCGGACGCACTGATCCCTGCCTCCGCTTTTTGCTGAGGCAAGGCGCGCGCCTTCATGGTGTTGCCGAAGAGGCGCTTGTAACGCTGCACGGCCAGCTCGACATAGTTGCACAGGTGGTAGCCGGTGCTCTTCTGCCAGGCCATGCGCCCCAAGTTGGCATTGGCCTGGATATGCCCGTCCCGTTGTGTATCGCCAGCTGCAGATACCACGGCGGTCCTGGGCGGCGGGACGACCACTTTCGCATCGGGCTGGCGGTTCAGCGCCGCTTGCGCAACCGGCTCGCCATCGTAGGCGCCGTCGCCCATGAACGTCTCGAAAGGCGTCTCGATTTGATCGAGCAGATCCGGAACGGCCGTGGGGTCGCCGACTTCCGGCGTGGTCAATTCGCATGCCACAATCTGATGCTTCTCATCGACCGCAATATGCAGCTTGCGCCAGGTCCGCCGGGCCGCAACGGCGTGTTTCTCCTGGTGCCATTCATCTTTTCCATATACCTTCAGCCCGCTACTGTCGACTATTACGACGCTGCCCGGCGTCATCGCCTTGCTCACCAGATGCCGCGGCAATTCAACACTGCACCTGGAAATGCTGCTGAAGTCGGGAATGGCGATGTCGGCTTGCAGGACACGGGCAAGCGCCGTCATCAAACCTTCCGTTTGGCGTAACGGCAGATGGAATACCTGGCGAATCAGCAGCGTGGCGTTTATCGCCGCCTCCGAATATTCCTGCGGACGTCCACGCTTTCCCGTCCTTGCCGGACGCCAGCCAGCGATCGCTTCTTCGCTAAAATACAGCGTAAAATCGCCTCGCTTGCGTAGCGCAGCGTTATATTCAGGCCAATTCGTCACTTGGTATTTCGCCTTCGTGATCTTGTCCCGGCGGCTTTCGTTGAATTTGTACGGCATCGACTTTTTCGACTGGGCGTTTTTACAGAACCATGCCAAATGGTACATTTTTATTGCCGCATCACCGATTTATGCAACAACGCCAGGCAAGCCGGCCTTGCGTATGGATCATGTCGAGATGGCGGTCACGCTGGTTTTCCGGATTCACTTCCGTGCTGGGCACAGCGGTCCTGCGCAGAGAAATAATCACCTCGATCTCGCCTCCCTGTTGCGCGATCGTTTGGTAAGTGGGCGCCCCATCCATCATAGGCGCCATCGGCTGTCACTTTGCCGATTTCTTCGTCGATCTGGTTCAGCAGTGGCCCTACCTGCGATGGGTCGTCCGTATGCTGATCGGTCAGCACCTGCGCGACAATCATGCCGCTGTCGGCATCAACGGCCAGATGCAGCTTGCGCCAG
>Ga0070664_100003452_pt1 | contig 12767 bp, 12 predicted proteins | sample KBSC73metaG_FD_65863 | JGI IMG/M metagenome (GOLD analysis project Ga0070664, IMG submission 65863) | Corn rhizosphere microbial communities from Kellogg Biological Station, Michigan, USA - KBS C7-3 metaG | ecosystem: Host-associated > Plants > Roots > Rhizosphere > Soil ... | reverse complement strand
GTCTGGTTGTAGACCTGCTCGCGCGGGATGCCCAGGCCGAGCTGATACTCGCGCATGTAGTTCACGACGATGGGGCCGAGGATGCCCGCGGTGGCCCAGGCGGTCAGCAGGCGGCCGTGGATGGCGCCCACCATCTGGGTGCCGAACAGGTCGGCAAGGTACGCCGGTACGGTGGCAAAACCGCCGCCGTACATGCTCAGGATGATGCAGAAGGCGCCCACGAACAGCAACTTGCTGCCAGCCGAGGCACTGGCCGGAATGCTCGCGTACAGCAAGGCGCCCAGCACGAAGAACGCCACGTACGTCATCTTCCGGCCCATGCGGTCGGACAGGCTGGCCCAGAAGAAGCGCCCCCCGATGTTGAACAGACTCAACAGTGCCGTGAACCCGGCAGCCACGCCAGCGATGGCCGTCAGCTGGGTCTTGTCGAGTTCGCCGAACTTTTTCGCCACGCCCATCAGCGAGCCACCGAAGACCTCCTGCAGCATCGGGCTGGCCATGCCGATCACGCCGATGCCGGCGCTGACGTTCATGCACAGCACCATCCACACGAGCCAGAACTGCGGGATGCCCCAGACCTTCTTCACATGCACGTGGCCGCGCGTGATCATCTGGTTGCTGGCCTGGGCAGCCGGAGGTTTCCAGCCCTCGGGCTTCCAGCCACTCGGCGGAACACGGTAGCCAAACGCGCCGGCCATCATGAAGACGAAGTAGCCCGCGGCCATCATGATCAGCGTGGAGGCCACGCCGACGTCATCCGCCGTGGCGAAGATCTTCATCAGCTCGGCCGCGAGCGGGGAACCGATCATGGCTCCGCCGCCGAAGCCCATGATGGCCATGCCGGTGGCCATGCCGCGGCGATCCGGGAACCACTTGATCAGCGTCGACACGGGCGAGATGTACCCGAGCCCGAGGCCGATGCCTCCGATCACCCCAGCTCCGAGCCACATCAGCCACATCTGGTGAATGGATACGCCGATGGCCGCGAGCACGAGGCCCCCACACCAGCACACCGCCGAAACCACGCCAGCCTTGCGGGGACCGGCACGCTCAAGCCAACCACCCCACAGTGCGGCGGACAAGCCCAGAAGCACGAAGAACAGGGTGTACATCCACCCCATCGTCGAGATCTTCCAGTCGCAGTCGGTGACGAACAGCTCGGCCAAGAGACTCATTTCCTTGGGACAAGCCACGGCAGCGTTGATGCCAACCGCTTTCGAAAGCGGCAACCAGAACACCGAAAACCCATAGGCCATCCCGATGCAGAGGTGGATCGCCAGTGCGGCAGGCGGCACCAGCCAACGGTTGAATCCAGGGCCTGCGATGGTGCGTTCCTTGGCCAGTATCCCGAGCGTTCCGGATGGAATGTCTCGCGTCCCAATGACAGCCGACATGCTGCTTCCTTATAAGAATGGTGATGAAAGAGGGCGCCGCTCGAACAGCGACGTGACCGGTGCAGCGGGCCGCGGAACGCTGTCGGCTGCCCCTGCGGGGGCGCAAGGTTAGAGGCACGCCCACGCACTGGCAAGGCGCCCATCACATCAGGGGTACCCCTAGGTTCGAATCAACGACGGAGCGTGAACTTCATCACGGATCAACTCCTCCGCCCATCATGGAGAAATGACCATAAATGGCCATTTAAGCGATTGATTCGGCGGCAAATTCGGCCAAATGGTGAATGGATGTCAAAAAACTCGTCCGTTCCTGGCATTGATACATACACTGGCGGGTTTGTTCGGCGCGCCACGTCGCGCGCCTTCTTCGAACCTCCCCGATGAAACGACGTACTCTGATCCGGAATTTGGCCGCTGGCGGTGCTTCGCTGGCCCTGCCTGCCTTCGCACAACCGCAGCGCCGAATCGTCCTGGGTCAATCCGCTGCTTTCAGCGGCCCCGCGGCCCAGCTCGGCATTCAGATGAACCGCGGTGCACGTGTGTTTTTCGATGCCATCAACGCTGCTGGCGGCATCAACGGCCAGACGATCGAACTGCGCTCGCTGGACGACGGCTACGAGCCCGCGCGTTGCAAGGCCAATACCGAGCGGTTCATCAAGGATGACGTGTTTGCTCTCTTCGGCTACGTGGGAACGCCCACCTGCATGGCCGCGCTGCCCCTCGTGGTCGAGAGCCGCATTCCATTCTTCGGGCCCTTCACCGGCGCCGAATCGTTGCGCGACCCGTTCGCCAGGAACGTGTTCCACATCCGGGCGTCCTACTATGACGAGACGGCTCTGATCGTGAGGCAGCTGACGTTGCTCAACGTCAGGAAGATCGCCGTCTTCTACCAGAACGACGCGTATGGCAAGGCCGGTCTCGAGGGCGTGGTGCGCGCGCTCAAGCCGTTGAACCTCGCACCTGCAGGGCTCGGCACCGTGGAACGCAACTCGGTCGAAGTGGCCAAGGCCGTGCGTGACATCACGGCATCCATGCCGGAAGCCATCGTGCAGATTGGTGCGTACAAGGCCTGTGCGGCCTTCATTCGTGACGCCCGCAAGGCGGGATACGGCGGTCAGTTCTACAACGTCTCCTTCGTTGGCACGCAGGCGCTCGTCGATGAACTGGGCAAGGAAGCCCACGGGATCGTCGTCAGCCAGGTGATGCCTTTCCCGTTCACGACTTCCATCCCGATCTCGCGCGAGTACCTCGACGCGGTGGCAAAGGCCGGGGGAGACGCCAAACCGAACTACTCCAGCATGGAGGGTTACCTGGCCGCCAAGGTGTTTGCCGAAGGATTGAAGCGCGCGGGCCGCAATCCGAGCCGCGAGCAACTGATCTCGTCACTGGAGTCCGTGCAGAACACGGACCTCGGAGGCTTTCACGTGAACTTCGGCCCGCGCGACCACGTGGCGTCGCACTTTGTGGAGTTGTCCATGCTGACCGAAGGCGGCAAGGTTCGTCGCTGAGGAGCCCTGCCCCCGGATCACCGGGCGGGCAGAAGATCCACCACGACAGGGCGATGGTCCGACCCGAGGTCGGGCCCCACCGCCGACGCCACGCGCGTCCAGCCTGTGCTCACCAGCACGTGATCGAGTGGCAGCAACGACAACCATCCACCCAGGTTGGGCCAAGTGGGTGCCAGACCGGAGGCACGCCGAAGGACGGGTGACACACCGCGCACACCCGTCGACCAGGGCGTGTCGTTGAGGTCGCCGGCCAGCACGGCGAGGGGGGCTTCAGCAGCCAGCCAGCGCGCTTCATCGGCCAAGGCGGCGTCACGCGCCAGGGCGTAGGCGCGGTTGAGCGGCGGCATGGGGTGCATGGCCGATACGGCCACCTCGCGCCCCTGCCAGGCAAGCTTCGCGCGCAAGCGGACCGTGTGCCGCGGATCGCGTGGCGCGACGGTTTCAGTGAAGGTGAAGGGATGACGTGACAGCAACGCGATGCCGAACGGGTCGTACGCCGGCACCAGCACCTGGTGGGGGTAACGGGCGCGCACGGGACCGTTGGCCACGAGCTGCGCAGCGGCGGCACTGAACTCCTGGAGCATCACGACGTCGGGCGATGCGGGGTCCAGCAACCATTGCTGCAGGCCAGAAAGATCGTTGTTGCCGACGTACAGGTTCGCGGTGCCGACGCGCAGGACGGGCGATGCGCTCGTCGCCACGGTGGAGGCCGCAGGCGCCGCGGAGGCCCACCAGGACGCCCCGATAACAAGCATCGTCACCCAGCCGGCACGACCGCCGAGGGCCACCCAGAGCGCCGATGCAAGGCCGCCCAGCACGAGGTAAAGCCATTGCCAGTGGATGGACAGGCCCAACAGCCATTGCAATGTAGGCAGCGGCGCTTCGGGCCACCAGCTGGCCGTGACCGCGTTGACGCTGGCCAACGCACACAGCGCAGCAATCCAGGCCGCTTTTCGTTTGAAGGCGACTTTTCCCGCAGAAGTGTGTGCGACCATTCCGCCCGCTTCTCGTCAAAGCCGGGGAATGTAACGCAAATCAGCTGCTGCGCGGACCGGGGCCTCGGCCCTCGATGTGCCGGAAGGTGATGCGCCCTTTGGTCAGGTCATACGGGGACAATTCCAGCGACACGCGATCACCGGCCAGGATGCGGATGTGGTGCTTGCGCATCTTGCCCGCGGTGTACGCAACCAGCGTGTGGCCGTTTTCGAGGGTGACGCGGAAGCGGGAATCCGGCAACACGTCGTCGACCCTGCCGTGCATTTCAATCAGTTCTTCCTTGGCCATGGACACTTTCATCAAGAGGGATCGGACGGCCGGCGCAGGGTCGGAACGGACCCGGCGCGACCGGTGCCGGCGAAGGCCGGCGAGCGAAAGAGAAGCCCCGGCGCACGGCAGTAGCGCGAACGACGGGCAGAACGTGCGAGCGGTCGGCGCCACCCGGGCGGGCGCCTTGGCACGAAAGCGGGCAACGACGCACTGCTGCCAGAAGCCAAGCTTCACGGGAGAGGCAGGAGCGCCTTGAAAGGGCCGTTGCGACGGCTGGATTCTACCATCCGGCACCCATCGTTGGCCGGCTTTCCGAAGCGCGGGGTCGGCACGGGGCGCGGGCCGCGTACACTGGCGGCCCTGGCCGCTTTTCCCCTCCCCCACAGCCACTGGATGAATACCATGTACCGCTGTCTCTTCGCCCTGGCTGCCGCCGCCGCCATCGCCGCCCCCGCACTGGCCCAGGTCCAGCGCAACTTCCCCCAGAACGCCCTGCGCGGAACGGTCGTCTTCGGCCAACCGCCGGTCATCTCGCTGAACGGCGAGGTCACCCGCCTGTCGCCCGGCGCCCGGGTGCGTGACCTCAACAACATGGGCGTGCTGACGGGACAGTTGATCGACCTGAAGGCTGTCGTCAACTACACGATCGACGCCTCCGGCCAGGTGCATGATGTGTGGATCCTGCGCCCCGAGGAAGTGAAGATGCGCCCCTGGCCAGTCACCACCGAGCAGGCGCGAGCATGGACATTCGATCCGGCCGCGCAAACCTGGCACAAACCGTGAGCCGGACCATGGACAAGACCGTTTCCAAGAAAGTGTTCATCAAGACCTTCGGCTGCCAGATGAACGAATACGACTCGGACAAGATGTCTGACGTCATGCGTGCCGCCGAAGGCTACGAACCCACGAACGACCCCGAACAGGCCGATTTGATTCTCTTCAACACCTGCTCGGTGCGCGAAAAGGCGCAGGAGAAAGTGTTCAGCGACCTGGGCCGGGTCAAGCACCTGAAAGCCAAGGGGGTCCTCATCGGCGTGGGAGGCTGCGTGGCGAGCCAGGAAGGCGCCGCCATCATCGAACGCGCGCCCTATGTCGACGTGGTGTTTGGCCCGCAGACGCTGCACCGCCTGCCCGAAATGCTCGCGAAGCGCCAGGTGCAGCGCCGCCCGCAGGTGGACATCAGCTTCCCGGAAATCGAGAAGTTCGACCACCTTCCTCCCGCGCGAGTGGAAGGCGCCAGCGCCTTCGTGTCGATCATGGAAGGCTGCTCCAAGTATTGCAGCTACTGCGTGGTGCCCTACACGCGCGGCGAGGAAGTCTCGCGCCCGTTCGATGACGTGCTGGTCGAGGTGGCCGGCCTGGCGGACCAGGGCGTCAAGGAGATCACGCTGCTCGGGCAGAACGTCAACGCGTACCGCGGCCCCATGGGCGGCACGGCCGAGATGGCCGACTTCGCATTGCTGATCGAGTACGTGGCCGAAATTCCTGGCATCGAGCGCATCCGCTACACCACCAGCCATCCGAACGAATTCACGCAGCGCCTGATCGATGTCTATGAAAAGGTCCCGCAACTCGTGAACCACCTGCACCTGCCCGTGCAGCACGGCAGCGATCGCATCCTGATGGCGATGAAGCGCGGCTACACGGCACTCGAATACAAAAGCACCATCCGCAAACTGCGTGCGGTGCGGCCGAACCTCGCACTGTCGAGCGACTTCATCGTCGGCTTCCCCGGAGAAACCGACGACGACTTCGCGAAGATGATGAAGCTGATCGACGACGTAGGCTACGACGCCTCCTTCAGCTTCATCTTCAGCAAGCGCCCCGGCACACCCGCTGCCTCGCTGGACGACGACACGCCGCACGAAACCAAGCTGGCCAGGCTGCAGGTGCTGCAGGCCCGCATCGAGGAAAACGTCGAACGCATCAGCCGGTCGATGGTGGGCAGCACGCAGCGGCTGCTGGTCGAAGGGCCATCACGCCGCGATGCCGGAGAGCTGATGGGCCGCACGGAGTGCAACCGGATCGTCAATTTCAAGGCCCCGCCGCGCCTGACGGGTCAAATGATCGACGTGAAGATCACCGCCGCGTATGCCCACTCGCTGCGAGCCGAAGTCGCGCTGAACGAACCTGCAGACCTCGTCACGCTGGCGTAAGCGAGTCAAAGGCCCATGCGCAATCGGCGAGCCGCCTCGTCGGCCAGGGCGTCGTCGATCTCTCGCACCACGCTCGCCAGGTCCACCGGCTTGTCAACGCGCTCGAACCGACCTGTGAGTGTGACGCCAGGCACGAGGGCACCACGTTCGTACAGCGACCAGATCTCTCCGCTGTGATCGGTATCGAGCAAGTCGGGGGCGAACTGGCCAAAGAACTGTTTCAGGTTCGTCACGTCGCGGGTCAGCATGGCCCGGGCGTGGTTGTTCCCAGCGGCGTCCACGGCCTGGGGCAGATCGATGACGACGGGACCGTCGGCCCCCATCAGGATGTTGTATTCGGAGAGGTCGCCGTGCACGACGCCGGCTGCGAGCATGCGCACCACCTGTTCGATCAGGAAGGCGTGGTGGCGACGAGCCTCGTCAGGCTCGAACACCACGTCGTTGAGGCGTGGCGCGGCGTCACCGTGTGCGTCGACGACCAGTTCCATCAGCAGCACCCCTTCATGGAACCCTATGGGTTCCGGTACCCGCACGCCGGCAGCGGCGAGCCGGAAGAGTGCATCCACCTCGGCGCTCTGCCACGCAGCCTCCTGCGACTCGCGCCCGAATCGCGTGCCCTTGGCCATCGCGCGCGCTTGGCGGCTGTTCTTGGTCCTGCGGTTCTCGGTGTAGTCGACGGCCTGCCGGAAGCTGCGCTGGTTCGCGGCCTTGTAAACCTTGGCGCAGCGGGTGTGGTCGCCGCAGCGCACCACGAAGACCATGGCTTCCTTGCCGCTCATCAGCTGGCGCACCACACTGTCGATCAGCCCGTCTTCGAGCAGCGGCAGCAGCCGCGGAGGGATTTTCATCCGCGGATGGTACGCGTTGGCCCGCGCAAGCAGATCACCCCCCGAAAAAAGTGCGCGCCGTCCGTCCCGCTGCGGCAAGGAGCGCATCACCGCCAGCGATGTGGCGGCAACTTCGTTGTTGCCGCCCGTGATGAGTGCGCTGCCGCGGACCGAGCGGCGCATCAGGATCGATCCGGTGGTCAGCAACCCATTGGCCCCGTTGCTGCTGCGCCGCCAGGCTGACATCGCGTCACCTCCCCCTTGGCGAGATTGCACCGAAAACGCTGCTCACGCTGAAGCGCACGCACTGCGCCGCACCGGTAAAAAAGCGCTGCGGCGTGAACTTTGCTTTCTGTGAGCGCCCACTTCTGAGGGCGCCCACTTCTCCTTGGACATCATTTAACAATATAAGGAACAAACCAGATGGCATCGATTACCAAAGCGCTGGCTCATGTTATCCAGGACGAGAATCTGTTTGTGCACGAAGTCATAAAAACAAGCGAGGCGCCGGACCAGTTTCGCAGCGAGTTCACCATTGATGGGGAACACCCGTACCTTTACGAAAATCCAGCGATTGCCAATCACGTGTCTGGAACAAGTTTTCTCGACGTCAGCAGGCAATTGCTCAAGGCGATAACACATCTCTATTACGGTGTTCCCCTTGCGAATCGGTTCGTCATTCGCGAGGTTGCACTTGACTTCCAGCGATGGGCGAAGTTGCGAGTCCCGATCCAGGCGACGCTGGAACCGACCATCCGTCACAAAACGGTGCTGGGAGAAATGTGCATTGCTTTTGATGGAACGATCAACTTTACTCAAGAAGGCAGAAGGCTTGGCACGATGAAAGGCAAGTTCATGACTTTTTCGGTCGAAGTTGAAAACAAGTTGCTGAGCCGCCAATATCAGCAAAAACCGCTGGAAGAGGCGACGACGGAATGCCTCGCATGATCGGCGTCCTGCACGCGCACCGAACGACATGCCGAGGTTGACGCCAGAGAGGAAACAACGACGAAAGCGGGCGGCCGGCGCGGGGCCGCTGCACGCTTCAGCCTCGCTTGGGGCCGAATGCGGCCCACCACAGGCCGATGGCGCAGCCGACTACCATGGCAACGTAGGTGGCCATCTTGCCGTCCCGGCCGGCCCACACCAGGCCGGTGACGAGGACGACCGAGGACGCAGCCATCGCCCAAGCGGCCAGCCGCCGCCAAGGTACGGATTTGAGTTCGCGCCACCACAGCACCTTCGTCAGCGCGGCTGCCAGGGCCCCCACGGCAAGCGCCGGGGCAAAGAAGTTCAGCAGATGCCACAGTCCGTCCAGCATGCCCATGGCAATGCGCTCCTCGAGAGTTGGGGCGCCGAAGCGCCGGGGGAGCGCCGGTCGTCGGACGACCGGCAGCCGTCGATTTTATAATTGCGGCCATGAGCGTCTTCGCCCTCGGCTTGAACCACACCACCGCCCCGCTGGACCTCCGCGGCCGGTTTGCGTTCTCGCTGGAGCAAGTGGCCCCCACGCTTCGCGCGTTCCGCCAACGCCTGGTCGCCGCCCCGGGAATGCCGGAAGTGGCGCTGCTCTCCACCTGCAATCGCACCGAGCTGTACTGCGCCGCAGAACCGGCCGTGGTGCAACCCGCGGTCGATTGGCTTGCAAGCGTCGGCGGCGTGGCGCCCCACCACCTGATGGACCACGCCTACGTGTTGCAGGGGGGCGCCGCCGCCCGCCACGCGTTCCGCGTGGCCAGCGGGCTCGATTCCATGGTGCTCGGCGAACCTCAGATCCTCGGGCAGATGAAGCAGGCCGTGCGCGAAGCCGATACCGCCGGCACCCTTGGCAGCACGTTGCACCAGATGTTCCAGCGCTCCTTCGCGGTCGCCAAGGACGTGCGGACATCCACCGAAATCGGTTCGCATTCCATCAGCATGGCCGCAGCCGCGGTGCGCCTGGCCTCGCAGCTGTTCGAGGATTTGCGCGAAACACGCGTGTTGTTCGTCGGTGCAGGCGAGATGATCGAACTGGCCGCGACGCACTTTGCGGCCCGCCAGCCGCGCGCCATGGCCGTGGCCAACCGCACGCTCGAGCGCGGCGAGAAGCTCGCAGGCCGTCTGGGCGCAGAAGCCATCCGCCTTGCAGACCTGCCCGCCCGCCTGAGCGAGTTCGACGCGGTCATTTCATGCACCGCCAGCTCGGTGCCCATCATCGGCCTCGGCGCGGTCGAGCGTGCGCTCAAGGCCCGCAAACACCGCCCCATCTTCATGGTGGACCTGGCCGTGCCGCGCGACGTGGAGCCCGAAGTGGCCCGCCTGTCCGACGTGTACCTGTACACGGTGGACGACCTCTCCGCCCTCGTGCAGACCGCAGGAGAGAAGCGCCAGGCCGCGGTGGAGCAGGCGGAGGCCATCATCGATGCCGGCGTGCAGAGTTTCGTGCACTGGCTCGGCCAGCGCGGCACTGTGCCGCTCATCCAGGCGCTGACCGCGCAGGCCGACGCTTGGCGCGCCGGCGAAATTGCCCGCGCGCGCAAGCTGCTCGCCAAGGGAGAGGACATCGACGCCGTGCTCGACGCCCTCTCCCGCGGCCTGACGCAGAAGATGCTGCACGGCGCCATGGCCGAACTGCATGCGGCCGACGGTGAGCACCGGGTGCAACTGGCCCAGACCGTGTCCCGCCTGTTCCTGCGCAGCGCAAGCCGCAACCCGGCCGACGACGCCCGTTAGCGGCGCTTCAAATCGCCCTTCCGGTGCGCGGGCCGCCCTTCGGCCGCCGTCCCGGTGCCCCACCGCCTTTGGAAATCCGCATGAAAGCCGCCCTTCGTCAACAGTTCCAGCGCCTCGGCCTCCGCCTGACCGAGCTGGATGCCACGCTCGCCGACCCGTCCATCGTCGCCGACATGGCACGGTTCCGCGCGCTGACGCGCGAGCATGCCGAAGTGGAGAGCGTCACCGCGACGTTCCGCCAGTACGAACAGCGCGAACGCGACCTCGCAGCCGCCCGGGAAATGCTCGACGAGCCGGAGATGGCCGAAATGGCCCGCGAGGAGATCGCGTCCGCCGAGACAGACCTCTCGCGCCTGCATGTGGCACTCCAGACCGCGCTGCTCCCGCGCGATCCCGACGACCGCCGCAACGCATTCATCGAAATCCGTGCCGGTACCGGGGGCGACGAATCCGCGCTGTTCGCTGCCGATCTGCTGCGCATGTACCTGCGGCACGCCGAACGCCAAGGCTGGCGCACCGAGCTGATGTCCGAGAGCATGTCGGACCTCGGCGGCTACAAGGAAGTGGTCGTGCGGGTCGAGGGCGAAGACGTCTACGCCAAGCTGCGCTTCGAGTCCGGCGGCCATCGGGTGCAACGCGTGCCAGTCACCGAGACCCAAGGCCGCATTCACACGAGCGCCTGCACGGTTGCCGTGATGCCCGAGGCCGACGAGGCGGAAGACATCCAGCTCAACCCGGCCGAGCTGCGCATCGACACGTTCCGCGCGAGCGGCGCGGGAGGGCAGCACGTCAACAAGACCGACAGCGCGATCCGCATCACCCACCTGCCCACCGGCATCGTGGCCGAATGCCAGGACGACCGTTCCCAACACCGCAACAAGGCCAAGGCCCTGGCCGTACTGGCCGCCCGGCTGCGTGAGAAGGACCGCAGCGAACGCGCCGCGGCCGTCGCCGCCACCCGCAAAGGCCTGATTGGCAGCGGCGACCGCAGCGATCGCATCCGCACGTACAACTTCCCGCAGGGCCGCCTCACGGACCACCGCATCAACCTGACGCTCTATAAGCTCGGTGCCATTCTGGAAGGCGAACTCGATGACGTGCTGGCGGCGCTCCAGGCCGAACGTGCGGCACAGCAACTCGCCGAACTCGAGGGGCGTGGAGCGTGACCATCGACGACGCCCTCCGCGCGGCGGTGATGCGCGGCATCGAACGGCTGGACGCCCAGCTGCTCCTCGCAGAAGTCCTGGGGCAGTCGCGCACCTGGCTCTTTGCCCACGGCGACGAGCCGCTCGAGGCGGCCCATCAGGCCCGCTTCGAGGCCTGGACCGCCCGTCGCGCGGCAGGCGAGCCCTTTGCCTACCTGGTGGGGCGCAAGGAGTTCCGAGGGCTGACCCTCGCTGTCTCGCCGGCCGTGCTCGTGCCTCGTCCCGACACCGAAACGCTCGTCGAGTGGGCGCTCGATTGCCTGGGCGAGTTGACGTCGCCGCGGGTCGTCGACCTGGGCACGGGCAGCGGTGCGATCGCACTGGCCCTGCAGGCCGAGCGGGCTGACGCCCACGTGACCGCCACCGACGTGAGCCCGGATGCGCTGGCTGTCGCCCAGGGGAACGCGCAACGCCTGGGCCTGGGCGTGCACTTCACCGCCGGCCCCTGGTGGGCCCCTCTGGGCGAACGGCGTTTCCACCTGGCCGTGAGCAATCCGCCGTACATCGCCGGAGACGACCACCATCTGGAAGCGCTCGCCCACGAACCACGCCTCGCGTTGACGCCCGAAGGCGACGGCCTGCAGGCATTGCGCGACATCATTGCGGGTGCCCCTGCCCATCTGGAACGCGGCGGGTGGCTGCTGCTCGAGCATGGCCACGATCAGGCCGATGCGGTCGCCGCACTGCTGCGCGATGGCGGCCTTGTCGACGTCGCCACCCGGCAGGACATGGCCGGCGTGCGCCGGTGCACAGGAGGCCGTTGTATTTAGGGCACGGACGGCCGTCGGGCGTGCCATTCCGCACGATCCGCCAGAGGGGGCTGGCGCCCAATTGGCGCGTCAATGCGTTCGGTGACACACAACGCGGTTCTTCCGGCGTACGATTCTGCCCAAGGCGCCCCTTGCCGGGCAGCACGCCAGACCATACAAGAAGATCTTCCATCATGCGCCACGCCCTGTTGTCTGCCACGTTCTGTACTGTCTGCGCCCTGGGCGTGGTCACGCCGAGCTGGGCGGATACGGCAGACAGCACAGGTGCATCGGCGCCCCCCCTCGCCACGCTGAGCTGGGGCAGACTGCAAGGGCGCATGGCCTTCGCTTCCGGCAGCACGCCATTGCGCAGCGACCTGCTGGCCTCGGAGATGGCCGCCTTCAAGGTCAGCAGCCTGAGCCTGATGGGGGACTACTACCTTCGCCCCTCGTTGAGCCAGCTCACCCTCGGTGGCCTGCGCGCCACGAGCGGCATCCTGTTCGGCCAACGGTCGGCCCTGTGGGGCGTGCCACCTGGCCACATGGCCGGGTTCGCCATGGAGCGCCGCCGTGCGGGCTACGACAGCAGCGATGACGATCGCACCAGCGCGCCATACGTCGGCCTCGGTTATTCCGGCACGGGCGGCCCCCGTGGCAAGAGTGGCCATTGGGGCTTCTCGGCCGACCTGGGCCTGATGTCGCTGAGCCCTGGCAACATCGGGCGTTTCGGCAAAGTGGTCAACGGTTCGCAAAACCTCGACGACATGGTCCGCGACCTGCGCCTGTCCCCGGTGCTCCAGTTCAGCTTCACGTACGCGTTCTGATTCGCCAGGGTCAATCGTGACACCGGTGCCCTGCGCCGGCAGATGCCTTATCCTTCTTGGTTCAAACGTTTTTTACCCGGCTTGTCCGGCTACCGATCATGAGCGACGTTCAACAACGCATCGACG